>Ga0302324_100015439_pt1 | contig 15311 bp, 9 predicted proteins | sample Palsa_T0_1_FD_201949 | JGI IMG/M metagenome (GOLD analysis project Ga0302324, IMG submission 201949) | Peat permafrost microbial communities from Stordalen Mire near Abisko, Sweden - Palsa_T0_1 | ecosystem: Environmental > Terrestrial > Soil > Palsa > Peat permafrost | place: Sweden: Abisko...
GCCTTCGTGCGGGCGGTTTCGCAAAGAATTCCGCCTGTGCGAGCGACGGGTCCTTTCCCTTCCCCGACGGCCTCGAGGAGGCCGCGGCCGCCGGCTGCACCGCCGTGATCGCGCCCGGAGGCTCGATTCGCGACCACGAGGTCATCGCAGCCGCAGACGCGCGCCGGGTCGCATTGGTCTTTTCGACGCACCGCTACTTCTTGCACTGAGCCCCGCGAAGGGGCGCCTTTTGTAAATCGCCAAAAGACGCCGTAACCTCGAGCGCTCGCCGACAAGCTCGCAACCGCCGCCACTTCGCCGTGAAAGAGGGACTCGTTGCGTTTCCCGTTACTCGCTTGCTGCGCGCTGCTCGCAATTGTTGAGGGTGCACCGGCGGTCGCATCCGCGCAGGCCGTAAGCAGCGCGCAACCCGCACCAGCCGTAACGAGCACCCCGGCTCCCCCGCGACGCCCGGGCGCCGATGCATTCATTCAATACGAGAACGCACCGTTCGAATACGTCGATAACTTTCTGGCCAACGATCTCTTCGCCTACGGAACGTCCTCAGGTGCCCTCGGCATGCGAATACCAGCATTTGGACAGACGCTGTTATTTGATGGAGAATTCCACGTCGAAACGTACCTCCACACGGCGGGCGTCGTGCGGACCGCGGGCGGTGGAGAGGTCTTCATTCCGTCGCTTACGGCGCACGAGTACACGCAGGACTACCGCGCTTCCGTGCTCGTCGGCAAGGATATTTACGTTGGTACCGGGGTCTTGTATCGCCCGACGATCTACGGCTTCCCGATATTGGTCGGGATGGGTTTCGGCGCCGAAAAACTTCCGGATTTTTCTCGCAAGACGTCGCTGTTCGGACGCGCGTACTTCTATCCGAACGTCAACAACGAACACCCGTTCAGCGATACGGCCTCGGGCCGGCCGCTCGGCTTTCGCTACTCGATCTTGCGTTATCAGATCGGCGAAGCGCTACGCATCGGGCGGAGCAACGGATACTTTACGGCTGCGATCGACGGCCAGAGATTTTGGCACATCGCGGATACGCCGGGCAACGAGGCGCGCATCGAGCCGACGATCGGCTACATGCTGCACGTGCCGTAACGTCGTTTAGCGAACGCCCCAGTACGCGGCTTCGTCTTGTGCGACGCTCTGTGCCGCGTCCGGCGGTGCGAGCGCGGTGGCGACGGCGACCGTCGGCTGCGCGGAAAGACGCGATTCGAAGGCGTGGAACGTCGCAAGAACTTTCGCAACGTAGTGCAGCGCGCCGCGGGGCGCGACGCCGCCGTTTGACTTAATCGTATACGGCCCGACGTTATAGCTCGCAAGCGCTTCGCGCATCGCGTTGCGCGACGAGCTGAACATGCCGAGCAACCGATGCAAATAGAGCGTCACGCCGCGCAGGTTGCTGCGGCCCGACCACGCGTCGATTCCAAGCGTGCGGGCCGTTTCGGGCGTGAACTGTCCGAGGCCCTCGGCGCCCGCAGGCGAGATCGCGCGCGCGTTCCAACCCGATTCGACCGTCACGACGGCCATGACCAACCGTGGATCGAGCCGCATGCGAACGGAATCAGCAACGAGCGCCGTCGCGTATACACGGGACTCGCCGTTTGCTAATCGCGGGTTGATCGTGCGCAAGACCTGGGCGTAGGCGGAGTCCCGGACGATCGCGCCGGTCGTTTCGGCCAGGCACGGTACCGGTGCCAGAACGATAACCAGCGCGAACGTCGCTCGAAACCATCGGGCGGCGCAGTGCATGGCGCGCGAGGTTCCCTCTCGCGCGCCGTGTCCCTCTCAGCTACCGGTTAGTCCCTGCCGATGTGGCCCCGGTCAACGTCTCCTGTTGTTCCCTTGATTTTTCGACGAACCACCCGAAGAATGCGACGGGGCCGAGTAGTGCGGCGCCGAGTAGTGCGGCGCCGAGTAGTGCGGCGCCGAGTAGTGCGGCGCCGAGTAACTGCGCGGCGCCGAGTAGCTGCGCGGTGCTGAGTAGCTGCGCGGCGCCGAGTAGCTGCGCGGCGCTGAGTAACTACGCGGCTCCGAGTAACTGCGGCTCGGCTCCGAGTAACTGCGGCTCGGCTCCGAGTAACTGCGGCTCGGCTCCGAGTAACTGCGGCTCGGCTCCGAGTAACGCGGTTCCCCAAACGAACGGGCTGGTGTGGAATACGAACGCTCAGGCGTCGCGTACGAGGGACGTTCCTGGTACGAGCGCTCCGGCGTGGAGTACGAGCGCTCCGGCGCAGAGTACGAGCGCTCCGGAGCGGCATAGCCGCGTTCCGACGCGGTTCCGCCGAAGCGGCTCCAGACGTCGTCCGAGCGCGGGGCGAAGTTCTCGCCGGAGTTCGTCGCGCGCGCGGTCGTGTTCTCGCGGGCGACCGCATTCTCGCGGGGGACCTCTCTTGCTTCGTCGGACGGACTGCTGAAGCGATCCCAAGCGGAACCGCTGCGCTCGCTTGTGGTCGAGCGCTCGTCGACGCTCGGAGCCCGGAACTGGGCTTCGCTCCGTTCCGCCGGCTCGTACCGTTCGGCCGCAGACGCATTGGCGGCGCCCGACCCGAGCTGGCGATCGATCGTCCCCGAGAGCTCGGGATACGCTTGGCGCGCAAGCCCGGCCACGGCGTTACGCTGCGCTTCGAAGGACGGCGCGGTCGCCTTGGGCGCGGCGAGGTGTCCGAAGCCCGCCGAGATCGGTGCGCTCCGTACCGGGTCGATCGCGTGGCCGTTGAACGCGAGATTGTTCGCGCTCGGCACCACCGGGAGGGTTCCCTTTATCGGGTTTGCGTTCCCGAGCGCGCCGCCCTTAACCGGTAGAATGTGTTCGAAGTTCCCCGAGGAGAAGTTCGACCCGCTGACGCCGAGGGCTCCGCCCGGTGCACCGGCGTTGTGGAAAAGGTTGGCGATGCTGCCGATGTTGCCGAACGCGTTGCTGCCGGAACCGGCGCCGGTGCCGCGCCCGCTAAGGCCGCTTCCTAAGGAACCGGTACCTCCGAAGGCCGAGCTGCCCGAGCCGCTAGAACCGTGACCGCCGAAGCCGGTACCACCCGAACCAGTGCCGCCGAAACCGGTGCCGCCGGAACCGCGGCCGCCGTAACCGTGACCGCCGTAACCGCGGCCCGAACCATTCCCGAAGATGCTGCCCGCGTTGCCCCACCACTGGATCAACGCTTCAAGCGGTGCGAGCGGCGTCCAGCCGATGTTGCCCAAGCCGAGGCCAAAGCCCCCGCCGCCGAAGCCCCCGCCGCCGAAGCCGAAGAACCCCACGACGGCCGGCGCATACGCGTAGTCGTTCCCCGGATACCAGCACCACGCGTCGTTGGCATAGAACCAGCGGCCGTAGTGGTACGGCGCCCAGCCCCACGGCTCGTCGCCGATCCAAGTCCAGCCGTAGTACGGCTCCCAGACCCAGCGCCCGTCGGAGTACGGTGACCAGCCGGCCGGTTCGTCCGTCGGCTCCCAGACTTGGCCGTAATCGGCGTTGTCGGTCCATTGCCCGTACTGGCTGAGGTCGTCGGCGCCGACCATCCCGTTATCGACGTAGGCCCAGTCGCTGACGTTCGCCCAGCGCTGATCGCGGGCGTCGGTCCAACGATCGAACGCCTCATCGGCGACTTGCTCGATCGTCTGCGCTTGGACGTTTTGGCCCTGACCGGTCACGCGCAACGTCGAGCCCGGGTACACCGTTTGCGTCGGGCCGCCGTCGCCGAGCGCTACGTCGGCGCGACCGGCCCGAACCGTCACTTCGGTGTTGCCGTTACGGTCGACGCTGATCCGATAGCGCCCGCTCTCGTCCGGACGGACGCTTGCGGCCGGAGTCTCGACCTCGGGGTGCGCCTCGAGGCTCTTGAAGATACGTACCTCGACCGTCCCCTCGGCGAGCTGCAAGCTGTGAGACTGCGGGTCGAGCCGCGTGAAGCGGAGTTGCGTGTCCGGCGCGACGCGCAGCAGGGAGCCGTAGTTGAATTCGATTTCGGCTCGTGAGTCGTCGCGGGTCGTCACGTAGTCGCCGGGGTTCACGGGCGCGTTGAGCGCTGCCGCGTACGTGTCGTTCGCATCGGCGCGCCGCACGTCGACGTTGCCCGCCAGATCGCTCATGCGTGCGACGCCCGGGTCGCCCTGCGGCGCCGACTCATCGGCGAGCGCAGGAACGCTCGAGAGCAGAAGCGCCAGCGCCGACCCCGCGGCCAAAGTTCGTCCTAGAATCCGCGTCAGCTGAAATCTCATCGTCGTTTCCTCGGTGGGCGTGAAGGACCCGTCCCGTACATAATAACGGATGCCTCAGAAAAACGTAGTGCCCCTGGGGAACCACTCCCAGAAAAACGTCTGTGAGGAATTTCTCATCAGATTATCATCTTAGGCGCAGCCGAGGGCTCGGCAGTTCTCCCGAGCTACCGTCTTTGCCGGTGCAAGGCGCCTAGCGGCTTTTAGGCTTCTTCGTCGAGGCTGTCGCGCGGGCGCTGTGTTTCGGCCCGGCGTACGTTTTCGGCGCAGCGTAGGTTTTCTGGGCCGCGTCGGTTTTCGGCGCAACGTATGGCTTCGCTTCGACATCGGTCCTCGGCGCGGCATCGTTCTGCGCTTTGGGTGACGCGTTGAAGCGAGACCACGGGTCGTTGCCGCTCGTCGTCTTGATCGGCGACGCATTTTGCGGCGCCGTATTCGTGGTCGTCCGCAACGGCGCCGCGTCCGGGGATGCGAGCCGTTGCGTGTTCGGCGCGAATGCCGGTGCTTGTTCCGGATAATTCTTCGCGGCGGTCGTTGCGAGCGCCGCGCGTTGCACGCCGAACGGCTTCGGCAGGGCGGCCGGTGGGGCGAAGTGCGAGAATCTGGTCGGTGCGATCGGCACGCTCGGCGCCGAACCCGCGGGTGTCAGATTGTGTGGCGTGAACGCGAGGTTGCGCGACGTCGGGACGACGGGCACCACGCCGTGCACGGGCTGCACGTTTGCCAATTGAGCGGGCGCGACGGGCGTGACGTGCGCGAAATTTCCGCTCGCAAAGGCGCCGCTGCCGACTGCGACCGCGCCGCCCGGTGCATTTGCGTTCTGGTAGATCTTCGTGATGTTGCCGTTGTTGACGAACCCGTTGCCGTAGTTGTTCACGATCGTCGTGTTGTTGACGATCGTCGTATGGTTGCCGTAGCCCCAGCCACCACCGCCGAAACCCCACCACGGATGGAAGGGTTCGAACGGCGCGATCGGCACCCAGCCGACATTGCCGAAGGCGAAGTTGACGCTGCCGGATCCGAACGAGAAGAAGGCGACGAGCGCGGGCCGGTAGACGTACGGCGTGGCGACGGCGTAGGCTCCGGGATACCAGCACCAGCCCGGTCCCGCAGCATAAAACCAGTTACCGTAATGGTACGGCGCCCAACCCCACGGCTCGCTTGCGACCCAGGTCCAGCCGTAGTACGGCTCCCAAACCCAGCGTCCGACCGTATACGGCGCCCAGCCCGGAGCTTGCGCGTACGGGGCCCAAACCTGACCGTAGCTCGCATAATCGATCCAGTGTCCGTATTGGTCGAGATCATCGGCGCCGACGATGCCTGCGTCGACGTAGCGGTCGTCGTGCGCGCGGCCCACGAACGCATCGCGGTCGGCGTTGAATTGATCGAAATCGTCGCGCGGCACGAGCGCGATCGTTTGGAACTGCACGGCGTTCCCGCTGCCGGTGACGAGCAACGTGGAGCCGGGCGAAATGGTCTGCGTCCCGGCCGAGGTTACGACGTCCGCTTGTCCCTCGCGCACGGTCAGTTCGGTGTTTCCGTCATCGGTAACGGTGACGCGATAGCTGCCCTTCGTGTCGGGGTGAATCGCCGCCGCGGGCGTGTCGACTTCGGGGTGCGCTTCCAGTCCGCGGATGACGCGCAGCTCGAGCGTGCCTTGCGCGAGTTGGACTTGATTGTTCTGCGGTGCGAGTTGCGCGAAGCGCACTTGCGTATCCGGCGCGATGCGCACCGCCGCACCGAAGTTGAGCTCGACCTCGGCGCGCGAGTCGTCTGCGGTCGAGAGGTAGTCGCCGGGCGAAACCGGCGCATTGAGCGCCGCCGCAAACGTGCCGCTCGCATCCGCACGCCGCACGTCGACCTCTCCGGTCAGAACGCTGAGCCGCGCAACGCCGGGATCGGCCGTGCTCGGCTCGGCGCCGCCCGCAGGCTGCGCGTACGACGGAATGTCGGCCTGAGGGTCCGCCTGCGCGTTCGCTCGTGCGGGCCCGATCGAAAAGAGCAACGCTGCGGCGCCAAGCCCCGCGGTGACAGCCTTCGTTAGACGGAAAAAGAAAACAGGCACGCCGACTCCTCGAACTAAGAACATACGGTTCATTTCTCCGGCCCAACGCTGGATCTATCGAAAGTAGCCCGGCCAAGGCCGATTTCTTAGGCAATTCTCATGAAACGATCACGAAAGGCCCGCTAGGTGAGCGGGATTCGTTATCGGCAAAGACGTTGAAGTTTTCGCTCGGAGTCGCTGCCCGCGGCTGCAGTGTAGACGATCGCGGAAACTTCCGGCCGGTCCGGTAGCGCAAGCGCTACGTGATCGAGAACGAGGCGTCCGACGATCGGGTGATCGACAAGTTTCTCGCCGATCGTTCGCCGCTCGACATCGTGCTCGTCCCACCACGACGCAAACTCGGCGCTTTCGTGGCGAAGCTCGGCGATGAGTTCCCCAAAGGCGGGCTCACCGGCGTGCCGTCCGGCGTTGATCCGAAAGCTCTGGAGCACCGTACGAGCGACTTCCTCCCAATCGGGAAACAGCGTCCGGCGCGTCGGATCGAGGAACACTTGTCGAACGACATTGCCGCGCGCGACCGGTGCGTCGTTGATATCGCCGAAGACCGCGACGTACGCGCGGTTGCATAACAGAACGTCGTATCGCGGCCCGTAGACGACGGCGGGTGCGAGCGCGAGCGCATCGAGCACCGCAACGATCGATCGCGCAAGGACCGGCCGGAGCGACAGTCCAGCGACACTTCGCTCCGACGTTCCCGCAAGCATGAACAGGTACGCGCGCTCGTGCCGGTCGAGCTGCAAGGCACGCGCAATGCCGTCGAGTACTTCGGGCGAGACGTTGATCTCTTGGCCCTGCTCGAGCCGCGCGTACCACGTTTCGCTGACGTTCGCGAGCACGGCAACTTCCTCGCGCCGCAAACCGGGAACGCGCCGGCGGCGCCCCGGGGAGAGCCCCACGTCGGGCGGTGTGAGGCGCGCGCGGCGGCTCGCCAGAAAGTGCGCGAGTTCGTGGCGCGCTCCCCCGCCTCCCAGCGTGTCCGTGCCTTTTCCAGGTACGCTCAATGCTAGGATATTCGCGGTGCGACACCCGGTCCTTTGCTGCGTCATAGTCGCAGCATGACAACGATGACCGATCGGAAGATCGTACTGCTCACGGGCGCAACGGATGGGCTGGGCCGGGCGATGGCGCGCGAGCTTGGGGCCGCGGACAACGTCTCGCTCATCGTTCACGGAAGAAATCTGGAGCGAGCCGAGTCGATCGCTGCAGAGTTGCGCGCCAAAAATCCGAGCGTCGAGGTCTTTGCCTACGCTGCCGATTTGGCATCGCTTGCGGAGGTGCGCGAGCTCGCGCGCGCGATCGACCGCGATTTTCCGCGCCTCGACGTGCTGCTCAACAATGCCGGCATCGGGTCGCAGACGGGCGGTGCCCAGCGGCAGACGAGCGCCGACGGCTACGAGCTGCGTTTCGCGGTGAACTACCTCGCGCCGTTCCTTCTCACGAACGAACTCCTTGCGACGCTGCGCGAGTCTCCTACCGCACGAATCGTCAACGTCGCCTCGGTGGGGCAGACCGCTGTCGACTTCGACGACGTGATGTTGACGAGCGGGTACGACGGCACACGCGCCTACTGTCAAAGTAAGCTCGCACAGATCGAATTCACGTTCGAACTGGCAGGGCGCTTCGAGGCCGAAGGCGTCCGCAACGTCACCGTCAACGCACTGCATCCGGCATCGCTCATGCCGACCAAGATCGTCTACGAGAGCTTCGGATACACGATGAGCACGCTCGAGGAGGGCGTGCGCGCGACCGTGCGATTGGCGCTGGATCCGGCGCTCGAGGGGGTGAGCGGACGCTACTTCGACGGCCTGGACGAAGCTCGTGCCGATGCCCAGGCATACGACGCGCACGCGCGGCGAAAACTTTGGAAACTCAGCGAGTCGCTCGTCCGCGACGCCTTTGCGAACGTGACGGATTTCGCCGTATGAAGGCATGGCGACTCGACGGCCTCGGCGGGACGCTTGCCTTCGAAGACGTGCCGTTGCCGAGCGTGCGGCCTGGGAGCGTTCTGGTGCGAATCGAAGCGTCGCCGTTGCTCACCTACCTCAAGCCCTACGTCGAAGGAAAGCTCCCATTCTACAGCCCGCCGCTCGGCGCGTTCACGCCGGGGACCAATGGCGTCGGCGTCATCGAGGCGGTCGGACAGGATGTCTGGCATTTGCGGCCGGGACAACGGGTCGTCTGTTCGCCGCATTTTGTCGCGGGCGAGCATGTTGCGGAACCGGCGCAGATACTTATCGGGCTAACGGCCTTCGGCCCGGGCTCCGAAGCCGTGCAGTCGGATTGGCGGGACGGTACTCTTGCGGAATTCGCGCTGGCGCCCGTTGCGACGATCACGCCGGCCGAGGGGTTAGACTCGCATGATGCCTCGCAGCTCGCGGTGCTCAATCGCTTTATCGTTCCATTCGGCGGACTGTTACGTGGACGGCTCGCCGCCGGCGAAACGTTGATCGTGAACGGTGCGACCGGCGCCTTCGGGACGGCCGCCGTGCTGCTCGGTGTGGCGCTCGGTGCGGGACGCGTCGTTGCCGCGGGCCGCAATACGGCGACGTTGAACGAGGTGGCGCGCGCCGGCGGGCCGCGGGTCACGCCGGTGCACCTTAGCGGCGACGTGGCGGCCGATACGGCATCGCTGCGCGCCGCGGCGGGCGGCGGGGCGCACCTTGCATTTGACATGGTGGGCCAAGCAGGGGATGCAAATGCAACGCTCGCCTCACTTACTAGCCTGCATCGCAACGGCAGGCTCGTTCTGATGGGAAGCATGACGACGCCGCTTCCGCTCTCCTACAGTGACGTGATGCGCAACAACTGGGAGATCATCGGGCAGTTCATGTACCCGGCCGATGCCTATTGCCGTCTTATCGGCATGGTGCGGGCAGGTTTGCTCGAGATCGGTGCGATTCGCCCGCGCAGCTTCCCGCTAGCAGCACTTCGCGAGGCGATGGAAGCCGCAGGCGGCGCCGGTAACCTCGAATGCGTCATCGTGCAGCCGTAGCGGTGAAGTCGATGCGCCCTAGGATGCCAAGCTGGCTTTCCGGAGCGCTTTCGAGTGACGCGCGTTGGTCAGCGCCAGGATCGCTTCCGGCGCGAGCAGGGCTCCTTGCGCCAGCAGCCGTTGCAGCGGTTCGCGGCCGAGCGCCGAGCGAAGGCATCTCGCGAGCTCGGACATGAGCTGGCCCTCAAGAGGTTGGCGCGGAACGTTAAGTGCCGCCAGGTGCTCGTCTGCGTAACCCAAGAGTTGCGCCGCGATTTCGGCCCCGCCACGCTGGTACGCGATTCGAGCGGAGGTCTCGGCGCACTGAATGATCCGCCACTCATCCTGCGCTTCGAGCGCTTTTACGAGACCGTCCCGCGCGAAGCAAGCAGCCACGTCGTCGTCGCCGGCTACGAGGTAATAGTCGCCGAGGTTATTGAGCAGCCACGCCGTCGCCTCGTCGTGAGCGTTGCGCTCAGCAATCGCGAGTGCACCTTTGGCAAGCGCGATCGCTTCTTGGAAACGGCCCTGAGCACGAGCGGCTTCGGCCAGGTTCCCAAGGGGAAATATGCGTTGATGTCCGCGGTTGAGGCGCTGCGTCAGTTGTTCGCACCGGGTGAAAAATCGAATGGCGGTAACCACATCTGCGCCCTTCAGGGCGATAATGCCGCGTGTGTTGCAGATGGCTGCCAAGGCCAACACGTTTGCGCAACCTTCGGCTTGGCGCTCCGCCGCTTCGAGATGCTCGTTCGCTGCGGTGTCGTTGCCGAGGAGACCGTAGACGTGTCCGAGATGGTACGATGCTTGGCTCGCTAGGGATTGGTCAGGGGTCTCACCGAGTGCCGCGACTGCCTCAACGACAAGAATGAATCGGGCTTGCGCGTCGCCCATACTTTGCAATTCGATTAGCGCGAGCCGAACGCGCGCACGCAGCGGACCGCTAAAGGTCTCGTCCTCGCAGTCGAGAGCGCGTTCAAGCCAAGATCGACCTTCCAGCGCCAGGTGTTGGCGCTTCCAGTAATCGAGGAGATCTGCTGCCAAACCCGCTCCGGCCGCCACGTGGCGGCGCGCGCCGAGCGTCGATTCTAAGATCGCGCGAAGATCGTCACTTGCATACTCGAGCGGACGCAGGGCGTCCAGCCAATCCGGCTCCGAGCGCACCGCTTGGGCCGCCGCGGCAACCGCGAGATAGTACTCGCGGAGGCGCCCTTCGAGAACCTCGAGTTCTCCGTTACCTGCCAGACGGTCTCTAGCGTAGCTGCGAAGCGATTCGAAAAAGCGAAACGTCCGCCGATCGTCGCGCCGCGTTTCGACGACGAGCAGCGACTTGTCGATCAGTGCTTCAAGCCCATCGAGAACGGTCTCGTCGTCCCCTTCGTCAGCACACACCGCCGTTGCGGCCTCTAAGCTAAACGACCCCGCGAAGATGCCGATGCGCGCGAAGAGCCTGCGCTGTTGCTCTGAAAGCAACTCGAAGCTCCAGTCGATCAGAGCCCACAAGGTCTCCTGGCGCGCGTCGCCGTCGCTCTTCCGCGCGAGCAAGCCACGGCCGAGTTCGGCGCGCAACTGCTCGAGGCTGAGCACTTTCAGACGCGCTGCGGCAAGCTCAATGCCAAGTGCGATTCCGTCGACTCGGCGGCACAAGTCGAGCACGGCTGCGACATTGGCATCGTCGAGTTCGAAGCTGGTCACCGCGCGTGCGCGGTCCACGAAAAGTTGAATTGCGGGGACGCGCAAGGCATCCGGCACCGACAGCCCGCAGACGTCCGGCACCGCGAACGGCGCCAATCCAAGGACCAGCTCTTCGGGTATGTCGAGCGGCTCGCGGCTAGTCGCCAAGATACGAACCTCGGGCGCAGCGCGTAGCAGACTTTCGGCGAACCTCGCGCAATCGGCCAACAGGTGCTCGCAGTTGTCGAGCACGAGCAGGAAAGCTTTATTGCGGCAGACGTCGGTCAGCGCGGCAATCGAGCTTTCGCCCGCGAGATCGCGCAGTTCGAGCGCTGAGGCCACAAGCCCGGCGATGACGCTACCGTCGTTAGTGCCGGAAAGATCGAGGAACCACGCTCCGTCGCGGAACCCCGCCGCGAGTTCGCTCGCTACTTCGAGCGAAAGACGGGTCTTTCCAATGCCGCCGAAGCCGGCGACGGTCACCAGGCGCGCTTGATCGAAGGCCGATCGAACGCGTTGCACTTCGGCATGCCGCCCGCAAAACGACGAGACGCGTGTTGGGAGATTACCGCGCACCTGGGCCGCAGGCACCGCGGCATCCGATGCCGAGACGTACGCTTCGGCGACCACCCGGTTTCGGCCGTAGGCCTTCGCCCGGTAGAGCGCCGCATCGGCGCGCTCGAGCAACCAGATCGGATAGTCGCCCGCACGCGGCACGGCGGCCGCGACGCCGATGCTCGCCGTCACGTGACCTAATCGCGACCCGAGGTGCGGCGAGCCGAGCGCAGAGATATTTTCGCGCAGCCGTTCGGCTATCTCGATCGCGACCTCGAGCGAGGTTGCCTCGAAGAACACCGCAAACTCTTCTCCGCCATAGCGTCCGACAACGTCGCCGCCGCGCAGCGAGAGCGAAATGGTCTTTGCGATCTGCTTGAGACACGCGTCGCCGCCGACATGTCCGTATTTTTCGTTGAACGACTTGAAGAGATCGACGTCGATCATTGCGATCGCAAGCGACGTGCTGCGGGCCTCGCAGCGTTCCCATGCCTGCTCGAGCATGTCGCCGAAGGCGCGCCGATTGGCGATCCCGGTCAGCCCATCGACGCCGGCGAGGGCTTGCAGGCGAATGTTGGCGGCCGACAGGTGCAACTCGTGGATGCGGACGCCAAGCAGCAGCGCCCATTTCTCGAACAAGACGGCGTCCAGGGCGTCGAAGGGCGAATCGGTGGGCCCCGTCATCGAAATGACGCCGCGGACGTCGTCGCCGAAACGAATCGGCACGTGCATTGCGCTTCCGCCGGCCATCACGACGGCAGCACCCTTGCGCTGCCCGCCGGCAGCCTCATCGAGCGCGCCTTCTGCGAGGCCGGCGTCCCGCAAGCGGATCTCAAGTGAAGACGCGTGGAAAAAGGCCTTGCCGAGCTTGACCGCCTGTTCGGCCAATTCGCCGGCGACTAATTGGCGCGAAACGAGTTCGGCCGTGGCATAGACGAGGTCGCGGTACTTCTCGTGGCGGGAGATTGTGCGGGCATCTTGAGAGAGCATAGTTCTGCATGCTTCTATCGACGCCAATCTTCGTGCTCGGCTACCAAAGCGCCGCGCGAGCCTGGGCGTCATGCCAAACGTGCTGTCAATCACAGGCTCCCTCGTCCGCCGGCTCCGGCCGTAAGGAGGCGCAAAGCGTTGCGCTCACCTACGCCGTGCGGTAGGGCGGAAGATTAGAAATTGTTACGGGCCTCACATGGGCAATAGTGAGCGCCGAATAAGCGAGAATGAGACATTACGCTATCGCCGTTGCCTTCGCCGTGTTCACGCTCGCCTCGACCCTCGCACAGGCAAATCCGGCCCTCGCCGGACCTCGCTGTGGCTATCACCATCACTGGGTTGGCGGCCACTACGCCTACTGGGGCGGCCACCGTCACTGGGTTTCCGGGCACTGCGTCTAAGCGCAGCAAACAAACTCAGCGATAGAGAAACGGATCGCGCGGGGTCGCGACGCGTCGCCAATCGTGGATGCGCAGGAATGCTCCGGTTGAATCCGCGACGATCGTTCCGCGCGCGGTGACCCAGGTATGCGAAGCGGCCGGGAGGCGACGATCGGTCGGCAAGACGATCGCGGTCGCGTCGGCGCGGCAACAGGTGATCGCGTAGCGAACGAGCGCCGTTCGGCCGTTCGCCGTCTGCGCGGTGCCGGTGAATGCGACCGTTTCGCCCGGATAGAGATCGTCGAGGTTTGCCGCCAGGCTGCGCGCCGCCGGAACCGGCGAGCCGAAGATCAGTGCCGCGAGCATAATGGCGGGAGCGAGTGCGCCCAAGCGCGTCGCGCTAGTCCGCAGGTTCGCGCAGGCGAATGCGGCTCCCGGGATTGCAAGCCACACGAGCGGGACGAGGCGTGGGTGAACGAATCCGCTTCCGCCCCGCAGCCCGAGGAGCAGACAGGCCGCAGCCAAGAGTGCAAGGCCCAAGCGCGCGTCGTAGTCGGCGGCCGGCGCTTCGCGCGGGCGTAACGGCGGCACGAGCCCTGCACTGGCGAGCAACCCGGCTGCGGCAAACGGCATCGTAACCCGCAGCATCGCCGCGAGTGCGACGGCCGCCGTCGTGCACGGCGCGCAGGCTCCCGCAAGGAGCCCGAGCGTGACTTCGATCGCGGGGAGGAATGCCGCCGGGACCCGGACCGGCAGGGCGTAGCCGGACTGCAGGAGCGCGGTCCCAAGCCCGAGTGCGAACGCCGGCGCGGCGATTGCGGCGAGCTCGCCGAGCGGATCGGGAGCCCGCGCGTCAAGCGCGTCGCAGCGCGGGAACCAACCGCGCACGAGCCACGCCGCTGCCAATCGCCCGAGCGCAACGGCCGGCCCGAACGTCACCCAACACAGAGCCGCCGCAGGTAACGAGAGTGCCGCGGGTCCCACCGCCGAACCGCAACCGCACCCAAGCAGCACCGCGACCCGCCGCATCCCCGCCCCGCGGACGAGCCCCACGGCCAGGACGAACGGCGCCGCTTCGAAGAGCGTACCGGCGGTCGCGGCTAGGGCTGCGTGAAGCAAGGGCGCCGGCAACGCCGCGGCCAGAAGGCTGAGAAGGACCCATCGGGGGGCATGCCGCCCCGATTTTGCTGGGGGCAATCGGGGGGCACGCCGCCCCGATTTTGCTGGGGGCAATCGGGGGGCACGCCGCCCCGATTTTGAAGAAAGAAGCAATGGACAAGATCGCCGCCCCCAGGGGAACGGCAGACCTCATTCCCCCCGAGAGCGCGCGATGGCAAGACCTCGAGGCCCGGCTTCGCGTGGTCGCGCGGCGCTTCGGCTACGGCGAGATCCGCACGCCGCTCTTCGAATCGACGGAGCTCTTCGTGCGCGGCGTCGGCGAGACGACCGACATCGTTGAAAAAGAGATGTACACCTTCGAGGACAAGGGCGGCAGACGGATGACCCTGCGGCCCGAGTGGACCGCGCCCGTCGTGCGCGCGGTGCTCGAGCACAACTTGCTCGCGAACGGTCCGCAGCGCTTGTATTATCTGGGGCCGATCTTTCGTTACGAGCGGCCGCAAGCGGGCCGCTACCGGCAGTCGCATCAGTTCGGCGTCGAGTGCTTCGGCTTCGAAGGCCCCGAGGCCGACGTCGAGGTGATCTCGCTCGCAAGCGACGTCATCGGCTCGTGCGGCCTCGAGGTCACGCTCTCGATCAATTCGATCGGCGACGAGGTTTGCCGGCCGCGTTACCGTGAGGCGCTGTTCGCGCATTTCGCGCCGCACAAAGACGCGCTCTCGCCCGATTCGCAGCGCCGCCTCGAACGCAACCCGCTGCGCATCCTCGATAGTAAAGCGCCGCAAGATCGCGCGCTCGTGGAAAGTGCGCCGACGATGCTCGACGTGCTGTGCGAACCGTGCGCCGCCCACTTCGCACGGGTGCGGCACCTCCTCGACGCGATCGGCGTCGCCTACGTCGTCGACCCGCGAATCGTGCGCGGCCTCGACTATTACACGCGCACGGTCTTCGAATTTCAGTCGAGCGACCTCGGCGCGCAGGCGACGGTCTGCGCGGGCGGCCGCTACGACGGGCTCATCGCCGCGCTCGGCGGTCCACCGACGCCGGGCGTCGGGTTTGCGCTCGGGATCGAGCGCTTCCTGATGATCGTTGAAAGGCGCGGCTCCGCCGCCGCGCTCCCGCAGGCCGGCATCGCGGTCATCACGCTCGGTGCGGCCGCACGCGAGCGCGTCGTTCCGCTCGTCGCGGCGCTGCGCCGTTCGAGCGACGGCGTGCCCGTCACGATCGATTACAACGACGCGAAGATCGCCGCGCAGTTCAAGAGAGCCGAGCGCGCGAACGCGCGCGTCGCGCTTATTTTAGGCGACGACGAACTCGCGAGCCAAACGATCGTCGTGCGCGACCTCGT
>Ga0302324_100015443_pt1 | contig 15309 bp, 13 predicted proteins | sample Palsa_T0_1_FD_201949 | JGI IMG/M metagenome (GOLD analysis project Ga0302324, IMG submission 201949) | Peat permafrost microbial communities from Stordalen Mire near Abisko, Sweden - Palsa_T0_1 | ecosystem: Environmental > Terrestrial > Soil > Palsa > Peat permafrost | place: Sweden: Abisko...
GCGATCTAACGAACACTTCCGGGGGACGCATCACCACCTCCAGACTCGGGATGCATCCCCATTCGCCACCCACGGCGAATTTCCGGTCAAACAATCTGGTTGGACCCACTACTAGCTGTACATCGCCTCGATCTCGGCCTCGTACTTCGCGCCAATCGGCTTGCGCTTGAGCTTCATCGTCGGCGTCAGCTCATCGCCACCGGGGATCCAGTCGCCCGGGATGATGGTGAACTTCTTGATCTGCTCGACGCGGGCGAGCTGGGCATTGGCGACATCGACGCCCTGCTGAACGGCCTCGATCACGTCGGGCTCGGTCGCCAGCTCCTCGAACGTCGCACCCTCGATCCCGTGTTGCGCGGCCCACTGCGGTGAGAAGTCTGCGTCGAGGACGAGCAGCGCCGTGTTGTAAGGACGACGGTCGCCGATGCAGACGGCCTGCCCGATCAGCGGGCTCCCGGATTTCAGCGCCCCTTCGATGTTGGCCGGCGACATGTTCTTGCCGGCGGCGTTGATGATGATCTCCTTCTTGCGGTCGACGATGGTCAGGTAGCCGTCGTCGTCGATCTGACCGATGTCGCCGCTGTGGAGCCAGCCCGCGGCGTCGATCGTCTCCGCGGTCTTCTCGGGGTCGTTGCGGTACCCGAGCATCACGCACTCGCTGCGTATGAGCACCTCGCCGTCGTCGGCCAGCTCGATCTCGACCCCCGGCGCGGCGGGACCGACGGTCCCGATCTTCACCGCCCCCGGACGGTTGACCGTTCCCAGGCCGCAGGTCTCCGACATGCCCCAGAGCTCGGCGAGCTCGATCCCGAGGGCATGGAAGAACTCGATCACCTCGACGGGCGTGGGAGCCGCCGAGACGTTGACGGTCACCACCTGGTCGAGACCCAGCATCGCCCGCACGTTGGCGAAGTACGTCTCGTCGGCCTCCGCCACTACCGCCTCGAGCTCGTCCGGCACCGGTTCGCCACGCTCACGCAAGCGCACGCGCTGGAGCGAGGCTTCCATGGCCTCGCGCAGCGGACGGCTCTGCTCGTCGGGAAGGTTGGCCTGCATCGCCTCCAGCCCGGCCTTGAGCTTCTCCCAGATCCTGGGCACGGCGAAGAACCACGTCGGGCGGACCTTGGGCAGGTAAGAGAGCACGTTGCGGGGGTCGGGCACGCAGGTGATGGTGCCGGCGTAGATGATCGGGATGTAGTGGTGTGCGTTGCGCTCGGCGATGTGCGCGGAGGGCAACCAGGAGACGACGCGAGCGCCGGGCTCGAGCTCGATGATCTCCTCTATTGCCCTGGCGGTGAACATGATGTTGTGGTGGGAGAGCTGGACGCCCTTGGGGTGGCCCGTGGTTCCCGAGGTGTAGATGAGCGTGAGGACGTCGTCGGCCGACACCGAGGCTGCGGCCGCGGCCGCGTCGAAGTCGGGGTTCGAGCCCTCGACATGGGCTAGGGGGATCGTGCCCTCCGGCGCCTCGCCGTCGAGGACGATCAGGTGCTCGAGCCCGGGCAGGTTCTTGCGGGCCTCGAGCACGACGGGCAAGAACTCCTGCTCGACGATCGCCAGCTTGGCGCCCGAATCGGCGACCAGATACTCGATCTCCGCGGGCGGATAAGTGACATAGATCGAGAACGGCGTGGCACCGACCGTGACCGCGGCGAGGTCAACGATGTGGAACTCGGGACGATTCCCGAGCATGATCGCGACCGTATCGCCCGGTCCCACGCCGAGCTTGGCCAGCCCACCGGCGACCGCGTCGACGCGCTCGAGCAGCTCAGCCCAGGTCAAGGAGACGCTGTCGTCGGGCGTCCTGACCGCAACGATGTCCGGATTGTTGGCGGCAGTCCGCCGCAGCGCCTCGGTAAGGGTCGGCGCGTCGACCGCGCGTCCAGTAGCTGCCGTAAGGGTCCCGCTCTCCATCCGCTCCTCCATCGTCGTCAGTCCGGCTGATGACAGACGCTATCGCAGGAGGGCGCCTAGAGTCGATGATTCCACGACTGTGGTCGATGATTCCCGATGGGTAGACAGCGCTCGGCCCGCGCGGGAAACTCGTGCTGTGCAGTTACCGGGCTCCTCGAGACAGCGGTTGGCGCAGGCTTTGAATGCCGCCTACGCCGACGGGCTGCTCAGCGAGCGCACCCTCTCGTACCGGCTCGACCTCCTGTTCCGGAGCAGAGTGGTCGATCCCGTCGGGCTGGTGGGCGACCTCACGCGCAGAACCGCGCGCCGCGCCTGGCGGGCGACGATCGTAAGTGCCCTCGAGGCGAGCACGCGCGGGCTCAGGACCGTGGTGGGCCTCGCGGACCGTCCGGAGCCGCTCTTGCTCGCGCTCGACTGGAGCGGCGCCCAGGACGAGCTCATGCTCGGTCGCCATCCCTCGTGCGATGTCGTGCTCTCTGCCCTGTCGGTCTCACGCCGGCACGCCCGCTTGCGCTACGGCGACGGTCGCTGGACGCTGTGCGACCTCGAGTCGACGAACGGGACCAAGGTCAACGGCGTCCGCGTGGGTCGGTGCGCGCTCCGTCCCGGGGATCGCCTCTCGCTGGGGAGCGAGCGGCTGGTGGTCGACTGAGCGACGGGCGCTTTGGCCGGTGTCGGCGCTGCGCCGGACGTGGCGGGCGCGCGCGGGGGGGCGCGGGGGGTCGCGGGGGGTCGCGGGGGCGCGCGGGGGGGCGCGGGCGGGGCGCGGGCGGGGCGCGGGGGGGCGCGGGGGCGCGCGGGCGGGGCGCCGGGGGTCGCGGGGGCGCGCCGGGGGTCAGGCGTGTGCGGTTCCGGCCCGCCGCACGGCCACGAGCGAATCGACCTCCTCGACGATCGCCCAGCTCGAGTCCGCGGTGCGGAACAGGTCGTCGACCACCCCCGTCGGTCCCGGGCTACCGTTGCCCTCGGCATGGCCCAACCGGGCATCGTGGAAGCACACCGCGCCCCCAGAACTGACGTGCTCGTGCCAGCGCTCCCAGTCCTCCCGGCAGCCCTCGGGGCTGTGATCGCCGTCGATGAACACGACGTCGACCGGCCCCCCGGTCCAGCTCCGGCCGACGTCCTGACTGCGCGCGATATGCCAGCGCACGTTCGGACCGCCGCCCCGCGCCGCTCGGCGGACGGCCAGACGCGTAGCGGTCGCGCTCGGCCTCGCCCCGGCCGGGAGCGCCCATCCGGTGGCGTCGATGAAGGGATCGACGAGATGAAGCTCTGCGCCCGGGCCGAGCGCGCGGATCAGGACGAGCGCGGAAGAGCCCTCGTACACGCCGAGCTCGACGACCCGCCGCGCGCCCCCAGCCAGCCGCGCGAGCGCGGCGCCCTCTGCCGCGGAGTGCATCGCGCGCGGCGGAATGAGCCCCACCCCGAGGGCGATCGCCCGCAGGCCAGGATCGTCGCGTAGCCGGTCGGGGGCAAGCCGGCGCAGGGCCTTGGGAGCGGGCACTAGCGCAGCGTCAGGCCGGAGCCGCTCAGGCTCGAGATGTCATTGCTCAGGCCGATGAAGGCGATGAGGATGACGAGGACGAACCCGACGACGCCCGCACGCTCCATGACCGAGAAGGGGATCGGGCGGCCGCGGACCTTCTCGGCCAGAGCCCAGAACACGTGGCCGCCGTCGAGGGGCAGGAACGGAAACAGGTTGATAATCGCGAACGAGAGCGAGATCAGGGCGAGGATGTCGAGCGCCGCCGCCGCGCCGAGGGCCACGGCCTGCTGGGCGAGGTCGGTAACCCCGACGATCCCGTGGAGCTGCTTACGCTCCTTGGGCTCGAAGATCCGCGCCACCCGGCTTACCGTCTCGTGGGTGACGTACCACATCTGACTGAGGCCCTGACCGGCCGCGCCGAGCACGCCGTAGTGCCGGAGTGCGAACGCAAAGCCGAAGCCGATCCGTGTCTTCTTCAGGCTCGCGTCGTAGCGCGGGTACATCGAGAACGTGAGGAGCCGACTGTCGCGACGAACGACGATGGTCACCGGCGTCGCCGCCCGGCATCCGGCCGTAGTGGTTCCGGGGCAATGGTGGCTCGAGATCTCCTTGGCGATCGCGTTGACCGTCAGTCCGCGCTTACCGTCGACGGCGACGATCTGATCCCCCGTCTTGAGGTACTTGGAAGCCGGGGCGATCAGCGACCCCGCGGCGACGGTGCGCGTCGAGACGTCCTGACCGTGGCTGGTGACGAGCACGCCCTGGGAGAGCACGAGCCCGGTGAGAATGATGAAGGCCACGAGCAGGTTCATCGCCGGCCCCGCGAGGATCACGACGACCCGCTTCCACACCGGCTGCCGATAGTAGGCGCGCGGCGCGACCTCCTCGGGTATGTCCTCGTTCGGATTCATCCCGGTGATCTTCACGTAGCCGCCGAGGGGAATCGGGCCGATCCCGTACTCCGTCTCCCCGCGTCGGAATTTGACGAGCATGGGCCCGAAGAACAGCGAGAAGCGCTCGACCCGCATGCCCACGGCCTTGGCCACGACGAAGTGGCCGAGCTCGTGGAGGATGATCAGCGCGACAATGCCCGCGATGGCGATCAGGTAGGTCATCGCGTCTAGTGTGCCATTCCGCGCCGTTCGGTCCGCCTGGCCCGCCTGGCGGTGCGCACGGGGAACGGCGGCCCGTCGGTGTGGGGGCGAAGGAGGTTGTCCGTCGGCGGCGCGAACCCGTGTCGGCGCCGCGGAGTGCGTCGCGTCTCTGCAACGCGACTGTGACGATCCGTCTTCGTCGACGAGTGGATCCCGGAGGGTATGCGAATTACGGCGGCCAGTTGTCGATTATTCGCACACCCTCCGGTGGTGGAGCGTCGCGGTTAGGCCTTCCGGTAGTAATGGAGCAGGAACGTACGCTAAGCGGATTTCGCGAGGCCGCGTAGCTGGCGGCGTTGTCCGGCGGCGAGTTCGGCTGGGAGCGTGAAGGGGAAGTTGCCGAGCATCTTGATGTGTTCGTGCTGGAGCGGGGAGAGGCGTTGGAGGTCTTCGTCGCTGATGTCGTGGCCGGTGGCTCGGAGGTATGCGATCGCGTCGTCGAGGTATTGGGCGTTCCAGAGCACGAGCGCGTTGAGCGCGAACCCGAGCGCGCCGAGCTGGTCTTCCTGTCCTTCCCGATAAGGCTGGCGCAGCTCGCCGCGGTTGCCGTGGAAGATGATCCGCGCGACGGAGTGCCGGCCTTCGTGGCGGGTCAGGCCGACGCTTGACTGTCGGCGGTGCTCCTCGTCGTCGATCCAGCTGAGGAGGTGAAGGGTCTTCGCGACGCGCCCGAGCTCGGCGATCGCGCGTCCGAGCCGGGTGGGGTGCCCGCCGCCCTGCAGGACGCGCATCAGCTCGGACGCGCGGACGGTACCGGTCGATAGGGAGCCGGCGACGCGGAGGATGTCTTCCCATTGCTCGATGATCAGCTTGGTGTTGATGCGGTGGCGGGCGAGGCGATCGAGCGGGCCGTAGTCGGCGTGGCGGTCAACGCGCCAGAACCGTTGGTCGGGTAGTCCGGCTGGGCGGGGGCTGAATTGGTATCCGAGGAGCCAGAACAGCCCGAAGATCTGGTCTGAGTAGGAGGCTTGGTCGGTGATGATCATCGTCGGGCCGCCGTCGCCGGGGGGTTGGAGTTCGAGGAGCCCGTCGAGGATCATCAGCGAGTCGCGCAGCGTGCCGGGGACGACGATCGCGTGCAGGCCGGCGAACTGGTCGCTCATGTAGTTCAGCCAGGTCACGCCGCGGCCCCGGGCGAAGTACCGCGGGTTCGGGCCGGTGTATATCGAGCGGACCGGGACTTGGAATCGCATCCCGTCGACGGTCGCGATATGCCCATCGCCGAAGCTCTGGACGAGCGGGATGCTGCGGTAGACGGACAGCAGCCGCTCGTTCGCCGCGGCGATCGTCTCCGCGCGCACGTAGTTCTGGCTGACCCACGAGAGCCGGTTGTAGGAGAGCGCCGGCACGCTGGGCTGCGCGACGTCGGTGAGGCTGATGTTGCACGCCTCGGCCATCAGCACCGCACAGACGCTGATGTGGAGGTCTTTGGCGCGGGCGCGGCCTTCGCTGAGGTGGGTAAACGCGTCGGCGAAACCGGTCCAGCGGCAAACCTCCAGGAGCACTTCAGAGAACGCGACACGATCGGGCAGCATCCCGGTGGTGGTCGTGCGGAGCGCGATCAGTTGCTCGGGTTGATCGAGCGCCTCGAGCTTGCTGAGGTCGGGCCGGTCATCGCCGGCGATCTCCGCGATCTCGAGCGCGAGGTTGTCGTCGAGGCGCTCGGCGGTCTGCCGGTAGGCGCTGCCCAGTTGAGCGGTGAGCTGCTCAAGCGCTCGCTGCGGCGCGGGGTCGAGGCTCAGGCCGGCGCAGATCTCCGGCCGCGCCGCTGTCCACGCGGCTCCCCGGAGCAGCTTCGCCCGCGGGTCGGTGAACCGGCCGGAGCGGGCAACGAACACGTCCCGTCGGTTCAGCGCCGCCTGGAGCGCCTCCAGCACGCAGAAGGCGTATGCGCGCCGGTCGACCTCGTTCTCCCCGAGCTGCGGGTTGCCGAGCACAAGTCGGCGCCACCGGCCGCTGACGACCTTCAGCGACACCGTCGCGGCGCTGACGCGGCCCGCACGGCCCTCCAGCGCCCGCAGCGACGCCATCGCCGCGAGGACCGCCTGTCCTCCGGGCGCGGCCTCGAATACGACGGTGTCCAGCAGAACCGGCATGAAGCGCCGCAGGCTCTGGTAGCGGCGCAGCAGATCCTCACGGAACGCGGCGTCCTGTCCGTCCTGCGGATCGGGCTGCGAGACGAGGCGCTGCACCGTGTCGGTCGCGAGCTCCAGTTCGCTGCGGGGGACGTGAGCGTTGATCGCGCTCCACAGCTCCTCGATCCCTCCTGGCGGCGGGTTGAGCAGGACGAGCACGGCGGCCCGCAACGCGCGGGCGGCACGGTCGAGTTCGGGGAGTTCCTTGTAGCGGCGGTCCTTGTGTTCGCGGGTGGCCTGGGAGAGCAGCACGTCGGTGACCTGGTCGAGCAGGATCAGCGCGTCGTCGGTCGCGTCGAGCTCCAGCTGCCATAACGCCGCCAGCAGCGTCGCGGTCCTCCGCTGCGGGCTCAAACGACGCAGCGTCTGCGCTTTGGCGCTCAACCCGTACCGCGCGAGCGCGCGCACCCGGCCGGGAGGAACATCGACGGTCAGAGCGCCAACGCCGACCGCGCGGACAGCCACCAGACGCTCGAAGGCCTCCGCGACCTCCAATGCGGTCAACTTCCGCGGGCCCGCGCGAAGCTGCTCCCAACGCGAAAGCTGCTCACCCTCGGGAACGTCCAACAGCTCCTCAAAGCGAGGCCCGCGGTGCCCTGTGGCGACTCCGGAGAGCGACCGGTACAGCCGGCCGGCGGCACGATCGCGCGCGGCGGTGACCGCCCGGGCCAGCACGGTCGCTCCGGGCAACAACACCTTGCCCTCGATCAGGCGAGCGGTCGCGAGATCGAACAGCACGCTCGGGCGCTCCGCGGTCGCCCACGCCCGCGCGTCAAGCCAACCAAGCAGATCAGCCTGCGCGGCGGCGTCCGAGAAGTCGCGGTACCCGTACTCGCGCTGAATCTCCCCAGCATGCTCGCGATGCGTCGGATCCCGCCTCCCATAGTCCGCCAGGCGCCCCGGATCCTCGACAGCAAGCTCCTCGGCGACCCTTCCAGCGACGATCTCCGGCACCTCGATGGGTCGCGCGAGGAACGTGCCGAGGAACCGCACAGTGCCGAGCTGTACGGCGAACCCAAGCCGGTTGTGATCACCGCGACGTCGCGCGATCAACGCCCGATCTCGCTCGTCGAAGTGAAAGAACCGCTCAAGCTGCGCCGCCGACGGCGGCTCGCCATAGCGGCCGTAGCTCGCCAGCTGGCCGGAGCTCAGGAAATCGATCGGCACGGCCCCGCCTCACCCCCGGGCCGTGCCGCGCCCAATCACGACTCAGCGTCTCGATCGACCGCCGGACCACCGTCCGCGGTGATCGCCGGTTCACGGCGCGGCGGGAGATGACGGTACAAGCTCGTGCGTGGGATCCCGGTCTTCTCGATGATCTCCGCGATCGTGCTCCCCGTCTCGCGCAGATGAGCTGCCCACTCCAGTTTCCCTGCGTCGACCAGCACCGGTCGGCCGACACGCCGGCCCTTCGCGGTCGCGACCGCCCGCGCGTGCGCCGCGCGCTCCATCGTGTACGTCCGCTCCATCTGACCGAACAGCGCCAGCAGCACGACCGCGAGCTGCGCCATCGGATCCTCAGGGTTGCTCGAGTCGACCTTGATCGGGTCAGCGAGGTTCCGCACGCCGATCTTGCGCTCGCTCAGTTCGTGAATCATGTTCAACGTGTCGCGGACCGTCCGACCGAGCCGATCGAGGGTGTGCACGACGATCACGTCGCCCTCGCGCGCGTACGCGATGACCTCTCGCAGCCCGGGCCGGTCCGTTGTCGCGCCGGACTTCTTGTCGACGTAGATCCGGTCACGCGGGATCCCGGTCTGTTCGAGCGCGTCGATCTGCCGATCGAGGTCCTGCTTCACCGTCGACACGCGCGCATACCCGAGCTCCATGCCCGCACCGTACCGCAGGTCCTGGGCGTACGAGAGAAACGGAACGCCTTTTCGGACCCGACCTCTGGGACGTCCTCAGCCCAGCGTCTATCGCTCAGCGGGCGCCGGTGTCGCGACCGTCCCACTTCCAAGGAACCGGAACGGTCCCGTCCGCAGATCCGGCCCCTCTCAGCCAAACAACGCGTCCGGAGGACGTGACATTCCCCGGCCAGCCTATGGCCTTCGGACAGTAATGGAACCCGACACGCCTGGCCGAGATTGCGTTGCGGTCGGCGGCGCCAGTCGAGAAGCTGTGGCAGGCTTTAATACTGCCAGCGCGCCCCGATCGGGTGCGCGTACCCGCAGACTCGACAAACATAGGCCTGCCCCGGAAGGTCATCGTGATGTCCCCACCGTGTGGATCGCAACGAACCTTGACCTTCCCATCCTGCTGTTACCAGGTCCCATTCGGACGCTAGGCACGCAGGGCAGCGATCACCCCTGCTGGAAGGACGACGGTCCCAGTCAGTCGGAAGGTGTCTTGGAACCGGAGAGCCATCAGCAGCCCGGAACAACACCGGATACGCGTCGATCCCCCGCTGGTTATCAGGAACAACAGCGAGCCACGCTCCTGCGACGACGTCGCCTTGAACGCGGACACCGTCCGGAGCCACGACCTCCACGGTCGTGGCTCCTCGAGGTAGCCGACCAGCCAACACCGCCTTGTCGTTGGACGCGTAAACGCCGTTGACCTGATCGTCCACGAACGGAGGGGTGGCGGGAAGTTCGTCCCACTGCAAGAACGTGGAACAGTCATCCCGTACCACCACGGAAACGCGTGTTCGTCCGATCATCACGGAGAGGGCCGTCGAGTCGTGCCTTCCGTCCGCGGGAGTCGCCTGGCTGTCACCCTGGCTCCGCCGAGTCAAGTCTTCCCCATCCCCATCCCCATCCCCATCCCCGGCGAGTTGCCGTGCGTTATCTGGCGGGAGCTAGGTACAGATAAGCAACGCGGGGGATCCGGTGTAGCCATAGGACACCTGTATGCCCTCGTAGATCGATGTGCCACCAGCTCGAGTTTTCCAGTAGTTCGTCGTGCCGCGCGTACATGCATGCAGAAACGTCACATCCTCAGACTCAAAGCCCCAAGGCGACAGAGCGTAGCCCTGCCAGACCCAGCCTCCGCCGTCAATACTCTCCCAGTAAAGCGTCGATTGGGATTGCACCTCGACCAATTCCGCGTTCTCGCCGGAGCACGATATGAGCGACGTCCCTCTCACCGTAGCTTGCCCGCCGTTCACCCCTGGCGTGTATGGCGTGACCTCGCAGGTCGGGCTAGAATCTGCCGGCGTCGCCGCTGGTTCAGGGCTCGGGGAGCTATAGACAGCCGTAGAAGGGATCGTTACAGCATCGGTGTTAGCGGACGGGTATGTAAAGGCGGCCCCCGTCGCCCCTGGTGGAAGCTGATAGTCCGTTTGCCCACCATCCACAACCGCCGTTGACCCCGCCGGAGGTGCAGCCAACAGGACGCGGGTCGCGCCGGGCGCAACGGAAATAGTCTGACCGTCCACTACGATCTGACCGCTGCTTGGCACGGCGACGGTTTGGGTGCCGACCTTCACGATTTGTGCGAACGCCGGACTGGCGGGGATCGCTACAGCAGCAACGAGCCCAATACCGCTGCCACGCAAAACGGTGCGGACAGTCACTGCAAAAATCGCCCTACCTACGATCTGCATCAAGTTCTCCTTGGGATTGGTGCTGCGGAATTCAATGGAACTCACCGACCAAGGTCCCCTTCCCGGAACCGCCCAAAGAAGCTTGCAGAATCCCGAGGCCTTTGTCAACCCGGCCAGCCAGGCGGCTGCCAGCTCCCAGGCGAGAGCATCGCGGGGCCGTCTGCGGATTCGGGAAGGGAGTCGTTTAGCGTACGTTCCTGTTCCATTACTACCGCGAGGCCAGGCAGGGGTGCGCAAACGTCCGCAGCAGGTGTCAAGGAGACCAGGGGAATGGTCGAAGGACAGATCAAGCGAGCGCGTCGACTGGGCCGACAGCGCTTCACAAATCAGATCACGATCGCGATGGTGGTCGCCGTGGCGATGGCGGCGCTGCCGGGAATCGCGCTCGCGGCGCCGGGGATCCCGCCCAAGCCGCCGACGGATCAGAGCTACTACCCCGGGAGCGCAAGCAGCGCCACCCTCGCCTTCTATGGGATAAGGGGCTGCGATCAGGCAGCGTTCGACATTGCGCACCACCACAACAGCGAGGTCATCCTTGGCTTCGGCGGCCAGACTCCGTTTAAGAATCAGAACGTGAACTACCCGAAGGTTGGCACCGAGGCGCAGAACGACTCCCACAACTTCATCTACAGCGACATCGTCAAGGTCGCCGTCGCGTACGCCGACAACTACGCGAGATGCGACGTAGGCGGGCTCTACAACGTCAGGCTCGCCGTCGGAACGAGCAACGATCTCACGATCAACACGGCGGCCGGAAATACCTGGTACGTAAACGCCGTACTCCCGGTCATCAATCACGTCTTGGGAACGGGCGACGGCAACCTCGTTCATGTCTATGGCGGCAGCGATCTCGAAACCGAGTACAGCAGTCCGGCTTCTGCGGAGGACTGGGCCGAAGGCTACGACGAGTACACCAACCACGTAGCTCACCGCTGCTGTACCTCGTACCTCGACTTTGGCGACGCCGGCGGCTGCATGCCTACGCATGACGCCGGTTTTCATGACCTTGGCTCTTCCTGTAACCGTGGGTGGTACCAACACGACGTGTGGTTAGTCGGCTACTACTTCCCAAGCCTGATCCACGGCGCCCACGCCCCCTCGATCAATCCCGCTCCCCAGATCTACACCGAGGGCGCGGCCCAAGCCTGGGCCCAGACGTCCTTATGGGCGTACTACCACAACAAAGACTACCCGCACGTCCCGATGTACTTCCAAGGGCCCTTGGATCAGAACGGCGCTCCGGTCCCCGGTCAGCCTGTCACGTTCTACAGCGCCGGCGCGTGGCACGCGTTCGCCGAAGCGCTGATCAGCGCAGGCCTATATAGCGGTGGACAGGCCCCCGTCGTAAACGTCATGGCCTACTCCCTAACGATTTGATGGCGCCAGAAGCCAAGATATCTCTCCGGCACAAAGCACCCGGAGTACGATCAAGGTGGACTTACGATGAGGCTTAAGCTGCCCAGCACTCGCAAAGGCGTTTTGAGCGCTGTTCTCGCTGTAGTCATCGCGGGGGGCGCAGCTACGGTTGCTGCGGCCGCCCTGCTCACGTCCAAGGCGCCGACGCCGATTCCTCGACAGTTCGCGATCCCCCCTCACGACTGGAGCTCGCTGCCCGACTGCACAGCCGCCCAAGGCCTGCAGTACTGCGAGCGACGCCAGAAGTTCCTCGAGACCCACACGCCCGCGCAAACCGTAGCGGAAGCCAAGGCGAAACAGCGAAGCGTCGTCGCGGGGCTTAAGCGCCAGGAGGCGCGCGCCAAGCCGACGCCTTTCCCGGCCAGCCAGCTTGGTCTGTTCGGCGGCGTGCAACAAGGGCCATTCCCCGGGCAGTTCTTCCATTCGACTGGATACTGGTTTGGCCAGGTCGGTACGCAGTACTACCACGTTTATGCCGGAAACATCCTAAATCCGGACACCGGCGTGGCGACCCAAGCCACCGTCCTCGTCTATGCCAACGGAACGAACGAAGAAGACCCCACCACCCGCGACGGCAGCTACCAGATTCCCGTTGGAACGACCCTCCCGACGATCGCCAAGACGCACGGCTCGCTGCTTCTGATCCAGACGAGCCAGGGCAAGAAGCTCACGTTCGACACGCCCAGCAGGCAGATCTCCTTCGGAGACACGCCGCAGATCGCCGCGCCGGCGCTCGTCCTCAATCTCGTACCCGGTGCGAGCCTGTCCCTCGATACGGCATCGGCGATGCTGACCGCGGGATCTCCGGCCGCGCCACTCGCCGGCGAGAAGCTAACGTTCACCGCTGGAACGACCACCCTGTGTTCCGCGACGACTGATGCCCAGGGCGTCGCAACGTGCAAGTACAACCTGACCGGACTCGTCGCCTCGGCTCTTGCGCCGCTTGGCTACACCGTAACATTCGGCGGCGACGACAGCTTTACGGAATTCGCCGGGAATGCCGACGGCCTATATCAGCCGACCAGCGCGCACGGATCATTCGTCACGGTCGGCGGCCTCGGCCTAGCGTCGCGCCGATCCCGCCACTGAGAGCTATCGCGAACAGCGCTCGGACCTGCCAGCGGCTCGAGGATCCCGTCTTCGCGCGACGGAAAGCGTGGAGGCACCTCGAAGCCGACCCACGCGCTCTGACACGAGGGCAGCTTGTGTGCTGGCTGGCGTACGCGCCGATTCGCTCCTTGCGGTGGTACCTCATGCCCCGCGGCGTGCACACCTACCCGCCGATCACCCAGCGCGATCGAGCCAAACACTGGCTGCGGAAGCATCTGTAAGCGACCAGACAGGTCGCCCGCGTATCGGCTTCGATGGATGTCGGTAAGACCCACGACCCGCGACAATTCGCGGGACCTCCCCACCGGGCGGGCTGGTCTCGCTCGCGGCTCAGCGGCAGGGCCCGTGAACAATCAATTGTGAGGGCGAGCCACGGCTTTCCAATAGAGACGTCGTGCCGCCTTAGCGTGCGTTCCTGTTCCGTTACTACCGGAAGGCCATTCCCTGATCCGTTCGTCGTTGGTGACGATCGTGGCGCTCTCAGCAGCGGCTTGCGCGACCAGGAGCCTGTCGAATGGGTCGCGATGATGCGGCGGCAACTCCTCGACGGCGCGAGCGTGTTCGAGGCTGATGGCGAGTGGCTCGACGCCGCCGTCGAGCAGCAGCGACAGGTACCGCTGGTCGACCGGCAGTTTCCCGATCGCACGCTTGATCGCGATCTCCCAGACGACGACCGCGCTGAGCAACACCTGATTGCCGGGGTCCTCGAGAGCGGCCGCCGCGCCGGCGCCCAGCCGCGGGTCGTCCTCCAGAAAGGCGACCGCGGCATGTGTGTCAAGCAGCAGCCTCACCGCATGCCGAACGCTTCGGCTATGTCGTCGGGCAGGTCGTCAACCTCATCCGGCAGGATGTTCGCGCCGCGCAGTGCCCCGCGAACCGACGCCAGCCGATTCGCCTTCGCGATCGGCGTGAGCCGGACAACCGGGGTCCCGTTCCGCGTGATCACGATGTCCTCGCCGTGCTCTGCACGGTCCACGAGCTGAGACAACCTCGTCTTCGCCTCATGCATTCCAACCTCGGGCATGAGATCGAGGATACAGCAGCTAGCTAGCTTCTAGCTAGATCTTTCGACGACTCGAGGCGATGTCGCCGACTCGCGCAATCGCGAACGAGAGTTCGCCGACATCGATGGACTGTCATTCGACCGACGTTCTACAGCATCGATCGAGCGCAAGTCGTCCGGCATGTACCGCACCTCGACCGTCTTGCCGCCGATCCGGGTCAGCTCGGGGGCGATGAAGATCGCGCTCTCGAAATGGACGCCGTCCTTGAGCACCGGCCTGGTCAGATCGGCCAGCAGCATCCACCGTAACCGCTCCGGCTCGATCACCTCAAGCGGCGCAGCCGAGCTTGCCCACTTCTCCGCCGGTGTCATCCCGTCGAGGCTCGAGTGCCGGTGCTCGGTGTTGTAAGCGTCGACGAACTCGCGGATCCGCGTCTGCAGCTGCGGCAAGCTCAGCGGCGCCGGCTGCGCATACAGCTTCCCGTTCGCCCGACGCGGCCCGCCGGTGCGAGCGGTACACGCTTGACCCGCTGCCGGCGTCAGCCGCAGTCGTCGGCGATCGCCTACGCACATCGTCAGGCCGGGTTGTTGCCGGCCACATCGGACCCGCGAGTGCAGACCGTGCTCGAAGGGATCGCCCGCGTACACGGCGCCGCTCCCAACAAGAAGACCGCGCTGCTCCGCGACCCGCTGCTCGAGCTGATCGACCTCGCCGACACCGCCGGCGTCCGCGATCGCGCGTTGCTGCTGCTCGGATTCTCCGTGGGCTTGCGGCGCTCGGAGCTCGTCGCGCTCACCGTCGAGGACATCTCCCCCTCCCCGGACGGCATCCGGATCAGGATCGCGCGCTCAAAGACCGACCAGACCGGCCGCGGTCAGGAACTGCTCGTCGTGTATGCCGAGCCGCCTCGCCCGTGCCCGGTGCGTGCGATCCGCGCCTGGCTCGACACCGCACAGATCACGACCGGGCCGATCTTCCGACGCGTCACACGCACCGGCGCCATCTCCTCCCCCTTACCGGGCAATCCGTCGCGCTGATTATCAAGAAACGCGCCCGTGCCGCAGAGGAACGAATCGTGGCGCTCGCGGCGCGACCGGCGGTCGAGTTCGTGGAGGACAAGCTTGGGCCGTTCCACCCCTGAGGTTTCAATGAGGTTGGGTATCGGACACGGCAGCAATACTCGATCGCGAAGGCGCACGTGCCGGTCAGGCGTGGGTAGTTCCCTCCCGTCCGTAGTGGTCCTGCAGCCGCACGACGTCATCGAGGTCTGGGGTTGAGACCTCGAGAACGTCGGAGTCCTCCAACGCTTCGATTGTGTGGACCTCGCCAGGCTGGTTGCGCCATACCGATCCCGCCGTGAGCTCCTGCTCGGTGAGCCGACTGACGTCAGGTCCACGGAGCAGCAGCAGCCGGCCGCTGAGCAGGTAGCAGCTCTCGTCCTTGCGCTCGTGATATTGCAGCGAGAGTCTGTGACCACGGTCGACGTGCAGGATCTTGCCGGCGTAGCGGTCGGTCAGTGCGTACCAGATCTCATATCCCCACG
>Ga0302324_100015445_pt1 | contig 15308 bp, 8 predicted proteins | sample Palsa_T0_1_FD_201949 | JGI IMG/M metagenome (GOLD analysis project Ga0302324, IMG submission 201949) | Peat permafrost microbial communities from Stordalen Mire near Abisko, Sweden - Palsa_T0_1 | ecosystem: Environmental > Terrestrial > Soil > Palsa > Peat permafrost | place: Sweden: Abisko...
CGGCTTTGTTTTTGCCATACTTCGATACCGAAAGAAACTGTCCTGCCCCGCGTCACCGGAAGAGTATTCGCCGTGCCGGAACCCAACGCCGGCAACCAGATGGGCTTGTTCAGAAGATCGTCCCCATTCACAAAAAGGGCAAATCCCCGGGTATCCAGCCTCAGCCATCGCTTCGAGAGATCGTAACGTGCATGGGCGCTGAACGAATGAAATGCGTCCGCTGGCGGATTGAGCGTCGATTGATAGCCGGCAATGTTACTTTGCCAGGCATCGAACAAGCTGGCGGTGACGCCCTTCGCAGACTGGTAACTGATTCCGGCTTTAGCTAACGCCGCTGGACTGGGAGACAGGTTTTTCGCGCCCGAACCGCTGTCGTTGAACTGATAGAGCGCGGAGCCGATGAGGAACCATTCGCGCCCGAGGTAGAACTTACTCTCCGCTTCGCCTCCCTGAAAATGGACCGGAACGGGGTCGTTATAATAAACCGCCGGGTAAACCGCCCCGTTTTGGATGATCAGGTCGGTTTGCCTGCTGTTGAAGTAGTCTGCACTCATCTGGATTCGATTGGCCTGATAGCTGATCTGTGCGTCGAAAGTACCTACCTTTTCAGGCGTCAGATTGGGGTTTCCTTTGAGACCCGGATGGTTCAGCAGGGTTTCATCCAGACTGGGGGCGTTGTAGGCGCCGCCGTAAAGAATCTTTGCCGTTATGTGGTTCGATGGATTCCACAGGACGCCTCCCCTCGGAACGACGTTGACGGCGATGGCGCCTATTTTGTTTGCCTGGGCGCCGCCGATCAGCTTGAGTGTGTCGGTCAGTCTGTGTTCGAACTGGATATAACCTTCACCGGCATTTCGGCTGCCGCGCGCATCGATGAGGTTCGGGGTTACGCCGAAATACGTTTCAAGACCTTCGATATGGTTGTAGACCGTACCAAATGTCAATCGGTCATTTTCCGAAAATGTCACAAAATTAGTCCATTCGAGATCGCCTTCGTATGAATCCCGGTGAATTGTCGGGTAGTCCGGGGCGTCCATTACCGAGCGGGAATAGGTGACATCGAAGGTCATCCTCCATTTGGCGGAGGCCCGCAGCGAGTAACCGAGGTCGCTGAATCCGCGTTTCAATCTCGTATCCCCCACAATTCCTCTGACGAAGGAGGGAGCTTCCTGGCCGGTGTAAGAGGACATGAAACTCAGCCCTTTATAGTTGATGCCGAGATACCCGCCTGTTCCGTCGTCGCGAAGAATGGCGTTCTGTGCGGTTACGGCGCCTGAAGCAGACACAGCCTTTTCGGTGATATTCCAGTCTGGCCAGTTATGGTACTGGCCGCCCTCGACGATACTCAGTGCGCCCTTTTCGAAAAGGATACGCTCCGTGCCTGACCTTTCCCCGGAGGCGCCACCAGCCGCGCTGACGCGAAAATCTTTCCCTTTGGCCTTTTTAGTGATCAGATTGATCACTCCGGAGAACGCATCCGATCCATAAAGCACCGAGCCCGGGCCTTTCACAACCTCGATCCGCTCAAGCGTATCTATCGGAAATGATTCGAGGATGTCGCTGCTCACGCCGCCCTCGAGGATTTCCCGCACCGGGCGGCCGTTAATGAGAATCAGGATGTGCCCGGCATTCGCGCGGGTCTGATCTCCCCGCACCGCAATCAGGCTGCGGTCGCCGAGAAAAGTGCTGCTGACGTTCAGCCCTGCTACCCTTTCGAGCACTTCAAGCAGCGTAGTGCCGCCAAATCGTTGCAACTCGTCCTGGGTCACGACGGAAACGACACCAGCCGCGTCCGAGATCTTTTCGGAGAACTTGGATGCCGTTGTCACTTTTGTGTTGAGTAGTGAGTCGATATCCATCGCATAGGAATCGGTCGCCGCCCCGCCCCCGGTTGGAACTGCTGGAGTTTGCGGTTGCGCGACGCTGGAAAATGCTGTCAGCCATAGAAGTGAAGAGATTGACAGCGCAGCACGTCGTGCCATGGTGGATCGCGGTTCAGCGATTGATAGTGTAATTGTTTGATGTACGAATTATTACCTAATAAACTGTTATACCACGTACGTAATTGCAATGTAATGTATCAGGTGCGGCGGTAAGGTCGCAGAATCGTGTTTGTGGTAATGATCGAGCGGCGCGGGCAGGTCTACAAGCGCATCTGACAGCAAGGTTGTCTCGCGGGTCCTTTTCCCTGATGTGCAGACGCATTTTCTCTGCGAATCCAGGAAAACAGACCTTCATCGGGCTTTCGAACTGGTTCAATTCAGCATCGCGATAGGTTACCCTAATAACGGCAGTTGAGACGCCGCGAATTCGACAACTCGCCGGACGTTAAGTGGTTGTGCGGAAAGCAGTTGTCACCGGGAAGGTGAAGTGCGGAGCAGTTGGCGCTCGTTAACGCTTCCTTACGGTCGCGGCTCGGTAATGCGCTGATTCTACAGAGCCGCGCGCGTTAGCAAGAGGTAACGTCCCGCCGGGGTTCTGACGTCAAACGCTGCTCCAACCGCCGTTTTTAGGGTTACTGATGTCGTTGCCACGGAACGTGCCGGAATCACGATTTCAGCGATATCATCTTATCGGGGCGTTCACGTTCCGTGTACTGTAGGAGATAGTGAACAGACGCGCCTGAATCCCGAAATCGTTTAAGCACCCCCACACCGGTTACCCGGTCTGAACGCTCACCGGCTATCGAACCTAACCATCGATTGTTCGAGTGCGTCCTTCCCCACCGGTAATCAGCCCTGTTCGGGCGCACCCGGAAGCCCGGCCCTACCAGTTCACGCGGCCTCCCAGAACCACGATGCGATTCGCGTTGCTGCCGGCTCCGGTGAAACGCCCGAAGGTGGCATCATCAATGCTGGAATCGATGGTCGCGGTGGAGAAGTCGGGGTGATTCGTTGAGTTCAGCCAGTCCGTGCTCTGCGTTAAATCGCTCGGTGATCCGGAACGACTTCGAAAGCGCCGCGTCGAGGTTGAAGAAGTTGGGACTGGTGAAGAAGGTCTGAGCAAGATTGCCGTACGTTCCGGGCTCCGGATTCATCAGCATCACTCCTCCAGGACCGGCTGGCTCTCGTCTCCACAATTTGGACCTTTTGGCGATAACGTGACAATTAGTCGTTGCAACCCGCAGAGGCGCGTTGTACAATTCTTTAAACCTGTACCAGGAGTCTGGGATTTAGCGCCCCGTATGCGTCTTTGGGCAAGGCGCTCGTAATGAGCCCACAGCCTTTCCGTGTCTTGAAAAGCCGGTGACACATTTGGGTGCTCCCCGACCATCGTCACAAGGTCGCGGAGCCAGGAGGCTGGCGTGTACCAACCTGTTTACCAACGCATCGCAATCTTATCCGCTCTGCTTCTGATGGCAGCAAGCGGACACGCACAAACAACCAACGCATCGCTATACGGGTCCGTTCTCGATCCATCCGGGGCGGCCGTTCCCAAAGCGGCGGTAACTGCGCGAAACGTGAGGACTGGAGTCGCGCTGTCCACTGTCAGCAATGACGCGGGACTCTACATCTTCGCCTCACTCCTGCCCGGCGACTACACGGTAAGCGCCGAACTCTCCGGCTTCCGCAAGGCCGTTGCCGATCACGTGGTGCTGCAGGTTGGGTCAAGAATCAGCGTGGACCTGAAGCTCGAAGTCGGCACAGCCTCGGAAACGGTGACCGTCGAATCCAACACCAGTCCTCTCGAGGCAGTGAACAGCTCGGTGAGCAACGTTGTTACGCTGCAACGCATCCAGGATCTGCCGCTGCAGAATCTGGACGCCGGCGCGCTGATCGCCCTCCAGCCGGGCGTGATCGGCGACAACTTTAATGGCGCGCGGTCGCAATCACAGAACGTCACTCTCGATGGCGTCAATATTCAGGAGGCCCGTTACAACGGCGGATGGAGCGGCGGCAACACCACGGTCACCAGCAGCGTCGACCTGATCTCTGAGTTTCGCGTCAGCACCGCTCCTGTCGATGCGGAGTTCGGCCGCGGATTGGCGCAGGTGCAGATGATCTCGCGTTCGGGCACCAATGAAATACACGGCAGTCTTTTTGAGGAGAATCGCGTGACGGCGCTGAGCGCGAATACGTGGTTCAACAACCAGCAAGGCACTCCGCGCAATTTTCTTGTCCGCAACCAGTTCGGCGGCCGAGTCGGAGCCCCAATCATTAAAAACCGGACCTTTGTATTCTTCCTCTACGAAGGCCAGCGGCAGACCACCACTACTTCTGAGAACGAAACCGTCTGGACCGCCAACGCACGGCAGGGCATTTTCCGGTTCTTTCCGGGCGTGCTGAACGGAAACGCGGCAGCCTCCGTGCCGACCGTGAACATTCAGGGCAACCCGGTCCAACCTGCCGCCGCTACCGGTTCGTTGCAGAGCGTGAGCCTCTTCGGCCGCGATCCCAATCGTCTGGTTCCGGATCCCACGGGCAATGTCGCCATCGCCATGAAAGATGTCCCCCTGCCCAATAACTACCTGATAGGCGACGGTCTGAACACGGCTGGCTATTATTGGCAAGAACCGGGCACGAGCAATTTCGATTTGTATAACGTGCGGCTGGATCACAACCTGACGCAGAATACGCGTCTGGCATTTTCCATGCAGATCCGCGATGTTAATTCGTTCAACGGCTACCGGGGCCAGGTTTTCCCGGCGCAGCCGACGGACTCTTCCCGAAGCAAGAACTACCTTTACACTTTCTCCGCCACCACCACGATTCGCCCGAATTTGCTGAACGAACTCCGAATGGGCCTGAATTACTTCGAGGCCGGTTATACGGGGCCGTTTTATTCCAATGAGGACTCTGTTCTGCCGCACATCGGCTCGCAGCCATTTTTCTTCACTTTCTCGAGCATCAGCAATGAATATACGTCGAACAATGCGCCGCAGGGCCGCACTTCGCCGGTCTACCAATATGGCGACACCATGACTTGGCTGAGAGGGCGCCACGCCCTGAAAGGCGGCTTTCAGCTGATTCGCGACAGCTCCAACGGCTATAACTCGTTTTACCTGATTCCTGGAGCGAATATCGGCGCGGGCAGCGTTGCGTATTCGAACATCAGCACCATCCCCGGTGTCGGCTCGAATTTGACGCTGGCGCAGAACATTCTCGGCGATCTTTCCGGATCGCTGAGCGGTTGGGAGCAGGAGTTCAATTCGGCAGGCGGCAAGAACCCGGGTTACGTCCCCGGCGAGGACGACCGGCGCGACTGGCGGCAGCACGAGTACAACGGGTTTTTCAAGGACGACTGGAAGGTCAGCCAGAAGCTTACGCTGAATCTCGGAATTCGATATGAGTACTACAGCCCGCCGTTCGAGGCCAATGGAAAGTCGGTCATTCCCGTAGGCGGATCGGCGGGCGCGTTCGGCATCAGCGGCACTTCCTACGCCCAGGCGTTTCAGCCGGGAGCATCGTCGGGGTCCATTACCGAACTCGAACTGATCGGGCCGGGTTCGCAAAACCCCGGCGTCTCGGTATACAGGCCGCAGTACGACACTTTCCTGCCGGGCGCGGGGCTGAGCTGGTCGCCTTTCAAGGACAACAAAACGGTATTCCGTCTGGGATACGCCATGTCTTCCGATCGCAACTCGCTGCGCAATGCGGATACGGAAATCGGCAGCAATCCGGGCCTGAACGCGACCCAAACCTTTTCATCCGGAAGTCTTTTGAATCTGACCAACGTAGCGGTACCATACAGTCCCGGCGCAGTGCTTTCGCTGGCTCCGGGGACTAACTATCTGACCCCCATACCGCTGACGGATCGTACGCAGACACTGAACGTTTTCGATACCGGACTGCGCAATCAGTATTACCAGAACTGGAACATCTCGGTGCAGCGCCAGGTCACCAGGGATTCATTCCTCAGCGTGCGTTACGTAGGCACCAAGGGCACCAAGCTGTTGCAGGGTGAGAATCTCAATTCGGACGTGATCACGAGCAACGGTTTTCTCAGTGCTTTCCAAACTACGCGGACGGGTGGGGAGGCGCCGCTGTTCGACCAGCTCTTCAACGGCCTTACAGTGCCCGGTGTAGGCGTGGTCAACGGCACTACGGTGCGGGGCTCCGATTATGCCCGGTCCAATTCCACCATGGAAGCCTATCTGGCGAACGGCAACGTCGGGGCGTTCGCGAACTATATCAACACCACTGCGCTGGGGACCAATGTCAATGGCGGTCTGCTCGCCAAGGCGGGTCTTCCGCAGAACTTTTTCGTGACCAACCCGCAGTTCGCGAACGTTTGGCTGGTGGGGAACTACGGTAATTCGACTTACAACGCGATGCAGGTGGAGTACGAGAAGCGCTTCGCGAACGGCTGGGTTTACCAGGGCAGCTATGTGTGGAGCAAAGCACTGGGCGAGTATGAGCTGGGCAGCACGCAGGTTTACCAGTCTAATTACCGCGATCCCGAAAACCGCAGCCTGGACCATCGGATCATGAACTTCAACCGCACCAACGTCTTCAAGAGCAACGGGACGTACGAACTGCCCTTTGGCCGTGGAAGGAAGATGCTGACCAACGCCAATCGCCTGGTAGACGGAGCGCTGGGCGGCTGGAGGGTCAGCGCCATTCTGACGTACACCTCGGGTGTGCCGTTCACGGTCACGGCGCCGGTATCGACGTTTGACCAGTTCACCACCGGCCAGACGCCCGACGTGATCGGATCGCTGCCAAAGAGCACCGGACAACTTGAGTTTAACGGTGCCGGGGCCTGTTATTTCTGTGGCTGGACGCAGATGCGCGATCCCAATATCAGCCTGCTCACGGCATCTCTGGCCTCCCAGAGCACCTTACTCGCTCAAAAAAGCCCGGGTGGCGTGATCCTTCAGAATCCGTTGCCTGGAACGCTTGGCAGCCTGGCTCAGACGTTCTTCACCAGTCCGAACTTTTTCGATCTGGATGTGAGTTTGAGCAAGCAGTTCCGGATCACGGAACGATTCCGTTTCGAGCTTCGGACCGACTGGCTCAACGCCACCAATCATCCCGATTTCACCAATGCCTCAATCGACTCCAACATCGAGGATCCGACGTTCGGGCGTTATACCGGCGCGGGCAGTGCGAATAACAATCGTATCGTCGTGATCGCCGGGCGTCTGAACTGGTAGAATCGCCTCGGCGCCAAGCCAGGGAAGCCAAAGAAGTATTGTTATGAATATTGATAATCCCGCGTGCTACTGTGAAAACCCATAAGGACCCGGAAATGCAGTTACTTACCAAAAGTCTGTCTCGCGCAATATGTCTGAGCGCGTTTATTTCGTTGCTTTTACCGGCGCAGAATACACGGCCAATGACGCTGGTCGATATGATTCAAGTCCCGCAGCTGACCGATCCGCAGATTTCATCGGATGGAACTCAGATTCTGTTCGTTCGATCCGACCCGGACTGGAAAGCCGACCGGCGTATCGGGCATATCTGGCGGATCAATGCCGACGGCTCGGGCATGACCCAGATGACCGGCGGCGCCGACGGCGAGGGCAGCCCGCGATGGTCGCCGGACGGAAAGACGATCGCACTCCTGGCGCGGCGGAGTACCGAACCCGATTCGGTGATGCAGGTTCTGCTGATGTCGAACGCCGGAGGAGAAGCGCGGGCGCTTTCCAATCATCCGACGGCTGTTTCAGACATCGTCTGGTCACCCGACGGCTCTACGATTTACTTTCGCGCGGGCGAGCCGAAGAGCGCGGAACTGAAGGCACGAGAGAAGCTGAAGGACGACGTTTTCCAATTTGACGAAGACTATCAGCAGCAGCACTTGTGGAGTATTTCGGTTTCGGGCAAGACCGAGAAGCGAATCACTCAGGGCGACTATTCCGTGCTGAGCTTCAGCCTCTCACGCGACGGCAAGAAGTTTGCGATGAACCGGGGGCCGACCCCGTTGATCGAGGATGGCGATCGGAGCGAGGTTTGGGTGATGGACGCCAGCGGCGGCAACGCCGTGCAGATTACCCACAATCAGGTGGGTGAAACGAATGCGTCACTATCGCCGGACGATTCGCAGGTGCTCTTTCTGTCGCAGGCGGATGCGAAGTTCGAAACGTATTTCAATCGCAAGGTGTTTGTGGCGCCGGCGGCGGGAGGTGCGTCGCGCGTTCTGATGCCGGACCTGCCTTATGAGGTGGAGAGCGCTTCGTGGTCGAAAGACGGGAGGGCGATCTTCTTTCTGGCCAATATGGGCGTGCATGCGGAACTCTTCAGCGTTCCGGTGACGTCATCGAAACCGGAGCAGTTGACGAGCGGGAACCATACGATTGCGGGATGGACGATGTCGACGGCCGCTGGTCAGCAGGTGTTTACGGAAAGCGAAGCGATGAGTCCGCCTGAGATCTGGGTTTCGAGCGTCAGTGGCGGGCCGCGCAAAGTCACGGCGGTGTTCGACGACCTGCCCAAGAAGTTCCGTTTACCCCGGCAGGAGCGGATCGACTGGAAGGGCGCCGACGGAAAGACAGTGGAAGGTCTGCTGTATTATCCGCTCGATTATAAAGAGGGCCAGCGTTATCCGCTGGTGGTGCAGACGCACGGCGGACCGCAGGCTTCCGATAAGTTCGGCTTCGGCGGTGCGCAGAACTACGTCCCGGTGCTGGCGGCGAAAGGCTATGCGGTGCTGCAGCCGAACTATCGCGGCAGTACGGGATACGGCGACGAGTTTCTGCGCGATATGGTCGGCCATTATTTTCAGAACGCGCATCTGGACGTATTGGCGGGAGTGGATGAATTGATTCGCCGCGGCATTGCCGATCCCGACCGGCTGGTGAAGATGGGATGGAGCGGCGGCGGGCACATGACCGACAAGATCATCACGACGACGACGCGGTTCAAGGCGGCGTCGGCGGGAGCGGGCGCGGCCAACTGGATTTCCATGTATGCGCAAAGCGACGTGCGCACTTACCGGACGCCGTGGTTCGGGGGCACGCCCTGGCAGAAAGACGCGCCGATTGCCGCTTATTGGGACAATTCACCGCTGAAAGACGTTTGGAAGGTGACCACTCCGACGATCTTCCTTGTAGGCGAGAAGGATGTGCGGGTGCCTTCGCCGCAGTCCGTCGAGATGTACCGGGCGCTCAAGAGTAATAACGTGCCGACACATCTCTACATTGCGCCGAGAGAGCCGCACGGGTGGGCGGAACTGCGGCATGTGTTGTTCAAGATGAACGTGGAACTGGATTGGTTCGAGAAGTACGCGATGAACCGCCCGTATGTGTGGGAGAAAGCGCCTGACGGGCCGAAAGTCGCGACCGAAGGGGAGCGTTGAAAAAAATGGCGTTCACGTTTGCTGAGTGTAGAGGAGGTAGCAGCTGTAACGCTGACGTCGACGAGGTAAATGCCGGATTCTTCGTCAAGCCCGCTGAACGAAATCGTGTCGCAGCGATTCGCTCAAGAGAATGGTCGTATTGAACAGGGCCGAGAAATCGCCAGGTGTTTCGCCGTCGGTCCACAGCCAGAAGTTCAAGGTGTAGTTTTCTCCGACGACGTCGGTGAGCGTCTGGGCCGATAGCGGTCGCTAGAAGAATTCCCTAAGTACACGCTTCATAAGAACCGGTGTGTGGCACATCATCAGCAACGCCAGAGGTTTGGTTATTGGTAAGGGTCCAGCCGGGATTGATTTGCAATAAACGATACGGTTGAGGATAGCGGATCCGAGGATACTGCGGCTGATCGGGAAATGGCTGAAAGCCGGAGTATCTGAAGACGGGCAATGGTCGGAGGAGAACGTAGGCACACCACAGGGAGCGGTGATCTCGCCGCTGCTTGCCAATATCTATCTGCATTATGTACTCGACCGGTGGGCAAGGGAATGGCGGAGTACGGGCTGGAACTGCATTCGGAGAAGACACGCCTGAGTTTGGGCGGTTCGCCCAGGGGAACCGGAAGCGGAATGGGGCGGGGAAACCGGAGGCGTTCAATTTTCTGGGATTCACGGCATATCTGCAGCACGATCCATAAAAGCGGCAAGTTTACGGTGAAGCGTAAGACGGTCGGCAAGCGAATGACGGCGAAAGTGCGGAATATTGCAGAGGAACTGCGCAGACGCATAAACGACCCAATTGAGCAAACCGGCGACTGGCTGTTACAGGTGCTGCGAGGATGTTATAACTATCACGCCGTGCCGGGAAACCTGAGAAGGCTCTATATATTCCGGAGGGAAACAGCGCGGCACTGGCTGTTTATCCTGAGGCGGCGCAGTCAGCGCAGCCGATGGACATGGGAGCGCTTCGAGACACTCATAAACCGATATCTGCCGGAACCACGAATCCTGCGCCCCTATCTGCTGGAGCGGTTTAGCGCCAAGTAGTTAAGCTAGCCCGGCAACGCGTGATGTGAGTTACATATACCAGTACTGCAACTACTCTTAGTACCTTCTTGAGACTTTGAAGGTAACGCTTGCTGGCTATATGATCGATCAGGAAGTTCATTCCTGGAGGCATCACAATGCGCCTGAAATCTACAAAACGAAATCTCATGAGTTGCGCTTTCGCGTTCGCGACAGTTATTTTTTCGGCCCCTACCGCAACCGCATCCACTTTGGTTTATACCCTTACAGGAGTTGGCTCTGGGACAATCTCAGGGACTCCCTTCACCAGTGCGGCATTTGTCATAAGTTTCACCGAAAACACCGCGTCGATCACCAATCCGGCTATGGGGTATTACGAGTACAGCGGAATTTCCGGCAGTTTCACGGAGGGTTCCTACAGTACGAACCTCACCGCAGACACCCTTGAGGTGAATGGCAACGCCAGCACCGGCATGGGCAACTACGAAGACGTGTTCCTCTTCAACAGCGACTTCGGAAGCTCGATCGGTATCAGTCAGGATCCAACACTGCTGGGCTACGCGCTGGCAACCGCCGTCACTACCGGTGCGGTAACCGGCGGTCAAATCGGTGCCTTCCAGGACGCCGCGGGGTTTTCTACTACCAGCGGAGATATCATTGAATTCACCAGTTTGAGTTCCCTGGACTTCACAGCCGCAACGCCCGGCACCGCGCCCGAGCCTTCCACTCTGGCTCTGTTTGCCATCGGACTGTTCGTGTTCGGTCTGATCCACGTATCCGTGCGTAGAATCCGTGCCTGACGCAGCGCGGTGATGGCCTTGCCGCGTTATGACCGCATTTGTCATACACCGGGCTGCAGGCGCCGAGCCGAAGCTCAGCGGCGGGGCGGAAGCCCCGGCCCCACGTTCGCCACGGACGCCGGTTTCGTGAAACAATCGAATTCGTGAAATTAATTTGCCTGACCGTGCTCTGCTCCGGGTACGCGGCCCTCTTCGCCGCGGGTCCCGTCATGAAATGCGATGCTCTCGCCGCTAAATCCTTCGGCGACGATGTAAAAATCGATTCCGCCACGCTCGTGCCCGCCAAAGGTACCCTGCCGGAACACTGCGACGTACGCGGCGCCATCTGGCCCGAAGCCAAATTCGCTATCAAACTGCCTACGGAATGGAACAGCCGCTTTCAAATGGACGGCAACGGAGGCACTGCCGGCACGATCAGCCTGGGTCCCGTGGATAACGCCGTGCGCAAGGGCTTCGCCGCCTCTTCCACCGACACGGGCCATGACGCCGCCAAAGAACCCCTCGCCACCTTCGCTCACGTCACCCCGGAGAATCCCAACGGCAAGCGTAAACTCGTCGACTTCGCGTATCTTTCAGTCCACGAAACCGCCGCGATCTCGAAGCGCGTCATCGAAGCCTACTATGGCGCCGCGCCAAAATATTCTTACTGGGTCGGTTGTTCCACGGGCGGACGCCAGGGCCTCCACGAAGCCCAGCGCTACCCCGAAGACTTCGACGGCTTCGTGATCGGCGCACCCGGCGTCTCGCTCACCGGCAATGTCACCCGGCGTCTCTGGATCGGGCAGTCACAGTCGGGCGACGGTGCGATCCCGGCCGCGAAACTCCCGCTGCTCACCAAGGCCATTTACGAAAAGTGCGACGGGATCGACGGCCTGAAAGACGGTCTCATCGACGACCCCCGCGCCTGCCATTTCGACCCCGCGCGTGACGTCGCGAAGTGCGCCAGCGGCGACGGCCCCGACTGTTTCACCTCCGCCCAGATCGACGCCCTCAAGAAAATCTACGGCGGCCCGCACGATTCTAAAGGCAAACAGATCTTCTTCGGAGAACTCGTCGGCAGCGAACCCGTGTGGCCCGATAACTTCATTCCTCCCAGCAAGACTGTGCTGCCGCGCTCTGAGAGCCAGATGAAATACGCCATGCTGAATCCGCCGCCTGCGGAATCCTGGGATTACACCATGTTCAACTTCGATACCGACCCGCAGAAAATCACCGAAGCCGCCTCCATGCTCAACCCGCAGAATCCGGATCTGGCGCCGCTCAGGAAGCGCGGCGGGAAAATTGTGCAGTACTCGGGTTGGGCCGATCAGCAGGTGAATCCGCGGCCGGGAATCGAGTATTACGACGCGGTCAGCAAGCGTCTGGGAGCAACGGAAACGCGCGACTTCTACCGGGTGTTCATGGTCCCGGGTATGTTTCATTGCAACGGGGGTCCCGGTTGCGGCTCGGCGGACTGGCTTTCCGTCGTGATGGACTGGGTCGAGAAAGGCAACGCCCCCGCCCAGATCGTTGGCGCGCACGTGGAGAGCGGCAAGACTACCCGTACGCGCCCACTCTGCCCCTATCCGCAGGTAGCTCGTTATAAGGGCGCCGGAAGTATCGATGAAGCGGTCAATTTCACCTGCATGGCGCCGCCCGCTGGAGCGCACTGATGTACACGCGACGGCAATTCGGCAAAATCGTTCTGGCTGCTGCCAGAATCAATTCGAAAATCGATGGCGTCCAGCTCGGGGCGCAGTCCTATAGCTTCCGTGACGTCCCGCTCGACGATGCCATCGCCGGCATGGCCGCCGATGGTTGCGGCGTGTGCGAGTTATATTCAGGGCACATCGAACCGCCGGCCCTTAGCAAGACAGCCCCGATTCCCGCACCTGGTCTCGGTGGCCGGCCGACTCCGCGTGTTTTCGCGTTCGCCGAGAGCCTGCGCGAATGGCGTAAGACGGTATCGTTAAGCTACTTCCAGGACGTGAAAAAGAAGTTCGACGATGCGGGCATAACGCTGGTCGGTTACAACTACAGCTTCGGCAAAGATTTCACGGACGATGAGATCGACCGCGGCTTCGATTTTGCCCACGCCCTCGGCGTCAACATCATTACGGCTTCAACTACCATTCCTGTGGCCGAAAGGGTGGTCCCGTTCGCCGAAAAGCACAGGACTCTGGTCGCCATGCACGGCCATGCGCAGATCGACGACCCGATACAGTTCGCCAAACCCGAGAATTTCGCCAAAGCCCTGACGATGTCGAAGTATTACCGCATCAATCTCGATATCGGACACTTCTGGACCGCGGGTTACGATCCCGTTGAGTACATCAGGCAGCACCACGACAAGATCGTCATCCTGCATATCAAAGACCGCAAGAAACTTCCCGTTGGCAATGGCGAAAACATGCCGTGGGGACAGGGTGACACGCCCATTGCAGGCGTTCTGCAGTTGCTGAAAACCAACAAGTGGAGCATTCCCGCGCTTGTTGAGTATGAGTATCGGGGTACGGGCACTTCTGCCGAAGAAGTCAGGAAGTGCATGGACTTCGCAAAGCAGGCTATTTCAGTTCATTCGGCTTAAATTCCTGGCCTTTCAACAAGAGCCCGAGCAGTTCTTTCGATCGCGCGTCCCAGTTCTGTTCCTTCTGGGGTGTCAGGTTATTGTGCTCGGATTCAATCATCGGCAGCGGCTCTTTCGCAACGGATATCTGATTCAGCGCCGTCCAGATGCCGGCGGGCGGTGAGGTGGTATCGATGAAACCCATCGCGGCCAGCACCGGCGCCTGGATTCGCGAGGCGAAATTGATGGTGTCGAAGTAGAGCGCGGTGCTCATGACTTTCGCGTCGTTCGCCGGCCAGTTCGGATAACCCGCTTTGCGCCCGTGGAGATCGCCGTCGGCGTCCGCGCCGGATGGCACGCAGACCAGCACGGCCGTGATCTTCTCCGGCCGCAACCCGGCCAGCATCAGGCTCTGTTGGCCGCCCATGCTGGTCCCCATCAACACGATGGTCTTGCCGTCCCAGTCGGGGCGGGTCATCACATAGTCCAGAGCGCGCGAATCGCGCAGGTACATGTTCAGGAAATACGACGTTTCGCGATCCGTATTACCCACTGCCGCGTAGTTTCGCGGCGCGTTGCCCGCGGGATCGGACGGCAGTTTATCGTGCGAATCGACATCGATCGTGAGCCAGCCTTCGGCAGCGCGCGACGCCACGGAACGGGCATTCAGCGCATAAACGCCGGCATACTGGAGCAGGATGAGCGCGGGGAATTTGCCTTCCTTCCCGGCCGGTCTGGCTAAATAGCCCTGCGCATGGGACCCGAGCGCGTCGAGTACGAAAGTGCTCATCTCGACGCCTGGCGTATCGGTCTGAACGGGCGTCAGAACGGGATTGATCGGGACCTTGGCCTGCGCGGCAAGCTTGCCGTCCCAGAAGGAGTCGAAGTCGTCAGGCCGCGGCGTGTCCATACCGATCTTCGTCGGCGCCACGGCAGCGCCCACCGCATAGAGTCCGTTGTCGCGGCCCGTGTTGCCCCCGGTCGCCGGTTTCTCGACCGGCTCAACCGCGACGTAAATCATCTCCGGCTCGTCGCCCGTGACTTCGATCTTGTCCGCGCCGGAAGAGAGATCGAGCTTCCCTTCCTTCAGGACAACTGCATTGTTTTTACGAATCGTCCACTTATAGCTGTAGGTGGGCGTGACCGGGCCCGGTGTAACAGTCCAGCCAACCGTCTCGCCGATGCTGTAGATTCCGGTAGCGTGATACGGCCCAAAGGTTAACTGCTGGTCGATCGGCTTGCCCCGCTGGGCTGAGGCAAATGCGGCGGTCAAGAAAACGAAAAGGGTAATACGCGATTGCATCCGGATCATCTGAATCATTGTATTGCCAACGGCGGAGCTGCTCCTCAACCTGCGGCAATAGCTGCCACACCGATTGCAATCGGAGCCGACCCGAATATTCGACGCCGGGCCTGTCCCTCACCCAGGACTTCCCTCTATTGCGATCGTCTCGGCGCCCATCGGCGTCACTGCAAAGTCTGCCGTCTCGACGACGGAATCGATGCAACCCAGAGACTGCTCGACTTGAAACGCTTCCGCGGAAGAGGCGGGAAGCTTTAGCCCTCTCGTGATTTCCGCCAGGATTTGCTTTTGTCGTTCGCTATACACGCCGCATCACCAGCGTCCTTCGGCCAGCCAGCGCAAGCCGCCGATGCCGGGCAGGAACACGTGCTCACCTCCCTTGGTGACCACGAACGAAGGC
>Ga0302324_100015452_pt1 | contig 15305 bp, 8 predicted proteins | sample Palsa_T0_1_FD_201949 | JGI IMG/M metagenome (GOLD analysis project Ga0302324, IMG submission 201949) | Peat permafrost microbial communities from Stordalen Mire near Abisko, Sweden - Palsa_T0_1 | ecosystem: Environmental > Terrestrial > Soil > Palsa > Peat permafrost | place: Sweden: Abisko...
CACTGGTGGAACTGGTGGCCGAGGGTAAAGATGAGCTGATGGAAGAATTTTTCCGCGAGGGAACCATCCCCGAGGAGCACCTGATCGTCGCCTTGCACGAGGCCATCCGGGAAGATCGCATCTTTCCCGTGCTCTATACCAGCGGGCTGCGCAACGTAGGCACTGACCATCTGCTGGATTTTCTCCAGCTATACGCTCCAGCGCCGGTGGAGCGGGTTCCCGTGGCTGCCCGGGGAACGGCCGTGGTACGCGCCGTGCACCGTGGAAGCCAGAACCAGGACGGCGCCGGCGAATCGGCTCCGGATGCCGAGATGGTGCTGCGCAAGGTAGACGATTGCGAGCCGTTGTCTCTTTACGTGTTCAAGACCATGTCTGACCCGTTTGCGGGAAGAATTTCCTTCTTCAAGGTCTTTTCCGGAATCGCAAGAACCGACGCTGCAATTATCAATTACACCCATCGAAACGCCGAGCGCCTGGCCCACCTCACCGTCATGCAGGGACGCACAGCCACGCCGATCACGGAACTTCACGCCGGCGATATCGGGGCAGTGGCCAAGCTGCGCGAGACCTATACCGGGGACACTCTGGGAGATGCCGGGCATGAAATCTATTTTGACCCGGTGACCATGCCGGAGCCCGCCGTCACCTATGCCATCGAGCCCAAGACCCGGGCGGATGAAGAAAAGCTGGCGCCGGCCGTGCACAAGCTGATGGAAGAGGACCCCATGGTTCGTTTCTATCGGGACGACGCGACTCACGAATTCCTGCTTGCCGGTTCGGGCCAGCCGCACATCGAGTCCATCGTGCACAAGCTGCGCCGCCGTTACCACACCGAAGTCACCCTCAAGGCGCCCAAGGTGCCTTATCGGGAAACCATCCGAGGCCGTGCCGATGCCCAGGGCCGGCACAAGAAGCAGAGTGGCGGCCACGGGCAGTTCGGCGACTGCTGGATTCGCCTCGAACCCCTCCCGTTGGGCTCAGGATTTGAGTTCGCGAACGAGATTTTCGGCGGGGCCATTCCGCGCACCTTCATTCCTGCGGTCGAAAAAGGCATTCAGGAAGCGGCGGCGCACGGCTGGCTCGCCGGCTTTCCCATGGTAGATTTCCGGGCCGTGCTCTACGACGGCAGCTACCATGACGTTGATTCCAATGAGCTCTCGTTCCGGCTGGCCGGACGGCGGGCCTTCCGCAACTGCATGGAGCAGGCCAAGCCGGTGCTGCTGGAGCCGCTCATGCGAGTGGAGATTGAGGCGCCGGAGACCTTTACCGGCGTAATTATGGGCGATCTGACCGGACGCCGGGGACGCGTACAGGGCATGGGGAGTGGCCGCGGCACCACCATCATCCGGGCGGAAGTGCCCATGGCCGAAATGCTCAGCTACGGCGCCACCCTCACATCCCTGACCCAGGGATTGGGAAGCTTCCACATGGAAATGACCCGTTATGAAGTGGTTCCGCAAGTAGCCGCAGAAAAGGTCATCGCCGCCACCCACAAACACGCCCAGGTCGACGAAGATAGTTAAGGGGAGCTTTGTCCCCAGTGCTCCGGCCAATGCGAAAAATTAGGCCCCCAAAATTAGGCAACCTGGCGTGGCCGATTCGATCTAAAGGATTGAACGGAAAGGAAGAGACTCCGATAATGACGATTCGGACCCTGATGGCAGCGGCCGTGTTGCTGTCTTCGGGCATGCTCCCAGCGCAAACAGCCAACCAGAGTTCCGCGCAGAGTCCCTATTACGGTAGCGTAGTCATCGTCAAACCGACGGACGGGGTCAAGCCTCTGACCCTCGATGACGCGATCGCGCTGGGTATTGAGCATAATCTGGCCCTGATCGAGGCCAAAGAGCAGGAACAAAGCGCGAAAGCGCAATCGCTCGAGAGCCTGCAGCCCCTATTGCCGACGGTAACGGCTCAGGCTGATTCGGGCGCTCATCAGATCAACCTGGCAGCACTCGGTTTCTCCAGCAGCGTCCTTGGTAAGATCGGGCCCCTGTTTCCCGGCTTGGATATTGCCGCGTTTCCATCTGTGGTCAAGGTCAACGTCACCGACGCCATGGTGAACTACTCTCAGACCCTATTCAGCCTGAGCAACATCGACCGTTACCGGGCGGCGAAGGCGAATGTGGTGGCCGCCTATTTCAGTAGGCAATCTTCGCGGGGACTGGTCGTGCTCACTGTTGGCGATGCCTACCTGCAGGCGTTGGCTTTGGGGTCCCAGGTCGATAACGCCAAAGCTCTGCTCGAGGCCGACCGCGTGCTGCTCAGCCAGGCGGTCGCTGAACACCAGGCGGGCGTGGCGGCAAACCTCGATGAGCTAAGAGCCCGGGTACAGTACCAGACCCAGCAGCAGGCCCTTATCACGGCTGAGGTCAATTTCAGGAAGGCGAAGATTGCGCTCAACCGCGAGATTGGGTTACCGGCGGAACAGGATATCCAACTCACTGACACCCAACCCTATGCCGACCTGGCAGTCATGAATATTGACCAGGCCAAAGAAATGGCTTATCGCAGCCGGCAGGACTACCAGGGTTTACAGGCGCAGGTCCGCGCGGCGCAATTGCAGCGCAAGGCGGCAAAGTGGGAGCGGCTCCCTACGCTCGATTTTCAGGGGAACTATGGCGTTACGGGGGTGACGGGTGGTCTTTACCACGGAACGTTTGTGGCTGGGGGTTCGTTGAATCTGCCACTGTTTCAAGAGGCCAAATTTCGCGGAGACAGTGGAGTTGCCGCTGCAAACCTCACCAATCTGATCCAGCAGTTGGCTGCTCTGAAAGAGCAGATCAACCGGCAGTTGAGAGATAGCATCCTCGATGTGCAGTCAGCCACGGAATTGGTGCGGGTGGCGCGCAGCAACGTAGAGTTGGCCCGCAAAGAACTGGAGCAGACCACGGATCGGTTTAGGGCCGGAGTGGACGACAATCTCCCTGTAGTGCAAGCGCAGGCAACGCTGGCCAACGCCGAAACCAACCTGGTTGCCACCACCAGCCAACACAATCAAGCCAAACTAGGCTTGGCCCGAAATCTGGGCATCGTCGACACGCAATACGCCACCTTCCTCCACGGCAACTAGCGTTCTCGAAGATGAAAATGACGCGGATGAATATTAAGTGGGTGGCCCAGGTCCTCGCTTTTGAGACCTGGGTGTTCCGGTAGGACCGATTTCTCAGGAGAAACCCAGGTCTCAAAAGCGAGACCTGGGCCACCCACTCAAAGGCTGGAGGTTGCAGCTTGTTTTTCGACAGAGCGCAGCGGAGTGGAGAAATCTCCGGTCAGCGGTCCTTTCTTGGAAATGTTTTAGAAAGACAGAAGCGTACTGGATGTCTATTCGCGTTCCGCATCAAAGTCCAGCAGGGTCACCGCACCGCTGCCGATATCGAAATACCCTGCCGCTACCTTGAGCTTTCCCTCTTTGATCAACCCTGACAGCAAGGGCGAAGAATCCCGCAGCCTGGCGGCCTGAACCAATACATTGGCGCGTACGGTGGCTTCCACGTCGGGGCCGGCTTGCTCTACCGCAGGCCTGATATAGGGGAACAGCGCACTAATCTGCCCCGGAACGGCTGTCCCCTGATCCGAAGACTGAATGGCAGCCGTCACCGCGCCACATCGGCTATGGCCCATGACCAGGATCGTATGCGTTCCTAGAACCGCGGCTGCGTACTCGAGACTGGCCACAATCTCGGTAGTCACAATATTGCCCGCAACCCTGGTGACAAACAGTCGTCCGATGGTCTGGTCGAAGAGCACCTCCACCGGCACGCGCGAATCGGCACAGGAGAGAACCGCGGCAAACGGCTCCGGCTTTTCCATCATCTGTTGCAGGATGGCAAGATCGCGCCGGTGAGACGACGTCCGCCCGCTGGTAAACCGGCGATTGCCGGCCAATAACTCTTCCAGGGCTGCGTCAGGATTGTTCTTTTCCCCGCTCTCGTTGCCGGGCACAGTCGGCTGAGAATCAGCGACTTTCACCTCGGGCTGAGCTGCTGATCCGGTGGACATGCCTGCATCCTATCGTATTTCCCCCCTTGCGATATCCTTTCCCAAAGCAGTCCTATGGCCCCACCCACAGCAGGTACAGCAGCATTTGCCTATCGCGACTTTCGCCGCTATCAGCTGGCTCGGGTGATGGTCATCATGGGCGCAGAGGCGCAGGCGGTGGCCGTAGCCTGGCAGGTCTATGAAATCACTCACCGCGCGCTCGATCTGGGGTATACCGGGCTGACTCTCTTTTTGCCCGGCCTCCTGTTCCTGCTGCCCGCCGGCCACGTTGCTGACCGTTATGACCGCCGCGTCGTGATCCTGGTCTGCTACACCTTACAAATTCTCTGCACCCTGGCCCTGCTCCTTTTCGCCTTGCAGGGCTTGCATCGAGTCGAGCCTATCTTCGCCGTGCTGTTCCTGATCGGCCTCGGACGGGCGTTCAGCGGACCGGCAAGTTCTGCGCTTTTGCCTCACCTGGTCCCCACGGAGCATTTCGTGAACGCCATCACCTGGGGCGCCACGGTGTTCCAGATCGCCAACATCGCCGGGCCGGCCATCGGCGGGCTGCTCTACACCCTTCCCCTCAGAGGCCGCCTCTACGGCGCCCCCATCGTTTTTCTGTTTACCCTGGTCACCGGCCTCGGCTTTGTGGGTTTGATCAGCTCCCTCCACGTCCGCCCCGGGCGCATGGAGCACCGGGCCATTTCGACCGACGTGATCTTGGCGGGATTTCGCTACGTCTGGAAAGCGAAGCTCCTGCTGGGCTCGATTTCGCTCGATCTCTTTGTCGTTCTGTTAGGCGGTGCCACCGCCTTGCTGCCCATCTTTGCGCACGATCTGTTGCACACCGGGCCGCAGGGTCTGGGTGCGCTCCGCTCCGCCCCCGCGCTGGGTGCTCTGGCTGTTTCCATCTGGATGACCTTCCGCCCGTTGCTGCGCCGTCCCGGCGTATTGATGTTTGCCGGGGTCGCCATCTTCGGCAGCGCGACCATTGTGTTCGGCCTCTCCCGCAGCTTGCCCCTCTCCCTCGCCGCGCTGGCTGTGGTGGGGGCTTCCGACATGGTCAGCGTCGTGATCCGGTCCTCCATGCTGCAGTTGGCTACGCCCGCTTCCATGCGGGGCAGGGTGAGCGCCGTAAATTCGCTCTTTGTCGGCGCCTCCAACGAGCTGGGCGAATTTGAGAGCGGAGTCACCGCTCAGTGGTGGGGAGCCGTGCGCGCTGTGGTCGCCGGGGGCATCGGGGCGCTGGCCGTTACCGGCATCTGGAGTGTCCTGTTTCCCGAGCTCCGCGGCATCGACCAGCTCACAGAAGATTCGCTGATGCAGGTTCAGGAAGAGCCCTCGAACGTCAATCTCTAGTTGACAGGACCTCTGTCGAATCGCACAATCCCTAAGGCTTCTGAACCATCCTCCCCTGGGGTGAATCGTGCCGCCGGGCCCGACCACAAAACAAATAAAGGGTTTCCTCATCATGAAGAGTTCCGTTCTCCTGCAGAGCCTTGCGGCCGTCTGCATCGCAACTACTGCTTCCGCTGCCTCTGCTCAGTCCATCCAGCTCTTCGGCCCAGTCAACGTCAGGGCTTCCAATTCGGACACCACCTCCGCTAACCCAAATACCTTCAACAGCACAATTCTCAACCTCAGCTGCCCCTCGTCCCCCCATGCCGCAATTTCGTCCTCCACGGATGGCACCGGCTACGTGCTGGTGGACAACTACATCTCGCTCACGGTTGGAGAACTGGCTGCGGTCAATATTTGCGGCGGGAACTGCTACACCAACAGCTACCAGACCCAGGCCAGCGCCGGCAGTTTGACAGGGCAAGATCCGGATAGCTTCGTAAGCACCGGAGGGGTGCCCCCCATCGACATCAGCAGCTACTTGTCGCCCGGACCCGTGCAGGCTCAAATCGATCTGACGGATACCGGTGGCGCTTTTGGGGAACCAGGCGGCTACCTCGCCAGTTCCACGCTGTACCTGGTAACCAACTGCTCCTCGACCGGGGTTGCGGGCCCTGGCCAGGTGACTGGTAATCCAATTTCGTCGAGCAATCCGACTCCCCAGCAATTGGACCAAAACTTCTCGTTCAACTCCACGCCCAACCAGGAGGTTCTGTTCACCTACGATCTGACTGCCGCGCAGAATGCCGGAACTCTGTCCATCCCAAACCAGTCCACGCCCTCGACTGCAGACAGTCCTCTAAGTCCAACTGCGTTTCCTGGATATGTGAGCGGAACTTCGTTTGCGACAGCAAACTGCCTGACCCACTCCGGCGAACTGGTCAACGGCTCGCCGGCCTGCAAGCTTTACACCCTTACCTGCCAGGTTGGCAGTAATTCGGCCCACAGCGGCGCTTTGTGTCCCGCTTCACAGCAGCGTAACGAGGTGTTCCAGGAATCGTTTGATGGACCTGCCTTTAGCCTTCCCGATATAAGCGGAACCAATGGTCTGACCTACCATCAGGGAGTGGGCTTCCTCGAGGCTGCGGAAGGCTGGGGCGGAGGGTCATGTAAGTTCGATCCAAACTCCGGCATTGCCCAACAGCTTTGCCCGCAGAACGTGCTGGTAAACTTTTCCGGTCCGGGACTGTATAGGAGCGGAGGATCAGGGCAAAGTCCCAATTCCACATTCATTACTGTTGTGCCAGTGCCCGAGCCCCTGACCTCTGTTTCGGTGACCGGGTTGCAGCCCGGCAATTGGATCAATACCCATAGCCCGTCCGTAAGTTTCGTCAGCACGCCCCCCGCGATATCTTCCAGCAACAACTTTGTTGCTGCCCCGATTGAGGCGCTCACCTTCGGAATTTCCCAAGCTTCGAGCGTACCTCAGCCCCCAGCCCCAGTTCCAAACGACACCATACTCACGAACAATGGCGCCTGTCCTGCGCCCGAGGGCAGTGCACCGGCCAATGCCTTCACCCCGGCGGCGCAAAGTGTTCCGGTTTCGGCGGACGGCAATTACGTGTTGCATTACTATGCCCAGGACTGTGCCGGCACCGAAGAGTTGAAGTTCCTGCAGTCCGGAGGAAGCTGGTCCACCGCCTTCTACACTTTCCCCATCAACGTAGACACGGTGGATCCGGTGGTAGCCACTGGGCCCACGCTATCTCCTCCGCCGTCGACCAACAACGGAGTAGCTAACTCTTATCTGGTCGGTCAAGTGGTCACCGCGACTTATAGCTGCACCGATAACGACTCGCCGATTGTGAACTCCGGAGTTGTCAAGTGCGGCACTGCGACTTTCCCGGCAGGCACGCTGAATACGGGCAACGTGAGCAGTCCGGTGAACACTGCGACGGCCGGCTCCCAAACCTTCACCGTGACGGCGGTGGACGCGGCTGGAAACGCGGCAACCCCTGTCTCAGTGAAGTACCAGGTGGTGGCTGCGGCGCCCTCGGCAAATCTCTCCATCCTGAAGACTGCTCCGGCCTACGCGAAACAAGGTGATCAGTTAATCTACAGCATTACGGTCTTCAATTTGGGCAAGCAGGCGGCTTCTTCGGTTACGATTACCGATCCGCTTCCCCCCGGCGTTTTTTTCGAGAAGGCTTCCGCCCAGCAGGCGAGCTGCAAAAACAAACAATGCAGCTGCACCTTTGCCAGCAACACGGTGACTTGTTCGGTTCCTTCCTTGACTCTACCAACGCCGGCCTTCGCAGAGATCTACGTGAAAGTGACCGCCAATGCAGGAACAACCATCAGCAACACAGCAACAGTCAGCAGCGCAAATCCGGAAGGAAAGGGAAGTACCCAATCAACCGCAAAAACCTACGTCAAGTGAGTGAAGCGTCGATGGGCGACGGCCCATCCAGGGATAAAAATAGTGCGGACGAAGGATGAGTGGGTGGCCCAGGTCTCGTTTTTGAGACCTGGGCTTTCCGGCGGTTGGAATGAATGCGCTGTTGGGCTTTAAAGCCTTGAGGCTACTGCCTACCCCCAACAGGATCCTTTCCCGGAACCTGTTGTCAGGTTTGAAGGGACTTGGACACCGCAACGAAACCAGTCCCGCAGGGACGGAACAACCTGTAGCCCGGCACGTCAGTGCCGGGCAGGATTAGGTTTATGAGGTGAGTCCCGAAGGGACGGCACAAAACTCCAATGCAGACAGCTAGGATTTAACGCGAAACCGACTTTTTCCGCATCAAAGGTCTGTCTCTCTTCTGCAACCAAACAGCTTTACTACCGCTTCCAGCGATTCGATTCCTCATAAATAGTCTTGAAATCAACACGCTGCATAATATTCTCCGCGCCCGAATCCCCTCGGACTACATCCAGCAACTGGGCCGCTTCACGATAGTAGTCAGCGGCACGCTCACCGTTTCCATTCAATCTGGCGGAAGTTCCCAGCAAATAATAAGTCCGTGCCAAATCAAATCGCATTCCGGCGCGCTTCGCGGTGATCAGCTCCTGGCCAAGAATATGATTCGCTCGCGCGTAATCCTTCATCCCTATAGAAGCCTGCGCCGCTGCAAGATTGATTTGCAAAGAAAGATTCGCGGGAGCGGCGCGCTTTCCATTGAGCAAAGGCTGCAACATGCGCAGCGCTTCCTGATACCGGCCCTCGGCAACAGCAACCCTAACCAGATTAACTTTGGAGAGCAGCGTTACCTCATCTTCCTTAGTCCGCGAGGCGAGCCGGAGCGCCGATTGATACGATTGCTCGGCATTCTTGAAATCCCCGCGATAAAAATCAACATCCCCTCGCGTGTTCAGGATTGCCGCCAACAGCGACTCATTCTTCAAAGCCTGCTGAATTTTCTCCGCTTGATCGAGTGTGCTGGATGACTCGTCGCCCTTTCCCGCCCGAGCCATGGCTCCAGACAGATCAGCCAGGAACTCGGCCATATCTTCCCCGTTCTCTCCTTGCGCGCGGAAAGCGTTCACCGCATCCTGCAACGACTTCACCGACGCGCCAAACCGGCCTTGATACCCAAGCACAAGTCCGATTTGGTGAGAAACCAGGGCAATGCGGCCACTATCCCCAACCTTACGGCTGAGCTCGAGTGCACGCATGAGCACAGTCATCGCCTGATCGTATTGCCCGGTCGCGGTGTAGGCTTCGCTTAACCTTTCCAGCGTATCGGCGATGTCCCCCGGAACCCCCAGCTTTTCCCGCAACTGCAGCGCCTGCTGAGAATAGGTGAAGGCATTATCCGTGTCGCCCATCGCCAGGTAAACACCGGCGATATTGTCCAGACACTGCGATTCGTAGCTTTGGTCTCCCGTCTCGCGCTGGATTTGTAAGGCCTGCTTGTAAACCTCAAGCGCCTGGTCGAATTTCCCCAAGTCCTGATAAACCACGCCCAGGTTGGTCAGGGTGTTGGCCGTCTCATCCTTCATGCCGATATCGCGCAGCAGAACTAACGCCTTGTTGTAGCTTGCAAGCGCGGCATCCGGCTTTCCACTCGTCCTCTGTACCAGGCCCATTTCGTTCAGCGCCGCAGCCACCCCTCGCTTCTGGCCGATTTTTTCGTTGATCGCAATCGAATCCTGATAATTGCGCAGCGCTTCCTCAGGCTTGTTGAGCAGCCGGTAGGAGATACCCATCGAAAGCAGGATCAACGCTTGCTGTTCTTGATTGTCCACCTGGATCGCGAGACTGGAACCGCGAGTCAGCGAATCGAGCGCTGCCTGCGGATTGCCGGTGAGGTTATCGACCACCCCCAATCTCCACAATGCTTTGATATTTTTAGGATCGCTTTTAAGCACGCCGGTAAACTCGGCGCGGGCCTTGTCGTACTCCCCGTTCTGCAGATACAGATCGCCCAACTCATATTGGACATCGACATCCCCGGGCGAGCTTTTCAAGAGATTCTCGTACGCCTCGAGTGCCTTCTTGTTGTCCTTCATGATCCGCGCAGTGCTTGCGTCGATCAGGTAAGTCTCTGCCAGAGGCAATTTCTGGTTGTGCGCGAGATCGGTCGCGCGGCTTGAAGATTGCTCGGCATCACTCTGAAAACCCAGCTCCGACTGGGCATCCGCGAGCCTGGAAAATGCCAGCGCAAACTGGGGATCGTTATTGGTCGCGGCCTGCAGATGCTTCAACGCGTCCACATTCTTGCCGGCGCGCATCAGCGCCGACCCCACATCATACTCACGCAACGCTTCCACGGATGTCGAATTCGGCTTGAAGGACTGCGCTTTCAGCTCCTCCACTACATTGGCCGAGAGCGAAAGGTTCTTGCGAACAGAGTCCGCCAGGCTGTCGATCGCGGTAGGCAGATCCTTCACCAGTGCTTGCGCTTTGACCGGCACAGTCTGGTCGTGCACCAGGTCACGAATCGTAGCGTCGATTACAATCTGATCGCCGAAGCGTGCATATTGTCCCGAAACCAGAACGTCCGCATTGCTGAACTGGGCCACGCGCCGGAGGGTATCCGGATCGATCGCCGTCTCCGGACCCACGCGAAGATCCGTAAGCACCTGGTGCAGGCGATCCGTAGGAACCGTGTGCAAATGCGCTGACTGGCCTATGTCCGTGCTGAGCATGTCTGCCACGCTGGAGCCGATCCAGTCGTCCCTGGCATCCCCAGACGAATTGCGGAAGGGCAAAATTGCCAGCGACCGCGCCGCCACCACGGGCACGGCCTGTTTGGTCTCCGGGGCAATCGCCGATTTGGGGCGGGTATAAAAGTACGCCAGGGTCACGAGCAGCAGCACCACCAGGCTGGCCCCGCCCGCAAGCAGCCGCTTGTTCTCGTCCGCCCATCTGCGGGGGCCGGGCTTGAGACGCGCGGCGATGATCCCGGACTTGCCCGTACCCGACCATAACTCCAGATCGGCCAGTAGTTCGGAGGCATTTTGATAGCGAAGGGGAACGTCTCGTTCGAGGCAGCGGCTAACAATCTGGCTCAGCTCCGGCGGAACAGTCTTATCGAGTTCCGATACGGGAACGACCCGCTCCTGGGTACGTTTGATCAGGCTGGCCAGAGCGCTGTCGGCGCGAAAGGGCGTCTGCCCGGTCAGCAATTCATAGAAAATCAGACCCAGCGAAAAAATGTCGGAGCGTTGGTCCAAATGCCCGGCCAATGCCTGCTCCGGCGACATATATTCCATGGTGCCGACCATGGCCCCGGTTTGCGTCATCCGCTCCCCTTCGAGGGTCTTGGCCAACCCGAAATCCATGACCAGGACGCGGCCGGTACCCGTCTCCCACATAATGTTCTGCGGCTTCAGGTCCCGGTGGATGACACCGACATTGTGCGCTGCTTCCAGCGCCCGGCATACCTGCTCAATGAGAGCGACTGCTTCTCGCGGGGGTAGCTTCACCCGCTTATGGAGAATCGCGGCGAGGTCCTCGCCCTCCACGTACTCCATGGTGATGAACTTTATCCCCTCGGCTTCCCCGAGATCATAGATCCGCACCACATTGCGGTGGGTGACCTGGGTTGCGAGTATCAACTCCTGCTTGAAGCGATCGAGGATAGCCCGATTGCGGGCCAGGTCGGGACGAATCACCTTGAGCGCAACCATGCGGCTCAGCTCAACATCTCGCGCTTTGTAAACGGCGCCCATGCCGCCTTCGCCCAGCAGGCTCAGCACTTCATAACGTAGAGCCAACAGTTGGCCGGAAGTGAGGACGTGCTGTCCCGCCTCGCTGTAGCCTCCCGGCAACACCTGCGAAGTAATTATGGTGGGGCTGTCACTGGGATTGGGAGGGGGGTAGGGACTGGGGTCTGGTGTAAAGCCGAAAAGGGTATCGGCATCGCTTGGTAGATGAACATTGGCCGAGGAGCTTTCACCCTTCACAGGGGCCCGCACACCGCCATTGCCTGGCTTTGTGGGGTCCTGCCCGGGAGGATTCGCTCCTTCTTCTCGCATGACTGAACCGCCCCAGATCCACTCAAACTGTGTCGAATATCCGCAGTATATAGTGGCTGGAGTCGGGATTCCGCTTCAAAAACACGGCTCATCGCGCGCTTACGCGATGGGGGAGCGGGTCCTTCGCCCGACTACTTAAAGAATTAAATTCCCGTACCGTAATCCGCTGCCGGAATGCTGTCTCCAGCGTGGGCGAAAAAGTCGTACTGCGTCCGGTGGTTGAATTTATACCGCGCACGTAACTCGCGCCCGATAAACAGACCCAAAGCGGCAACACCAAGAGCAACCGAAGTCCAGCCAACGATCCACATAGCAGAGCCTTCTTCCTGGGGGGAAGAGATTGCCGGCGAAGAGCCGGTTTGTTGTAGTCCGAAAATCTGGTTACCATCCATGTACATCATGCCGAAATAATAGCGCAGCTTGGTGAAAAGTACGTAGTTACGGAGAGAGACACCAAAGGGCTATTTGACCTGCTCAATTTGATGCAGGAGAGCGACCTTCCGTGGCGCCGGAAGAAAGCTTGCTTCAATAGAATTTGCCGCCAGCTCGCGCAGATGCTCCTCGGTAAAGCCAAACGCCTCATGCGCCAGCCTATATTCGTCCTGCAGATCGCTCAGGAACATCGCCGGATCGTCGGAATTGAGAGTAATCATCAAGCCGGCGTCGAAATAGCGGCGCACCGGATGCTCTTCCAGGCGAGGACAACACCCTGTCCGCAAATTTGAGGTGACGCAAATCTCCAGCGGAACCTGCCGTTCGGCCAGCACTTCCATTAAATCGGGATCCAATTGAGCGGAAAGGCCATGGCCAATGCGCTCCGCACCGATGTTCAGCGCCGCCCAAATGCTCTCCGGTCCCATCGTCTCCCCGGCGTGTGCCGTCAGACGGAGGCCGGCATCCTGCGCTTCCTGAAACAACTCGCGGAACGGCTCGGCTGCGCCCCGCCGCTCGTCGCCGCCAATCCCGATGCCGACGATGCTGGGCGACTCTCGCCGCAGCTCCGCTGCCTTGCGGAATACCCTGGCTGCCTCCTCCGTTCCAAAGTGGCGCACGGCGTCGAAGATCCAGTACAGCGTGATTCCGAACTGGCGCTCGGCACGTACCCGGGCCGCTTCCATCCCGTAAAAGAGCGCCTCGAATTCGATCCGCCTCCAGTAGTACACCACCCCAACCGACACAATTACCTCGGCGTGCACCACTCCCTGGCCCGCCAGCTTTTCCAACATGCGATAGGTGATCAGTTCGTAGTCGGCGGCGGTGCGCAGTCGTTCGCTCACCGCTTTAAACGCCAACAGGAACCCGGTGAAATCGGTATAGCGATAAAGAGCCTGGGCCTCGGCCAGCGTTAGCCTGCCGTCATCGTGCCGTTGGCTCAGCTCGACCAGGGTCTCCGGGGAAACGGTCCCCTCCAGGTGAAGATGAAGTTCCGCTTTAGGAAGCGCCCGCAACCAATGGGCCGCGTTCCGGCGTGGAGTAGCAGCAGCCCGCGTCATGAGAGGGAGGAAAATTCGCTGTGCTTGCGGCTATAAGCAAAATAGATAACCAGCCCAATCGCCAGCCAGCCAAAAAAGCGCAGCCAGGTGATCACCGGCAGGCCGGACATTAACAGCGCACAAAAAAAGAGGCTCAGGATCGGCACCGACATTCCGCCAGGTGCGCGGAACCCACGGCGCCGCTGCGGTTGACGGACCCGCAGGATGAGCACTCCGATCGACACCAGCACAAACGCAAACAGCGTGCCGATATTCGCCAAATCGGCCAAGGTGCCAATGTCCAGCAATCCACTGGGAATAGCGACCAGGAAGCCCGCTACCCAGGTGGCCACTGCCGGAGTGCGATAGCGAGGGTGTACCTTGCCAAACCAGGGGGGAAAAAGCCGGTCGCGGGACATGGCAAACCAGACCCTCGCTTGACCAAGTTGGAAGACCAGGATGGAGGAAATCATTCCCGTCATGGCCCCGCACAGCACAATCAATCGCACCCAATTCAGCATCTCTGAGCCTGTATCGTGGCTCAGTTTCTTCAGCGTATTCACCACCGGGGCGGCATCGTCGACCAGCGTCTGCCAGGGGATCAAGCCAGTGAGCACCACCGCCACGCCGATGTAGAGTAGCGTGCACACCACCAGGGTAGCCAGGATGCCGATGGGAACATCGCGCTGCGGCCGGTGGCACTCCTCCGCCGCCGTGGAGACGGAATCGAACCCGATGTAAGTAAAAAAGATGATGCTGCCGCCGGTCAGTACTCCGGACCAGCCATTGGGAAAAAACGGATGCCAATGAGCCGGGTGGATGAAGCGGGACCCGGCAATGACAAACACCCCGATCGCTGTGATCTTGAGCAGGACCATCACGTTATTGGCCCCGGCGGATTCGCGGATACCCCTCACCAGAACGATGGTGAGAAGCAGCACAATGAGAAATGCGGGAAAATTAAAACCCAGGTGCCAGCCCGGTGCGTAGATGGTGTTACCTTGCAGATCGGTGAGGCCGGAGGGGAGCAACGCGGGTGAAATCCACCGTGCGCTGGGATGCAACCCGAACCAATCCATGAAATCGACGATGTGCGCCGCGAAGCCAACGCACACCGCCATATTGCTGACTGCATATTCGAGGATCAGGTCCCAGCCGATGATCCAGGCCACCAGTTCTCCCATGGTGGCGTAGGTGTACGTATAGGCGCTGCCGGCGATGGGAATCATGGACGCCAGTTCGGCATAGCACAGCCCGGTGAATGCGCACACGATGCCCACCAGCACGATGGAGAACGCCAGAGCCGGACCGGCGCCTGGCCGCCCTGCCAGTGCGTGGTGGTTCACCAGGTAATCGAGCAGGGGCGTGTTCAGGATGGAGGAAGTATCAAACTTCTCGCCCGCGATCGCGGTGCCAATCACGGTAAAGATGCCCGAACCGATCACCGCCCCGATGCCCAGCGCGGTAAGCGACCAGGGCCCGAGCGTTTTCTTCAGACTGTGCTCGGGGAGCTCCGAGTCGCTGATTAGTTTATCGATCGATTTGGTTGCGAACAGTTGCTTTCGCAGCGTCTCGGCTCCTGAAGATATTCTCGGCATCTCGCTTTACCGAGATGTGGGACTTTAAGCTACTCTACAGGCCGCGAAAAAACTCTGTTTTGTATCAGGGCACGACTTTAGTCGTGCCGTAAACGACTAAAAATCGTCGGGCTTTAGCCCCTGAAGGTCTCAGCACGGCCAATCATCTTAAGGCCAGTCACAACTTGATCCGTGCCAATGCGCTTGGTGCCAGCCCCGGACTTTAGTCCGGGGGAGCGGGTTTTCAAACCCGCGGGAACGTCGATTATACAAATTCCAGGGCTTTAGCCCTGGTGGCTGCTTCCGAAGCGGTTTGCGAGTTTTCCGCAGCCGGCCCCAGCCCTCGCAATTGGAAACTTATCGCTTACTTTGACCTCGGGTCAGCTTCTTGGCCTTCTTCTTGTTGGAACCTCGGGGCGTGGTGCGTGCGGCCTTGGGTGCAGCTTTCTTACGCGCC
>Ga0302324_100015454_pt1 | contig 15305 bp, 13 predicted proteins | sample Palsa_T0_1_FD_201949 | JGI IMG/M metagenome (GOLD analysis project Ga0302324, IMG submission 201949) | Peat permafrost microbial communities from Stordalen Mire near Abisko, Sweden - Palsa_T0_1 | ecosystem: Environmental > Terrestrial > Soil > Palsa > Peat permafrost | place: Sweden: Abisko...
GCGGGACCATCCACCGCCATCTCCATCGTCGCCGTCATCTCGAAACCCCTCGCGTCGATTGCCACACGCGAGCAGGATTCGCCAAGTCGACGCAGAATCCTACAAAAAACCTAACAAAGCACTATTAAGCGCCAACGCAACACGCCCGCCCGGGCCTACCCGGTAGACCCAAAGGCGATCAATGGCCTGCCAGCGCAACCCTTCGGCGGTCGCCACGTATGGCCGCCCTCGTTCTCGTGGTCACGGTGTCCAAAAGCGGGAGCACTTCAAGCCTCGTTGGTAGCTTTGCGTGCTTGTCGGACGCGTCTCCGTCATCGCGATCCGAGGACCTCAGAACGGGATGTCGGCGTCTGCGATAGCCTCCGGGCCGGGTGCCACACTGGTTGGTCCGATGGAAATTGAAGTCCAGCTCGACCCACACCACCTTGAGGCGCTGACCCATGCCACGCCGCTCACCGCGATTACGGAGTTGATCTGGAACGCGCTCGACGCCGACGCCGACGAGGTTCGGGTCGTTCTCGTAGAGAACGAGCTGCAGGGTGTCGTGGAGATCAGGGTCGAGGACGACGGCCATGGAATGACGCACGAGCGTGCCGTGGAGGGATTCCAGAGTCTCGGGGGCTCCTGGAAGCGCCTCGCCGGGCGCTCGCCGGGCGGTCGAGCGCTCCATGGGCGGGAGGGCCATGGGCGCTTCCGCGCCGCTGGACTCGGATCGCGCGTGCTGTGGCACACGGTCGCAGCGGACCCAGCAGATGAGTCGCGGAACCTGGCCTTCGATGTCGAGATGCGGATCGCCGAGATCTCCCACGTGGAGATCACCGACCCAGAGCCCACTGCCGACCCGCCCGGCACGCGCGTCGTGATCGATGAGTTCTCTGCGCCTCCAGTCGGCCTTGGCGGTGATAGCCCCACCGAGAAGCTCACGGGCACGTTCGGTCTCTACCTCCAGACGCACAGCGCCCATGTGCGCTTCGGGGATGCCGAGATCGATCCGGCCTCCATACAAGCCCACCGGAAGGAGTATCAGATCACGGCGGGCGACTCTGCGCAGCCAGCGAAGCTGACAGCGATCGAGTGGACTCGGCGCGTGGAGCGCGCCATCTTCCTGTGCAACGAGAACGGCCTGCCCCTCGGGGAGGTCCAGGCAGGCATCCACGCCCCGGGCTTCGAGTTCACGGCCTACCTGGAATGGTCAGGCTTCGCCGAGGACGAAGCACTGGTGCTCGCTGACCTTGGCTCGGGGGAGACGCGCGACCTCGTGGAGGCGGCGCGCGAGAAGCTGCGTGAGCACTTCAAGGAGCGCGCCGATGAGGAGACCAGGAAGCTGATCGAGGACTGGAAGGCCGAGAAGGTCTATCCCTTCGCCGACGAGCCGGCCACCACCAAGGCGGAGAAGGCTTCCCGCGACCTCTTCGACGTGGTGGCCGTGTCGGCATCCACGGCGGTGAACGCTTCCGAGAGCAAATCAGCGCGGCGCCTCTCGCTACGGCTCCTGCGCGAGGCGCTGGAGAACGACCCCGGCTCCCTCCACAAGGTGTTGCGGGAGGTGCTCGACTTGAAGCAGGACCGCCTTGACGAGCTGAGCCACCTGCTGGACCGCTCCTCGCTGACATCGTTCATAGCGACCTCCAAGGCCATCACGGACCGGCTGGAGTTCCTGCGCGCTCTCGAGTCGCTTGTGCTCGATCCCGACCTCGCCAAGGTCATCAAGGAGCGCTCCCAGCTCCATCGCATCCTCGCTAACGAAACGTGGGTGTTCGGTGAGGAGTTCGCCCTTGCGGCGGACGACGAGAGCCTGACGACCGTGCTCAAGAGGCACCTTGAGATTCTCGGGCGCGAGCAACTCGCGCCCGAGGAGGTGCTGGACCAGCACGGGAAGCGGCGCATCGTGGACCTCATGCTCTCGCGCTCGCTACAACAGAACCGGAACAAGCGCGAGCACCTCGTTATCGAGCTGAAGGCGCCGAGCGTGGCGATCGGCAGCAAGGAGGTGAGCCAGATCGAGAACTACGCCACCGCAGTGGCGGAAGACGCCAGATTCGAGACCGTAGAGGTCGAGTGGGACTTCTTCGTCGTCTCCACCGAAGTCAAGGGGACGGCCGCTGTGAAGCGCGAATCCGAGAACGCACCCTACGGCCAGATCATGAACGCCAAGGGCATCCGCGTCTGGGTTTACACCTGGGCTGAGATCATCCAGGACGCCGACCACAGGCTGAAGTTCCTTCGGCAGCAGCTCGACTACCAGCCGGACGAGGATCGCGCCTTCGCGTACTTGCGCAAGACGCACGCGAAGTATCTGCCCGAGAAGATCGCCGACGCCGCCTAACTCACAGCTGCGGCAAACCGGGCCCGAGAGGCTGAGACGATCACTAACCTGAGCGAGCGTCGCGATTTTCCTTGAGCTCGCCAGCCGGCTTCTAGACTGGGAGCACATTATGAGGGGCAGCTCAGGGGGTACAGGAGTAGCACTCACCAGGCCGGTCGCGCGCGTGCGTGAGCCGCGCCATCTCGAGTGGGTCGCTAGGTTCGGGTCATTCGTGACAATCACCGATTGGCCGCCAGAGCGGTCGGCGACCGATTTGCTCGACGCGGTGGTCGCCGAGCTGAAGGCAGACCCGCGTGTCGTGTCCGTTGAGGAGCCCGAAATCGAGGAGGACTGGTGTACGAGTGGGGTCATCTATCCCTCGCCTCTGCCGAGCGGCATTGACTCGTGGTTCCACCATATGCACTGGGTACGCTTCAGTGCGCCACTCTCATTCCGCGTAGGCGTACCGGCAAAGAACCAGCGGCGGCTGTCTGAGGGCGACGAGCTGCCGACGAGCTATGTGGTCTGGTGGGACGGTATGGTCGTCCTGACCGCGTGGCAGGTGAGGGCTGATGAGCCGCTCGGCCTGTCGGGGGGCCATGTGGTCGAGGACATTCTTAGCGAGGCGCTGGAGCGGGCAGACTTCGAGCTCTACGTTCAGGGGTGCAACCCGGGCTGCTCATACGGTTACGCGCATACGTCGCTCAGGCTGCTGCCGGCTGTCGACGACCAGGACGAGATTGCGTATGAGGAGAGCAGCTTTCCCGGCGAGGTGACGGCGCTGGTGCCCAGGATACCCCGCGAGCGCCCCGGGGCAGCGTTTTTCGATCTGGCGATCCCTGCAGCCGGCTTCACGACCATGAAGAACGTTGGTCGGCACATGCTGGACGTCGAGCAGGACGCGCGTGAAAACCTCGACAAGCTCCTCGATCTGGTGAATGCCCGGGCGGAAGTGTCCCTGGTCGGCAAAGGATCGAGGCCAAAGGCGATGTGGGAGCTTCGTCACTGGCGGCGCGAATCAAATCGCCTTATCGCCAAGGTGTGGCTCGGACTCTCGGTGATTGAGCGATTGCAGCGAACCTGGAGCGCGGAGCGTTTCGACTTCGAGCAGGCGACTGGGGAGCGCGGGCTGTCGCGACTGTTCGTGCGTGACCACGCCGACGACAAGGCGAGGATCGAATCGCTCGACTTGGATCTCATGCGCGCGGCCGTCGCACAGGCCGCAGAGCGCTTGGACAGGCAGGCGTTGACGCGAGTGACCGGCATCGCAGCGGTCGCTGGCGGGGTCGCAGGGGCCGTCTTCGGTGCGCTTGCCGGTCACATAATCTGAGGGCCCGGCTGGCGGGCTCGCATAATCCCGGCGTTGCCCGCTCACTCTGGCACTAGCGGGGCCGCGCGGGCGCGACGTTCCTGTCGCCGTCGATGTCCCACGCGAATAGCTCCCGATCCACGACGATACGGCCATTGTCGACATCGACGGCTGCCGCGTTCATCCAAGAGCGGGCGTCTCGATGAGCCCTCGGAAGACTTCTGAGTTGGACGATCGGCGAGAGCAGCGACTGCGTGAGGCCGCGCAGTCGCAATCTCCTGAGCGAGCGGGCGTGGGCCCACAAGCAGCTCCGTTGTCCGGATAGAGAGTACGCGCCCGTGCGCGCCATGAAGCACAATCTGGGCGGTGACGGAGCAGTGCTTCCCAGCTCGTCGTCGATGTGAGCAGCGGCGACCCTGCCGCGATCGAGTCACTCTTGCGTTGGCTGGTGCAGAGATAGATCACGGTGACGGCCGACGCTTCCCCATCGAGGCGGATATGATCGGCGCGAGCGCGCCGGACCTCAATCGTTGGCTGCTCTCGGCGCTGCGCCAGCTGGAACGGCGGACTCGCCTCCAGGCCGAATGGAGTGCGCGGCCGTTGTCACCCACCGCTTCTTCGACTACGTCCCCAAGGGGACCGGCCAGCGAGTTGCTAACCCCATAGGACGGCGATCGGGGCGGCGATGATTCTCTCGGCGAGCCTGTAGACGTGCGGGCCGGTATGCAGGACCACACCTGCCAGGAAGCGCTCACCGAGCTGCTCTGCCAGCCACGCGAGGTGCCTGGCGTCCTCGCGCGCGCTCGGGGCCGCGCCGGCCTTGACCTCGATCCCCACGACCCGCCGTCCCGCGAGCTCCGCGATCAGGTCGATCTCGTGGCGACCCTCCTCGGTTCGCAGGTGGAAGAGTCGTGGACGTGAGCTGGAGATCGCAAGCTCAGGACGCAGCTGGGCGGCCACGAACGTGTCAAGCACCCGCCCGAGCATGTCACCGTCCGCGATCACGCCCTGCTCGTCAAGCCCGAGCGTCGTGGCCATCAGGGCGGCGTCGATCAGATAGCGCTTGGGGCGACGCACGAGACGCTTTAGTCGATTCGACGACCACGCCGGTACGCGCTCCGCGATCAGAAGTGCCGCCAGCAGATCCTCGTAGGCGCTCCCCGTCGCCTTGCTCACCTGTGCCGCTTCATAGATCGTCTTCTGGTCGGCCACACCCGCCGAGTTGAGCGCATACGCCTCCAGGAAGCGCCGCAGGCGCTGCTTGTCACGGCGCCTGGTGGGGCTCTCCTCGATCTGCTCGATGTCATGAGTGAGCAGATCCTCGACATAGCTCTCAAGCCATGCCCTCCTGGCGCCGCCAGTCAAGCGCAGCGCAGCGTCGGGGAAACCGCTGCGCAGGGCAAGCTCCACGTAGTCGCGCAGGTCCGGGCACTGTGCGGGAACGCTCAGCTCCTCCCCGGCGGCGATCCTGTCGAAGAACGGCCGGCCCTGCCTGCCGATCTGCTCAGCGACCGTCATCGGGTACATCGCCACGCGCACGAGCCGGCCGGTGGCCGGCCAGACCTCGTGCTCGAGCTCGGCGCGGACCGAACCGGTGACGTAGAAGCGATTGGCGTGAGGGTCCGCTTCGACCGCGCGCCTGACCGCGCCCAGCACGCCCGGCACGCGCTGCCACTCGTCGAGCAGCACGGGCTCCGCAAGACCACGAAGCGCGGCATCAGGATCGGCCTCGAACGCCGCCGCCCGCAGGCGCCTGTCGAGCCTGATCACCGTGGCCGCACGCCGCGTCAGCGTCGTCGTCTTGCCAGCCGTGCGCGGCCCGACCACGAGCACCGCCGGCAACTGACCGAGCAGCTCGTCCAGCAGCGGATCCACGAGGCGCCGCCGATATGGCACCACTGCGGCACTAGCCATCTAACGCACAATATACTAGCCGCCACACACGTTGAATCATAGCCCTTTGCGCCGCAGGAGCGACCCCCCCTCAAGCGCTGAAGGCCTGCTGAGGGATCCGCGCGCAACCGGTCACGAACAGCTCGCGATCTTGCCGCAGCCATGAGCCCCTGTCGACGAGCCGCAGCGCACTGCGAGTCGCGCAACTCACTGTCGATCACCGCCACTGCAAACCGCCGCGCCCACCGGCCCTCCTTGCGACCAATATGCGACCACGATCCCCCGGAGACCTACGGCGAGACGCGGCAAGACACGGAGAGGCAGCCCCCTGAGATATAGCCTCAACCCCCTGAGGCACAGCCTCTTCGCCGCAATCCCCAGCGAAATGAGGCGAGCAACGGCGAAACGAGGAAGCGGCGGACGAGGTTCGAACTCGCGACCTCAAGCTTGGGAAGCCGGGGGCGGTTGGGGCTTTCGGCCCCGCAAATCAACGTGCTCTCGGAAAGCCCATGCGGCCGTGGCAGCACGGTGGCAGCAAATCTCGCGGGTTTTGGGCGCCGCCGAGCGTCTGGATCGAGTGTCGTGGACATAGGAGACAACCCAAGCCTACGACGACCCCAGGACGAACGGCGCCCACATCGAGCCGGGCGGGTACTAACCTTGGAGGACGATGTTCGACATGCGGGCCCTCCCCACCGCTGCCGCGACGCTCACAGAGCTGAGCGAACGCGATCAGGCGATCCTGCGCGACGTTGCCGGTGGGCTGAGCCCCAAAGAGATAGCCGAACGCATCGACATTCCTGAGGACGAGCTGTACCGCTTCATCGCCTGGGTCTTGGATGAGATCCAGCCAGCACCCAACGGCGACACGATGCGCGAGGTCTATGCGCGCCATGCAAGCCGTCCCGCCAGCCCGTCCGACGTCGATGAGTTCGAGCGGCGCTTCGGACCGTCCCTGCCGCCCGACGACGAGGGCTGACCGCCCGGTGGCCGGCAGGATCGGACGGGACAACGCTCCCGTCCACTTCGACGACGCGCTCTTCGCCGCCGATCTGGCACGCCTCCAGGAGACAGCACGCCGGGCACTCGAAGAAGCCCGCTCGCGTTACGAACGTGACGGCATCCCAGCCAGCGAGCGCAGACACTGCCACGCCGAACACCACTCGGGCACACGCCTGACGGGCTGCCTGAAGGTCTACATACCGGACTTCGCGGGCCCCTGGCGCATCGTCTACCAGATCGCCTGGCTCGCCAGCGATGAGCTCGGCCTGGAGTACGTGGCTGCCGGTGTCGGCCATCCACCGCGAGGCACCCGACGACGAAACGTCTACCAGCTCGCGCACTACCGCCTCCACGGCCACTGGCCGTCGCCCTGATAGGTGCCAGGCGGCCGGAGTGCTACCAGCCCACGCGATCCCAAAGGAACCACACCAAGCTGGAGAGTGCAGTATGCGAGCGCGCGGCGATAAAGCGCTGTCCAAGGGGGTCGTACTCGGACAATCGAGCGACCTCGAAATCCTGGATATGCGCTGCGCCAGCGAGCCCGGCAAACAGCGCCTTATGGTGTTCCGGACCGACGGAAAAGGCGTCGGCGGGCTCGACATCGCGAATGGCCGCCGCGAGTCGCTCTACGCGCTCGATCTGCCCACGGCATTTGTCATCGCTGAACTCCCCTTCGGCGTGTCTGCTCTTGGCGTACCTTATCGCCGACTTTAGACCTCTGTCGAGCAAAGGCAGCCAGCCGGCCGGGATCGCGATATCGCACGCCCCTGCGACGTGGTATTCGCGTTCCAGTCGGCGCGTCTCTTGCCGAAGCGCTTTTATCGCCACAAGACGCTCAAGGATCATCTCCTCTTCTTCTTCGCGTTCGCGCTGAGCATCTGCGACCTGTTGCGTCATCTCTCTACCGTTCCTTGAACGTGAGTTGCCGGATTTCGTCACGTAGGAGTATTCTATGGTTGGCATCAGCGTACGGGCGTCAGGAGGGTGCCGATGCGTCGCCTGTTGTCGTCGATCAAGCGCCGGGCTGAGCGGGGCCGATACGCCGCAGGCGGCCGATCCCTGGGAGGAAGCGGCCGACACGGGCCGCAGCGAAGCGCTCCCAGCGGCGGCGTTCGCTCGTATCGAGTACATCGCATACCGCCGGCACCCGCTCTGCCACGTCACATGTTTTACCCGCGTGGTCAATCGACTCGCAGTTCGATCGCTCGGATCGCCCGCGCCGCGGGCTCAGCGAGGACGGCATCGTTCACGTAGTCGCGCAGCAGCGCGGCTGTCGCAGCGTTCCCGACTCGGCCCAGCGTGTCGAGGAAGTATCTGTCGCGCTCCGCCTCATCGCGTGAGTGAAAGCAAGTGGTGAGCTGGTCGCGATGCGCGATGCTCCACTGGAGCAGGTCGCGAAGCTCGCGGGGATGCTCATGGACGAGCTGCTCATGGATATCGACCCGTACCCCCGTTTCTGCCGACTTCAGCTCGTGGAAGACCGCGCCGGCCGCAACGCGCAGGTCTCCAACCAACGCTGACCACAGTGCATCGCGGACTTTCGCGGGTGCGTCTGCCCCGAGATGTTTGCGCTCGATCCAGAAGCAGAGCTGAGCGACAGTCGTCCACGCGCACAGCTCGCGGGATCCTTCTGGGTGAAACGGCGGTTCGGCGCAGAAGCGGGCACAGGCTCGGAGGGCTTGGGTGCAGCTGCGGATGCCAAGCTGGGCGCCGTGCCATGTGGAGGGGTCAGCGGTGCGCAGGAACGAGATGAAGAGGTCGCGCACCGCCGGGTTGGCGAGGTCCGTTCTCGCGAGTTCGCCGAGGATCCAGTCTGTCTCGATACCGTCGGCGGGCGAGCTGCGAGCTGCCATCAACAACAGCCGCGCTCGCTCGTTTGGATCGAGGTTGTCGATCGCCTCCGTGTAGGGGCCCACGATCCGCGTGTCTTCGGCCTGAAGGTTGACGATCGTTCTGGCGGACCGCCAGCTCTCCTCACTGTCCGCCATCTCCAGAACTGCGCGGATCTCCTCCTCGATGATGGCGACCGGCGGGCCGCCGGGCAGCAACTCGTACGCCGCCAGCACCTCGATCAGCGCATTGCCATAGCGACCCTCCTTGAGAAGCCGTTCGATGGCCTCGACGGTCTGCGCGCGTGTCTCACCGTGAAGGTGCTCGGCAGCGTCCTCAGCCATGCGCGTCGCCGAGAGCATGAGGTGGTAGGCCCGCGAGGTCAACCCGCTCTCCAGCGCTCGCGCGACCAGGCGAGCATCGTCGGGGCGCCGTGCGTCGATGAGCATCGTCGTCGCGTACAGGCCTCCCAATGAGCCGGCTCCTGTTGCGGCGAACATCCTTGTGGCCGCCGTGCTGCTCGACGCCGGTAGTCGTCGGTGATCGAAGCGATGGGCTTCGCACGCCTCGATGATCAGCGACGCCGGCAGGCAGTTCGGCTCGGCGGTGCGCACCAGCGCGTACACGGAGCCGACTAGCGCGCTGGTCGCGTCGTCCTTGTCCGGACCCTTGAACTCCGGTAGCTGGGAAGAGCAGGCCGCGTCGGTCCGATTCAGCAGGTCTGCGACGCGCTCGACGAAGCGGTCGATATGAAGGCTTCGACCGACGGTGACCAGCCGCGCCCGCTCTGCTGGCGACCACACACGGGCGGTCGACCATTGAGCCGCCCAGTAGTCGCGGGTGCGCTCTGAGCGCAGGCTGCATTCGACGCCGCCGGAGGCCATGACGGCGACGGCGTCGTCCAGCAGTTCCTCCAGGCAGGCTTCGATGACCCTCCGCGCGCTCTCGCCGAGATCGCCGGCGACCGCCGCGTACATCAAGTCGCTGTCCGTCAGGCTGGCCATTGCCACCGACAGGCGCTGTGGGTCGCGCTCCAGCGCCAGCGCGTCTCGGCGCAGCTCACCGTGTCTGGGTTCCGAGAGCGAGCGGGCGAGCGCAGCGCCGTCGGGCGCGTCGAGCACGAGCGCTTCGGCGGCCAGGAAGCGCGTGAGATGCTCGTGCGTGAAAGCGATCAGGCCCTGGCGGACGGCGACAAGCGGGCACGCGAGCGCGCTGTCGATGACTTGGGGCGCTACTCCAGCGTCTCGTTGCAGAGCGCGGATGACGTCCTGTACGAGCAGGGAGCCGCGTAGCTCGGCGTGCATACGGGCCGCGATGTACCGCAGTACCGCTCGGACGGCCTCGCTCCCGGCCTGGCGCCGGATGTATGCGTCGAAGAGTTCTGCCCGCGTCGCGATCGCGCCGAGGTCGGCCGCGCATTCGGCCGCGATCGTGAGCTCGAACGGCGTTGTGAACGCGTCGATCCGAGACGCAAGGGCCGGCACCTCGTAGGCACACAGGATTGCCGCCCGCTCAGACCGGTCGGGCAGCAGCAGATCGAGCCTGCGGCCGCTCAGCGCCTCGGGAAGGGTTGGCGCGCTCTGAGAGGTGATCACCACAGAGGCACCCGTCTGTAGGCGCAGAGCAGCGACCTCGTGCAGCAGGGTCGTCTGCAGCTTTGGCTGACAGCCGTTCAGCTCGTCGAGGACGATCGCGACAGCGCAGCCATTCTCAGCGGCAGCACGGAGCAGCTCGCGTGGTGTTTCGGTCGTGAAGGGGGCGGTCGCCCGGCCCAGGAAAGTATCGATGTCGAACGCGTCGTCATAGCTTGGCCCCTGCAACCAGACCGGGATGTGGCCCTGGCGGGCCAGTTCAACGGCTGTGTGCCGCGCGAGGAACGTCTTGCCGACGCCAGAGGGCCCGACGACCATGAGCACTTGCCCACCGGTCAACAGTGAGGCGGTGTCGGGCTGCTCCCCCGCTCGACCGTCGAGGAGCAAGCTGGTTGGAACCCGTGGTTGCAGACCGGCGGCATGGGTCGCGAGGAAGCGACGCCGATAGTCCTCGAGGATATCCGACTGAGCGCGCCGCGCACGCTCGACCGCAGACTGACTCGTGAGCCTGGAAAGCCCAAGATGGCGAATGAAGGCGTTCCACTGCTCGCCAGTCCACGACAGGTGGGGGCCGGGGGTCGCGAGTCGTTCGAGTAGCGCCAAGTACCCAAGAACCGTGACGTAGGGGTGGCCGGCCAGCTGTGACCCCTGGGGCACCTCTGGATACAGGCAGACAACCGTATCGATGCCCTTGTAGAACTTCCCCTGCGGCCCGGCTGGCATGTCCCCCCGGCGGCGTGCAAGGTTGCGTAGCTCGTCGCTCAATGCGTAGGTGCCGTCCCGCGCTTGGCGATATGGATTGCCGTCCAACGAACGGCGCTTCCCGTCCGGCAGGACCTGCTCCCACACGCCGTTCGCCCTACCGATGACCGGCGCACGATAACCCTTGAGCTCGCAGTGCACCGCCCGAGCGGACGAGACGATCACGAAGTCGAGCTGCCGGTGGCTCGAGCCGACCTCCAGGTTCGCCAGGATGAGCGCCGGGATCCCGCGCTGCTCGAGATCGCAGCGCAGCCGCTGCAAGAAGCTCCGCTCGGTTGGATCGGCGAGCGGATGGCCTAGAAATACATGTACTGTGCGTTCATTCATCTGTGCCACGGACATCCGTGGCGCTGTCCTGCGTTCCTGCGCACCCATTGATTTTAGCGGCACGCATGGATAGCAGCAGTGAGCTGGGAGGGAAAGCGAATCACGCGCGGAGCCGCGGACGCGACACGTGTACTCGATCGTTGCTGGCTCAGCTGGGCCAAGGTGCATACCGATCAAGGGGAGAATGGACGCCTCCGCCTACGCCTTCACGCATGGCGTGCGCCGGACGCGCATTACATTGCGCGACTGGCAGCACGAGCGCTGGAGGATCATGCGACGCTGGACCGCCGGCTCGGCGCTCGCCGCCTTTGGGCTGCTGGCCGCGGTGCTCACCGTCTCCGCGCTCTCCAGCGCCGGCGCCGAAGCGATCCCGCGCAAACCACCGTTCACCGTCGGGAACCGCGCGCACGTCCCAGGCATCCTCGGCCACAACCTGCTCGTGCTGGCCCTGCACGCGATGGCCTGTGTAGCCGGCTTCGTTGCCGGCAGCTCGCTGCCGCTGCAGCAGCACCGCAAGACAAAACCGCTGTCCCGCCCAGCACGCAACCGGCGGCGTCTCGCGATCGTGCTCCACACCTCAATATCGAGCAGCCGGCCTACCCACTTGAGACCGCCCGGCAACGCAACGCCACTGCGACGGATGCACGCACGTCTTTCGCCCCATGTCGGCGCGCGGCCTGAGCGCGGGTTGAGGGCCGCGAGTCTCTGGCCGATAAATTTGTCGTGAACGACGCGTCTGTCACCGCCGCCGATTCTCTGCCCGCGGCTCAACAGGCGCGCCGGTCGTCCGAGGCACGGCGTTCTCGCTTTCGTTGGATCGCGCCGGGGCTGTTCGCCGCAGCCGTCGCAGGAGTGATCCTCGCAGCAGCCCTCGGCGGCAGCCGATCTCGGCAGCCGCTTTTCCCGGGTGTCGGTACTTTTGGCGGATACCGGATCGCGCTCGACGTGAAGTCAGTCGGCGCGTCTTGGACGGTGCCGCGCATTATCTCGACGCCGACAAAGGCCGCCGCTGCGACATGGATTGGCGCACAGGGCCAACCAAGCGCGTTCATCCAGGTGGGCACGGTGGAGAAGGTCGCAACCTGGCCGCGCCACGGCTTCGTGCCGTTCTACGACGCTTGGTGGGCCGACACGGTTTCGCACTACCGGGCACGCCGGCTGTTCGCCGTGCGGCCCGGTGACATGATCATCGCGGCACTCACGCATGAGCGCGCATCGTGGACCGTGTCGATCAGGGACGCAACGTCCGGGCGGGGCGCGACGTTCTCGACCACAGAGGAAGGAAGGGGTTGGTTCGATCTTGCGGAGTGGGTGCAGGAGAAGCAACCATCGCCCGGCCCGCCGTATCCCCATGTTTCGCCAGTGAGCTTCCAGCACGTGCTCGTCAATGGCGCTCCTCCCGACACCACCCGCCTTCTCTCGGGCTGGCTCGCGACAGGCGAAGGCTTGCTTGCGCCTACGCCGCTTACAGGAGATGCGTTTACGCTGCACGAGGTGACGATCACCGCCGCAGGCGCGCAGTATCTGCGGATAGTGGCACCGGTCGATGCCGCCACGCTGCGGCTTAGAGCACTCGTTGAGGCGTGGTACAAGAACCAGTCGGGGTGGCAACGTCTCCGTGCTGGCGAGCACGCGTACGGCGAGAGCCTGGAACAGGAGGTCCGGGAACTCCGGGAGGCACACTGGCCGCTTGCCGTCAGTTCCTACGTTTCTGCCCTCATGCGGAGTTCCGCCGCTTATGCGCAGCGGGTGAATTCGCTCCCAGCGGTCTCGCCGCCTCCGCACGGAATCCTAGAAAGAGCTTGGCTTCGTGAAGCGGAAGTCTTGGGCGAAACAATTCACGCGGTGCGGCGTACCCTCGACCTTCCTGACCCCGTCTAGTCTCCGTGCCCGCGCCGCGGGCCCGCACGGGCTGATGACCGCTTCGGCATGTGAACGAGCCACGTGCTCGGCGACGAGTACGGGTGCCCCGGGGGGGAAGAGAGAGAAGCCCGAGCCACCGCCGTCGAGGCAGCCTTGAACGCACCACTTCGCCGCAGTGAACTTATGCTCGAAGCCGAGACACGAGCGGAAACTGGGGCAACCCGTATCGGACCCGGACCCTACGCGAAGAGCTCCTGCCCGACAAACCCGCCAGGCTGCGCCGCGGGCGGGCACGCAAAGATCGCGCTGGAGGTGTGCAGCGTGTGCTTGTTGAGCGCGTCGGAGGCCGCCAGCCGCTGCTGGATGGGGATGAACTGTCGGCTGGGGCTGCGCTGGAAGGCAACAAAGAACACGCCCGCATCGATCTGGCCGCTCCCCGGTTCCACGGCTTCGCTGTAGGAGTAACCTCGTCTGAGGATCCGCTGTCCCTGGTTGGCGCGCGGGCCACCGAGACGAATATGCGCATCGGCGGGGATCACCAGTTCGCCGTTGGCCGCGGTCGCCTGCAGGTCCACGGGGTCATACTCGCCCTCGCCGCCGAGCGGGCCGCCGGTAAGCTTCTCGCGGCCGATCACCCGCTGTTGATCTTCGAGGGTGGCCGCGTCCCATACGTCGAAGAGGATCCTGATGCGCCGCGCGATCAGGTAGGTCCCGCCCGCCATCCACCCTGGCTGGTCGCCGGGTTGAACCCACACGAAGTCATTCATCGCGCCGGTCTCCTCGGCACGGATGTTGTCCGTGCCGTCCTTGAAGCCCATCAGGTTTCGTGGCGTCCCCTGCGAGCGACTAGTGGACGAGGTTCGGCCAAACCCTTGCTGTGTGTAGCGCAGCGTTGCGGCGGTGCTCGCGATTCTCGAGAGGGCGTGGACCGCATGGAAGGCAACCTGGGGATCATCTGCGCACGCCTGCACACACAGATCCCCACCGGAGCTTGACGGGTCGAGATCCTCGCCTTGAAACGGCGGGAGCGGCACGAGCTCAGGCGGCCTCAAACGGGCAAAGCCGAACCGGTCGGCGCCACCCGAACCGAACAGGTTCGGGCCCATGCCGATCGTGACCGTCAACCGCGATGGACTCAAACCAACCGCCTCCCCAGTATCGACCGGCGGCTCGTCCTCCATTTGGGCTACGGGCTCGTACAGCTCGCCAGCGGTTAACCGTGCTGCTGCGGCAGTCCACTGTTCAAGGAGGCCTCGCAAGTCATCAGCCGCGTCGCTCGTGACATCGAACGCAGCGAAGTGCAGATAGTCCTGCGCCGGAGTAGCGATCCCAGCTTGGCGAAGACCATAGAAATTCTCCGTAGAGGCCGGTGGCACTGAGTGGGCGGCAGGGGCGCGTGCTGACCCGCCCAGAACATGATCCAGTCCGGCGCCCACACCTACGAGCGCGACGCCATCAATCAATTGCCTGCGCGTAAAACCGGGTCGCGACTTCTGATCCTTTCCTTCCCTCATCTACACCGGAGTGGTGGCTTCGGGGGTTCTCCTCATGGTGCGGCCGAGTGTTGGCCAGCGAGACCACGATGACTTTTTGCTAGCAGCTCGGTAAAATACTCACGACTTCGATCCTCGAGCCTGGCATGCGTGGCTTCGGCACCGGCCGCAGCAGCTCTGACCGTCTTGGTATCACCGTCCCGGGTGGCCTCATAGTAGGCGATCATGCCCGACATATAGGCATCCAAAAATCGAAGGTAGTCATTATGACTATCCATCAGAGAGTCGGGGTGCCGAAGTTGTTCCGCCCGTTTGACCAAATCTCGCAACGATTTCGTATTTCGCGCTCTGTTCTCGTCGACGCAGCGTTTATATCGCGCGAGAAGCGACTCCATCTCCTTCGCGTAGTGATCCCCAGGATCACTGTCACTCTCAAGTTGAATGTAAGCACGGCGCAGCGATTGACTCGGCTGGAGCATGCTAGTAGCTCGATCAACAAATTTGACCGATTTATCGTCTAAAATCTCTTCTATTCGCCCTACATCAGCGAGTATTCGCCCATGTAGGTCAACCCTCCCTTGAGGAGGTTTCAACCCGTTGATCTGGGTAGCGATATCACCTAGTCGCTGCCGTAGCCAGAAGCTATCAGAGCGCCAATTCACGGCAGAGTCATTCATTATGTGCGACATCTTTACGAAGTAAGCATCGACACTTCCAGGTATCATCCACATGCCGGTCAACCAGGATACCGGCACACTTGCCACCAAAAGAATGATGCCCAAAGGTGTGTAGCCGTCGGCAACCAAAACGAGGCCGACGGCTACAACACCGAGTGCTAGAAAACGAGTCGCACCTCCCCACAAAGACGACACTTTCGCGCGAACTAGGTACAGAAAATCAATCATTACCACAGCAGGACACGATCAAGG
>Ga0302324_100015455_pt1 | contig 15305 bp, 12 predicted proteins | sample Palsa_T0_1_FD_201949 | JGI IMG/M metagenome (GOLD analysis project Ga0302324, IMG submission 201949) | Peat permafrost microbial communities from Stordalen Mire near Abisko, Sweden - Palsa_T0_1 | ecosystem: Environmental > Terrestrial > Soil > Palsa > Peat permafrost | place: Sweden: Abisko...
CCTATCGTTTTTTCGGCGACGGCCCGGCGGGCTTTTCCTTGGTATCCTCGTCCGGGACGGGACCACCCAGGGGGAACTTTGCTGCGTGCTGGTCGAGCAATGAAATCGAGGGCTCCTTCGCTTCGGTCTCAAGCTTGGGTGGGGGTACGGGCGGGGGAACCGGCTGCGGATTGGCCCAAGGCTGCGTCTGCAGCTTCTGCACCAAGTCGCGTAGAGTGGGGTCGCTCAGGGTGGGCTCGGAAACTCCCGTCAAGACTTCGGCGTTGGCGGGGGCCGGCGCCTCTTCCTCGACCGTGGCGATCTCTTCTTCGACGACCGCGGGCGGATCGACGGACATGACGAGGGTAGTTTCCAGCCCGCGCTGCCAGAACCGGCTGGCGAGCAGCAAAAAGAGCCCAGCCTGCGCTAGCAGAAAAGCAATCCATACCTGACGCGGGGACACCAGCTCTTTCCAAAGATAGAGGCACAGACCAAGTGCACCTACACCAGTCGCACCGGTCAGAAGAAAGCTGCCGAAGGTGCGAAAGAAATTTCGGGATAGCACCCGGAAGGCCGGGAGGAGCGCCCGGCGTGCGCTGCGTTCGCCGTGCATGGCATTGCGCACGATGTAGACCTCGACCAAGTCCCACCAGAGACGAACCAGCAGCGCGGCCAAGAGAACCACGGCCCCGCTGAAGAGCCCGTAGTAAAACATCCCGCTCCCCACGTAGGTCGCGTCGACCCAAGCCAGCAGCGCCGCGCGCAGGCCGAGCAGAATAGCGAGCACGACGGCGCCACCACACCCAGCCAGGATGGCGGCGCGCACAAAACGGAAGAAGTAGGCTGTTCCACCCCGCAGCAGAACGGAAATCCGTGGCGGCTCGGCGGAGACGAAGACAAACACGCTGCCGGTGAACAGAACAAATAGCAACAGTAGTTGAAGCAGATTCAACCAGACAGACGTATGCACCAGGATGGGGAAAAAGCCGGAGTCGCGGAGGTGTGTCCCCAACTCCCCGAGAGAGGCGATGTCGATGGTGCCGGCAATTCTTTGCGCGGCCAGGCTGTGGTCCAGGTAAGGGGCGAGTCCGGTCGCGAGCGGCACACCGGCAAGCAGGCCAAAAGAGAGATTCACGGCGTAAGCCCAGACGACGCAGGGCCAATTACGCAGGGCGAGTTGAAATCCGTTGACAAGCAAGACAAGAAGGTTGGGTACGGGGCGCGTGGTTTTTTCCATTCGGGGTCTCAAACCAGGAATGACCACCATTGCGCCAGCAGCTGCTGGGCGAAGACCCAGTAGTTGGTCAATTTCATGCGAGCGGTGCGGTCCCGGCGAAGCGTGAGGCTATTGTTAAACGAATCTACATCGAGGGGGACATTTTGGTCCGCATCGACCTGAGCATAGACCACCCGGGAGGGCTTGTCCCAGGAGAAGCGAGCCCAGCGATCCTCGCCGTCCCAGGTGGCCTGCTCCTTCGAACCGTCGGCGAAGCCTACCTCGAGTTTTACCGGGAAAACGAAGCTGCCCTTGCGTCGCACCATCACACTGCTGTGGTAAGGACCGGTCACACCGCCGGCGCTGAGAGAATCCACGGAGTAATCGAGCACCTCCGTGCCATAGATCGCTTGAGCGAAATAGGGCTGAAGGTCCTGGCGGCCCGACACTTCGGCGATAGTGTTCAGAAAATCTCTTCCGTTGGGATGCTGAAAGCGGTAGCGCAAGAAGTAGACATGCAGGGCTTGACGCAGGGTCGCTTCACCCAGCATGGCCTCCAGGGTAAGGAGCATGGCGGTGGTCTTGTCGTAAACGATGGAGCCATAACTTGCGCCACTAGCAAACTGCCAGCCTAGGCGCGCGATCGGGTCTTCATCGGGATGTAAAAGATAGGAAAGCCGGTCGAGCCCGGCTTCGCTGCCATACAGCGTGCGCGCATTCAACAAAGAGGTATTCCGCCCAAATAGCGAGTCCGTGGCCTTGCCTTCGCTGTAGCTGGTGATGCCTTCATCGAGCCAAGGCTCTTCTACTTCGTTAGTAGCAACCATGCCATACCAATACTGGTGACCCACCTCGTGGGCGACCGTCTGCTCTGTCCCGTAGTAGTACCAGGCGGGCTCCCACCAGGCTGTTTCCGCAGTAATGAGCGTGGGGTACTCCATTCCTCCGATCTCCGAGTCCGGCTCGGCATCGATCAAGGTGATCTGCTTGTACGGATAAGGTCCGTACCACTCATCGTATTTTTGCAGGCTCTGTTTGAGGATGGAAAGATAGCGCTCACGGTGGTCAGCATGAGACGCGAGGATCAGCGCGTGCACCTTGACGGGGCCGAGACTATTGAAGAAATTGTCGTCGGCAACCTCAAAGTGGGGTGAGGCCGCCCAGGCGAAGTCGTGAATATCTTCACCGCGAAAGCTAAGCGTGCGGGTGCCGTCGGAGTTGGCTTGCTCCCCTATTTGGACGCCGGTGGCGCCGACAATATAGCGCTGGGGCAAGCGCAGGCTCACGTTATAGGTGCCGAAATCGGAAAAAAATTCAGTAGTCGCGTGGTACTGATGACAATTCCATGCGCCATGCCATAGGACGCCCACCTTGGGGAACCATTGCGCGCCCATGAGGAAGTCTCGTTTGTATCCGTTTCTAGCAACAGAGAGCGGGAATTTGTCTTGGAAGGCGAGGTGAAAGCGAATTGCCTCTCCGGGCGCAATGGGTTTGGGCAGGATGACTTCCATCACCGTGTGGTCATCTTGATTGCCATCGTCGGGCGCGGTGAAGCGTGTGGTCTGGGAGAGATCCCCATAGCCTTCGGCGGAGACGCTCTTGATCTCAATCGCGCCCTGCGTGCCCTTAGCGTAAGACTGATGCGACTCCCGGGAGAAGGTGGATTGGGGACGGAAAGCGTTTAGGTACAGGTGAAAGGGAACGGTGGCGATGGGTTTGTCGGATGGATTGCGATATTCGAGGATCTCCGTTGCATCCACGGTCTTGGCATCGGTATTGACGGCGGCGTCGATCCAGTAGGCTACGATCCGCTGCGAGAGTGGCTTGCCGTCGGGCGAATTCAATGCCGACACCTGTCCCCGTGCGGAGAGAGCGAGCAGCAAAGCGGCGCCGGTCAACCATGTGCGGGGGTAGGGCATGCGGCATTCTAGTTCATTTTGGCGGTGCAGTGGGGAGGGTCCAGACCTGAGATGTCAACAGGCCGGCGAGGTAGCGGCGTTCGCAGTTGAGCAGCAGGCCGCGGCGCCGCAAAAGGATTGTGTAGTCCGGGAGTGCGCGCACGGGGAGCCCGGTCAAGAGGCCGAACGAGCGATAGAGGAGGGCGATGATCCCGCGCGCCGCATAGGCAGCGATGGAGTTGCGAGGGATAGCGAATTCCGAGATGACCCATTGCGCGCCGGGGAGAGCATGGGGAATGACGCGCTCGCAGAGCTGGTCCAGCTGGTGAGGGAAAAAACAGTCGAGAAAGAAGTGAGAAATGATCAGATCGTAGCGGCCGCTGGGATTCCACTCCAGAGCATTGGCATGGTGCAGGCAAATGCCGGTTTCGCGGCCGGCGCGGCGCATGCGTTGGTCGAGAATTCGTAGCATGGCTGGGCTGGAGTCGACGACGTCTACGGTCAGGTTGGGATGGGCTGCCAGCAGCTGGGCAAGGAAGCGGCCGTCGCCATCCCCCAGCAGCAGGGCCCGGCGAGCGCCGGTCAGATGGGCGAGCTGGGCGCCGCGGCAGCGCTCCAGCCAGGGGCCGAAGGTCATGTATTCCAGCCAGCGATAGGGGCGGGCGAGGAGATCGAAGTTGACCTGGCGGCTCACCGGGCGAAGGGGAATAAGGCCAACGGGGTCAGCAAGGCTGCGTCGGCGGCGATGCGTAGGTGCAGGGGGGAAAGGCGGGTACTGCGGGTGTCAAGAGTAAAGAGCAGCCCGCTACTAAGCAGAGTCGCTAGATAAACCGTGGTCAGCCCGCGCGAAGGGGCGAGCAGGGCTGCGATCGAGGAAAACAGTGCAATGGCGGTTACGATTGCACGCAGGTGCAGGCTGGCCCAGCGGGTACTGGGGTGAGGATCGCCGCCCTCCCATTTCTCGATGCCCACGCAGTTGATCCAGCAAAGCAGGGCGAAGAAGAGGATGGCGGGGGCCAGCTGTTGTTTACCGGCACTGATTCGGGACCAGGCGGGGACGGCGGTGGCGGCGGCGAAGAGGATGGCCACGGCGAGTTCCTTCGGCAGCCGGGGCGGGGCGGCCCGGCGATGAACAACAAACAGATAAAGCAGTGCGAATATGCCAATGTACAGGTCGTCGCGGAGGGCCTCGGGGCGCATGCGGGTGAGGACGTACCAGGCTAGGAGTAGGAATAGAAAAGAGGCGGTCGCCAGGAAGGCGGTGCGATGGCGGGCGTGGAAATAGTGGCGCTCGCGGAGAAGTTCGCTTTCGCGGAGTCCATCGAGGATGCGGTCGGCGACGTAGAGAAGCCAGGTGCCGAGGGCGAGCAGCAGCGCGGGGAATATTGGCATGTGGAGGCGCATGGCGCGGGCGAAGAACCAAGCCCAGAGCGCAGCGACGGTTGGCGCATCCAGGCTAAGCAGGTGCCACCAATGCGCAAGGTTGTAGAGGCGCCGGGCCAAGGTTTAGTTTACGACGGCTCGATACCGAGGAGCATGCTCGGCGTCTGTTACGAGGCGGCGGGTTGGGGTTGTTTGCGGGCGGCTTTGCGGCGTTGGGGCTTGGCCGGAACCACGGCAACTTCGATTTCGGGCCGCGTGGCCGGTTCGGGAATGTTGTCGATGCTGTCCCGCCCCTCGGCCACGCGGATCAAAAAGTCTTGGGCGTTGAAACGCTTGCCCTCAGGCGCGCGCACGCGTACATAGTCGCCGGCAGCCGTCGCCAAGCGCGACTTTGCCGTGTCGGCTAAGTAGGCCGCCAGTATCTCGTTGCGGATACGACTGCGAATCTGGGCGTCACGGATAGGGAAAACCACTTCGCAGCGCTCAAAGAGGTTGCGCGGCATCCAGTCGGCGCTGCCGCAGTAGAGTTCCTCCTCGCCGCCGTTGGCAAAGTAAAAGATGCGGCTGTGCTCGAGAAAACGCCCCACCACCGAGCGCACCCGGATATTTTCGCTGACTCCGGGAATCCCCGGCCGAATGGAACATATGCCGCGCACAATCAGGTCGATCTGCACTCCGGCCTTGGAAGCTTCGTAAAGAGCTTCCACGACCGCCTGTTCGAGCAGCGAATTCATCTTGGCAATAATCCGGGCTGGACGCCTGGCCGCGGCGTGCTCCGCTTCGCGATGAATCATGCGAATCGTGCTCTCCGCCAGGGTCAACGGCGCCACCAACAACGGGGCATAATCGTCGGATTCGGAGTGCGCGGTGAGGTAATTGAAAACACTGTGGACGCTGGCCGTAATCTCCGGGTCGGCCGTCAGCAGGCTGATGTCGGTGTAGAAGCGCGCCGTGTTGGGGTTGTAGTTGCCAGTGCCCAGGTGCGCATAACGGCGGGTCTGCCCGTCCGGATCGCGGCGTATCAGCAGGGCGAGCTTACAGTGGGTTTTGAGCCCCACTATGCCATGAAATACCTGCACCCCGGCGTCTTCCAGGTTGCGCGCCCAACGGATGTTCGATGCCTCGTCAAAGCGGGCCATCAGTTCCACTACCACGGTCACCTCTTTGGTCTGGGCCGCTTCGGTGAGCGCATGGAACATGGGCGAGTCGGAACTGGTGCGGTAAAGCGTTTGCTTCATGGAGACAACCCGAGGATCCTGCGCCCCCAACTGGATGAAGTTGACCACCCCGTCATAGGAATCGAAGGGGTGATGCAACATCAGGTCGTGATGCCGGAGCTCGTCAAAAAGATCTTCCGAACGGCGCTGCAGGCGCAGTTCCCGGGGTAGAAAGTCCTTGAATTTGAGGTCCGGGCGCGGAGTGTCGGTGTACAGATTCATCAGCCGCGACAGGTTGACGGGCCCGTCGGTGGGAAACACCTGGGAATCTTCGAGCTCGAAATTCATGCGCAGGCGATCGACCACCTCGGCATCGGCGCCTTCTTCAATTTCCAGCCGCACAGCGTCGCCTTTGCGGCGATTGTGCAGCTCCGAACGCACACTGTCCAGCAGGCTGCGCGATTCCTCTTCCTGGAAATAGAGGTTGCTGTTGCGGGTGACGCGAAAAGCGGCGGTGGAAAGAATTTCGTAGCCCCGGTACATGCCGGTGGCGTTGTGCTCAATCAGGTCCGCGAGAAAGACGAAGTCGTGGGTTCCTGAGCTGGAGGGCACAGGCACCAGGCGGGGCAGCGCCCGGGGCACGGTGAGCACGCCCAGCAATGCCCCGCTGGAACCTTTGCGTTTGCGCCGCAACAGCAGGGCCAGGCACAGGGCCTTGTTCAGGACCCGGGGAAAAGGATGCGCCGGATCGATGGTGATGGGGGTTAAGAGCGGATCCACTTCGCGCTGGTAGTACTGCAGGGCGTGTGCGCGGGCGGCCTCGTCTACATCGCCCCATTCCAGGACCCGAACCCCGTTCTCATATAGCGCCGGGCGAAGGTCTTCGGTCCAGCAACGGTATTGATCGCGGACGAACTTGTGCATGTCGTCTACCACGACGTCCAGAGTTTGCCGGGGCGTCAAGCCGTCGAAGCCCGGTTCGGTGTACCCGTCTTCAATGCGCTGCATGATGCCGGCCACGCGGATCTCGACAAACTCGTCCAGATTGCTTGCCGTAATGGCCAGGAACTTGACCCGCTCCAGTAAGGGATTGTCACGATCCTGGGCCTCTTCGAGTACACGGCGGTTGAAACTCAGCCATGATTCGTCGCGGCCGATGAAGACGCTTTGCAGATCCTTACCGAGATTGTCCATAAGTGGAGGGCGGCCCACGGAAGTACTCATTGTGTCTACCTTACTAAAGGCGGAGAGGGATCAAGGGATCGTGAAAGCCACAATTATGCCCGAAGTTTGTGCTGAGATGGAGAAGATTTGACGCCCGCAGAGGGGTTGCGGGAGGATGGAAGATGACAAAGTCAGGTTTTGCAAGGAGAAGCGGATGAACGATCAGGACTGTAGCGAGGCGGTGGCGGGTCAATTGATGGCCGAGGATACGGCTTTGCACCTTTTTCAGATCGCGGCCCTGATGCTGGGCGACGAGCAGGAGGCAGTCTCCCTGGTGGAAGAGAGCGTGGCTAAGGTAGAGACTGACCCTTGCGCCCAGGGAACGCTGGCGTACGCGGAGGCGCGCACCTTGCTGGTGAAAACCGCCGTACAGCGGATGGCAGGACGCTACCCGGAAGCATTCGCCGTGCCCTCGGCGCAGCCCGCCGATTCATCGTGCCTTGACCCGGACCTCGAGGCATCGGCGTTAACCGGGGAGCAGATCGGGGCCATGGTTTCCGGAGCGGGCATGCGGGAATGGCTTGGCCGCCTAGCCCCCGCGCTGCGGGCGATTTTCGTGCTCCGAGCAGTCGCGGGTCAGGACGGCGAACAAACGGCGGAGAGCCTTCGCCAGAGTGGCGCGAGAGGAGCCCAGGCGTGGCGGCGAGACCAGGTAGGGGCCGCCTATCGGCAAGCGCTGTGCTCTCTGGCCAGCTGCCTGATGAGTGCCCAAACCGCCCTCGTGCCGGCCTAAAGCGGGACGCCCTTCCCCCACTCAATCCAGCACCGGGCTTGAATGGGCCTCTGCGAACAGTAGTGCAGCTGCAAGCTCTTTCGCCTAACCGGTTTGTTCCGATTCGCCGGTATTCTACTTTTTGAATAATTCATAGGCCATTTCGCATCTCAGTGAGGGCTAGAGGTCTGCGTGCCGAGGTTGACTAGGGGATGAGACCGAAGTTGGGTGAATTGTGGGGCAAGCGGTGGGCATCGCTGTTGATGCTCCTCAGCTTGAACCCGCCCGCGTCGCCGGCTCAGACGACAACTGGCTCGGGTGGTGGGGCTCAGGCTGCGCCTGCCCAGGTGACCAGCAGCACTTATCAAGGCAGCCTCGTGAAGCAGGCCCCAGTGCCGGGCGTTCTTCCGCTTTCCCTCGATCAGGCGATCCGTATGGGCTTGCAATACAACCTGGGCCTGGTTCTTTCCGGGACAAATTCCAGCTCGGCGGGCGCGCAGCGCCTGCAGCAGCTGCAGGCCTTGCTGCCCACGGTCAGTGCTTCCGCCAAGGAGGCTGCGCAACAGACAAACCTGCAGGCGGAAGGTCTCACCATTCCCGGCTTCCCTGCCGTCATTGGACCTTTTGGATACACCGATATTCGGGGCTCGGTGCAGGCGTCGCTGTTGAATCTGAATTCCCTGCAAAACTATCTGGCTTCGAAGCATAACTTCGAAGGATCGAAGCTCTCGATTGAGGATGCGAAGGACTTGGTGGTGTTGACGGTGGGCAATGCTTATTTGCTTTGCATCGCTGATGCATCGCGGGTGCGCTCGGCCCAGGCGCAGGTAAACAGTTCGAAAGTGTCGCTCGACCAGGCCGTGGCGAACCACCAGGCAGGCACCGCGCCGCTGTTGGACGAGCTACGCGCCAGGGTGGACTACCAGACGCAGCAGCAGACCTTGATCACGGCGCAGAACCAGTATGAGAAAGACAAGATTGCTTTGGCGCGGGCTATCGGGCTTCCATTGGAGCAAAGTTACGAATTGAGCGACGAGTTGCCGTTCAAGGCGCTGGATGATGTGGACCCGAAGGCCGCCGTGCAACAAGGGCTGGCTCGCCGGCGGGACTTGCAGGCCCTGCAGCAGCAGGTGGCGGGCGCCCAATCTTCACGATCGGCGGCCACGGCCGAACGTTATCCCACCATTTCGTTCTCCGGTGACTACGGGTTGATCGGCCCGACCCTGGGCCACTCCCATGGAACCTTCGACGCTGCCGGAACCGCCAGTGTGCCCCTGTTTGAAGAAGCCAAGTTGCGCGGCGACGCGCGGGACGCGCAGGCACAGCTGGAACAAAAGCAGGCGCAGTTGAACGACCTGCAGGGACAGATCGGCGCCGACGTGCGCGACAGTATCCTGGATATACAGGCGGCGGCCAAACAGGTTTCGGTTGCCCGCAGCAACGTAGAATTAGCGACTGAGGCTTTGAGCGAGGCGCAGCAGCGGTACGCGGCCGGAGTTACCGACAATCTTGCGGTGTCGCAGGCCCTTACCTCACTGGCCCAAGCAGACGACCAGCTGGACGCCAGCCTCTACCAGCACAATGTGGCGAAGCTGTCTCTCGCCCGGGCTCTGGGGATCGCACAAACAAATTACAAGGATTACGTGGGAGGGAAGTAACGGTGGCGGAACAGAATGCGGAATCAGGCCGTGCAACTACCGTCGAAGAGGGTCCCCAGGCCGACAACAACGACCATCAGGATCTCGACAGTCCTCCCCGAAAAAAGGGGAAGCGGCGGTTCATCATCATCGGTGTGGTGGCTGTTCTTATCGTGGGCGCGCTGCTGTTTTGGTGGCACTCCACGTATTACGAAGACACTGACGACGCGCAGGTGGATGGCCACCTGATACAGATCAGCGCCCGGGTAGCGGGGCAGGTCATCAGGGTCAACGTCGAACAGAATCAACTTATCCAAGCTGGTACGCTGATCGCCGAGATCGATCCCAAGGATTTTGAGGTGGCAGTGCAGCAGGATGAGGCTAGCTTAGAAAGCGCTGAGGCCAATTATGAAGCGGTGAGGGTCAATGTGCCTGTCATCGGGATCAATACCAGTACGAACCTGGATTCGGCCTCCTCCGTGGTGCGCACGTCCGATGCGACCGTGCAACAGAGCCAGCGTCAGCTGGAAGCGGCCCAGGCCCAGGTGCAGCAGGCTGACGCCAACAACATCAAGGCGCAACTGGATCTGAAGCGCTACACGCCACTGGTAGAAAAGGACGTCATCTCAAAACAGCAGTTCGACGCCACCGTGGCTACTGCGGATGCGGCGAAGGCGGCACTGCTGGGGGCGAAGGCCAGCGAGATTGCTGCCGAGGATGCAGTGCGCATTGCCCGCGACCGGGTGGTGCAGTCGCAGGCAGCGTTCAAGAATGCGCAAACTGCGCCGGACCAGGTAAAGATTCAAAAGGCCAAGGCGGACCAGGCGGCGGCGCAGGTGGAGCAGGCGCGCGCGGCGCTCGCGCAAGCCAAGTTGAACCTGGGCTACACGAAAATTGTTGCTCCTGCGAACGGCATCATTACCAAGAAGAGCCTGGAAGTGATGCAGAACGTCAGCGTGGGGCAGAATTTGATGACCCTGGTTTCACTGGATGATATCTGGATCACGGCGAACTTCAAGGAGACGCAGCTGCGGTTGATGCGGCCGGGGCAGCATGTGAAGATCCACGTGGACGCGTATGGGCGTGATTATGACGGGACGGTGACCCAGATCGGGGGAGCGACGGGGTCGGTGCTAAGCCTTTTTCCGCCGGAAAACGCCACCGGTAATTATGTCAAGGTGGTGCAGCGGGTGCCTGTGCGTATTGACTTGGCGGACCGGAATGAAGACCGCGATCACCTGTTGCGACCGGGCTTGTCGGTTGAACCTACCGTTCGGGTAAAGTAACCCCACCCACGCCAAATCGGGCTTGAATGGGCCGCCCTGCGCTTGGAAGGTTGCGGCCTGAACAGGCTGCGGAAGAACTCGGACAGTTCCAAGTTGAGCGCGGTTGAGGCTCCGAATGTTTTTGAATCCCTAGACCGACCGGTCTACTCAAACTGGTATGCCGCCCTCATGGGCACCACTTGAAAAGGAGACCTCCATGTCCACTCATCTCAACAAAGGCACCGCTCTCATCACCGGCGCTTCCACGGGAATCGGCGCCGTCTACGCTGACCGTTTCGCGAAGCGCGGTTACGATCTCATCCTCGTCGCACGCAGTCTCGATAAGCTGAATGACGTTGCAAAGCAGATTCAATCGGCAACAGGCCGCAAGGTCGAGACGTTGCAGGCTGACCTGACTGTGCCCGCCGACGTGCAGAAGGTTGCCGATCGGCTCGCAACCGATAACTCCATCACTGCTCTGGTCAACAACGCCGGTATCGCCGCAGCCGGCAAGCTCCTCGATTCCGACCCAAACTACCTCGACCAGATGATTCAACTCAATGTCACGACGCTGACGCGCCTCGCTCTTGCTGCGGCCCCCGGTTTTGTATCGCGCGCGAATGGCCTCATCATCAACATCGGCTCGGTCGTCGCACTCGCGCCGGAGTTGCTGAATGGCACCTACAGCGGCACCAAGGCATATGTCCAGAACTTCACCACGTCGCTCAAGAACGAGCTTGCAGGCAAGGGCGTAACGGTGCAGGTGGTGCTGCCCGGTGCGACGGCAACTCCCCTTTGGGATAAGGCCGGTCTGCCCATACACAACCTTCCGGCCGAGTGGGTCATGACCGCCGAGGACATGGTCGACGCTTCGCTGGCTGGCCTCGATCAGGGCGAGTTCGCCACCATCCCTGCGCTGCCCAATGCCGCGGACTTCGAGGCATACGAGAAGGCGCGTCTTGCGCTTGCTCCAAACCTCTCGCGCAAGAACCCGGCTGATCGCTACGGCGTCGGAGTACAGGTGTAAGGTGAGAAAGCGAGTCGCATCATGCCGACGAAAGCGCAAATCACGAAGCCAGCGACACGGGATCACCTGATTGACGTGGGCCTCGAGCTGATGCGCAAATATGGTTACGGCGCTACCGGCGTGCAGGAGATCCTGGACGCCGCTGGCGTGCCCAAAGGCTCGTTCTACCATCACTTCAGCAGTAAAGAGGAGTTCACCGCGGCGGTCGTCGAGCGCTATGTCACGCTCGCGGGGGAACACTGCCGTGAGGTCCTTGCCCACACGCGACAGGCGCCACTGAGGCGGCTGCGCCGCTACTTCGAGGACCTGATTCGCCTTGCCGGACAATCAGCACCTATTCAAGGCTGTTTGATCGGCAGCCTCAGCCTGGAGATTGCAGGCACCAGCCCGTTGCTGCAAGACTGTCTCAGCTCCGGTTTCACGCGCTGGCAAGCCCTCATCACGTCCGTGCTACAGGAAGCCATCGAGAAGGGCGAACTGCCAAAGTCTACCAAGCCCGAAGCACTGGCCGGATTCGTGCTCAATAGCTGGGAGGGAGCCTTGCTCCGATCGCAGGCTGACCGGAGCGACACCCCGCTCGAGGATTTCCTGAATTACATGTTCGAGGGAATTCTAGCTAGTGGCCAAGGCCACCAGCTCGCTTAGATCTGCAACCGTGGTCGACTCTGTTCCGCGTGGAAGAGATGGTCCGATGGCGAGGGCCTGGTTATGGCCTTCAAACCACACCAGAAAGGCGGATTGCTCGGCTCCAGGCAGCCGCTGCTGATTTAGCCAGTTGTAGTAGGCCCCCATATCTGCATCCACCAGGGAGCCGGTCACATCCAAGTCAGTTTCGCCTTGGCCGCTGGTCAGCAACTCATTCATTGGCTTCTGCCGTTGCCTGGGGGCAAAGCGCACCAGGAGAGTCAACGGCTGGGCCCGCCGGAGGGCCTCGCGAGCCGTCCATTGGGCGAACGTGGTGCTGAAGATCTGGGTTCCGGAACCCTCCGTGAGCAGCCTCACCTGGAAATGGCCGAGCACCTGATCTCCAGCCTGGTCCATGCCGAGATCGGTGGGAAGCAGCTGCGCCAAATGCGTGCGCAGTTGTTCCGGCCCCATCCCAGGGCGCTGGACTTCAGTCTGAATATTGCGCAACAAGGCCGCCCGGGCGGGCGCTAGCCCCTGATACGACACACAGGTTAATGACGGACTGCGCCCCGCTTGCTCCCCACCGTCGATGTACCAATGGCCATACGGAACTGGATGTGCCTTGGCGCGTGCCTCGACCGCATTCAGTAACAGTGATAGTCCGTTGTCGGGCTTGACTCGCCCAAAATACGCGCCGTGCCGGCGGAGGTTGCGAAACAGCGGTGCATCATACGAGGCGACGCCCTGCCCAATCACGGCAATGCCAAGCCTGCGCACGGGAAGCGCGTCGGGCGGCTCAAGGGAACGCAAACGATCTCCGTATACGATCGCCGCCTTGCGAAACTCATCCATCTGCCCTGTGGTCCACAAGTATGCCGATAGCTGTTCGAGAAATTGGGCCGGCTGATTGATCCAATCGAATTTTTCCAGCTGTGACGAAAGAGACAGTTGCGAAAAGCCGTGAAACCAATCGTTGACCTGCGCCGGAGACAAAGAACTGAGGTTGGCCAGCTCCTTGTCGATGGACGCCCGCTCAGCTGGGAACTTGAAATCGTAGTCGATGACCTCCCGCAGCAAGCTGGGCAAAAAGCTGAGCGGAAGCTGTCGCAGCGCGGCCAGGTGGGCCGCCACCAGTTCCCTTGCCTGGGGTGGATACCCGGCAAACTGCTCCGCTTTGAGATCGCGTGGAAGCATGCTGCTAAACCAATTCTTTAATCGGCTTGCCCTGAGAAACGGAAGCCGAGAATCCCATCATGGCACCGAGCGTGGGCACCAGATCAATCGACTGCATCGGCCGGTCATAAACCACTCCTTGCCGTACGCCCGCACCCAGCGCCATCATCCAGGTGGTACGTGAAGCTGCATCGCCGGTGCGATGATGTTGAAAGCCATTGCCGCCGGAATCCTGGTCGCCATCGCGTCCAAAGTCCGGGAGAATAAACAGCGTCGTGTTGCCCGCGTACTCGGGCTCGCTTTGCACTGCCTTCCAAAACTCAGCACAAAGGCGGTCGGTGCGCCGGATGGCGTCGATGTAGAGCGAGTAGGCCCCGGCGTGCGCGATATCGATATCGTGCATGGTGATCCAAAGCAGGCTGGGCGACTCCTGGCGCATCAGCCGGCGCGCAATATACATCGAGAGCTCGTCCGGGCTGGAGAGCGTGCGGGCATGGGCCTTAAAGTCGTCGACCGAAAGTTTGAGGATCATTTCCAGCTGCTGCAGTTCAAACTCGCCGCCTGCCAGTTGAGGCGTATAGAGAGGAGTCTCGTAATTGTCACGCAGCAAATGCTCGTGGTCGGTCCCGCTCCCGGCCGCAGCCAGCAGATGCTTGGGCAGAACCACCCGCGCTCCCATGCCCGGACCGTAGGAACGGTAGTCGCTTTCCCCAATCCGGTTGAACCCGTTGCTGGGAGCCACCACCCATGCGTCCGAAAGAGGCCGATGCAGGTCTTTGCGGAAATACTCGAACACGGTGGGATGTTGCGGCGGCACGGCGGAAAAGTTATTGAGCGTCTCGTAGACTCCGGTTGCCAGGCTGGCGGTGGCTACATAGTGGCCCAGGATCCCCTGGTTCACCACCTGGGTGAAAAAGCTCGACTGGGGTATGAGTTCGTGCAGGAGGTTGGGGATATTCTCCTGACCTTCAGGCGCGAAGGTCTCCTGGTCGCGCGCGCCTCCGCCAAAGGTGATGACGATGATCTTGCGCTTAGCGGCCGCCGCCGCGGCGCCACGCATCAGGGGGCTGGCGCTCATCAGCGAAGACCCCAGGGCTACGCCCGCCGCGCCGCGCAGGAAGTCGCGGCGGCTGCAGCTAAGCTGCCTGGCCAATGCCTTTGGCGTGTTGGGTGCGTCGATCATGGTTTCGTGGAGGGGTCTGCCTTGGCAGCAGAGACAAATTGCTGCACCTCGTTTCCTTCCTTGTCGAGTTGGGCCAGATACTCTGCCCGAAGGCGCTGGTAGGCAGCGAATTCCGGCTGGGCAAGATCCTTGCGTCCAGCGTGAACATAATACTGGCCAAGGCGATAGTGGGCATCGGGATGATTCGGATTCAGTTCCACAGCACGCTCATACTCCGGAAATGACTTGGCGTATTCATGCTGGTCGGCATAGAGATTGCCCAGACGAAAATGCGCTTCGGCAAACGTACCATCCAAGGCAATCGACTTTTGCAGCAGGGACTGCACCTCATGGAACTCCGGGCTGGATTCGTCCGGCGTTTTTCCCTTCATCAGACTCATCGCGTAATAAAACTGGGCCATGGCATTGCCGGGCTGAAGCTCGGCATAACGCCGAAATCTCTCGACAACGTCTGGCGAGGGACTGGGAGAAACATCGTAGGCGTGAGAAAGAAAACGATAACAGCGGGGATCGGCAGGATCGAGATCGGCTGCCTTGAGCAGGGGCTGGATCGCCTCCTCGTACTTACCCCGGGCGGATAAGGCCATCCCCAGCCCGATCATCAACCGCGGTGAGCTCGGGTAGCGTCGGGCTGCTTGCTCGAAAACCTCGATCGCCGGTTCGTAGGTCCGATGGAGAAGAAACTCACTTCCCCAATCGAACAGGTTGGCCTCGCTCGGATCCATATGAGCGGCGATGGAAAACTCGTTCTCCGCGGCCAAGTACTTTGCGTCTTTCTCTTCTATCTGGCCCAGCAGATTGTGCAGCTCCCCGGTGTTCTTCTG
>Ga0302324_100015457_pt1 | contig 15304 bp, 11 predicted proteins | sample Palsa_T0_1_FD_201949 | JGI IMG/M metagenome (GOLD analysis project Ga0302324, IMG submission 201949) | Peat permafrost microbial communities from Stordalen Mire near Abisko, Sweden - Palsa_T0_1 | ecosystem: Environmental > Terrestrial > Soil > Palsa > Peat permafrost | place: Sweden: Abisko...
TGATGGTCACGCGCGGCGTGATCGGCGTAGGGCAGCGCGGCGGCCTGGGCCCGGGCGCCGTAGCCCGGCTGGTTCGCAGGATGCGGACCTGGCCCGGGGTGCGCCGCCCCAGGCTTAGTGGCCGGCCCCGGTTTCGCCCCGCCAGCCGGATACATCCGGGCGTCCTGCGCTCCCTTCGCCAACCGCCAGCCGACGACGGCGAGGGCGATGAGAACGGCCGCGATCACCCCGACAAGCGGCTGATGCGGCCAGATCCGCAGCAGTACGACGCCGACCGGCAGCGACCAGAGCATCGCCCACGCCGTGGTGCGGCACGGCAGGTACCAGCGGGCCAGCGGTCCCGTCCCGGCCACCCAGGCCACGACGAAGGGAAGGATGAGCAGCGGAAGCATATGCAGCCGGGGCACCTGGGAGAGCAGGTCGACAGGGATGCCCCAGGTGGCGACCGCGAACGCCGCCCCGCGCCCGGGCCGCTTCTGGATCACGTCGACGGCCGCGCTGCCCAGGGCGTACAACAGGAGGAAAGGTGACACGAAAACGGCGACCACGAGAACGATCAGCTTGACGTAGAGGGGCGCCTTGCCCACCCACCTCAAGATTCGGCTAGCCCGGCTCGGCTTGTCTCGCGCGGCGGGCTGAGCCCTATCCTTTGGCTGCATCTCGCTTCCTCGCCCCCACTCCCTGCCTCGCAGCCCCGCCGCGAACCCGGCCGTGAGGTCGCCTGGCCCACGGCCCCCGCACCTGGTTGCCGGACAGTCGTATGTCCCTGTATAGCGCATCACCAATGATCGCAACAGCACACACGTCGATACTGTCGGTGAAAAAATGCGCCGTGTCGACCTGAACCGAGAGCCTCCTGCTGAACGTCGCTAGATAACCATCATGGACCGTCCACTCGTCGGCACGTCAAGATGAACACCGTTACAAACACGACATCCCTGGCGTCTAATCCTCGCAAAAATCCCAAAGTCCATTAAGACTACTCAAACAGTCAGGCAAGGAGCTAATGTGCACAGGATCGAGGCTGAGCTGCTGCTTCCCGGGCGCGGCGATCCCATCCGAGGCGGGGTAGTTGTCCTCGACGGACCCGTGATCAGCTACGCGGGCCCGGCCGCGGGGGCGCCCCCGGAGCCCGAGAGCCCCCGGACGCCCGCGACGCGGGTCGCGACCGTGATGCCCGGGATGTGGGAATGCCACGGGCATCTCATGGGCACCAGGACCTTCGACCTCGGCCGTCTTCCGCTGGAGCCCGAGGCGCTGCGCGCGGCCCGTTGCACGCGGGACCTGCGGGCCGCGCTTGACGCGGGGATCACCTCGGTGCGCGACGTCGGCGGGCTGGGCGTCCATCTAGCCCGGGCCGTCGCCGAAGGCACCGTCGACGGCCCGGCCATATACGGCGCGGGGGCGATCCTGAGTACCACCGGCGGGCACGGCGACCTGCACGCCTTCCCGCTGGACTGGATCGAGGACTATGCCAGGCACGCGGGCATGCTGCGGCTGGCCGACGGCCCGAATGAGTGCGTCAAGGCGGTCCGCGAGCAGCTCAGGCGCAACGCGAAACTGATCAAGGTGTGCGCGTCGGGAGGTGTGCTCTCCGAGGTCGACGACCCCATCCACCAGCAGTTCACGATGACGGAGTTGCGGGCCATCGTCGAGGTCGCGGGGCTCGCCGACCGGATCGTCGCGGCGCACTGCCACGGCAAGCCCGGCATCATGGCGGCCCTGCGGGCCGGCGTGCGGACCATCGAGCACGGCACCTACCTCGACGACGAGTGCTGTGACGCGATGCGCGAGACCGGCGCGATCCTGGTGCCGACCAGGACCATCATCGAGGACATGCTGGCCAACAAGGCCGCGGTGCCGCCCTACGCGATGGCCAAGCTCGAGGCCATCGCCGACCTGCACGCCGAGGCGGTGGCCCGGGCCTGCGAGCACGGCGTCACCATCGCCATGGGCACCGACATCGCCCTGACCGGCAGCGACCTGCCGAACGCCTGGGGCCAGAACGGTTCAGAACCCGGATACCTGGTGAAGCTGGGGCTCTCGCCGCTCGAGGCGATCGAGGCGGCCACCGCCACCGGGCCGTTCACCCTGGGGCCGCAGGCGCCGCGCAGCGGCCAGCTCGCTTCGGGCTACGACGCCGACGTGATCACCCTGGACGCCGATCCGCTAGCCGACATCGGCGTGCTCGCCGACCCCGGTCACGTCACCGCGGTCTGGACCGGAGGACGGCAGGTCAAGGGGGCTACCCGCGCGGCGTGAGGTGAAGAGGGCTACACGCGCAGCATGAGGTCGATTTCGTCGTGCAGCGGAATGCCGTAGTCCCCGACCCGCGGGATCTGGGGTTTGTCCTGCCGGGACCGGTCCACCGCGCCCGGGCGCAGTTCCGCCAGCCGGAACCCGCGGCGCTGGTAGAACCGCAGCGCGTCGACGTTGTCGTTGGTGGTCGTGAGGCGGATATCGCGGCAGCGGAAATGGCGCGCGGTCCCCACGGTCGCCTCGATGAGCAGCGTCCCGATCCCGGCCCGGCGGTCGATGGCGTTGAGCGTCACGATCTCCAGCGACTCGCCGACCAGCTGATAGGTCAGCAGGCCAGCTACGCGCCGGGCCCGTTCGGCGATAAATCCGGGGAGTTCGCCGGGCCGCAGGAGGTTGCCGTGCACGGCCACGACCTCGGATCCCCAGAGCTCGGCGACGAGCCAGGCGAGCATGGGCCGATCGCCCTCGTTGACCGGTCTGATCTTGGTCTCCGGCTCGTTCACCCCGCCATTATGCAGGCCGCTCCTAGCCGCGCGGGCGCCCCGAGGCACAGGCTCAGCGGCCGGGGCGCTCTGCCGTCCCGGCTAGATAGCCGGCACCCGCCGAGACGTTACAACGCCGGCTCGGTGGGCAGGTGGCATTCATGCCTGTACTGAGAGCCTTCGCGCGCCCCATGGTGGCGTCCATCTTCATTCTCCAGGGTTATGACACCCTCCGTCGGCCCGAGCGGGTCGCGCCGACGGCCGAGCCGGTGGTCCGGGCGCTCGCCGAACGGGTCCCCGCCGTGCCGGCCAAGACCGAGCAGGCGGTGCGCCTCAACGGCGCCGTCCAGCTGGTGGCCGGCTCGCTGCTGGCCCTGGGCCGGTTCCCGCGGCTTTCCGCGCTCGCGATCGCCGCGACCCTGGTCCCTACCACCCTGGCCGGGCACCGGTTCTGGGAGGACGACGAGGAAAAGGATCAGGTGCAGCAACGCATCCACTTCCTCAAGAACCTCTCGATGTTCGGCGGCCTGCTGATCGCCGCCGCGGACACCGAGGGAAGCCCCTCGATCGCCTGGCGCACCCGCCACGCGGCCAAGACGGCACGCCGGGAGGCGTCGCTGGTCGCCAAGACGGCTAAGGTGTCGGGCCGGGCCGGGGCGAAGGCCGGAGTGACGTCGGGCCAGGCGGGTAAGGCGGCCGCCAAGGCCAGGGCGAAGGCGGCCAAGGCAGGAGCAAAGGCGGCCAGGGCGGGAGCGAAGGCGGCCACGGTCAGCAACCTGGTCACCAGGTAATCAGCCAGCTGTTACGGCTTTCCTGACCAGCGGAACAGGGCCGGGGCTCGCGATAAGGCAGGCGCACGCACGATGGCCGTTCGGAAAAAAAGATCTTCAATGATGCCGAACGGGCAGTGACGTGAGCGCTCGCCGAACTGGCCCACGTGACGTTGGCCTAGTCATCGTTATCGTTTTGTTACCAGCTGGGATGTATTCCGCGCTGGCGGCGATGCTCTAACAGATTGGCGAGACCCAAGCCGATCCGGGATGAACTGCGCCGCACAGGCGGGAGCCGAACATGAAATGGTTCTTCCAGCCGCTTCCTGCTGGTGGCGGAGCAGGGCGGGATGATGACGACTCCGCGCCTGCCGGCCTGATCGGCCTGCCGGCCGCGGTGCTGCAACGGCACGGCGCCCGGGTGCTCGACCCGGCGCACGCCGCAGTGGTGGATCAGCCGCGGAGCGCCGACGAGCCGGCTCCCCCGCCGCCCCGGCCGACGGTGTACCGGGCCAGGACGCTGCTGATCCCCGACGACCTGCTGCGAAATACCGGTTTTATCGCGGCCATCAACGCCGTCCTGGAACGAGTCGGGATGATGGTGGTCGCGCCGACCGAGGACCTGGACCCGGACCTGGACGCCAACATCGGCCGCGGGGATGAGGAAATTCTCCGGCCGCTGCGGGAACTGCCGCGACCGGCGGTGCTGGCCCCGCGGCCAGGCGGTCTCGTCCCGGTGGTCATCGACGCCTGGATCGCGCTGCAGGCGCTGCGCGCGGCCGCGCGCTCCGGCCGCACCCCGCGCGATCTAGAGGACCTGGACGAAACGGCGATCCAGCGGATTTCGGAGATCTCGCTGGAGCACCTGCTGGTCGGCTCGGCCATCATGGGTGATCCCGCCGACAGCGGCATGGGCGGGATCGCCGGGAACCAGAACAGCAGCAGTAACGGCAGCGGGCCCACCATCACCGACTCCTACCAGTTCAGCGGCGGCGATACGCGTACCCCGGTGACACTTCTCCTCGACCCGCCGGCGCGTAGGTCGACTAAGTACTGTGACGACAACTACGGTCGGCGTTCTGTGGTCGCCGTCCTGGACACCGGCGTCCGGCCTCATCCGTGGCTAGAAGGGGAACCGGGCCACCCCGGGGGCCCTTACGGCGCCGCCGCCGACGGCTTCGTCGCGGTCGATCCCCGGATCCAGGATGCGATCCGCCGGGAAGGTGAGCACGCGCGGGCCCGCGGCGACAAGCCGCGCCAGGTGATCAGGGCGCCCTGGGACACGCCGGAGGCGGACTACCCGTTCGTCGGTGAGCTCAACCCGGCCCTGGGGCACGGCACGTTCATCGCGGGCATCGTGCGCCAGGTCGCGCCCGACGCCCGGGTCCTGGCCGTGCGGGCCATGCACAGCGATGACGTCTGCAACGAAGGGGACATCATCTGCGGACTGCGCCATCTGGCCAAGCGGATCTTGTTCGCCGAGGCAGGCGACCTGGCGGCGATGGTCGACGTGCTGTCGCTGTCGTTCGGCTACTTCAGCGAGTCCCGGCACGACCGGGTGGTTACTTCCGGGCTGTGGAAGGCGATCAAGGTCCTGCTTGACCTCGGTGTCGTGGTTGTCGTCGCGGCCGGAAACTACGCCATGAGCCAGGAGTTCTACCCGGCGGCGTTCTCGCAGGAACCGGCCGGGGCGGGTCAGGTGCCGGTGATCAGCGTGGGCGCGCTCAACCCGAACGGCACCAAGGCGAGCTTCAGCAACGACGGTCACTGGGTCACGGCCTGGGCCCAGGGCGCCGCCGTGGTCAGCACCTACCCGGTCGACGTGGACGGCAGCCGCAGCCCCGAGCTCAGGATGCCCGTCAACCGGAAGCCGCCAGGAGAATTGCCGCCCGGACGCGAGGCACTCGATCCGGATGACTACTCCGGCGGCTTCGCGGTCTGGAGCGGCACGTCGTTCTCGGCTCCGTATCTGGCTGCGCTCGTGGCCAGATCGCTGCTGGAAGGGGCGGGCGGCCTGCCGCTCAACGGGCCGGGAAAGCAAGCGGCGGCCGCGCGGGCGGTGGCCGCCATGGAGCGCCTGCGGGAGAAGGAGAAGGAGTTGCGCGAGGACGACTTGCAGGGGAAGGCCAGTCACGGTGGATGACCAGGGCCGCGGGACGGTGCGGGCGGGCCAGTCGGATCGCGGCGTGCGCATCGCGGAGCTCGTCGGCGCGGCCAGGCAGGGCAGCGAGGACGCGCTGGGCCAGCTCGTGACCGAACTCAGCCCGATGCTCTGGCATGTGGCGCGCGCGGCCGGGCTGAGCTCGCACGATGCGGAGGACGTGCTGCAGACGGTATGGATGCGGCTGGTCGCGCACCTGGATGACATCCATACCTCGGCGGCCCTCACCGGCTGGCTGGTCACCACCGCGAGGCGGGAGGCCTGGCGGGTACGCGCCGTGGAGCGGCGCCAGCTTCCGGCCGATCAGGAACTGTTCGCTGAACTACCCGACCGGGGACCTGGATCGGAGGAGCAAGTCATCATGGACGACCAGCGACATGTGCTGTGGACGGCTGTCAGCCGGCTATCGGCGCGGTGCCAGGAACTACTGCGGATCGTCGCCTTCGCACCGCGTCCGGACTACGCGACGGTGGCGGCCGAACTTGGCCTGGCGATCGGGAGCATCGGTCCCACCCGCGGCCGGTGCCTGGCCAAGCTCCGCGCCCTGCTCGGCCTTGATGCCGAGGGATGCCCGCGATGACCGTCTCGGACTCGGGCGGCCTGCCGTCCGCTGACGAGCCGCTCGACGACATCGATTTCGGGCTGCTTGACGATATCCGCGACATGTTCGACGCCACCGACCCCATGCCGGCCGACCTGCCCGAGCGGATCCGTTTCTTCCTCGCGCTCCGCGACCTGGAGATCGAGGTGGCCCGGCTGGTCGCGCAGGAGGACCAGCCCGCGCTGGCCGTCCGCGGTGCGGAGCTGAGCCGCACGATCACCTTCGACAGCGACAGCCTGACCATCATGATCAGGATCGACGCGAACCGGGACGGGACGGTCCGCGTCGACGGGTGGCTGGCGCCGCCGCAACGCCGTGAGATCGAGATGAAGACCACCGCCAATGCACTCACCGTCAGCAGCGATGAACAGGGCCGTTTCGCCTTCGTCCGGGTGCCCCGCGGCACGGCTCAAGTTATCGTCAGGCCCGCGACGGCGGGGCCGGGCGGAGCCGGGCCGTCAGTCGTGACGCCCGCCCTCATCCTTTAACCGGAGGCGCCTGCCGAATGCTCCGCGCCGAGCGGCGCTCCAGCCGCTCCGACCGTTCGCTGGCCCAGGTCGAGCGCCGGGCCCGCGAGGCACGCGACCGCGCCCTGCGGGAAGGTAACGCTGGCCGCCCCGCTGTCGGTGCCCGCTACGCCCGCGCCGGACTTCGGCAGCTGGGCTGGGTGGAGGACGCGGAGCAACCCGACGCGTCGCAGCTGCCCGAGACGCATCGCGGGCTGGCCTTCCGGATGGTCGTCATCTTGGCGGGATGGGAATCCAAGCAGGGCCGGACCGAGTACGGGCTGCGCCTCCTCGACCGCGCCGAGGCTCTGGTCGCGGCGGATGACCGGGGTCTCCTGCTCGGCCAGCGCGGCCTGCTCTTGATGCGGACGTGGCGGCGAAGCGATGCACTTCGGTTTTTCGACGAGGCAGTAGCCCTCCTGCAGGGGAACCCGGCCGAAACTGCCGCCCTGGCGGGCACCTTGCTGAATAGATCCTTCGCGCACCTCAACGCCGGCGACGTCCGGCGGGCGCGCCGGGACGCGATGTGGTGCCAGCAGGTGGCGGCGGACGCGGGACACGACCTGATCGCGGCCAAGGCGCTGCACAACCTGGGCTACTGCGAGCTGCTGGCCGGCGACATTCCGGCCGCGCTGCAGGTCTTCAACACGGCCGCCAGCGGTTACACGCTGAACGGGCCCGGCATGCTGCCCGTGCTGGCCATGGACAAGGCCCGGGCGCTGCACGCGGCCGGCTTGTCCGGTGATGCGGCCGCTGAGCTGGACGCTGCGATGGACTCGTTCCGGCAACAGCGGCTTGATTACGATCTCGCCGAAGCGGAACTGGCCCGGGCCGAGGCCGCGCTGGCCGCCGGGGAGGCGTCCGTCGCGCGCCGCTGGGCGGCGGCGGCGCAGCGGCGGTTCCGCCGGCAGGACAATGAGGCATGCGCCTGCCTGGCCGAACTCACCCAGCTGCGGGCACGCTCGATCTCGGCCGGCCGCCCGGCGCCCATCGTGACCGAGGCGCTGTCGCTGGCCCACCGTCTGCGGAACTGCGGCCTGAGCGGGGACGCGGACATAGCGGAACTCCTCGCGGCCCGGGTGCTGATCGCGGGCGGGCGAGCCGATGAGGCGCGGCGGCTGATCGCGGACGGACAGCCGATCGCGGACGGACAGCCGATCGCGGACGGGCGGCGCCGCGGGCAGGTGGTGTCGCTGACCGCCGGCTTGCTGCGCCGGCTGGTCCGGGCCGAGCTAGCGGAGCAGGAAGGACGGCGGGGGGCGGCGCTGGCCGAGCTCAGGGCGGGCCTGGCGACGGTGCAGGCCCGGCGCGGCCGGCTCGGCAGCATCGACCTGCAGACCGGCATCGCCGCACAGGGCGCGGAGCTGGCCGCCGCTGGCCTGCGGCTGGCCCTGGACCGCGGCTCCGCACCGCTGGTGTTCGCCTGGCTGGAACGCTCCCGGGCCCAGGCCTTCCGGGTCAGGCCGGTGCGACCGCCCGCCGATCCGCAGGTCGCGGCCGCCCTAGCTGAGCTGCGCCAACTCGGCCGCCTGCTCCGCGAGGCCGAGCTGAAAGGCAAGCGCGACCCACCCATGGCGGCTAGGTACGCTGACCTGAGGCGCGAGGTCGCAGAGCACGACCGGCAGGCCAGCGGCCTCGGCCAGGCCGCCGCTCAGGCCAGCCTCGGCGAAGTGCATGCGGCCCTGGCCGAGAGCCGGCAGAACCTGGTCGGCATCTTGGCCAGGCACGGCCAGATGCTCGCGGTCGTGGCCGGCCGCGGATCGGTGCGCCTGATTGAACTCGGCGACCTGGAGGAGGCCGCGGAGGCGGCCCGGCGGCTGAACGCCGATCTCGACACCCTGGCCGGACGGCGGCTGCCCGCCCGACTGGAGGCCGTGATCCGGGAGTCGATCCGGCACCAGACGGGAATTCTCACGGCCGAGATCCTCGCGCCGCTGCGATCTTCGCTCGGCGAGGGCGGCGTCGTGTTTGTTCCGTCCGGACCGCTGGCGAGCATTCCCTGGAGCGTGCTGCCTGACCTGCGCGGACGGCCGGTCACGGTATGCCCGTCCGCGTCTTCGTGGCTCGCCGCCTGGCGGCGCGGGCAGGCCGGGGCCACGGCTACCTCGCCACCACTCCTAGTCGCAGGTCCGGACCTGGAGCACGCGATCCCGGAAATCACCGAGATAGCCAAGATCTACCCGGGCTGTCAGCCCCTGCTGGCCGAAACGGCCACCGTGAGCAGCACGTTGCACGCCCTGGACGGCGCACCGCTGGCCCACCTGGCCGCGCACGGGCACCACGATCAGGAGAATTTCCTGTTCTCCCGGCTCGACCTGGCCGACGGCCCGCTGATGGCCTACGACATCCAGCAGCTCACCGCCGCTCCCCGGCACGTGGTCCTGTCATCCTGCGACGTCGGGCGGACCGTGGTACGCCCAGGCGAGGAGATCCTCGGCTTCACCGCCGCCCTGCTCTACACGGGGACCGTGACCGTGACCTCCAGCGTCACCCGGGTCGGCGACGCCGCCGCCGTGGGCATGATGACCGCCTACCATCGCCTGCTCGCGGCCGGGACGAGGCCCGCCGAGGCACTCGCCGAAGCCGCCTTGACCGAGCCGTTCAGTCCGTTCGTCTGCTTCGGCGGCGGCTAGAGGCATAATTCTTTCCCCGGTGACCACGGCCGGCGTGCGGATGGGCGGAGCCGAAAGATGGCCCCGGCTTGGTCAGCTGACTTGGATAAGGGTCACGGTGAGGTTGTTGCGGTAGTTGGGGTCCTTGACGGTGCAGGCGACTCCGGCGGTGAGCAGGGCCGGGCCCTTGGCGGGAGGTGCGGTGAGCGTCACGGTGTAGGTGATCGTTCCGCCGGCGGCGAGCGTGGCCGCGGTGAAGGTGATGAGCTGCTTGCCGATGACGGTGCCGCCGCCGGGGCTGGCGACGGTCCAGCCGCGGGGGATCAGCAGGGCGGTGCCGGTCTTGGCCGCGGCCGAAGGGCCGGCGTTGCCGACGGTGATGGTGACTTTCACCGGGGCCGAGGGAGCGACCTTGGCGGGAGCGGTGACCGAGATGGACAGGTCGGCCCGGGCGGGCCCGGCTGCGGTGACGGTCAGGGTGAAGGCCCAGTTGCCGCCGTCGCCGAACGGGTCGGTGTCGGTGCCGGTGCGAGGGTTCCGGCCAGCTGGCGGCAGCGCCGTCTACTGGCACAGTCAGATATCAGAACTGTCCGAATGCCTGCTGCCGACACGCGCGAATCAGACGATCGGGACGTCAGGCTGCCAGCCGTTCGCAGGTGCTCAGGTGTCAAGGGGTGCTCAGGTGTCGAGAAACCGATCCTGGCTACGACCACACCGTGAGCACTGATGAACTCAGCTTCGATCAGAGAGGTCTACCCGTCATGTCACTTGTTCGTGTTCACAACTGTTCCGTCTCGCTCGATGGCTTCAGCGCCGGTGCGGGCCAGAGCCTGGAGGCACCCTTCGGGCATGCCGGCGACCGGCTGGTGCGATGGTTCATGGAGACCCGTACATTTCACGTCATGCAGGGCCAGCAAGGCGGGAGCACCGGCATCGACGACGCCTTCGCGAGCAACTGGGGGCCGGGCATCGGCGTGGAGATCATGGGGCGCAACAAGTTCGGCCCGCAGCGCGGACCGTGGACCGACGAGGAGTGGAAGGGTTGGTGGGGCGAGGAGCCGCCGTTCCACACCCCCGTCTTCGTGCTCACCCATCACGTCAGGCCCTCGATCGAGATGAAGGGCGGCACCACCTTCCACTTCATCGACGCCAGCCCGGCGCAGGCGCTTGCGGCGGCCAGGGAGGCCGCGGGTGGCCTCGACGTCCGCATCGGCGGCGGCCCGGCCGCCATCCGCCAGTTCCTCGCCGCCGGCCTGATCGACCACATGCACATCGCGCTCGTGCCGGTCCTCCTCGGCCGCGGCGAGTCCCTCTGGGACGGCCTGGAGGGCCTGGAGGAGCGCTTCGCCATCGAGTCGGTGAGCTCCCCCAGCGGCGTCACCCACGTTACGTTCACCCGTCGTTAGCCGCGCTTAGGCCTGCCTCCTCGAACAGGGGCGAGGTCTGGGGCGGGCCGTGCTGCGCGGCCGCGCAGCGCGGCCACCGTGGTCGCATCCAGCGCGGTTATGCCGATCCGCCGGTTATGCCGACGATGCCGTGACGGCCCTGGTCACGGTCGTGCCAGGGCCGTCACGGACGGCATAATTCGGGGTTTCGGTTCAGAGGTTCTCGAGGAATTCCAGGAGCGGGTCCGGGGGCTGCTAGCGTTTCTGCCTGCTGCCGGGAAGCCCGCCTGGCGCAGGCCGGCGCCGAGGTTTGCCCTGCGTATCCGGGGACTGAGCCGCTCATCGTTGCGGTCCAGCGGTTCCCAGCAGGTCAGCGCCGCCCGGCCGCCGGGGCTTGAGGACCCTCCGGATCTCTTCATAGGCGCTGGCGGGCTCGTCGGGAAAGTGGATGGCGTCGGTGCAGAGCACCGCGTCGATGCTGGCATCGGGCAGTCCCGTCGCCGCGAGCCCGCCGATGCGGAGCCACTGGAGCACGCCGGATCCGAACAGTCTGGCCGTCAGATCGCTGGACTTCGTCGTAGGAGTGCTCGATCCGCCAGAGTTCTGCGTGAGACGCTCCGCAGTAGTAGGCGCCCCTCCTGAGCTGCTAACTCTTCGCTATAAGCACTCCTTTATGTTGGGGCAGTGCGCTTATTCAAATCTGAAGTATTCCTTGCGCCTGGTCACGCTTCGAAGCTGCTTAAGAAGCCGCGCTGTCGAGCATCCACAAGGCGGCCATGGGGAGGGCGATTAGCCGGTCGCCGAAGGAAAGCTGTTGCTCCCCGGCGTAGAGCACGATCCCGGCCCGCAAACGGTCGCCGAGCCGGTTCGCCAGGTGGCGCAGGCCACGGAAGTCTTCCGCCCTGACGGTTTCAGCAGCCTTGACCTCGATGCCGATCACGGTGCCGACCGCATGCTCCAGCACCATGTCTACCTCCACCTGGTCACGGTCACGGTAGTGGAAGAGTTGGACAGGCTCTTCGGCCCAGGTGAGCTGGCGTGCGACCTCGCCGATCGCGAAGTTCTCCAGCAACGGCCCGACCAGGGCAGTCGGGTCTTTCGCTCGCTCCTCCGACATGCCGATGAGCCTGCCACCGAGTCCGGAGTCGGTAACGATCAGCTTCGGCGTGGATATCGCGCGGGTAGTCAAATTCGATGACCACGCCGGAACGCGCTTGATCACGAAGATCAGCTCAAGCAGGTCCAGGTAGCGCGAGAGCGTCCGCCGGGGCAGGGCAATGTCGTTCGCCATCGACTGCACAACCGCTAGGGTCCCCATCCGGGCCGCCACGACACTGAGCAGGCGGCGCATCTCGGCCGGCCGCTCGATATCGGATATCTGTCGGACGTCACGAGTGACCAGGTCGGTCACGTAGGAGTCGAAGAACCTCGCCCGACGGCGCCCCGGGTCACGACGTACCGCCTCCGGGTACCCACCGCGCAGCGCCCGTGCAACATAATCACGCTTGGTCAGTGAACATGGCGGCATCTTGAGGTTGCCGTCGAGCCGGAAGACGGCATCCACGAACCCGTCCGCCGCAGAGTCGATCTCCCCCTGCGACAACGGCCACAACTCAATGGTCTCGGCGCGTCCCGGCAGCGCATCAGGCAAGTCCCTCAGCCCCAGAAGCCGAGCCGAGCCGGTCAGCAGGAACCTGCCGGGGCGCGGATCGCGGTCCACCTCGCGCTTGATAGCCAGCAGCAGTTCCGGCACTCGCTGGATCTCATCGATCATCAGCAAACCGTCATGCCGCACGAAAGCGCTGGGGTCCGCTTCCGCGGCGGCGCGCACCGCCTGGTCGTCCAGGAACAGCTCACGCGCGCCTGGAGACCTGGCGACGATCAACTCCGCCAGGGTGCTCTTTCCGACCTGCCTGGCGCCGTTGACCACCACGACGCGGGTATCCGTCAGCCCCTCGGCAGCCATCAGCTCGGCATGCCGATAGTACAGACCAGTCTCACCGCTCATGAAGTGACATCGTAGCAGCTGGAAGCACTTGCGTGGCCGATCTGCCGGTATATGTGCGCGCGATCTGCCGGTACCTCTGTGGCCGATCTGCCGAGGCTGATCTGGCCAGCATGCCGCCAGGCACGCTGGCCAGACCGCAGCAATGGGGGCAGATGCGGATGGCCGACGAGAATTGCATCGCCCTGTTCGGCCGAGCTGGCCGCCAGGACGAAGTAGCCGCATATTCCATCAGGCTGGGTGGCAGCAGATTCGAATCCGCTGCCACCTCAGCCCACGGGGCAATCTGTTCCGGCTGTCCTCGCTAGCATGCGAGATGAAGACGTCCCAGTCCTTCGGGATGCGGAAACTTCAGAGTGGTTGATAGCGGCTACGGATTGCGTGAGCCTGTCCAACGCTGGAACAACGCGCTCGCGGAGTTCGGGCAGGCGTCCAGGCAGAACCTGAACACCAGCCCGTCCAGGACCGGGCAAGATCCCAGTAGTTGAAGTCCACTCGTGACCTTTGCTCCCTCGTACGGCCTCAAATCAGCTGCAGCCGCTGGTGGAGCCGCAGCCTTCGCAGACGTAGCAGCTGCCGGCTGGGCGCATCTTGGTGCCGCAGGTGAGACAGAGCGGTGCGTCCGCGGTGCGGCCCTGGTGGGCCTCGATCAGCTCGGTGGAGCTGTGCGGGGTCGGAAAGGGAGCGGCTGGCCGCTGGGCTGGAGCGGGGGCTGGCAGCACGGCCCGTTCGGAATGATGGGGCTGTTCTACGGCGGCCGACTGGGCTAGTTCGATCGGGTCCACCTCCTCGGCCAGGCCGGCCGGGTCGTGCCCCGCGACCTCGGCGGAGCGCTCGGCCGCGGACAGGATGCCGAGTTCGGCGCGTTCGTCGTAGGACAGGTGATCCAGGGCCAGGCGGCGGAAGATGTAGTCCATGACCGAGCTGGCGATCCTGATGTCCGGGTCGTCGGTCAGGCCGGCCGGCTCGAACCGCATGTTGGTGAACTTGGCCACGTAGGAATCCAGCGGGATACCGTACTGCAGGCCGACCGAGATGGCCATGGAGAAGGCGTCCATCACGCCGGCCAGCGTCGAACCCTGCTTGCCGAGCTTGAGGAACACCTCGCCGACACCGTCGTCCGGGTAGCTGGAGGCGGTCATGTAGCCCTCGGCGCCCGCGACGGAGAACCTGGTGACGGTCGCGGGCCGCTGCCTGGGCAGCCGCCTGCGGACCGGGCGGTGCTCGTGCGGAGCCGGTGTCGCCGGGCTCGCCGGGTTCTCCGGGGCGGCGATCTCGGCGGGCTTCTTCCGCGCGTCCGACAGCGGCTGGCCCACCTTGCAGTTGTCGCGGTAGATCGCCAGGGCCTTCAGGCCCAGCTTCCACCCTTCGAAGTAGATCCGCTCGATCTCCTCCACGGTGGCGCTTTCGGGCATGTTGACCGTCTTGCTGATGGCGCCGGACAGGTGCGGCTGGACGGCGGCCATCATCCGGACGTGGCCCATCGGGGCGATCGCGCGCTCGCCCATCGCGCAGTCGAACACCTCGTAGTGCTCGGGCCGCAGACCCGGGGAGTTCACCACGTGGCCGTGCTCGGCGATGTACTCGGTGATCGCCTCGACCTGCTCGTGCGGGTAGCCGAGGTTCTTCAGCGCGCGCGGCACGGTCTGGTTGACGATCTGCATCGAACCGCCGCCGACCAGCTTCTTGAACTTGACCAGGGCCAGGTCAGGCTCGATACCAGTGGTGTCACAGTCCATCATGAGGCCTATGGTGCCAGTAGGCGCGAGTAGACTGGCTTGGGCGTTTCTGTACCCATTTGTCTCGCCCAGCTCCGCGCACTCCTGCCAGGTCTGGTTGGCCAGGTGGAGGATCTCCCGGTCCATGGTGGCGACCGGGCGGATGGCTTCGCTGGCGTCCGCGTGCTTGCGGATGACCCGCTTGTGCGGCTTGGCGTTGCGCTCATAGCCGTCGTAGGGACCGACGGCGCCGGCCAGTTCGGCTGAGGTCTTGTAGGCGGCACCGGTCATCAGCGAGGTGATCGCGGCGGCGATGGCCCGGCCACCCTCGGAGTCGTAGGCGTGCCCGGTGGCCATCAGCAGCGCGCCGAGGTTGGCGTAGCCGATGCCCAGCTGCCGGTACGCGCGCGTGGTGGCGGTGATCTTCTCGGTCGGGAAGTCGGCGAAGCAGATGGAGATGTCCATCGCGGTGATGATGAGCTCGGACATCTTCTTGAACCGCGCGGCGTCGAAGGTGTCATCCTCACGGAGGAACTTCAGCAGGTTGATGCTGGCCAGGTTGCAACTGGAGTTATCCAGGTGAACGTATTCACTACACGGATTACTTGCGGAGATTCGCCCGGATTCGGGGCAGGTGTGCCAGTCGTTGATCGTGCCGTCGTACTGGATGCCGGGGTCCGCGCACGCCCACGCGGCCTGCGCCATCGTGCGCATCAGCTCGCGGGCGTCGACCCGCTCGACGACTTCGCCGGTCAGGCGGGCCAGCAGGTCGAACTCCTTGCCTTCCTCGACCGCGCGCATGAAC
>Ga0302324_100015458_pt1 | contig 15303 bp, 10 predicted proteins | sample Palsa_T0_1_FD_201949 | JGI IMG/M metagenome (GOLD analysis project Ga0302324, IMG submission 201949) | Peat permafrost microbial communities from Stordalen Mire near Abisko, Sweden - Palsa_T0_1 | ecosystem: Environmental > Terrestrial > Soil > Palsa > Peat permafrost | place: Sweden: Abisko...
CCAGCAGCGACAGTTTGCAATGGGTCTTCAGGCCGACCAGCCCGTGAAACACCTGCACGCCGGCATCTTCCATGTCGCGCGCCCAGCGGATGTTGGAGGCCTCGTCGAAACGCGCCTTCAACTCGACGACCGCTGTGACTTCCTTGCGCGAGGCCGCATCCATAAGCGAAGGAACGATGGCAGAGTGCTCGCTGGTGCGGTAGAGCGTCTGCTTGATCGAAAGTACGTGCTCATCTTCCGCCGCCGATTCGATGAACGACACCACCGCGTCGTAAGAGTCAAAGGGATGGTGCAGCAGGACGTCATGCCGCCTCAATTCCTCGAACAGATTTTGGGACTTGGCGGTCAGGCGCAACTCGCGCGGGGCAAAGGGGCGATATTTGAGATCGGGGCGCGGTGTCTGGTCATAGACGTTAAACAGCCGCGAAAGATTGACTGGGCCGTTCACCGGAAAAACCTGCCAGGGATCGAGTTCGAACACAGTGCGCAGGCGGTCGATGATCTCGGGATCCGCATCGGCCTCAATTTCCATGCGGACCGCGTCGCCTTTGCGACGGTTGTGCAGCTCCGCACGCACGGATTCGAGAAGATTGCGCGCCTCTTCTTCCTGCAGATACAGATTGCTGTTCCGGGTGACACGGAAGGGAGCGGACGAAACGATGTCGTAGCCGTGATACATGTGCTGGGCGTGGTGCGCGACCAGATCGGCGAGGAAAATGAAATCCGTTGTGGTGTCTGACGGCAGACGCACCAGACGCGGCAGCGCACGGGGTACCGACACCACGCCTGTGTAGGTGAGCGCGGAGCGGCGACGGCGGCGCAAAAGCAATCCGAGGCAGAGCGCCTTGTTGATCACCCGGGGAAAAGGGTGAGTGGGATCGACGGTCACCGGGGTGAGCAGAGGATCCAGCTCTTTCTCGCAATACACATCGACAAACCGCCGGGCATCGGCGTCCAACTCGTGCAAGCCGAGGACGCGAATGCCATTCCCGGCCAGGGCTGGACGCAACGCATTCCAGCACTCGTACTGTTCATCCACGAACTTGTGGGTAAGACGCGCCAGAATCTCGCGCTTATCAGCCAGCGTCAATCCGTCGGGCCCGGCTTCGTTGTAGCCGTCCTCGATCTGCTGCATCATGGCGGCCACGCGAATCTCAAAAAACTCATCCAGATTGCTGGCGGAGATGGCCAGGAACTTCAGCCGCTCCAGAAGCGGGTTGCCCTCATCTTCGGCTTCCTCGAGCACACGACCGTTGAACGCGAGCCAGGAGGTATCGCGGTTGAGATAGTACTCAGGGTTTTCCAGCGTAATGCGAGCCATGTGCGAGGGTGTTTACTTGTTCGTTCGTGCGATTCTGTACTTAACCTTGCCGACGGGGATCCCGTTCACGGTAAGCGAAAGCGGCCGTGGGGACATCTGCAAACAGCTAGTATAGAACATCCTCCCAGATGGCGCAGAACGAGTGAATCAAGGCAGATAAGTGAACAATCAGTGGTCGGTGGCTAGTGGTTAGCAATCCTGCTTCAATCTTCCTGCGCTTTCTTAACTGACCACTGATCACCGGCCACTTCCTGCTTGCGGGAATTTACTTGACCTGCTTAATGGCTTCCTTCACCTTCTGTGCAACATTGTCCGGCAGCGGCGCATAGCTGAGCGCAGCGGCCATCTTCTGTCCGTCGGTAACCATCCAGTTCAGAAAGTCGGCCAGGATTTTGCCCTTCGCCGCATCTTTCGACTGCTCCGGAATCAGCAGCCAGGTGAAACTGGAAATGGGATATGCGTCCTTGCCGGGCGGGTTGGTAATAGAGACACGGAAATCCGCCGGCATTTTGGGAGCGGACGCCGCCGCGGCCGTAACGGTCTCCAGAGAAGCCTTGACGAAGTTTCCCGCGGAGTTCTTCACGCTGCCGTAGGAAATATTATTTTGCACGGCATAGATCAACTCGACGTAGCCGATCGCCCCCGCCAATTGTCGAATTGAACCAGCGACCCCTTCATTGCCCTTTCCTCCCAGCCCGACCGGCCACTGGACGGACGTGTTTCTACCCACCTTGCTCTCCCAATCCGCGCTGATCTTCGAGAGATAGTCGGTCCAGATAAAGCTGGTCCCGCTACCGTCGGAGCGGTGAACCACGATGATGGGTTTGTCGGGAAAATTGATGCCGGGATTTACGCTGGTGATGGCGCTGTCATTCCACTTCGTGATCCTGCCCAGGAAGATTCCCGCCAGGGCGTCGGGGGTGAACTTCACATCACCGGTGACTCCTGGAATGTTGTAGGCCGGTACGTCCGCACCCAGTACGGTAGGAATGTTAAGAATTCTGGTCTTCCGCTTCTCTTGAGCTTCCTTGAGCTGAGCCTCGGTCATCGGCATATCGCTGGCGCCGAAATCTACGGTGCCTTCCGTCACCTGGCGGATGCCGCCGCCACTTCCAATGGACTGATAGTTGACCTGAACGTCAGCGTGCAGCTTGTGGTATTCGCTGAACCATTTCGAATACATGGGATTCGGGAACGTAGCGCCGGCTCCATTCAGGGTGGTCTGGCCTGCCAGCGGCAGGGCTACAAGGGCGCACAACAATACCAGGGTGAGTCTGCGCATGACGCGATGATTCCTCCCAAGAATATATATGCTCGTTTCTATGGGCGCTGTGTTACAGCGCAGTTACAAACAGGTGAATTTCTCATGAATGGGCCAGGGTACTTAAGGCGCAGACGTTACTGAGGGCGTCAAACGCGCAATCTCCCGAGGAAACAGAGTATTGCCAGGAAACTGGATACGCAGTGCCGTAAGCAGTTCGAGGGCGCGGGTCTTGTCTTTGTCGCGCACATAGGCAATCGCCAGCAGAATGCGCGCAAAAGGTTTCAGATAACGGCCGTGTTCAGCGGTCATCCGCAAGTCCGCGATACCACCCTGCTTGTCGCCGGGCAATCCGCCCATGCGGAGCAGCCAGCGCACCGGCGCGGTCATGCTGCCGATAATGTACTTGCTGAATCCTGTCGCTACCAGCACATCGGAACAGTCGTTGCAGATGGCAAGCAGCTGCTGAGCCCAGATCGAAGCCTCTTTGGTGTAGTGCAAGGAAGCCAGGTTCCGCTTCTCGATCAGGGCCGCATAGTCAGCCTGCAACCCCGAGGCAAGAGTCATGGCAAACAGCGCGTCCCGGTCCTTGGCATCCTTGCTCAGGCGGGCCCGGGCCAGTTGTTGTGCGCGATCGAGCGCAGTCTGAAAATGGTCGTGCACCGCGGGATCCGGGCTGAGTTTCGAGCGTGCGCTAAACGCTGTGTCATTCTCATAGAACTGTGACTCCAGCACGCCCAAGCGGTTGAATTCGGAGAAAAGACATCCGGCAGCCTCGCTGACCGGCCCGACCGGATCGTCAGGATGCTCGGCCTCCCACGCGGAAAAGTCCTTCTGCGCGCCTGTGAAATCCAGGTTGTAAAGTCCGAGGAATCCGTGGTCCAGGGTCGTTCCTATACTGGAATCCGGGGGGGCAGCGGCGCTCGCCGGAGTATACAAAGCCAAGATCAACCCCAAGGCTGTTACCATACCAAGTGCTAAGGCAGATCTGGACTCGACATTAGTTGGCATGTGCATCCGCTCGAATCTTTTCATTATCGCGTGTTTCCGCAGCAACGCAACATTACTTTTCGCACACCCTGCTTCGATGCAACTAATCGGCCCAGCGCCCATCCCATTCTTATGGACCGAGTGCACCCGGAGGATTCCCGTTCCGCAATTGGGTCTCGACCTGGTGTTCCTTCTCCGGACGTCAACACTATGAGCGATTCTCCCACGCGTTACGCCCCAGGCTGGCCCGGGATCCCACCGCGCTGGACTTCAAGCGCCAAAACCAGCGCCGGGACCGCGCTGAATCAGCACAGCAAGGTCTGGTTTACGCTGAGTCACGGAATTCTAAATGAAGTGTATTTCCCGCGCGTCGATCAAGCTTGCACCCGCGATCTCGGCTTCATCGTCACCGATGGCCGGGCGTTCTTTTCCGAGGAGAAGCGCCACTGTACGTTTGAGAATAAGCCATTTGAGCCCGGCATCCCCGCCTTTGAACTGATCAACACCGATCTCGGCGGCCGCTACAGAATCCGCAAGGAAGTATTCACCGATCCCTACCGCCACGTGTTGCTGCAGAAGATCCGTTTTGAACCGCTGCAGGGACAACTCTCCGACTATCGCCTTTACGCGTTGCTCTCGCCGCACCTGGCCAACTGCGGTTACCACAACACGGGCTGGGTTGGCGATTACAAAGGGTTGCCCATGTTGTTCGCCGAGCGCGACGGCTCAGCACTGGCTCTGGGCTACTCGGCGCCGTGGAAAAAGATGTCTGTGGGATTCGTGGGCGCCTCCGACGGATGGCAGGACCTCTCTGCTCACTTCCAGATGGAGTGGGAATACCAGCGCGCGGAAAATGGCAACCTCGCCTGCACGGGTGAGATTGACCTGGCGGCCTGTAACGGAGAGTTCGTGCTGGCCCTGGGATTCGGAGCAATATGGAGTGAAGCCGGGCAACAGGTGCGCTCCAGTCTCCTTGAGGATTACAACGAACTCCGCCAGCATTACGTCTTCCACTGGAAAAAGTGGCAAGACACGCTGCTCAAACTCGATGAACCGAAGCGCGAGTACGATCTCTACCGATCCTCGACCGCGGTCTTGCGCACGCACGAGTCCAAGGATTTTCTGGGCGGCATCATCGCCAGCCTCTCCATTCCGTGGGGTTTCAACAAAGGCGACGAAGACCTCGGCGGTTATCACCTGGTCTGGCCGCGCGATCTCGTCGAGACCGCGGGGGCCTTGCTGGCGGCTGGCGCGGCTACCGACGCCGTCAGAGTGCTGCGTTACCTGGAGTCTACGCAGGAGGCTGCGGGTAACTGGGCGCAGAATCTCTGGCTCGACGGGCGCGCTTACTGGGGCGGCGTGCAGATGGATGAGACCGCTCTCCCTATCCTGCTGCTTGATCTGCTGCGTCGCGAAGCCGCGCCGGGTCTAGGCAAGTTGGAGCGATGGTGGCCGATGGTGCGCAACGCCGCCCGTTTCATTCTGCGCAATGGCCCGGTCACGCAACAGGATCGCTGGGAAGAAGAGGCGGGCTATTCTCCCTTCACGCTGGCGGCGGAGATCTCCGCACTGCTGGCCGCAGCCGACATCGCAGAATTGACCGGACACTCCGATGCCGCCTCAACTCTTCGTGACGCGGCCGATGCCTGGAATGACAATATCGAACGCTGGGTTTACGCCACCGGCGGCGATCTCGCCCAGCAAGTCGGAGTGGAAGGCTACTACGTGCGTATCGCTCCACCGGTCATCGATGCCGCGGCTTCGCCCACACAGGGATTTGTTCCGATCAAGAACCGCCCGCCTGGAGAAAATCCGGAACGCGCGTATCGGATTATAAGTCCCGATTCACTGGCGCTGGTGCGATTCGGATTGCGCGCACCTGACGATCCACACATTCTGAATACGATCCGCGTCATAGACGCGCTGCTGCGCGTGCAACTGCCGCAAGGCCCGTGCTGGTACCGCTACAACGGAGACGGCTACGGCGAGCACAAAGACGGCTCGGCGTTCGACGGCACAGGAATCGGCCGCCCCTGGCCGCTGCTGGCCGGAGAACGCGCGCACTATGAACTGGCCGCGGGCCGCGCCAGTGAAGCGGAAGCCTTGCTAACGATGATGGAGAACTGCACAAGTGGTGAAAGCCGTCTGCTCCCGGAGCAAGTCTGGGATGCCGACGATATCCCCGGCCTGGAACTTTTCCGGGGTAAGCCTACCGGTTCGGCCTGCCCGTTGGTTTGGGCGCATTCCGAGTACGTGAAGCTGCGCCGTTCGCTGCGCGACGGCAAGATTTTCGACCAGCCTCCGCAGACGGTACAACGCTATCTCGTAGAGAAACCGACGCGGCAAATCTTCGGATGGAGGTTCAACAACAAGGTCCGCTCCGTGCCGCGCACCAAGAAGCTGCGCCTTGTGCTGCTCACTCCCGCGCTGGTGCACTGGAGTATCGACGGCTGGAAGACTTCTGTGGATACCAACACCCGCGACACCGGCTTGGGCATCTACACGCTCGACCTGCCGACCGCGTCGCTGCCCGTGGGAAGCCAGGTTGCATTCACGTTCTACTGGCCGCTGGAGAATCGTTGGGAAGGCAAGGACTACAGCGTAAGTGTGGCGTAGGCGAGAAGGCGTGCCGTGCCCTGTTGCGGCGCAGCCATCGGCAAGCTACGCCTCTGCGCCGGCGCTCGAGTAGACCAGTTCCACCACGGTGCAGTCGTCGCTGAGCGGATTTCCGGCGCAGAAATCCGAGACCGCGGTGAAAATGCCCTCCAGCGTGGGAGTCTTGGCCGCGGCTGCTTCGAGTCGCGAGTCTTCGAAGAAATCGCCCATGGCATTTTCCGCTTCGGTTACACCATCGGTCACCAGGATGAAGCGGTCGCCCGAATTGAGCTGGCAGCGGGCGCTTTCAAACGTCGCATCCGGAAGCAACCCCACGGGCACGTTGCCGTGCGGCGGGCGCATCACTTCTCCACCACAGACCAGCAGGGGCTGCACGTGGCCGCAATTGACGTATTCCAGATCGCCGTCCCGGCGTAGCCGAGCCAACAGGACGGTCGCATATTTCTCTCCCACCAGTTTTTCGGTGAAGAAGTGGTTCACGGCAGAGACCACCTCCAACAGCGGCATGCCGGAACTCAAATGCGAATAGATCATGCCTTGCAGAGTGGAAGCCAGCAGCGCCGCGGAGACTCCCTTGCCACTCACGTCCGCGAGCACTACGGCGAGGCCCTCCTTCGTGATGACCGCATCGAAGAAGTCGCCTCCAATTTCTTTGCAAGACAGATTCTTGCCGCGCAGCTGGGCAAACGGCACTTCCGGAATCTTTACCTGCATCAGCCGTTGCTGGATGCTGGCGGCAATGGTCAGTTCCTGCTGGTAGCGACGGGATTCTTCCTCGGCCTGCACCAGGCGGGCATTCTCGATCAGCGACCCGGCTTCTGTCGCGATGGCCCGCAGAATGTCGTGGCCGACGCCGGAAAATTCCCGCGAGGCAAAGCGCGAGTCCACGTACAGAACCCCCGTCACTTCGGAGGAGGCGTCAGGCGCAGGCGTTTGCTGTTCGCGGCTAGCCTGCACCTGCCGTTTGCGCAGCGGAATGCAAATCACTGTACGAAGATCGTAGGCCACAATGCTCTGCCGCGCGGCCAAGTCCATCGAGCTGCCGGTATCGGTGAGCAGAAACTCCGAATTCGAACGCAGCGATTCGTCGAGCGCGGAGTGCGAAATGGTTTTGTCGTCCAGCAGCGCTTCACCTTTGCTATTGCGCCCTGCCGCCAGCCGCAGTTTGCCCTCGTCGTCTTTGAGAAAGACATAGCCGCGCTCGGCGCGCGTCAGGCGCAGCGTGACCTCGAGCATGGTCATCAGGATTTCGTCGAGCACGCCCGCGGTATTCAACTTGCGGGCCGCTTCCAGAAACAAAGTTAACTTTTCGAGGTCAGTGGTTTCCTGCGAGATCTGGATCCCGGAAATCTGGCTCAGAAAGTCTCGCGCTGTGTTCGAGGTGCCGTGCGCCGGATTGAAGATGGCGTAGGTCGAATCGCGCGCTCCAAACTCCAGGCGATCGTTGCGCTCCAGCTTTTGCCGCTGAATGCGTTCACCGTTCACGAACGTGCCGTGCTTGCTGCCTTGATCGACGAGAAAAAACCCGTCTTCCTCCAGTACGATGAGCGCGTGGTCGCGCGAGACGCGGGGATCGGCTATCACCAGATCTTTGTCGACCTTGCGCCCGACGCTGAACGGAGTCCGGTTCAGGACGATGTTTCGCTGCTCGTTCCCTTGCACCAGCACCAGCGCGGGAAACACACCAGAAGCGGAAGAAGACGAGCGGCCTATCACATTCAAGACCATGGGGTGCAGCGCCACCTCCGACCCGAGCCTACCCGGAAGCCACGCAGATAAGCATAATGACAGGAATGGGGCCCCGGCGGGAAGAGCCTTTCTGAAAACTGCCGGTAGCGCTTCCGCCCCGCCTTCGATAGACTGCGGCGGCGTGCCTCCTCCGGACACAACTCGCAAGCGGGCACTCCACTCTCGAACGAAGACTCTGATTCTTCTTGTCTTCGTGTCCTCCCTGGCCGCTTTCGCCGGCAGCCGCCTCGCAGATTCACTGCTGGGCGCCGATTTCCCTGATTTTTATTGCGCCGCGCGCATGCTGGCTGAGGGCCACGGACACCAACTCTATGATGCCGAGGTCCAGCGCCAATATCAGGCTCGTTACGCCGGAAGAGTTGGCACGCTCTACATTCACCCACCTTTTGAAGCTGTGCTTTATCTCTCTGTAGCCTGGCTGCCGCTGCGACCGGCCTACCTGCTGTGGTCTTTTCTGAACCTGGCATTTCTCGCCGCCGGCGTGCGCTGCCTGGCGAACGAGGGCCTGCTGCCCTGGGATTGGCGCATAGCAGTCGCGGCCTCGCTCACTTTTGTTCCGCTGTTGCTCTGTCTTGTGCAGGGTCAGGACTCCTTGCTGCTGCTGCTGCTGGTGGTTCTCGCGTTCGCTACCCTCCAGCGCGGCCGGTCGTTTTCCGCGGGATGCTGGCTCGGTCTCGGACTCTTCAAGTTTCAACTCGTGCTGCCGCTGCTGCTGGTGCTCGTTTTAACCCAAAGGAGAAGCGCCAGAAGCGCGCTTGCGAAGGGCTTCAGCCTGGTTGCACTGGCGCTGGGGGGATTGTCCGCAGCCATCTCCGGGTGGTCAGTCTTCACCGTCTACCCAAAATTTCTAGCACATCTGCGGACGCAGTCATTCGCCGGGATTACTCCCCAAGCCATGGCGAACTTCCGCGGATTGACCTCCTTCCTCTTTCACCGCGACCAATCGCTCTGGGCCGTCGCCGCCGTGTCGATCCTTTCCGCGGCAGCGCTGATCAAGACGCTGACCGGCTGGAAACACGTGCGGCTCGCACCTTATCTAAGCCTCGATCTAAGCCCCGTGGAACCGGTGGAGTTCGACGTCGCATTCGCCAACACTGTGCTGTTTGCGCTGCTGGTCAGCTACCACCTCAACCCGCACGACCTCAGCCTTCTGTTGTTGCCCATGGTTCTGCTGCTCCGCGACACCGCGCGAACGACGCTGACGAATTCTTCGCGTCGGTTGATAATCGCCCTTTCAGCGGTCCTCTTCTTGCCGCCGCTACATCTGCTCGCCTTGCGGGCGCATGCCTATGCACTTGTTTCCCTTCCGTTGATTGCATTGTTTGCAGTCAGCACGTTCTGGGGTGCCGAAAAGAGACGGGAAACAGGCTCTGCACTCCTTAGCTGACTTTCACGAGCGGGCGCACGCGGCGCGGCTCATCCTGCGCGTAAAAGAAAATCAGCGCGAACACCCACACCGGCAACGCAAATGTTGCAAAGAACGGCCACCTCCAGCCGTCGAGCGCCCACGCCCGCGAGACCAGCAAGTAGAGCACGGTCAGGCCGAGGCTCGCCGCCCACTGCCATCCCACAAGAAGCGCGCCCACCAGGTACGTCAAACGGCGGGTGCGCGACCGCGACATGAACGCCGCTCGCTCCCGGACCAGTAGCAGAATTGCAGGCAGAAGAAGAACCTGGTTGTAGGGTGCGTACATCGGCACCACCAGCACAGTCAGCGCAAGCACCAGAGCTGTCGCGCCGCTGAATCCCGAAGAGTCTGGCTGCTCTCCTCGTAACTTCCATAACACCGGCGCACAGGCGAGGATGGCGATCACCGCGAGGATTTGCCCGCCCATGCGGCCCATGGTCCCACCGCCGACGGCGCCCAAAACCTCATTCAGCATGACTTCAAGCACAGACTGGTTCTGCGTGTATTGATGGTATTGCCCGATGGCCTCGGCAAACATTCGCCACCAACCCGGCAGAATGATCTCCGCGCCGGCCAGCAACAGAGCCATTACCAGCCCAAACCCAAACACCAACTTTCGCCGCGCCCGCCAATCGCCCACCGCCCACAAAAGCAGCCACGCTACGAGAGGCCATGCCAGTTGCGGTTTGATCGTCGCCAGCGCCAGCAGCGCTCCGCCGAGGAACAAGAACCCGCTGGCCACGCAGGTCACAGACGCCGCCAGCAATGCTGCCACCAGCAGGCTCAATTGTTGCAACTTGATCCCTTGCACGGCCGGAAAGCTCCCCAGCATGAGCGCGATGCAAGCGGTAACGGTCATCAGCGGCAACTCCCAGCGCAGCGCCCGCAGCCAAAGCCAAACGCTCGCTGCCGTCAGGCCCACCAGCAACCAGTGAAAAAATATCTGCACGCCACGAAAAGGAAAACCGATCAGCGGCGCCAGCAGGAAGACCACGTACACCGGATAAGCAAATCCCTGCCGGTCCCTGGGATCATCAGGCCGAGCCGGATCCAGTTCGCGGCCGTAGTATCCCTTCTGGATTTCTGTAGTGATGTCGTTGCCGTAGGGATTGCCGTGGTGCAGCAGCAGTTCGCGTGCCCCGAGCCAGCGCGGATAAAGATCCGATAGATTGCCGCGCGGACGTCCGTGCGCCGCGGAGTCGGCTTTTTCATAGGGAATGAGCACGCGCTGCACATAGAACCACATGCTGCCCGCGCAGAGCAGCGCGGCCCACACTTCGACTTTAAGATTCTTACGCAAGGTGAGTGCTGGGAAACGGCGACTCCGGCCTCGTCCCGCCCAGATGTCCGGCTCCCTGGCCGTCCATGTTACAACTTATGCTCTGAAGAACTTCTCATGAAGCTGCGCATTGCAGTTTCGGCGGCTATCGGCTTGGCCAGCGGCGTCTTCTGCTGGTTCTTGATGAAGCACTTTCATCAGGACGCCGCTGATTTCCGCTGGGCCCTGCATCTAGCGCAAAGACTGCTCGTCCGGCAAAATCCATACGATACTCCGCTGGAGCAATATCCCTTGACGGCGGCGCTTTTCGCGCTGCCCTTCGTCCGCTTGCAGCCAGAAATCGCTGCCGGCACATTCTACGGACTCAGTTCTGCGCTGCTAGCCTTTGGACTTTCGCGGCATGGCTATCGCGGTCTAATGATATTTCTCGCGTACCCTTACTGGGCCGGAATGCTCACCGTTCAGTGGTCGACGATCATCGCCGCCAGCGCCTTTTTTCCGTCCCTGCTGCCTGCAACCATGGCCAAACCACAAATCGGGCTGCCGGTCTTTTTCACCCGCGCGAGCCGCCGTGGTGTCGTGGCCTGCTTCATCGTGGGGGCGTTAAGCCTCGCCGTAATGCCCAGATGGCCCCTGCTTTGGATCGCGCAGATGGGGCACTACGAACACTTCGTCCCGCTTCTGGTTTTGCCCGGACCGTTGTTGCTGCTTGCTCTGCTGCGTTATCGGGACCGCGACGGGATTCTGCTGCTGCTGGCTGCCTGCATGCCGCAGCGGTGGTTTTTCGACAGCTTCATCCTGTGGCTCATTCCAAAATCACGGCGTGAGATTCTGGCCACCGTCTTCTTCAGTTGGGGCGCGGGCATCTGGCGCTGGTACCAGGTTCCGCACAGCTTCACTGAGGTGGGAAGGTGGACCGTTATTTTTTTTTACCTGCCGATGCTCGCGGTGGTCCTGTTACGACGCTATCGCGATCCTGCCTCCCCGGCATAACCAGGACTGAGACTGACGTTTCGATCGCACGATAACTCCTTGCCGATCTCCCACACCCACCACAGAAGCGGAATCGCCATCAGATTTGCCGCGCCGCCCACGAGCCAAACCACAATCCACAACGGGCTGATCAGGACCGGCAAGACAGGAAGTAGCAAAAGGAGCCTCCTGCGCGGTTCTTGCGTGAGCGTTTGCAGACAATAGTCGGCAATCAAGACCAGCGGCAGAACCAGCAGACTGAGGTCATGCATATTGGTTTGCCAGCCGGCCAATACGGATACTGCGACGGCCAGCGAAAATTGCAACTCGAGCTTTTTCGCCCGGGATGCTTCGCGCTCCCTCGTCGCCGCGAAAAGAAACAGCAGCACTGAAAGTACTAGGGCGACCGCAGTCCCAACCGGCTTCGACAAAGGCGAAAGCAAGCCCAGCGCCAATCCCCGAAGGTTCGGGGCAAAACCCGGGGCAACGCCGCCTGTGCTTGGCGACTTCGTTATCCGCAGGACAAACGCGGGATAGTGAAGCAAACTTTGCCAGCCCGCCAATCCAGCCGAAACTAGCACAAGCAGTACTGACACTAATCCAAACCCAATCGCCACTCGTTTTCGTTTCCAGATCACGAGGAGAAGAACGATCGGGATTATGAACTGAAACTTGAACGCACCCAAAGCAAACCAGCAGCCCGCGAGTAAGTCCGCCTCTCTTTTCAGCGCATTGAAGCCCAACACGCAAAACAACAGCAGCAAGATCGAATCCTGGCCCTGCAGGAAACAGTCAAAAACTGGAAAGAACGCAAGACTCCCGATGACAAATTCCCAGGGCGGAATCAGACGAAGCATATCTACAGACCGCCGCAATAGCAGGGCCACGCCGAAAAGTACAACAATGTTCAGCAGATCCCAAAGGGCAAACGCCCGGGGATAAGGCAACCAGCCTAGCGGCAAGAAGATCAGCGCTTCAAAAGGGGGGTGAATGTAGGGTAAAGGACCGCGCCGCGAGACGATTTGCCCAACGGATTTTTCCTGTACCTCATATTGCACGTGCTCGTCATACAGCTGATGTCCGAGTCCGTCGCGTAAGATCGTCGCTGCTGTGTAGAAGACAGTGAAATCAGGATATCCGCGCTTGATGCGTCCCCAGAAATTGATGAAAAACAGCAGGTGCAGACACAACATACCTGCGATAAAGATCCGCAAGAAGCGCCGCCGCGAGTTGGATCCGCTCGCAGGTACGGATTGTCCTTTCTTAGAATCCACGATGGATTGCGATTTTACCCCGCGCGCCGAGCACCCGCTATGATGGATTCCTTATGAGAGGACTGCTCACTGTAAAACGCACTTTCCTGGCCGTCCTCTTTCTCGGCTTGTTCGCGTTGGCAGCGCGCAATGTCACCGATCCCGACATCTGGTGGCACCTCAAGACCGGGCAGTACATTGCCCAGCACAAAAGCATTCCTCGCACGGATCCTTTTTCCTATACCCGTGCCGGACAGCCCTGGGTTGCCCATGAGGGGCTCACCGAACTTCTGCTCTACGAGCTTGAGCGCACCACAGGTTTCGGCGGGTTGATCGTTGTGTTTGCCGCGGTCCTCTGTGCGGCGTTCTTCTTGCTTTACTTGCGCTGCGGCCCCTATCCCTACGTTGCGGGCATAGTCACACTCTCAGCGGCCTGGGCCACCATGCCTGTCTGGGGAGTACGTCCGCAGGTTATTTCTCTTCTGCTGACCAGTCTGTGGCTGCTGATTCTCGATCGTTCCGAGCGCAATCCGAAACTTCTTTGGTGGACTCTTCCGCTGACGCTGCTCTGGGTGAATCTGCACGCCGGGTTCGCTCTGGGTCTAGTTTTGTCGGCATTGTTCCTCGTGGGAGAACTGGTCGAACGCGTGCGTGGTTACTCCCGGCAGAGCGCGCCGCACTTGCGGACTGCGGCGCTCATACTGCTGCTCGATCTACTGATTGTGCCTCTGAATCCCAACGGCCTGCGGATGTTCTCCTACCCGATTGAGACTCTTCAGTCGGCCGCCATGCAGAGCTACATCGTCGAATGGGCCTCACCCAATTTTCATCATGCCGAGTACTGGCCTCTCCTGCTGATTGTGCTGGGTACGTTCGCAATTCTCAGTTGGTCTCGCCGCGAGCTGCGCCCGCGGGAGCTGCTTCTGTTAGTCGTCAGCCTGTACGCCGGCCTCTGCGCAATCCGCATGATGCCGTTGTTCGTTTTAATCGCGGTGCCGCTCGTCTGCCAGCGGCTCAGGGACTGGCCCGCCAGCCGATCGCGGCCATTGCGTCCGCCGGCGGCGCCTGCCCTGTTGCTCAACGGCGCGATCGTGCTGGCGATAGCCGTCTTTGCTGGCTTCCACACCGCCCAGGTGATTCAGCGCCAGCCGCAGGCCGAGATGGAAAGCTTCCCAGCCCGCGCAGTGTCATTCCTTCAGACCCACCCGCCGTCTGGCCCGATCTTCAACCACTACGACTGGGGCGGTTATCTAGTCTGGAAACTCTACCCTGCGACTCGCGTCTTCATCGACGGCCGGGCTGATCTTTACGGACAGCAACTGCTGGATCAGTTCGCGGACACTATTCAGTTCAAAGGCGCCTGGCAGCAGACCCTGGAGCAATGGAGAATCGACACAGTGCTTGTTCCCGCGGATTCTGCCCTCGCGACCGGCTTGCGGAGCGCTCCCGGTTGGACGGTCGCCTATGAGGACTCGCAGGCCGTCGTCCTGAGTGCGCTTCCCATTCCATCCAGGCAAAGGCCGCAAAGCGGTTATCCTGGGAATGCAAGAAATTACCCCTCTCGGAGCATTTTGCAGGTTATTATGAGTGGGATCAGTTCGCGATAAGTCTCTTTGCAGCCCCATGCGAGTAAAAGGGACGCAAGTCCTTGAGAGGCCATGCGCCTTTCATCTGCGTTGGAAAACTGTTTCAAAACGCTTGCTGTTTTCTTAGGAGGACGGAAAGTATGGATCATCTTTGGAGATTGTGGCGCGAGGAAGAAGGCCAGGACATTGCGGAGTACGCCGTGATGCTGGCCGTGATCCTCGTAATCGTCGTGGGCACGATTCGGCTCATCGGCTCTAACGCGAATAATGTTTTCTCCAATGTCGCCAGTTCGATTCAGTAGGGAATCTGCACGGGCGGCACGACAGAGACAATTTTCCCTGGCGACGGCGGGGATAATTGCGCTTACTCATCCTGACGGAGCACTATGAACCGCACTCGTTTGTTGATGATCGGAGGTCTGGCATTGGCCCTGGGAGCCTTGGTCAGCGTCCTCGTCTACAAAAACCTGCAAGGGAGAGGCCCGTCAACCGGCGAGCCCGGCGCAGACGTGATCGTGGCCCTGGATGACATTCAGGTGGGAGCCCGAATCGAAGATCATGACATACGGATCGCCAGGTTTCCCGTCTCTGGCCTGCCTGGCGGAGCTTACGCCAGGAAGTCTCAAGTGCTGGGCCGCGGCGTGATCATTCCCATCACCAAGGGCGAATTCATTTTGCCCAGCAAGCTGGCTCCTGAAAATGCCGGATCCGGTTTGCCTTCTATGATTCCACCGGGGATGCGGGCCGTCTCGGTCCGGGTGAATGAGGTGGTCTCCGTCGCTGGCTTCGTCGGTCCGGGAACCCGCGTTGACGTACTCCTCACAGGAACTCCCAACGGAGGTACTGAGCCTCAAACCACCACGGTCCT
>Ga0302324_100015459_pt1 | contig 15303 bp, 11 predicted proteins | sample Palsa_T0_1_FD_201949 | JGI IMG/M metagenome (GOLD analysis project Ga0302324, IMG submission 201949) | Peat permafrost microbial communities from Stordalen Mire near Abisko, Sweden - Palsa_T0_1 | ecosystem: Environmental > Terrestrial > Soil > Palsa > Peat permafrost | place: Sweden: Abisko...
GGGCCATATCCGCCCGAGCCAGGCGCCTCCACCTCCAACGACGACCCGGCCGGCGCGGTGAAGCCTCCTTTGCTGGTCAATTTCCTTGCCGTTCCATCCGGCAGCCGCAGGGTCAGCTTCGCGGGAGCGCCGTGCAGCCCGCCGGCCAGTCCGAATGGCGGCGTCACCGTGCGCTCGCAACAAACCGCGGCGTGCGCGTCCCGCTCCAGCACGCGCCAGACGCGACGCACGCCCAGTCCGCCGCGCCAGGTTCCGGCGCCGCCGCTGTCGGGCACCAGAGCGTATTCCTCGACCCGCAAGGGAAAGCTCATCTCGAGAATTTCGATTGGCGTGTTCATCATGTTGCTGATGGTGCTCGCCACCGCGTTGATCCCGTCCTTGACGGGTCGAGCTCCAAACCCGCCTTTAACCGACTCGTAACTCACATAACGTTCGCCATTTCGAAAGTCCGTGCCGCCGAACGTCACCACGGCGGAGGTTCCCTGCGACCCCGCCATCACCGTCCTCGGCGTGATCTGAAACATCGCCGCCATCACCATATCGGCGATGCGGTGCGACATCTCGTGATTGGCGTAGACCACGGGAGCGGGCAACCGGGCGTTCACGACACAGCCTTCCGGCGCGGTCACGGAAACCGGCCGCCAGCAACCCGAATTGGGCGGAATGAGACTGCCGGGATCGACAATCATTTTCAGCGCACAGAACACGCCCGATGCGGTCACGGTCAGCGGCGCGTTCATCGGCCCGGCGACCTGAGGATCCGACCCGGTGAAGTCGACACTGATCCTATCGCCAGACTTTCGCACACACAGCCGAATCGAGAAAGTCCGGTCCTCGGTTTCACCCGCCGCGATGACGCCGTCGCCGTCCAGCACGTCCTCGAACGACGCCTCGCCGTCCGGCAGAGCGAGCAGCGCGGCACGCATCATCGTTTCCGAGTAATCCTGCACCTCGGACATGATCCCGAGCAGTACATCGGCGCCGTATTTTCCCGCCAATGCCGCCAGCCTCACCTCCGCCCTTCGGTTCGCCGCCACCTGGGCGCGCAAATCGCCTAACCGCTCGGCGGGGGTGCGGACATTGGCGAAGATGATGGCCTCGATCCCCGGGTCCGGCTTGCCCTCACGGTACAGCCGGACCGGAGGCAGGCGCAGGCCCTCGCCGTAGATTTCCGTCACGGCACCGTAACTGCCGGGCGTGGCGCTGCCGACATCCGGCCAGTGTGCTCGCACGCAACCAAACCCGAGCAGACGGCCGCCGAAATATGCCGGCGCCACGACATTCACATCGGGTAAATGCGAGCCGCCCTGGTATGGATCGTTGTGAATGAACACATCGCCGGGCGCCACGTCCGGGAAGGCTCGCACGACGGCTCGCACCGCGTCGGGCATCGAGCCGAGATGGATCGGCAGATCGGGCCCTTGCGCCACCATGTTGCCGGCGACGTCGAAAATCCCGCAGGAATAGTCGCCGGCGACTTTCAGCAGCGGCGAATAGGCGGTTTTCGCCAGCACGATCTTCATCTCTTCCGCCGCCGAAGTCAGCGCGTTTTTGATCACCTCGAACCGCGCGGGATCGGTCTTCAGAGTTCGCACGAGTGCGACATCCGTTGGCATGACATCCATTGGTGCGTCATCCATCGGTCAGCTCCGGCTCATGCGAATGAAGCCCATGTCGTCCACGCGCGCGGTCCAACCGGGGGGCACAACGGTCGTCGAGTCAACCGCCTCGATGATCGCCGGTCCGGCGACAACGCTGCCCGCGGGCAATCCAGGCCGCCAATGCACGTGCGTCGATGTAAAGCCGGTCGCGGCGAACCAAACATCACGCGAACGCGTCCTCGCCGCGGACGCGTCGCCGGGCTGCGCAAGCATGAGCGAGGGCAGCCGGCCAATGGCGGTCAAACGCAGATTGACGAGCTGGACGGGTTCAGCCCGATTGGCGTGGCCATATGACAACTCATGTTTGGCATGGAACGCCTCCATCGCCGCGTCCAGGCTGGCACGGGTCACCTCGCCGTCGACGATCGGCACGGTCAGCTCATAGGCCTGGCGGCGATAGCGGAGATCAGCCTGACGTGGCAGAGCGCGGCGCTCCGGCGGCACCAGGGCCGCGTCCAGCATCGCCTGGCCGGATGTCTCCATCGCGGCGAACACCGCGGCGACACGGGCCGGATCGACGGTGCCGAGATCGGCGTAAAGTGTGCGGACGTAATCGCGTTTCAGATCGGTCGCGACCAACCCAAGCGCGGAGAAAGCGCCGGGGACCGGAGGCACGACGACCTCGGGGATCTGCAACTCGTCCGCCAGCGCAGTGGCATGAACCGGGCCGGCCCCGCCGAATGCGACCAGGCTGAATGCACGGGCGTCGTGGCCGCGCTCGACGGATACGATCCGCAGCGCCTCGGCCATGTTGGCGTTGACGATCTCCGCGATGCGGGCGGCCGCCTCCGCTATGGTCAGGTGCAGAGGCCGCGCGATCGCGTCATCAATGGCGCGCTCGGCGGCTTCGATGTCGACGATCAGCGCGCCGCCGAGCAAGGACTGCCGGTCCAGATAGCCCAGTACGAGATCGGCATCGGTCACGGTGGGCCGCGTGCCTCCGGCGCCGTAGCCGGCAGGCCCAGGATCGGCGCCGGCACTATGCGGGCCGACGCGGAGAGAGCCGCCGGGGTCGATCCAGGCGATGCTGCCTCCCCCGGCGCTGACTTCGGCCAGATCGATGACGGGGACACGGATGGGATGGCCGGTGCCGTTCATCCAACGGCTGCCGCTGCCGGAGCCGCCGACTTCATACTCGGCGGTCACCGCGATCTCACCGCCGGCGATCACGCTGGCCTTCGCCGTGGTGCCGCCCATGTCGAACGAGATGATGTCGGAAAGACCGAGTTGGCGCCCGGCCAGAGCAGCGGCGATCACACCGGCGGCGGGCCCTGACTCGACGACAGCGGCGGGCATGCGCAGAGCCTCGGCGATGTCGATGACGCCGCCGCTGGAGCCCATCACATGCAGGTCCGGCAGGCTAAGCGACGTCGTCGCTCGCTGAAGCCGGTCGAGGTACCCGGCCAGCAACGGCCCGACATAGGCGCAGACGGCGGTCGTGCTGGCTCGCTCGAATTCGCGGATTTCCGGGAGGACGTCGCAGGACAGGAACACCGGGACGTTGGGCAGCGCTTCCCTCAGTTTCGCACCGAGGCGGCGTTCGTGGGAGTCGTTGAGGAACGAGAACATTAGCGAGACGGCGACGGTGTCCAGGCCCGCGCTTTGGATCGCGGCGGCGATGCCGGCGATCTCGTCCTCCGCCAGCGTTGTGACCACCTCGCCCTGGGCGTCGATCCGTTCGGTGATCTCGTAACGCCAGCGGCGCGGTACCAGCACGGCCGGCGCGTCCTGAAACAGGTCATAAAGATCGACGCGGGAGGAGCGGCGCAATTCGAGAAGATCGCGGAAACCTCTGGTGGAGATGAAGCCGGTCCGCGCGCCTTTGCGCTCCAGCAAAGCGTTGGTGACGACGGTGGTGGCGTGCGAGAGCAGCGATACGTTGGCGGGGTCGATATTGTGTTGATCGAGGCCCTGACGGATGCCCTCGATCACGGCGAGGCCGAAGTCGTGCGGTGTGGTCAGGACTTTGGCGATGCCGATGCGGCCGGTGGTTTCCTCGACCATGGCGACGTCGGTGAAGGTGCCGCCAATGTCGATGCCGATGCGCCAGGCCATGCCGATATCCCTCGATCCCGTTCACGTGCTTTCGCGGCACCTGATTTGGTCGATTGGACCGCACGACCACACGTGGTGCAAGGCTCCTTTACACGTCCGTGCAATGGTCAGTTTCGATGCTACGTTCGGCGCGGAATGTCGGCTGTCTCGTAAAACACGCCGTCAATAACGGGCGGATGCGTCGTGCTGTAAGATATCCAGTACCGGCCCGCCTTGATCCACGCACGGCCCGGCCGAATGCGGATAGGGGCCGGGTGCCGGACGGCCGCCGGTTGGATTCTGCTCAATCTTCCGACCTGCCTCCCGGGTCGCGTCGATCAGCCCGCGAATTGCTTCGATGCGCCCTTTGGCCTCGTAGTGCTGGCGGAGTTCCAGAAACTGCCACGCCGCCCTTGCGGTGAAGCCAATCAACGCTGGCGCGTGTTCTTACGTGCCTTTTTGGCCGAGGCCCTGGCTTCAAGCCGGGCAAGGCTCTCGGTGAGATCGCGCATGACCTCATCACCCGGGACAATGCGGCCAGCCGCGAGGTCGGCCTCGCTCTCGGCGAGGGCTTCGAGCCACCCGGCTGGCGCAATGGGGCGGGTTGGGGTTTCGTCCATTGGAAGAGAATAGGTCCTCCCGATCCTGTTTTCCAGTTTCTTCTGGCTTCGCGCGGTAGGGATTTGAAGCCTGATGCCAAGATACGGAAAATCGATGTTTCCGCTTTTGAATTGCGTCCTAACCAGTTACTCGAAACGTGCCAAATGCAAAAAGCTGAATATGAGCATTCGCTCCGTAACGAATCGATCAGAACGTGATCATTTATCACAAACAAAAATCAACCGCCGTTTCCATCTCCAAAAATCACCTTTATCGGATACAGGTGATCAGATAGGGTGTACATGCATCCATCCCCCAGCGAGGTCCCCCATGTCAGGTGTCAACTCACCCCTCTCAGGTCCAGTCAACCTGCCGCTGTCTGGAGGCGTCACACAAACCTTCGCTCCCTGGGTGAATCTCACGGTCAATGTCGGGCAGTCATCTAACCCGAGCATCGAGACAGACGCACTGGCGGTGGCCAGCTATGGAAAGCAACTCGGCCGGATCGGCGACGCCTTGATTGTGCTGCTCAAGCATTTTGAACACATGGAAAAACTTTCTCCGGCGGAAAAACAGGCAATCAGCGATCTGGAGTCCATGCTCAATGAGATTGCCAACAAGAAGGTGGACCACGGCGCCAAACTGGTGCTCAGACCAAAATGACCGAGGGCCTGGCTCTTCATCCTCACCGCTTACATTCAGGGCACGGCTTCCGAAGCAAACCGTGATAACTCAAGGTCCGTAGGAATCTAACCACCCTTGCGCGGACCACGTCCCGTCCGCCGCATGCACTGACGGGCGCGGCCTAACCTCTGCTATCGTGACAACCTGACATAAGCGGAACTGACATGAAGGCCGGAACGAGCCAAAATGGCTGACCTGACATCGCCCATCCAGGAGACCATGGACGAAACCGTCCCCGACACGGAAATTCGCCTGGCGCAGGATCTGCTGTTCTTCGCGTACCGCGACTTCACCAACGCGGCGGACGTGATCCTGGAGGAACTGGGTCTCGGTCGGGCGCACCACCGGGCCATGCATTTCATCGGCCGCCATCCCGGCATCACCGTCTCGGAGTTGCTGTCGATCCTGCGCATCACCAAGCAGTCCCTCGCCCGGGTCCTGAACGAGCTCATGGACCGAGGCTACGTTGCCCAAACCCCCGGTCTGGGCGACCGGCGGCAGCGGCTGTTACGTCTGACCGGCACCGGGAAGGCACTGGAACGGCGTCTGTTCGGCCGGCAAAAGGCACGGCTCGCCGAGGCATTCCATAACGCGGGCCCCTCGGCCCTCGCGGGATTTCGCCAGGTCATGCGCGGCATCATGGACGAGAGTGCCCGCGCCTGGGTTGATCTGGGATTACGCGACGGCAACGATCGATCCGGCACGTAAGGTCGACGACGTCCCCGACGTGCCGGATCGCCGAGGTCGTCGCGGCCCGGCCGCCTGCAACGTCATCCCGTTCGCACAAGACCGATGGCGGTCACTGTGCATGGACGAGCCAAATTGAACCCGGCCAGGCGCAACCTCTCCCTCCAAGCCCATGCGTGACGATATACTCGACCGCGCCATGCTATGGAGTATGGTGCGATGATGACGGACGACTCCCACATCCTGGTCGTCGAAGACGATGCGCGGCTGCGCGACCGCCTGGCACGTTACCTGACCGGCGAGGGTTTCCGTGTCACGTCGGCGCCAGACGCTGCCGGCGCGCGCGCCAGGATGCGCGGGATCAGTCCGGACCTGCTGGTGCTGGACGTGATGATGCCGGGGGAAACCGGCCTTGACCTGACCCGCTCGCTGCGGGAGGAGCAAGGCCACGATCTGCCGGTCCTGATGCTGACCGCGCGCGGTGCGCCCGAGGACCGGATCGCGGGCTTCGAGGCCGGCGCCGATGACTATCTGCCCAAACCGTTCGAGCCCAGAGAGCTCGTGCTGCGCATTCGGGCGTTGCTGCGGCGCGCGCCGGGGCCGGTTCCGGCGGCGGCCGAACCGCCCAGTGGCCAGGTACGGATAGGCACGGCGGTTTTTGATCTCAGTCGCGGTGAACTTATCGGCCCGTCCGGCCCGATCCGCCTGACCGGGGGTGAGGCGGCGCTGCTGACCGCGCTCGCCAGCCGGCCCGGCGAGATCCTCTCGCGTGAGGACATCGCCGCGGCACTTGGCACCGATGAGACGGGGGAACGCGCGGTCGACGTCCAGGTCACGCGTTTGCGCCGCAAGATCGAGGCCGACCCGCGCGAGCCGCGCTTCCTGCACACCGTGCGCGGGCGTGGCTATGTGCTGAAACCGGGCGTTTGAATGCGGACGGCCGTCCCGGGCATGGGTTGGATCAAGCGGCTCATGCCGAAGTCGTTACTGGGCCGCAGCCTGCTGATGATCCTGATCCCGCTGGTGGCGTTGCAGGCGGTCACGTTTCAGATTTTTTACGGAACGCACCTGAACATCATCTCCCGCCGTCTCTCCTCCGCGATCGCCGGAGAAATCGCGCTGACCGTGCAGCTGATGGATCGATACCCCAGCCGGGAGGACCATGAATGGATCCTCGATCGCGCCCGTGAAAGGCTCGGTCTGGACATTACCCTCGAACGGGATACGACGCTGACCGCCACTCGGCGCGTCGATATCCTTGGCCCGATGGACGACGACCTCCAGGCTGCGTTGAATGAGGCGTTTCAGGTGCCGTTCGCGATGGACTGGACCTCCGATCCGCGGTCGGTGCTGATCAGCATTCAGGTCGCGGATGGCGTCCTGCACGTCGTCGCACCGAGGAAACGACTCTATTCAACGACGATTTACTTGTTCGTGCCGTGGGTGGTCGGGACCGCGCTGCTGCTGTTCGCTGTCGCCGCATTGTTCATGCGCAATCAGGTGCGCGGCATTCGCCGGCTCGCCCGTGCCGCGGAGGCGTTCGGATTGGGCCGCGACATTCCGGCCATTCGGCCCGAGGGCGCCACCGAGGTGCGCCAGGCGGCAATCGCGTTCAACCGGATGCAGGACCGGATCCGGCGCTTCCTCGCGCAACGCACCGAGATGCTGGCGGGCGTTTCGCATGATTTGCGCACGCCTTTGACCCGGCTGCGCCTCGCGCTGGTGATGCTGCCAAAGGACGAGGCGTGGCAGGCGGATGTCGGGGAGATGACCGAAGACGTCGAAGAAATGGAGCGCATGATCAGCGGGTATCTCGCCTTCGCGCGTGGCGAGGGGACCGAGCAGGCGAAGCCGATCGACCTGGCCGCCATGCTGACCGATGTCGCTACGGCGGCTCGGCGGGGTGGCGCGAATATCGAGGTGAGCGTGCCGGACAGCCTGACGGTTTCGCTGCGGGCCGACGCGGTACGGCGGGCGATCACGAATCTCGTGGACAATGCGCGGCGGCACGCGACCCGGGTCATGCTCTCGGCCGCTCCGCGCGGGCGCTCGGTTCTGGTCAACGTGGACGATGACGGCCCAGGCATCGCGGTGGACAAACGGGAGGATGTGTTCCGGCCGTTCCGGAGCGGTTCGAACAGCGGCACCGGGCTTGGACTTACGATCGCTCGCGATATCGTGCGAGCGCACGGAGGCGATATTTGGCTTGAGGACTCTCCGCTGGGAGGTCTGAGAGCGCGGGTGCGGTTGCCGGTCTGATACCAGTCATATTTCATCCGTCATGGCCGGGCCTGACCCCATAGGCGCTAAGTTACGAGGCACGCACCTCAATTTACGCGTCATGGCCGGGCTCGACCCGGCCATCAATCGCCGCACGTGCCTCGGCAGATGGCCGGGTCAATCCCCCGATCAAGTCGGGGGACGGCCATGACGAGAAAAGCGGCATGCATCGGCCTTAAATTAGCGCCTATGGGGCCTGACCCGGCCATGACGTTGAGAGGATAGCAGTGACCGGTCAGAATTTAATTCCGCTGGTATTCGTACCCCCAGGTCTCACGCGACGTGCTCTTGCTCCAGCCATTCTTCGCTTTGCATCTCGTCCAGTCGCGACGCGGTGCGTTCAAACATCTTCGCGTTCTCGCCGCGCCGGTAGAGCTGATCCGGCAGCGCGGCGGCGGAAGCGACCAATTTCACGCGCTGATCGTACAGCGTATCGACAAGATTGATGAAGCGGCGCGCCACATCGTAATTGTCGGGCGACAGCCTCGGTATCCCGTCCAGCACCAGCGCATGGAACTTCGACGCGATCGCGAGATAATCTCCCGGGCCGAGCGGCGTCCCGCAAAGCGCGTTGAAATCGAAGCGGGCGACACCGTCGGCGGCGACCGGCACGACAAGTTCGCGACCGTGGACCGTAAGCGTCACGGGCTTCACCGGCACGCCGCCGGTCAGGGTAACAAACGCTTCATCCAGAGCACGGCGGGAGAAGTCGTCAGCCGGCACGTGCCAGGTGCGCATCCCACGCAACCGCTCGCGGCGGAAATCGCGGCCGGCATCCATCATCACGACTTCGAGCCGTTGCTTAATCAATTCGATGAACGGCAGGAACGCATCGCGGCCCGGCTGGCCCTTGAACAAGTCGTCCGGCGCTATATTGGATGTGGCGACGACGACAACGCCGCGCGCGAACAGCGCCTGAAACAACCGGCCGAGGATCATGGCGTCGGCGATGTCGTTGACCTGGAACTCGTCGAAGCAAAGCAACGCGGACTCTCGGGCGATGGTGTCCGCCAACGGCGGGATTGGATCGGTTCCGTTCGGATTGGCCTGTTTCCACGCGAAAATCCGCGCGTGCGTTGTCTGCATGAAGCGATGGAAATGGATCCGCTGCTTCCGGGCCACGTCGGCACTGGCGAAAAACAAATCCATGAGCATGGATTTGCCGCGCCCGACCTCTCCAACGAGGTAAAGTCCCTTGGGGGTCCCCTCTGGCGCGAGCGGGTCTGATGTCTTGCGGCGGAACAGGCGGCTGAGCAGGCCACCGCCAGGGAACCATCGTAACGGGGGGGGATCGTAGCCGCGCAGCGCCTGCCATAGCGTCTGGAGCCGCATCGCCGCGTTCTCTTGCGAGGAATCGGGCGCCAGCTCACCACCGGCGATCATGGCACGATAAGCGGGAAGCGGACCGGGAGAGGCGACGACGTTCGTGTCCATGGCGTTGCGCTCGGATAGCGCGTCCCAGCCGCTATCGCTAGATTAAACGACTGGTTAAAGGAGGCATCGTGCCGTCAGCGCCCCAGACTTCTCTCCCGTTGAACATCCTCGCCAAGGTGGTCGAGGCCGTGACCGAAGTCGGCCGCCTCGTGGCCAGCGAATTCGCACTCCCGGATGGCCCGCGTTTCAGCGACCACGTCACGGCCCCGCTCGATACCGAGATCGAGTTGCTGCTGCGCGATCGGTTGCTCGCCCTGATGCCGGCACGCTTCGTAGGCGAGGAGGCCGGCGTGCTTGAAGCACCGGCAAACGGTTATTGCTGGGTGGTGGACCCGCATGACGGTACGCGCGCCTTTCTGGAAGGCCGCCGCGGCAGCGCCGTGTCTGTCGCCTTACTGCGATACGGGACGCCCGTCCTCGCCGTCGTCTACGCCCCCACCAGTCCCGACCGTGGCCCGGATCTCATCTCCTGGGCCGAGGGTGGACCGATCGCCCGTAACGGCGCGGTGGTGACCATCGATCTCAGGGATCGAGAACTGGCGACGGGGGATGTGGTGTTCCTCAATCACGGCGCGTGGCAGCGGCCGGTCTGGCATGGCAAAGCCTGCGCGCCGGCGGGGTTCATGCCGTTGCCCTCGATCGCCTACCGGCTCGCGCGGATCGCGGTGGGGGACGGGATCGCGACGCTAACCCTGCGGCCTGTCAACGCGCTGGACATCGCCGCCGGGCACGCTCTGTTGATCGCGGCCGGCGGTGTGCTGGTGGCCGAGGACGGCGTCCCGGTTACCTACAACGAGCAAGGCGAGAGCCGGCCCTCCGCCTGTTTCGGCGGCGCTCCCAGGGCCGTGGAGGTGCTGCGAGGGAGGACGTGGCGTGGCAGCACGGAACCCCGGCGAGAGCCGCGGGTTACTCTGAGCTGGCCGCGGCTGGTGCGTGAAGCGACGCTGGATCGAGCGGCTGGATGCCTCTTCGGGCTCGCGATCGGCGGCGGCCTTGGGCCGGAGACGGAGCTGGCGCTGATCGTGGCGCGGAGCCTCGTCGGGCAACGGACCTACGACCGCGCTGTCGTTGATACCGCGGTTCGGGCGTGGGTTGAGACGGGCGGCGTTGCCGCCCACGCGTCGTCGCTGGTTCGGGCCGTTCCGATCGGACTTTGGGCCGGGAACGCCGACGAGGCGGCCGCCGCCGCGCGCATCGACTGCCCTGATAGCCCAGGAAGCCCGGCGCTTGCCGCCGCGGTCGCGGCCGGCACTCGGGGCGCGACACCCGCGGAGATAGAGCGTCTGGCGGGCGGACTGGAGATCGCCGCCGCGGGCCCGTGGGCGTCCGCGGTCTCCGGCGCATTGGCTGGTGCCGCGTATGGGCGCTGTGTGTTCTCGACGCCTCAGGTCATGCGGGTTCTCACGTGGCGGCCGGACGAGGGGCTTGGCGTGACGCGCCCGAGGCCCGAGAATTGTTGGACTGACGACCTGGTCGACCTGGCGGAAGCGTTATTGTGCCAAGGTCCACGCGCACTCTGACCGCGGAAGCTCGGATGATCACACTGGATTATCGGAAATTGACCGAGATGCCGCTTGGAACCGATCCGTTCCCGCATCTCGTCGTGCCTGGCTTCGTGCCGCCCGACAGTCTGCGGACGGTGTTGGATGCACTGCCGCCATTAAACAGGCGCGGGTCATTTCCCCCGGACTCGGTTCATTTGGGCCGCGCGGCCCTGGATCTCGTCGGGCAGATGGAGGGCGAGCGATTGCGCGAGTTGATCGCGGCGCGCTTCGGTCTCGACCTGGCTGGTGCGCCCACGATGCTGACGCTGCGTGGTTGGACCGGTGAGCGGGACGGACGGATCCATTGTGATTCGACCGCCAAACTGGTGACCGTCCTGCTGTATCTTAACCTGGAAACCGCGGCGTTCGGTCGCCAGGAAGGGTGCCTGCGGCTGCTGCGGGGGCCCTCGGACCTTGATGATTACGTCGTGGAGGTGCCGCCGGTGAACGGCACGCTATTGGTGTTTCCTAACAGCGCCGTGGCCTGGCATGGGCATCGCCAGTTCGTTGGACGGCGATACAGCATCCAGTTGAACTACATGACGAGCGACGGAAAAGCACGGAGCGAGTTACGCCGGCATCGGTTGTCCGCGTTTGTCAAACGGTTGACGATGGCGGCGTGACCCTACCGAGAAGTTGCCGGCCGTCGGCCAGCACGCGATCGTGATGGATCCGGGTCAACAGTTCGACGTCGGGCGGACGCAGCGCGAACGCATCGTGGATGTCGCTCTCGCGGCCGGCGACGCAGGCGGCGCCGGCCCTGGCCATTTTGGCGGCTTCGAGGGTCGCAGCGCACGGCAACGATCTTAATTTAGGCGACGCCCAACAATAAGCGAGTCGAGGGACGCGCACTGCTCCTCGTCATCACCGGGCTTGGCCCCATAGGCGCTAAGTTAAGAGGCTCGCGCCTCAATTTACCCGTCATGGCCGGGCTTGACCCGGCCATCAATTGCCGCACGTGCCTCACCAGATGGCCGGGTCAAGCCCGGCCATGACGAGAAAAGTGGGGTGCCCGACCTTAATTTAGCGCCAATGGGGCTTGACCCGGTGATCTCTCGCGGCAACGTGCTGGAACAGATCACCGGGTCAAGCCCGGTGATGACGAACGGAGGAGAGCCCGGTGATGACGAACGGAGGAGAGCCCGGTGATGACGAACCGGGGAGAGCCCGGCTGAAGAGATAATTAGTAGGCGTCGCCTTAGCAACCACGGGTGCTGGCACGAGCATCAGTCGCGATTGCCCTCCACCTCCGACGGTGTGATCATATTGGCCATTATCGATATGGGGTCGCGGGCGATGCGGGGGCTAAAAGCGATATGTTTGGCTGTTGGCCTCGCGCTCGCCTGCGGGCATGCGCCGGCCGCCGATCTACGGATCGGTGTCGCCTCCGAGGTCACGACGCTCGATCCGCATTTCTTCCATCTGACATCGAACACCGAAATACACAAAGCACTTTACAGCGGATTGGTCACGCAGGACGCGGACATGAAAGTCGTCCCTGACCTGGCGGTCAGTTGGCGCACCATCGACGACACGCATTGGGAGTTCAAGCTGCGGCCGGGCGTCATTTTCCATGACGGGACACCGCTGACCGCCGACGATGTCGTGTTCACTTATGAACGCGCGCGGAGCGTGCCGAACAGTCCAGGCAGCTTCTTGCAATATCTTAAGCACGTCACGAGGACGACCGCCGCCGATCCGCTCACGGTCGTAGTGGAGACCGATGGTCCTGATCCAATCCTGCTGAATGAGCTGCAGAACGTCTGGATCGTCTCGCGCAAGAACGGGGCCGGTGCCACGACATCGGACTATAACTCCGGCAAAGCGGCGATCGGCACGGGGCCGTACCGTCTGGCCGAGTGGGTGCAAGGCGACCATATCACACTGCGGCGGTTCGACGGCTATTTCGGTGCCAAACCGGATTGGGAAACGGTGACATATCGCGCGATCGTGAACGATGCGGCTCGAAGCGCCGCTTTGTTGAGCGGCGACGTCGATCTGATCGCGGCGGTGCCCGGCAACGACCTGGCCAGAGTTCGTGCCAACCCCGCGCTGACTGTGTCCACCATGCAGAGTAATCGCTGCTTCTTCTGGACCATCGATGTCGATCGAGATGTTTCACCGTTCGTCACCGACAATGACGGAAAACCTTTGTCGAAGAATCCGTTGAAGGATGTGCGGGTGCGGCGCGCGATGTCGAAAGCGCTCGACCGCGACGCGCTGGTGTCTCGCGTGATGCAGGGGCAGGGAGTCGCCGCGTCACAGTTCATGCCCGATGGCGTCCCGGGCACCAGCCCCAATCTGAAGCCGGAGGCTTACGATTTGGAAGGAGCGAAGAAGCTGCTCGCTGAGGCGGGGTATCCGAACGGGTTCGGCCTGACGATCGCTTCCACCAACGATCGCTATATCAACGATGCGGCGATGACTCAGGCGGTCGGGCAGATGTGGAGCCGTCTTGGACTGAAGATCACCGTCAGTACGTTTCCAAAAGCCGTGTATTTTCCGCGTGCCGTCAAGCTGGAATACAGTGTGCTGCTCAGCGGCAATTCCACCGACACCAGTGAGCCGCTGTCGCAATTGACCTATCTTCTGGGGACGTTTGACGCGAGCAAGGGGATTGGGGCCGGCAATTACGGCCGCTATTCCAATCCCACGCTGGACAAAATCCTGGCGGCCGCCTCGGTCACTCTGGATGACGGGAAGCGGGCGGCGTTGATCGCGCAGGCATACGAACTGGCTTTGGGGCAGGATGTGGCGGCGATTCCGATGCTGTTCCAGATCACAGCGTGGGGGATGCGCAAAGGGATCTTCTACGGCGGATTTCCGCAGGATGCGACGGTGGCCGCTCTCGTGCATGTGGTGAAGTAACACGCGCCGGCCGAAAGATTGACGTACGGCCTTTCAAATCCGTCATGGCCCGGCGCTCGTCCGGGCCACCTGTACCAGCACTTTGCCGCGACAGGTGGCCCGGACCAGCCGGGCCATGACGATAGAGGCAAGTGTCAATCTATTCGCCGGTTGGTATAATCCGGCCCCATGCGGTGCTCACGCGAAGCGCACTGCATAAACCGGGGGCAACGTGTGGATGACACTCTGCCAGGTATCTCCTTCGTTCTCAGTCACCCAGAGGCCGCCCGTCGTCGAACCGAATGCCAGCCGGCTGCCCGTGTCGTCGATCGCCAGCGCGTGACGGTAGACCACGTCGTAGGCATGCGACTGCGGCAGGCCATTTGACAACGTCTCGAAGCTTTTGCCGCCGTTACGTGTTCTCGTCACGACCAGCCGGCCATCGCGCGGTATGCGCTTCTCGTCCTTGATCCCGGGGACGAACCAGGCGGTATCGGGATTCCTTGGATGAACCACGACCGGAAAGCCGAACGTCGAGGGTTCGACGCCGGTGATTTCAGTAAATGTGCGTCCTTCGTCCGATGAAACGAATATGCCGTTGTGGTGCTGCACCCACATACGGTCAGGCGCGGTCCTGCATTGCGCCAGGCAATGCACGTCCTGGGCGATGGGATCGTGGGTGAGTTCCGGCGGAACATGATCGGCGCGCATGCCCTCGCCCCGTTGCGCCCAGTTTTGGCCGCCATCTTCGGTGTACCAGATCCCGCCGGTCGATACCGCGATCCAGATACGCTTTGAATTTCGTGGGTCGACGATGATGGAGTGGAGGCCCGGCTGGTCGGCGCCGCCCCCCATCCATCGCCGGCGCCTTGGATCATCCCAGAGCGACCGCACCAATTCCCAACTGCCGCCGTGATCGCCGGAACGGAACAGCCCGCCGGGTATGGTGCCGCACCACAGCACCCCGGGTTCGTCGGCGCCTCCTGTTTCGAGCGCCCAGATGCGGGCCGTGTTCCAATCCAGCGGGCGGCCCCACATGTCGTTTTCTTCCAGACCCTCGGGTTTTGGCGGGTAGGCCGGCGTCGCGATCTCCTCCCAGCCCGTCTCTGTCGAGCGGTGGAGTTTGACGCCGAAGTGACCGTGGTCGAGAGCCGCGTAGCTCCAGCCGGAGCGGCGGTCGGTCATTGTCAACGTCACATTGTCGCCGAGGAAATCGACGTGTTCGATGTCCCAGCCTCTGGGGCTGCGCACGACGCGAAAAAGCCCCTTGCGGGTCGAGACGAGAATTGTGTCGCTCACGGTCAACCTCCCGACAAGGCCTGGAAAACGTAAACATCGCTGGTATCGGTCACGGGATCGGACAAGTGCACGCGGTCCCGGATCACCTCGCCATCGACGAAAATGGTCATATGCTTACGAAGCGCCGACTGGTCGTCGAGCACGTAATTCCGGGCGCGAGGATTGCCCGCGAACAAATGGTCCAGCACTTCGCGGACGCTGTGGCCTTCGGCCTCGGTTTCCCGACAGGTCAC
>Ga0302324_100015462_pt1 | contig 15302 bp, 14 predicted proteins | sample Palsa_T0_1_FD_201949 | JGI IMG/M metagenome (GOLD analysis project Ga0302324, IMG submission 201949) | Peat permafrost microbial communities from Stordalen Mire near Abisko, Sweden - Palsa_T0_1 | ecosystem: Environmental > Terrestrial > Soil > Palsa > Peat permafrost | place: Sweden: Abisko...
CTTCGAGAGTCAGGATTGAACTGCCTTCGCTCACCTTGTCGCCCACCTTGACCCGGAGTTCCTTGACCACTCCTGCGGCCGGCGCGGGCACATCCATGGTCGCCTTGTCCGACTCGAGCGTGACGAGCGAGTCTTCCGCTTTCACCGCATCGCCGGGCTTGACGAACACCTCGATGACCGGCACATCCTTGAAGTCGCCGATGTCGGGGACCTTGACCTCGATTGTGCTCATGGAGACCTTCTTGTTTTGGCGGGGACCACAGCGGCACCGAAAACACCTTCGCTGGGCGTTAGCGGTGCCTCGTAGTCACGCGGCGGGGTGTCGCTTCAAACCGTCCACGGCGCCGGCTTTGCCGCGTCGATGCCGTATTGCTTGATCGCCTGAGCGACCGTGGCGGCCGGCAACGTGCCTTCATCGGCGAGCGCCTTCAGCGCCGCGATCGTGACGTAGTGACGATCGACTTCGAAAAAGTGGCGCAACTTCTCGCGCGTGTCGGAGCGGCCGAAGCCGTCGGTGCCAAGGACGACGTAGCGTCCCGGAACATAAGGGCGAATCTGCTCTGCGAACGCACGCATGTAGTCGGTCGCGGCGATGACCGGGCCCTGCGCATCCTTCAGCGACAACTCGACGTGCGACGCCCTCGGCTTCGCCGTTGGATTGAGCATGTTCCAGCGCGCGGTCGCATAGCCGTCGCGGGCGAGCAGCGTAAAACCCGGGCAGCTCCACAGGTCTGCGTCGACGCCCCAGTCGCGCTGCAAGAGCTCCGCCGCGGCGATAACCTCGCGGAAGATCGTGCCCGAGCCCAGCAACTGCACTCGCGGCGCCTTGCTCTTCGCCGCACCCGCCTTGAACAGGTACATACCCTTGATGATGTTCGCCGCGGCGCCATCCGGCATCGCCGGATGCACATAGTTCTCGTTCATCACCGTCAGGTAGTAGTAGACGTCCTCCTGTTCGGCGTACATGCGGCGTAACCCGTCCTGAATGATCACGGCGACCTCGTAGCCGAAGGTCGGGTCATACGAGACGCAGTTGGGAATGGTCGCTGCCAGAACGTGCGAGTGTCCATCCTCGTGCTGCAGGCCCTCACCGTTGAGCGTGGTTCGCCCCGCGGTGCCGCCGAGAAGGAACCCGCGCGAGCGCATGTCGCCCGCAGCCCACGCCAGGTCGCCGATGCGCTGGAAGCCGAACATCGAGTAGAAAATGTAGAACGGAATCATCGGCACGCCGTGCGTCGAATACGAGGTTGCCGCCGCGATCCAGTCGCACATCGCACCCGGCTCGTTGATTCCTTCCTGCAGGATCTGCCCGTCCTTGCTCTCCTTATAGAACATCAGCTGGTCGGCATCCTGTGGCGTGTAGAGCTGGCCCAGCTGACTCCAGATACCGAGCTGGCGAAACATGCCTTCCATGCCGAACGTGCGCGACTCATCGGGCACGATCGGGACGATGTGCTTGCCGATATTCTTGTCGCGAAGCAGCGTCTGCAGGATCTGCACGAAAGCCATCGTGGTCGATATTTCGCGATCCTCGGTACTCTTCAGGAAGCGGTCGAAGGTGGACAGCGGCGGAATGATGAGCGGGTCGGCCTTGCGCCGGCGCGCCGGGAGGAATCCGCCAAGCTCCATGCGCCGCGCCTTCATGTATTCCGCCTCGCGCGACCCTGGCGCGAAGGTCATATAGGGCACTGCCTCGATCTCGTCGTCGGGCACCGGGATCTGGAAGCGATCGCGCATGGCCCGAATCGATTCGGTCGACATTTTTTTCTGCTGATGAGTGATGTTCTGCGCCTCACCCGACTCGCCCATGCCATAGCCCTTGATGGTCTTGGCAAGTATCACCGTGGGCTCGCCCTTGTGCTCTGCAGCGGCGTGATAGCCCGCATAGACCTTGAACGGATCGAGTCCGCCACGATTAAGGTGCCAGATATCCTCGTCGGTCCAGTCGGCGACGAGTTCCTTCAATTCCGGACTATTGAAGAAGTGCTCGCGCACATACGCCCCATCCTTCGACTTGAAGGTCTGGTACTCGCCGTCAACGCACTCCATCATGCGGCGCATCAGGATGCCTTTCCGGTCGCGGGCGAGCAGCGGATCCCAATGCGTGCCCCAGATCACCTTGATCACATTCCAGCCGGCACCGCGAAAATCGCTTTCGAGTTCCTGGATGATCTTGCCGTTGCCGCGCACCGGGCCGTCAAGGCGCTGCAGGTTGCAATTGACCACAAAAATCAGGTTGTCGAGCCTTTCCCTTCCCGCCATGCCGATCGCGCCCATCGATTCGGGCTCGTCCATCTCGCCGTCGCCACAGAAGCACCAGACCTTGCGTCCCTCCGTTTGTGCCAGGCCTCGGTCCTGCAGGTACTTCATGAACCGCGCCTGGTAGATCGCCATGAGCGGCCCGAGGCCCATGGAAACGGTCGGGAACTGCCAGAAATCGGGCATCAGCCACGGGTGGGGATACGAGGCAATGCCTTTGCCGTCGACCTCCTGGCGGAAGTTGTCCATCTGCTCCACCGTAAATCGACCGAGCATGAATGCGCGCGCGTAGACACCTGGCGCCGAGTGACCCTGCACGAAAACCAGGTCGCCGCCGTGGGCAGGCGAGGGCGCGTGCCAGAAGTGGTTAAAGCCGACGTCGTAGAGCGTCGCCGCCGAGGCGTAGCTCGCGATATGCCCACCGACATTGGTGTGCTTGTTGGCGCGCACGACCATGGCCATCGCGTTCCAGCGCGCGTAGTTGCGGATCTTTTCTTCGATCACCTGGTCTCCCGGCATGTGCGGCTGCCGCTCGACGGGAATGGTATTGATATAGGCCGTGTTGGCCGAGAACGGGACGTACGCGCCGCGCCGACGCGACTTGTCGATCACCTGTTCGATAAGAAAATGGGCCCGCTCGGCGCCCTCGTGGTCGATGACGCCATCGATCGCATCCTGCCACTCCCGCGTTTCTTGCGGGTCGACGTCGGACTTCATGTCCATGGGGAACTCCTCGCGATGGGTTGCGGCGCTGTTGCTTTGCTTCGGGTCGATTGTAGGTGTGCTGCCCGGCGAGCACGTCGCCCGGCACAGGCCGCCACAGAGCGACGGCAAGGGCATGCTACCACGCAGCGGAGGAGGCTTCTAGGAGAGACGGATGCGCGTGGCTCGCCGCCCACTAGCCTCAATCGGGATTGCGGCCGCCGCAGGCGAAGACACGCCGGCGCGGCCCCGGGCGCTCGCCGCCAGCGACGGTTGTGTTACAGCCGCGGTTGCGGTTCCATCGTCCGCCGTTCGGTGACGATGGCATCGACGGTCAGGTCGTGCGGCGCGGTAGGAACCCGGTCGACGACCTGCAATTCAAATGCACCGGAAATACGCCGCGCGTCGCCACCGAGCAGCGGCAACAGCCGGTCGTAATAGCCGCCACCGTAACCGATGCGGTAGCCGTGGGGGTCAAAGGCAACACCGGGAATAAGCACCCAGTCGATCGCGGCGAGTGCGACCGGGGCGCAATGGGGCAGTGGTTCCAAAATTCCACGAAACCCCGGAGCGAGGTCCAGATCAGGATCGGCAACCCGGCACGCTTCGAGCATTCGGCTCTCGGCGTGAACCCGGGGGGCGGCGAGTGTTTTACCCGTCGCCAGCGCCGCCGTGAGCAGCGGACCGGTGTCCCACTCGCTGCGAAACGAAAGCGAAAGCAGTACCGTGCCGGCGGCACGAAAGTCGGCGCGCGCGGCGATTGCTGCGGCGATTGCCGCGCTCGCGTCAAGGCGGTCGCCGGCGGACAGCGCATCGCGCTCGCGGACGATCCGGTCACGCAGCGCGCGCTTGGCCTCGCGCAGCGTCGCGCCAACGACGGTCCCTGAGTCGAGCAACGGCGTGGTCATGAGGGATAGTAGCGTAACCGGATCCGGTCATGGTGGCGCGCAACGGTCGCGGCAAAGGGCGCGAAGCAGCCTATAATTGCGCCTTCTTTTTCCCGCCCTTGCCGGTCTCCCATGCACCACAGCCATCAGCCACAACGCGACCGCCGCGCACGACTCATCGCCGAAATGCGCAGCCACAGCGGCGGGGGCATCGCCGCCATTCCCACGGCGCCCGAGGCAATCCGCAATGCCGACACGCATTATCCGTATCGACCCGACAGCCACTGCTACTACCTTTCGGGCTTCCCGGAGCCTGAGGCCGTCGTGGTCCTGGTCGCCGGACGGGACGCGGGCGATTCGCGACAGGTTCTATTCTGTCGCGACAAGAATCCGGAACGCGAGATCTGGGACGGATTTCGCTATGGTCCGGATGCGGCGCGCGAGATTTTCGCTTTCGACGAAGCGCTTCCGATCTCCGAGCTCGGCCCGCGGCTTGCCGACTGGACCTGCGATCAGCCGGCACTGTATACGCCGCTCGGTCTGTATCCCGCTTGGGACCAGGCGATCACGGCAACGCTAAACGAAGTGCGCAATCGTGTGCGCACCGGCATCGCCGCTCCGGAAGCAGTGGTCGACGTGCGAGGCTTGATTGCTGCGATGCGGGTGGTGAAGGACCGCGAGGAACTCAAGCTCATGCGTCGCGCGGCAGAAATCTCCAGTGATGCCCATCGCCGCGCGATGCAACGCACCCGACCGGGCTGGTTCGAATACCAGGTCGAAGCCGAGCTCGCGCACGAGTTCCTGCGCTCGGGCGCGCAGTCGGTCGCGTATCCGTCGATCGTTGCCTCCGGCCCCAACGCATGCGTTCTGCACTACCGCGAGAACAACCGCCAAGCCCAGGCACCGGATCTGTTGCTGATCGATGCCGGTTGCGAGTTCCAGGGTTACGCCGCCGACATCACACGTACCTTTCCGGTTGGAGGCAAGTTCAGCGGCGCGCAGAAGGCAGTCTACGAACTGGTGCTTGCGGCGCAGCTTGCCTGCATCGATGCCGTGCGTCCGGGACGCCCATTCCATGATTATCATCAGGTTGCCGAACGGGTCCTCGCCCAGGGGCTGATTGACCTCAAGTTGTGCGAAGGGACGCTCGACGCCGTGCTTGAATCGGGTGCGTACAAGCAGTTCTATATGCATCGCGCGGGGCACTGGCTCGGCCTGGACGTCCACGATGTCGGGCTGTACCGGGTCGGCGGCGAATCACGCCTGCTGGAGCCCGGCATGGTGCTTACGGTGGAGCCGGGATGCTACATCCGTCCGGCCGACAAGGTTCCCGAGGAATTCTGGGACATCGGCGTGCGCATCGAAGACGATGTGCTGGTTACCTCGACAGGCAATGAAAACCTGACCGGCGCAACACCGAAGACGGTCGCCGATGTAGAGGCCGCGTGTGCCCGCTGAGGGTCGTGAGCGATGCTCCATGATCTCATCATCGTGGGTGCCGGGCCGGTTGGGGCAACGTTGGCACTGGCGCTCTGCGACGGTGATCTCGACGTGGTCGTGCTCGACGCACGCGCGTCGGGCGCGCCCGGCCGAGGTGACCGCTCGCTTGCACTGTCCCATGGCGCGCGGCTGATCCTGGATCGCGTCGGTGTCTGGAGCGCGGTGGCGGCAGGTCCCGGCGCCGTGACGCCCATCACGGCCATCGACATCTCGCAGCATGGTGGTTTCGGCCACATGCGCCTCGATGCGGCCGAGCAGGAATTGCCTGCGCTCGGTTATGTCGTCAGCTACCGTGCGCTGCAGGCGGCACTCGACGCGGCGCTCGCACGCGCCGGCATCGACGTGCATTATGGCGCCGCGGTGGGCGAGATCCGCGCTACACCGGCCTACGCAACGGTTGCCGCGATGCAGGGCAACGCCCGGACCGAGGTCAGCGCAAGATTGGTTGCACTTGCCGACGGCAGTGGCGACATCGCCGCGGGGATCGCGCGCCGTCGCCACGACTACGGCCAGGTGGCGCTGATTGGCAAGGTGTGGCCGCGCCAACCGCATCGAGGCATCGCGTTCGAGCGCTTTACGCCGCAGGGTCCGATGGCGCTCCTGCCGGAAGGCGATCACTACGGTTTGGTGTGGACAACAACTCCCGCGCAGAGCGAGTCCCTGCTGGCGCTGCACGATGCGGAATTCCTGGCGTTGCTGGAGCGTCGATTCGGGGCGGGGCATGCGCATCCGGCGTTCGAGCGTGTCGCCGACCGTCGCGCATTCCCGTTGCATCTCGACTATGCGCGCAGCGTCGTGGGCGAGCGCATCGCACTGCTCGGGAACGCGGCGCAAGCGCTGCACCCCGTTGCCGGACAGGGCTTCAACCTGGGCATGCGCGACGCATTTGAGCTGGCGCAGGAGTTGCTTGCGACGCCGCGCGAGGCAATCGGCTCGCGAGATCGACTCGCCGCGTATGCGCGACGCCGGCGCCGCGACCGCGTGGCTGGCATTGCGTTTACGCACGGATTGCTCGGCATATTCGGCAGTGACGCACCATTGTTGCGCTGGCCACGAGGGTTGGCGCTCACTATGCTCGATGCGTTGCCTACAGTGAAACGCGCGTTCACGCGCGCGATGTCATTCGGCATGCACTGAGCACCGCGTCAGCCGCGCAACACAATCCTGCAAGATGTTGCGCGAATTGCAGCGCCGGCTAACACCGGTGCGCAATCTCGGTATAATGCGTTGCTCTTTCCGAAACGAACTCCGACGAATCACCCACCGGCTCTTCGCTGTGCAAATCGGTTCGTATTCCATCACCAACAACCTCGTCGTCGCGCCGATGGCAGGGGTGACCGACCGGCCGTTCCGCCAGTTGTGCAAGCGCCTTGGCGCGGGATTGGCGATTTCGGAGATGGTCGCGTCCAACCCACAGCTTCGCGCCACCGAAAAGTCGCAGCGGCGTACCGACCATCGCGGTGAAGTCGAGCCCATCGTTGCGCAGATCGCCGGGGCGGACCCGAAGCAGATGGCGGACGCCGCCCGCTACAACGTCGAGCGCGGGGCCCAGATCATCGATATCAACATGGGCTGCCCGGCGAAGAAAGTTTGCAATGTAGCCGCGGGCTCGGCTCTGCTCCAGAACGAGCCCCTCGTCGCCGCGATTGTCGACGCGGTTGTGCGCGCTGTCGCCGTGCCGGTGACGCTCAAGATTCGTACCGGTTGGAGCCCGCAGCATCGCAATGCGCTGCGTATCGCCCGCATCGCCGAGGCTGCGGGGGTCGCCGCGCTGTCGATCCACGGGCGTACACGCGCCTGCGGCTTCGTCGGCGCGGTCGAATACGACACCATCCGGGCCGTCAAGCAGGCGGCACGCATTCCGGTCATCGCCAATGGCGACGTCGACTCGCCGGCCAAGGCACGCGAGGTGCTCGCGCGCACCGGCGCCGATGCGATCATGATTGGCCGTGCCGCGCAGGGACGGCCATGGATTTTTCGCGAGATCCGCCATTACCTCGATCACGGCGAGGCGCTGCCGCCGCCGGGGGTGGAGGAGATTCGGCAGCTGATTCTTGATCATCTTGCCGATCATTACGCGTTTTACGGCGAAGTCACCGGGGTGCGCAGCGTACGCAAGCACCTCGGGTGGTACGCGGCGAGCCTCGTCGGAGGCGCGACGTTCCGCCACGACATCAATCGCCTCGAAACATCCGCGGCCCAGATCGCGGAGGTGAATCGGTTCTTTGATCGGCTCGCGGCGAACGCCGACCGGCTCGAATGCACGCCGGCGGCAACAACGACCGCAGCTTCGTGGGTAGAGGAGGCCCTCGCAGCGTGAAAAGAAGCCTAAGGCTCAATGGCACCAATGAAATCGGCCGCAGTGTCGAGAAATCGCTTGAGGAATATTTCCGCAAGCTCGACGGGGAAACGCCGCACGGCATCTACGACATGGTAATAACCAACGTCGAGCGGTCGTTGCTGGCGACGATCATGCATCGCGCCGGCGGAAACCAATCGCAGGCGGCCGGTATGCTGGGGCTCAATCGCAACACGTTGCGCTCAAAGCTTTCCAAGTACGGAATCCGGTAAGTGCGTCCCCGCAGAGACACCGCGGGGCCGGTTTGTGTCGTGGTGCGCCCGCTCGCGGGCGACTAGCGGCGCGCGCCACTTGCGACCCGTTGGCCGCAGGCTGTTCGGATCCTCGGATCTAACTCAAGCATCTATTGCACGTGGCTGCACCGATCACATTGGCGCTGCTTTCGGTCTCGGACAAAGCGGGACTGGTGACCTTTGCGCAGGGTCTGCATGCGCTCGGGGTAGAGCTGCTCTCGACCGGCGGCACCGCGCGCGCTCTGGCCGAAGCCGGTGTCCCGGTCACTGAGATTGCCGCACATACCGGCTTTCCAGAAATACTCGACGGCCGGGTCAAAACGCTCCACCCCAAGGTACACGGCGGCATTCTCGCCCGGCGAGACCTCGCGTCGCATCGGACGGCGCTCGCCGAACACGCCATCCCAGCGATCGATCTGGTAGTCGTCAACCTCTATCCGTTTCGTCAAACCGTCGCCAGGCTGGATTGCAGCCTGGAAGACGCGATCGAGAACATCGACATCGGAGGCCCGGCGATGACCCGCTCGGCAGCCAAGAATTACGCGCACGTCGGCGTCGTCGTCGATCCGGGCGATTACGCCGCGTTGCTCGACGAACTTCGCGCCAGCGACACCACGCTTTCGCTCGCGACACGGTTTCGTCTGGCGCAGAAGGCGTTTGCGCACACGGCCGCCTACGATAGCGCGATTAGCAACTACCTCAGCGCGCACGATCGTGGCAGCGACGCCGCGGCGTTCTCCGCGCGCTGGAACTGGCAGGGTGTCAAGATCGACGAACTTCGCTATGGCGAAAACCCGCATCAGCGGGCCGCCCTGTATCGCGACGACTTGCCGGTCGCGGGGAGCATCGCAACCTTGCGTCAACTGCAAGGAAAGGAGCTCTCGTACAACAACATTTCCGACGGCGACGCGGCCTGGGAATGTGTCAAGACCTTTGACGAACCGGCATGCGTCATCGTCAAGCACGCCAATCCGTGTGGCGTCGCGATAGCATCGGACCCTCTCGATGCCTATCGCAAGGCATTCGCTACCGATCCGACATCCGCATACGGCGGCATCATCGCTTTCAATCGTCAAGTCGATGCGGGGACCGTCGAGGCGGTGAGCGCGCAGTTTGTCGAGGTACTGATTGCGCCCGGTTACACACCGGAGGCGCTGCCGGTGATTGCAAAGAAAGCCAATGTCCGGGTGCTGGAGATAGCACTCGCGGCCGGGGGCGGCAACGTTTGGGACATGAAAAGCGTCGGCGGCGGCCTGCTGGTGCAGACTCCGGACACGCGTAATGTGCGCGCCGAGGAACTCAAGGTGGTCACGCGCAAGGTGCCGACTGCGGCGCAATTGGCCGACCTCGTTTTTGCCTGGCGCGTCGCGAAGTACGTCAAATCTAACGCCATCGTCTATTGTGCGGGCGGACGGACGCTCGGCATCGGGGCCGGACAGATGAGCCGGGTCGACTCGACGCGGATTGCCGCGCTCAAGGCGGCGAGCGTGGGCCTGTCGCTCGCCGGATCGGTCGTCGCCTCGGATGCATTCTTTCCCTTTCGCGACGGCATCGACGTGCTCGCCGACAATGGCGCGGCGGCGGTCGTCCAGCCCGGCGGCAGCATGCGCGATGCCGAGGTTATCGCCGCTGCTGACGAACGAGGGCTTGCCATGGTATTTACCGGCATACGCCATTTCCGGCATTAGCGTCCAATACGCAGCCAACCGCAGGGAGGAAGGTCTTGAAGCGACTCGTCATTGCCGCCGTCGTACTGAGCGTCGCCAGCCGCGCCCATGCTCTCGAATGTTCCGACTTCTGGCCCTGGGTCGAAGCCGGCTGCCGACACGTGGTCGACACCTATCAGGATGGCGACAACGCGCTCCTCGTCTCGGGCTATTCCTGGCACACTCCCTGGACCTGGACGGCCGAGCGTCGCGCAATGGAGAACTCAGACGCCTGGGGTGGCGGGTGGGCGCGCTCGGTCGAGCACCCCAACGGGGACACCGAAAACGTGTACTTCCTGGTGTTCGACGATTCCCACCGCCAAGCGGAATACAACCTCGGCTACAGCTGGTCGACCTACTGGCTCGATCGTGATGGCATTCAGCCGGGGCTGGGCTTCACGGCGATGATCCTGCAGCGGCCGGATATCGCCGGTGGCGTACCGGTGCCGGTCGTGCTGCCGTTGTTCTCGCTGCGCTATCAAAAGGCGGAAATACTCTCCACCTACATCCCGAAGCTCAACGGCGGCGTCAACCACGGCAGCATCCTCTACGTCTTCGGCAAGATCGACCTCAAGTGAAGGGCGGGCGTTGAACGTACTCGTCGTCGGCGGAGGCGGCCGCGAGCACGCCCTGGCGTGGCGGATCGCCCACTCGCCGCGCGTGGCCAAGGTCTTCGTCGCGCCCGGCAATGCCGGCACGGCCCTCGAACCCGAGCTCACCAACGTGGCGCTGGGCACCGTCGCGGAGCTGCTGGACTTTGCGCGCGTTGAGCACGTAGGGCTCACCGTCGTTGGCCCGGAAGGCCCGCTTGCCGCCGGCATCGTCGACGCCTTTCGTGCCGCCGGCCTGAGGATCTTCGGGCCGACGCGCGCCGCCGCCCGCCTCGAGAGCTCCAAGGATTTCGCCAAGGCGTTCATGCTTCGCCACGGCATTCCGACCGCCGCCTATCGCTCCTTCACCGATGCCGCGGCGGCGCACGCCTATGTCGAAGAATGCGGCGCGCCGATCGTGGTCAAGGCCGACGGGCTCGCCGCCGGAAAAGGCGTAGTGGTAGCGACCGAGCTCGCTTCGGCCCACGCCGCGATCGATGCCCTGCTCTCGGGCGACCAGCTCGGCATCGAGCACAATGAAGGCGGCGCGCGCTTGATTATCGAAGACCATCTGGCCGGCGAGGAAGCGAGCTTTATCGTCATGGTCCACGGTCGCCAGGTGCTGCCGCTCGCCACCTCGCAAGATCACAAGCGCCTCGAGGATGGCGATCGCGGCCCCAACACCGGCGGCATGGGCGCCTATTCACCGGCGCCGGTCGTCACCCCGGTCATTCACGCGCGCATCATGCGCGAGATCATCCTGCCGACCGTCAACGGCATGGCTGCCGACGGGTTTCCTTACAGCGGATTTCTCTACGCCGGGGTCATGATCGACGCTGCCGGCGTACCGCGGACGCTGGAGTTCAACTGCCGCCTCGGCGACCCGGAAGCGCAGCCGATGATGCTGCGGCTGAAGTCGGACTTGGTCGATCTTCTCGATCACGCGATCGACGGCACGCTCGATGGCCTGGAGGCGCAATGGGATCGCCGCGCGGCGCTGGGCGTCGTCCTCGCCGCGGCCGGCTATCCCGAGGTGCCGCGCAAGGGCGACCCGATTTCCGGCCTTGGTCCGGGCGCGGCGGAGTGCAAGGTGTTCCACGCCGGCACCGCCCGGGGCGCAGACGGTCCGGTCACGGCCGGCGGCCGCGTGCTTTGCGTCACCGCGCTGGGTGAAACAATCCGTCAAGCGCGGCGCACGGCGTACGAGGCCGTCGCCGAAATCCACTTCGACGGCATGCAATACCGCAAGGACATCGGCGAGCGCGCGCTGGGGGCGCGTCGCGTCTAGAATCGGGAGCAGGGCCCCGCTTTCATCATGGACATCGCCGGCGCGCGCGACTATTTCGCCGATCTTCAGACCCGGATCGTGGCGCGGCTCGAAGCGTTGGACGGCGGCAGGTTCATTCACGATGCCTGGGCGCGAGACGGTGGCGGCGGGGTGAGCCGCATCATCGAGCAAGGTGCGCTGTTCGAGCGCGGCGGCGTCAATTGCTCGCATGTGCGGGGCGAGCACCTACCGCCTTCGGCCAGCGCGAGCCGCCCGCAGCTCGCCGGACGCGCCTTCGAGGGCATGGGCCTGTCGCTGGTCCTGCATCCGCGCAACCCCTATGTGCCGACCGTGCACCTCAACGTGCGCCTGTTCGTCGCGCATGAAACGGGCGCAGGGAAGGGAGGCGAGCCGGTGTGGTGGTTCGGCGGGGGCATGGACCTGACGCCCTACTACGGGTTCGACGAAGACGCGATCCACTTCCACCGCTGCTGCCGCGATGCCCTTGCGCCATTCGGGTCGGATTACCATCCGCGCTTCAAGCGCTGGTGCGACGAGTACTTCTTCCTGCGTCACCGCGGCGAGCCGCGCGGCATCGGCGGCATCTTCTTCGATGATCTCGGCAGCGGCGGCTTTGATCATTGCTTTGCGCTCACCCGCAGCGTAGGCGAGCATTTCCTGCTCGCCTACGAACCGATCGTGCGGCGGCGCCACGACACCGTTTACGGCGAGCGCGAGCGCGACTTTCAGGCATACCGGCGTGGGCGTTATGTCGAATTCAATCTTGTCTACGATCGCGGCACGTTGTTCGGCCTGCAATCCAGCGGACGCACCGAGGCGATCCTGATGTCGCTGCCCCCGCTGGTGAAGTGGCGCTATGACTGGCGGCCCGAGCCCGGGTCGCCGGAAGCGCGCCTGTACAGCGATTTTCTCCTGGCCAAGGACTGGCTGCAGGCATGAGCGGCGCGGACCCGGGATCGAACAGCGCGCGCCTGGTCGAGTCGAAGGTCGACGGCGAGACGGTTTTCGACGGCAAGCTGCTGCATGTGCATCGCGACACCGTGCGACTGCCCGACGGGACGCTCGCCACGCGCGAGTACATCATTCATCCGGGCGCCGTGCTGATCGTTGCGGTGCTGCCCGACGGCAGGCTCGTGGTCGAACGCCAATTCCGCTATCCGATCGGACAGGTGATGCTCGAGTTTCCCGCCGGCAAACTCGATCGGGGCGAAGCGCCGCTCGACGCCGCGCAGCGCGAACTGCGTGAGGAGGCGGGCTATGTTGCCGCGACCTGGCGGCCCCTCGGCCGCGTGCACCCGGTCGTCTCGTATTCAACCGAGACGATCGATTTCTTTGTCGCGGAAGGCCTGTCCCAGGTGGGGGCGCAACTCGACGCGGGCGAATTTCTCGAGATTGTGCTGATGTCCGTCGCCGACATGCTTGGCGCAATCGATCGCGGAGAGGTCACCGACGCCAAGACCGTCGCCGCGCTGCTCTTGTATGCGCGCCAGGTCACGCCCGTCGGGCGCCCGTGATTGGCCGCCGGGTGACAATCAACGGTCGTGTGCAGGGCGTCGGCTTCCGTTACGCGCTAGCCGACGAAGCGCGCGCACGGAAGCTTTCGGGTTGGGTCAGGAACCGCCGTGACGGCAGCGTCGAGGCGGTCATCACCGGACCCGAGGCCGATGTCCTGGCACTCATTGCATGGGCTCATCAGGGGCCACCCGCCGCCCGCGTGACCGCGGTCGGGGTCGAACCGGCGACGAGCGATACGCGCGGGTTCGAGATCCTCGCGACGACTTAGGACGCGGGCGCAGCGAAGATATCCTTCCACGCTGCGTAACTGGCGGTTGTCAGAAGCGGAAAGACCGCGATCAGCCCGACGCCGTAGGTCAAGATGCCGATCACGAGCAACCCCAGCGAAAGCACGGCGTAGAGCAACAGCGGCGCAATGTTGAGGCTAAAGGCGCGCGCACTGGTCGCAAACGCGCGTCCGAAGGTGGCTCGCTCGAGCAGCACGGCCATGGGAATGAAGACAAAGGGCAGCGATGCAAGGATCGCCGCACCACCGAGGGTGAGCACTGCCCACAAGTCCAGGTCCACATCGGTCCGGTCCACCAGTAGGTTCACGCCAAAGAGCGCGTAGGCAACCAGCGAATCGACGGCGGATACAAGGAGCGACGACAGGACGATCGCCGCGAGAGCCGACACCGGCGCCCGGAATGCCGCCGCGGCGAAGCGGATCTCGAGCGGCGCGCCGCGGTCGAGCGCGGCCGCGCCAAGCAGCATGCCGCACTCGATGACCGGAACGATCACATTCGAGGCAGCGATGCCGATGCCGGGCAGCCATTCGAGCAGCAACTGACTCACGAGGGTGATGGCGCCGAGCAGGCACCAGCGTCCCGGCGCGCGCTTGAACATGCGCAGCGCGCTTTCGAACCAGGTGAACGCGTGGATAGCCGGCACCGCGCGCGGCGCCAGCAAGGCAGGCTGGTAGGGCGGCGCGTCCATGGCGCGCGATTCTTTGGACAGGGTTAGGCCGATTCGCCGAGATAGGCTTCGCGCACTTTCGGATCGGAGAGCAGCTGCTTGGCTTCTCCGTGCAGGGTGATCTCGCCGCTTTCCATCACGTAACCGCGGCTGCTCACTTCCAGCGCCAGCCGCGCATTCTGTTCGATGAGCAGAATCGTCACGCCCTCCTTGGAGATGGCGATGACCGTCTCGAAGACCTTCTGCACCATCAGGGGAGCGAGCCCCATCGACGGTTCGTCGAGCAGCAGCAGCTTCGGTCGTGACATCATGGCCCGACCCATGGCGAGCATTTGCTGCTCGCCGCCGGAAAGCGTTCCCGCGGTTTGTTTGCGCCGTTCCTTGAGCCGCGGAAACAGATCGAACACGCGCTCGACGTCGGATCTGATCTGCGCGCGGTCGTCGCGCGTGTACGCGCCCATCGCCAGGTTTTCGTCGATGGTGAGCGCGCCGAAGACGCCTCGGCCCTCAGGTACCATCGATAGCCCCTTGCGCACCAGCTGGAACGCCGGCTTGCCGGTGATGTCGGCGTCGGCATAGTAGATTTTGCCCGACTTCACCGGCTGCAGTCCGGTGATTCCCTTGAGCGTGGTGGTCTTGCCCGCGCCATTGGCGCCAATCAGGCAGACGAGCTCGCCCTGGTCGACATGCAGATCGATCCCCTTGACTGCCTGGATGCCACCGTAGGCCACCTTCACCGCCTTGAGCTCGAGCAGCGCTGTAGTCACGCTATGCGCCCTTGAGATTGAGGCTGACCTCGCCGCCAAGATACGCGGCGATTACCTTCGGGTCGTTTTGCACCACGTTGCAGGTGTCTTCGGCGATTTTCTTGCCGTAGTCGAGAACGAGCACACGGCCGCACACGCTCATCACCAGCTTCATGTCGTGCTCGATCAGGAGGATGGTGGTGCCGTCGCGGCGGATGTCTTCGAGCAGCCGTTTCAAGGTCTGGGTCTCGGTCGCGTTCATGCCGGCCGCAGGCTCGTCGAGCGCCAGCAGCTTCGGTTCGGTCGCGAGCGCGCGGGCAATCTCAAGCCGGCGCTGGTCGCCGTAGGCAAGATGCTTGGCGAGATCGTTGGCGCGCTTGGCGACCCCGACGTATTCGAGCAGCTCGTAGGCACGCTTTTCGATTGCCGCTTCCTCGGCAAGCGTACCCTGGTCGCGCAAAATCGCGCCGAATACCCCGGCCTTGGTGCGCACATGGCGACCGATCATGACGTTTTCCAGCGCCGACAGGTTCTGGAATAGGCGGATGTTCTGGAACGTCCGG
>Ga0302324_100015464_pt1 | contig 15301 bp, 16 predicted proteins | sample Palsa_T0_1_FD_201949 | JGI IMG/M metagenome (GOLD analysis project Ga0302324, IMG submission 201949) | Peat permafrost microbial communities from Stordalen Mire near Abisko, Sweden - Palsa_T0_1 | ecosystem: Environmental > Terrestrial > Soil > Palsa > Peat permafrost | place: Sweden: Abisko...
CGAAATCCAGCACCTTTACCGTGCCGTCCGGCCTGATCTTGATATTGCCGGGCTTCAGATCGCGATGCACGATTCCTTTTTCGTGCGCAGCTTCCAGCGCGTCCGCAATCTGACGGGCGATGTTCAAAGTTTCGTCCAGCGGAATTGCCCCCTGCTTCAGGCGTTCCGCCAAAGTTGGCCCCTCCACCAATTCCATGACCAGATAATTTGAGTCAACGTCATAGAGGTGGCAAACATTGGGATGATTCAGCGCCGCGATGGCGCGCGCCTCAAGCTCGAAGCGCTCCGAAAATCGCTCTTGCGAAACCTTGATGGCGACGTCGCGATGCAGGCGGGTATCGCGCGCGCTGTAAACGTCTCCCATGCCGCCTGCGCCAATGGGCGCGAGGATCTCGTAGGGGCCGAGGCGCTCTCCTCCGGGAAGGGGCATAGGGTTGGCTGACCTAAGTCTAGCGGATCATGAGTGGACGCGAGCGAGAACGCCTTAGTGCATAGGTTGTGGGTTGGTGGATGGAAGGTCCAGCAAACCGGTAGCACCCACCTGGACGCATAGTCGGCATCTCGCGGATTGAGAATCGGTCGTTCCACAAGAGAGCATCGGCCGTTATCCGACCAAGTGAATACCTTCCCTGTTGCGATTAGTCGCCGCGAGTGCCGGCCCATGAGTTGTTCTACACTCTACAGCAGGATGCAAGCTCGGTGAATTGAGGCGTCGCCATGGCTGCCGAAGAACCACTCAACCCCGCCAACGGATCTGACCCGAGCGAAGGCGTCGCCACGAAGGTCACCCTAAACTCCGGTCCCGGCGGCCTCGATGGCGGATGCCAAGTTGGTGGAGCTTCTGTTCGACGGTCTCCAGATTTCGCACCGGCTTACCGTGGTCGTAGACGGAGCGGAGGCTCTGCGGCGACTTTTCGACCCGGTCATCCCGAAGCCAAATCTGGTGCTGCTCGATCTCAACCTGCCCACACTGAGCGGGTTGGAGGTCTTACGGAAGTTGCGCGAAGATCCTGCGACGGTGTCGGTGACGGTGGCCGTGCTCACGGGTTCCACGGCTGAAGTGGATGTAGGGCGCGCGACCGCACTGGGAATTCGCGCCTATCTGCCCAAGCCAGAGAGCATTCTTCAGTACGAGAACTTGCGTCATAGCTTGAGCGACCTGGTGTCCGACGTCGTTTAGGCGGGGCTGTTCGGTTCTGTCCACCAGAGTCTTGACTTCCATTTGACACCGTGATATCTTCAGCGACCAGTGGTATATCAGTCGGGGATATTTGAAGCACTATAATTATTGTGAGAGGTGCAACGATGAGAGCTAGATTCTATGTTTTCGTGGCCGGCCTTGGTTTGCTCGCCACCGGCGCGCCGGTGATGGCGCATCATTCCTTCACGGCCGAATATGATGCCACCAAGCCGATCACGCTCACCGGGAGCGTGACCAAAGTGGAGTGGATGAATCCGCACGCGCGGTTCTATATCGACGTGAAGGATGATTCGGGCACAGTCACCAACTGGGAGCTGGAGCTGGGCAGCCCGAATGCTCTGATGCGCCTGGGATGGACCCGCAATTCACTGAAGCCAGGCGAAGTTGTCACGGTGGAAGGCTCGCTGGCGAAGGACGGCTCCAAGCTGGCCAACGCGCGTAAAGTGACGCTCGCGGACGGCCGCAAAGTATTCGCTGGATCGGCAGCGGATAACGACCAGAAGCAATAGTTTCGGCCAGGAGATCAATCATGCGGGTAAAACAAGCTGTCCTCGTTGCCGGCATCGGCCTGCTCGCGGCTACACTGCCGCTGGTAGCGCACCACTCATTCGCGGCCGAGTTCGACTCCACGAAAGCCGTCACGCTGCAAGGCGTGGTTACCAAATTGGACTGGATGAATCCGCATATCTGGATCTACCTGGACACCAAGGACGATAGCGGCACGGTGGCGCATTGGCAGTGCGAGGGCGGACCGCCCAACGCGCTCACGCGCCAGGGATGGAGCAAGGACTCGCTAAAGATCAGCGACCAGGTGACCATCGAAGGCTTTCGCTCCAAGGACGGCACTAATACCTGCAACGCGCGATCAGTGAAGCTGCCCAGCGGCAAGAGCGTATTCGCGGGCTCGGCCGAGGATGGCGGACCATCCAAGAAAGCCCCCACGCAGTAGTAATAACCAGCGGTGCAAACCATGTCGACTCGCATCTTCAGACTCATCGCCAGTGCTGCGCTGACGCTGGCCGCGGTAGTTTTGATCCCGACGCGCGGTTTGGCGCAGGCGGTGCCCGGGCTTCCGGAAACGGTGAATAAAGCCAGCGGCCCGGCGCCTCGAACGGCGGACGGTAAGCCGGATTTTAGCGGACTTTGGCAGCGTCCTTATGTTCCTGACATGACGAAGACCACTAAGGACCAGCAGGGTACCGCTGAACTCCCCTTCACGGAAGCCGGGCTGAAAGCCTGGAAAGCCTACGACGCCGCCAACGGCGACTACACCGGGGCCTGTCTGCCTTTTGGATTGATGCGCTCCATGAACTCGCCCGATCCAATCCAGATCATGCAGAACCCCCACTACGTCGCGTTGCTCTATGAGCAGAACACCTGGTTCAAAGTGATCCCCATCGACAAACCCCACCGCGATATCGTCCCGACCTGGTTTGGCGACTCGGTGGGACATTGGGAAGGCGACACGCTGGTGGTGGACACGGTCAACTTCAACGGACGAACGCGGCTTGACACCATCGGCCATCCGCATAGCGATGCGCTGCATGTGATTGAGCGCTTCACGCGCACCGACGCCGGGCACATCGCTTACGAAGTGACCATCGACGATCCCAAGATCTTCACCAAACCGTGGACCAACAAGCGAACCTTCACGCTGCGGCCGGATTGGGAAATCATGGAATACTCGTGCGAAGAGAATAACAAGGATCTGTACGAAGGGCACCTGAAGCAGCCTCCGCACTAGGTGAGTAGCCCGTTACGATCCCCAGGTTAGAAAACTTGCCAGCCTATTTTCCTCAGCAACCTTAAATATTTCTAAGGTCTCGACCTCACGTGGAAGAGCTGCTTCCGCACACTGTAAACACACTCCGAGCAAGTGTTGCGGCGAAAAACATTCGGGACTCCAGGTGGAATCGGGATCGAGGCTGACGGTGACGAGCCAGCCGACCGTGTTGTCAAAGCTACGCGACAAGACTACTCCGAATAGATCGTGGCCCTTGAGCGTCATGCAGATAGGAGCACCCACGCGCGGTTTTTCGTCCAACAGAATTGTGGCGCTGGTCATTGAAATCTCTTCCAGATTGGCGATGGTTTGGTGAAGCTCGCCCGGTTGCTCCTCATAGATCACCGTAACAAGCTCGGAACAGAGATAGTGGCAGGAATGGTCCATGCCCCAAATAAATGCAAGAATCCTGCCACTGTGGGCTAGGTGTTTATCCCGCCGTATGCTGAGCGGCAATAAGCAGGGCACCGGCGGACTCCGTGATCGCCAGCGCCTCGCTTCCGAGGATGCGGCGGTGCATCCGGCCGACAATATAGATGCAGATCGCCATTACCACCGGACACACTGCCAGGACGGCGAAGATGTCGCGTACAGGCAGAGTGGTGGATAAAACGATTCCGCCCAGGATGGGTCCAGCGACCGAGCCGATTTTCGCAATCGAAGTGGCCCAGCCCGCGCCATTCGCGCGATAGGCGCTCGGATAAAAGATGCCGCAGATGCTATGCATTCCGAAGTGGCCTCCGATGAGGAACCCGCCGGTGGCCGCGCTGAGCACCAGGAAAGCGCCGTGGCCCATACCGACGAAAGTCGCGGTGAGCAATAGCAGAGCGGTCATGACGGGCATGATGGTGATCGCGATGGCGCCGCGCTTATCGGTGAAGCGCATCAGCAACAGGCCGCCCACCGCGCCCATCACCGAATAAAGCGATGCCGCCGTGGCAGCTTCCTTGCGGCTGTATTTCAGCGCCTCGAAGACCACGGGCGTCCAGTTGACGATGAAGAACACCGCCAGCGAGCTCGCAATGTAGGCGAGCCAGATCAGCGGAGTAATGAAGCGCAGCTCGCCGCGAAAGAGCAGCGAGGGTTTGAAATCCTTGTTCTGCTCGTTTTCGTCGCTGACGACGAAGTGCGCGGAGGCGGGAATCGACTGGCCAGGCGCGATGCGCCGAACGATGGGTAATATGCGGGACGCGACGCGATCGGCGCCCAGGCCCTTGCTTGCTAGAAAGCGAATGGATTCCGGCAGGATCGCGAACAACACTCCCGCGCAAATCAGCGAGAATGCGCCCCCGAAAATGAACACCGATTTCCATCCGAACTTCGGGATCAGCCAGATGGCGATCGGCCCGCCAAGCGCGGTGCCCAGCGAGTAGCCCATCATGATGACGGTCACGATGGTCGCGCGGTAGCGCTTGGGCGCGTATTCAATGTTGAGGGCCCAGGCCAACGGCAGCATTCCGCCCAGCGGCAGCCCGTCGATGAAGCGTAGCGCGAGCAACGACCAGTAACTGTTCGCCAGCGCGAAGCACATGGTCAAGATCCCGAACAGCGCGGTTGCGAAGATCACGGCGGGTCGCCGGCCGATGCGGTCGCCGAAATAGCCGAGCGCGAAACCGCCGACCATCGTCCCGAACAGCCCTATGCTGAAGATGTTGCCAAGCTGAATCTTGCTCAGGTGATACTGGGCGCCGAAATAAGGCGAGGCGAAGCTGATCAGATTGCTGTCCAGGCCATCGAAGAACGTGATGATCCAAGAGATGAGCACCAGTCCGACAAGAAACCGGCCCAGCTTTTGCTGCTCTATGATTGCTGAGACATCGATGGTGTTTCGTTCAGCCAACGCTCATACGATATCAAAAGCACCCAACGCTACGGAACGGTGATGACAATCTTGCCGACCTGCTGATTGGATTCCAGGTATTGATACGCCTGGATGGTCTGCGCGAACGGGAACGTCTTGGCGATTTTGGGCACGAAACGCCCGTCGGCAAGCCGGTCGAAAACGTACTTCGTAGCCTTCGCAAGCGATTCGGGATTCTGTGTGATAGCGAGCAAAGTGTAACCGCGGATGTTCAACGAGTGACCCAACGCGGTGAACAGCGGGAATGGCGTGGGCTCGGGGGATAAAGCGCCATATTCGAAGATGATGCCGCCTTGGGCGGCGGCCGCCGCGAGCTTCTCTATAAAGGGCCCCGCCACGGGATCGAACGTGAGACGTGCGCCCTTGCCGCCGGTGATTTCCTTTATACGCGCCACGTAGTCTTCTTCGTCGGTGACAACGACGTGATCGGCGCCAAGCGCCAGCAGCTCGGGGCGCTTCTTAGAAGTTCGCGTCACGGCGATCGCAGTGGCGCCTTCGGCCTTTACGATCTGAATGGCGGCCAGGCCGACACTGCTGGAGGCCGCTGGGATGGAGACAAAGTCCCCGCTTTCGACGCCGCCGATTGGGACCAGTGCGCCGTAAGCTGTCAAGTACTGCATCCAGATGGCCGATGCTTCGATAGCCGAGAGCTTGGCTGGATATTCGCCCAGCGCAGTGGCTGGCACAATCGCTTCTTCACCCAGAGTGCCATAGCGATTTTGCGAGAAGGCGGGTATGGTCGCAACTTTTTTCCCTATCCAGCCTTTGTCCACTGAATCGCCCACGGCTTCCACCACGCCGGCAACTTCATAACCCAGGCGCGCGGGCAGTTGTGGCTCCTCCACATATGCCGCGTGGTAAAACATGGACTCGGCCCGATTCAGCCCTGCAGCGTGGACTCGAATCCTGACTTCCCCTTTGCCAGGTTGGGCCGACGGGAGATCGTCGAACTTCAGGTTTTCTGGTCCGCCAATTTGATGGAAACGAATAATTTTAGGCATCAAGGTTTGAGCCGAGTGGATTGCCCGACTGCGGCTATTATAAACTAGGCACGTCGTCATGGAACTTAAGAAGAAACTTCAACAGATTTTGATTCCCGCAGCGTTCAGCATGATCGCGTTGCCTTGCCACGCGCAGCAGCCGGGCGCATTCACGGCGGCGCAAGCCACCGAAGGCCAAGCTGCATACAGCCAAAACTGCGCTGCATGCCACGGCCCGAATCTGGACGACGGCGAGTTCGCGCCACCGATCAAAGGCACGGCCTTCTCACAACAATGGGCCGGCAAAAGCGCTGGCGAGCTCTTCAATTACATCAGCACCAAAATGCCGCCCAGCAACGCGGGCGGTCTCGGCAATCCGGTCTATCTTCAGATCACTGCTTTCGTTCTTCAGTCGAACGGCGTCTCGCTCACTGCAACGAATTTTCCTGGTGCCGCGCCCGCCACTACAGGCCGGGCGCGTACGCCCACTCGTCCTTCGCCCGGCGGAGGCCTCTCACCGTACGCCAGCCTGATTCCCGCGCCGGCCAAGCCCAATCCTCTGGATAAACTGACTCCCGTTACTGACGCTGAACTGCAAAACCCTCCGGCCGGCGAGTGGCTCACCTGGCGGCGCACGTATGATGACTTGGGCTTCAGTCCACTGAAGCAGATCAACAAATCGAACGTCGCGCAGTTGCGCCCCGCCTGGACCTGGTCGTTGTATCCGGGCGCCAACGAAGCGACGCCGCTGGTCCACGATGGCATCATTTTCGTACACAGCGCGGGCGACCACCTGCAAGCTCTGAATGCAGCCACTGGCGACCTGCTGTGGGAGTATTCGCGGCAACTCCCGGCGGCCAAACCGGGAACGTTCCTCAATCTGGTCAAGCGCAACATCGCCATCTATGGCAATCACATCATCTTCGATACCTCGGACCTGCACGTGGTGGCGCTCGACACGAAAACGGGTGATGTCGCGTGGGAACACGAGGTTCTGGATCTCGACAAAAATCCGCGCATCGGGCTGACCGGCGGCCCAATCGTCGCCAAAGGCAAGGTGATCATCGGAACCGAAGGCCAGGGTCCCGGCGGGAACATGATCGTCGCTTTGGAGGCGGCCACGGGCAAGGAAGCCTGGCGCTTTTATACCATCGCGCGGCCCGGCGAGCCTGGCGGGAATAGTTGGAACGGGCTGCCACTCGAGAAACGCAGCGGCGCTTCAGTTTGGACCGCCGGCAGCTACGATCCGGCGCTGAACCTGGTCTTCTTCGGAACGGCGCAAACCTACGACACCGGGCCGCTGGTGCATCCGTCGACGGAACCCGGCGTTAACAACGACGGCCTGTACACCGACACCACGCTCGCGTTCGATCCCGACACCGGCAAGCTGGTCTGGCACTTCCAGCATGTCCAAAACGATCAGTGGGATCTCGACTGGGCGTTCGAGCGCCAGTTGATCAATCTTCCGGTCAACGGGCAGAGCAAGAGAATCGTGGTCACGGCCGGCAAGGAAGCCTTCTACGATGCGCTGGATGCGGCCACCGGAAAATATGAGTTCTCCATGGACCTCGGCATTCAAAACGTAATTACCGCGGCCGATCCGGTGACCGGCGCAAAAACAATTAACCATCAAGTTGTCATAGGCGATGGTGAAACCAAAACCGTTTGCCCGCACGCGGGCGGCGCCAAGAGCTGGATCCCGGGGTCTCTCAATCCCGATACGAAGATCCTGTACGTGCCGCTGGTGGAATCCTGCATGGACCTGATTCCGGTGGCAAAGGGCGAGCGCGGCGGACTTTCGTCGGGCGTGCGGTTCACCATCCGGCCGCGCCTGGATGGCGACGGCAAGTACGGCCGCTTTGAAGCGATCAATGTCGAAACGCGCAAGCCGGTTTGGATCGATCGGCAGCGCGCGCCGCAGACGACGGGCGCGCTCGACACCGCTGGCGGCATCGTGTTCGATGGCTCGCTCGACCGCTACATTCGCGCTTATGACGACTCCAACGGTAAAGTGCTGTGGGAGACGCGCCTGAACGACGTGCCGAGTTCTTGTCCGATTACTTATAGCGTTAACGGCAAGCAGTATGTCGCTGTGGTGGTGGGCAATGGCGGCGCGCACGCCATCACCTGGCCGCCGCTGGTGCCGGAGATTCAGAACCCGCCGAGCGGGGGCGCGGAGCTGTGGGTGTTCGAGCTGCCGGAGAAGCCGGTTAACTGATGGTTGGCCAAGGTCAGGGCGGGCTTCCTAAACCGCTCCCCTCTGGTGTACAATTGTACACGCGCTGGTCGAGTGGGATCCGCGCAAAGCGAGCCTTAATGCCCGCAAACATGGCATCCAGTTCGCCGACGCGGTAGCTGCCCTAGAAGACGAGCGGGCATTAACCATTGCCGATCTCTCATCCAGCGAAGAGGAGCGTTGGGTGACGACTGGGCTAGACCCGCTTGGTCGTGTCATAGTCGTTGTCTACACTTGGCGGGGCCAGCTGGTGCGGCTAATTTCAGCCCGTCGTGCGACGCCTCGCGAGCAACGGTTGTATGAGGAGGGAACGTATGAAACGTGAATACGATTTTTCAAAGGCGAAGCGTGGGCCTGTGATGCCGGTTCCCAAAGGAAAAACGAGAATCACGATTCGCCTGGATGACGACGTGATTGATTGGTTCCGCGATCAAGTTGACAGAGCCGGAGGGGGCAACTATCAGAGCCTGATCAACGATGCATTGAGAGAGCACATGGGGCGCTCGCGAGAACCACTGGAGACCACGCTTCGCCGCGTAATCCGGGAAGAGATCCGCCGGACCGGGTAGCTTTCAATGATCCACACGGCGCGGTCGGTAGTGCGCGGTCTTCCAGGGCCAATGCGATCGCGATATTCTGAACCTGGATGCCTCTCGAAGACTCACTCCTTTACCGCTTGATCGCGCTGGCGTTCCTGGTCCTCGCCGCGATCGCGCCCGCGCGCTCGCAAGTTGTCAAAAACTTCGTGCCCGTCACGCCCGAAATGCTCTTGAACCCGAGCCCGGACGATTGGCTGATGTTCAGCCGGACCTACGACGCGCAGCGCTTCAGCCCGCTCAAGCAGATCAACAAGCAGAACGTCGGCACACTGCGGCTGGCGTGGGAGCGCGGCATGACGCCCGGCCAAACCGAGAGCATTCCGCTGGTGCATGACGGCGTCATGTATGTCATCAATCCCGGCGCGGTGATCCAGGCGCTGGACGGAGCCACGGGCGATCTGATCTGGGAGTACAAGCGCAAGGTTCCGGCGAGCGTGGCGTTGATGGCGCGGCCCAAATCGCTCGCGATTTATCAGGACGTGATCCTCTATACCGCACCCGATAGCTACGTGGTCGGCCTGGACGCACGTACCGGCGAGCTTCGGTGGCAGACCAAGACCGACGAGCGCGGGCACACCTCCGGTCCCATCGTTGTCAATGGGAAAGTGATTACGGCCGGAACATGCGTTGGGGGCTTGCGCGCGAACTGCTATCTAGCCGCGCACGATGCCATCACGGGCAAGGAAATCTGGCGATTCTACACGACGCAGGACGACAAGGATCCCGCCGGAGATTCGTGGAATGGCGCGCCGGTCGACAAGCGCGTGGCGTCCACCTGGGCGCTTCCGGGCTCCTACGATCCCGCGCGCAATCTGCTTTATTGGGGCATAGCGAATCCCACGCCGAACACGCGCGCCGATCGGCATGGCGGCAATCCCGACGGCACCGCTCGCTCCACGCCGGCCGATCTGTACAGCAATTCCACGGTGGCGCTGGATCCCGACACCGGCAAGCTGGTTTGGTATTACCAGCATCTGCCCGGCGACGACTGGGACATGGACATCAATGAAGAGCGCACTCTGCTGCGAACCGCCGTGAGCCCCGATCCAAAGTTTGTGAAGTGGATCAATCCGGACATCCCGCGCGGCCAGGTGCACGACATCTCGGTCAACGTCGGCGAAGGCGGTGGGCTGTGGGCGCTCGATCGCGGCACCGGCCAATTTCTCTGGGCGATTCCGTTCCCCTTTGATACCCCGAATTTCATCTTGTCGAATATCGATGTGAAGACCGGCAAGGCCTACATCAACTGGGATATGGTGTTGAAGCATCCAGGCGATCACCACGTGATTTGCTATCTCAACACGCGCAGCTATTGGCCGACTGCGTACAATCCTGAAAAGAATTCGCTCTACGTTCCTTACTTCGATACTTGTCTCGACATGACTTCGGCGGTGCCGGCGGGCACGCCTGGTCAGACCGAGGCGCGCGAGAAACGCTTTGGCGTCGCGAGGCCGGGTTCCGATCCGGATGCGCGCGTGGGCCTTGCCAAGATCAACATGTCGACAGGCGAGATGCAGCGCTTCAGCACCGGGTCGCACGCCACCAGCACCGGCGCGGCGCTCGCCACAGCCGGCGATTTGGTTTTCTGGGGCGATTTGAATCGGCGATTTCGCGCCTTCGATGCCGACACTGGCAAGATTCTCTGGGAGCAGATCGTCGGCGGCACGGTTTCAGCGAGCACCATCAGCTACGCGGTGAAAGGCAAGCAGTACATTTGCGTCATGACCGGCGACAATCTGGCCGTGCCTGGGTTGCTTGGCGACACGAACTTCGGGGGCGTGACGCCCGAGTTCAAGGTTCCGCGCGGGCACAACGCGATTTACGTTTTCGCGCTGCCGTAATTCAGACTCAGCGCTTCTTGGTGATCTCGACCACGCCGCGATCGCCGTCCACCTTCACCCAGTCGCCGGTCTCGATCACGCTCAGCGGATCCTGATCGAGCTCGGTGACCGCCGGTACTCGCGTCACCACCGCGCCCAATGCAATCTTGGTGGTCATCTGATTGAAGATCATCGCGAGCGGCGCCGACTTGGTCAGGCGCGTCATGTGAAAGGCATTCGACCATCCCGACGATCCTTTCGCGCCCTGAAAGACCAGCACCTTATCCTTGAAGCTCTTCCCGCGCAGTTCGTGCCGAGTTTCGATGATCGTTCCGGTCATCGGATCGATGCCGCCCCACCCGGAAATCGTCTCGCGCGTCACGAGCGCTTCACCCTCCGCGCAACCACCCACGATGCCGCGCCCGTGAAGCACAATCATGGGAGCTCACCCGTCCAGCGCCCGGTCAGCGCGGCCTTGATGCAGTCTTCGGTTGTGCCGAACCAGGCTTCCACGCCGACCATGGCCGGCAGATAGTGGACCTGCTTCGCCGAATCGAGCGCTACCACTTTCGTTCCCTTGGGTACCGCGCGCGCGATGGCCGAGCAGGTGTCGGTCATCACCAGGCCGCCCGCGTCCTCGATCGTTTTGGTGAACCCGCTGATATCCGCGACGGTCTTCACGGCGCGCGATGTGAACATCCACAGGTGGGTCTTGATCTTCTTGCCTACGAGCAGCCGCGCAACCTCGCGAAACTGATCGATCGAGGCATGTGGGCACCCGAGCATCACATAATCCACATTCGGATCGCGGCCGTTCGCGTTCAGAGTGTCGTACACGCGCCGCCGTTCCTCGGCGCCATACTTGATGGTCGCGACCGGCTGGCGCGAACCGAGCGCTATTTCCAAACTTGCCGCTTCGGGAGTCACGCCGACGATGTGATACATCTCCACTCCGCCCGACGACGCGGCGGCAGCGCCGAAATGTTTGTGGCGCAGCGGATCTGCCTGCCGAATCGCGCCCGTGACCACCGGAATATTTTCCTGCATGATGTCGCCGACGAAATAGCCGAGCATGCCCCAATCCATCACGCTCTCAACCGGCTTTGTCTCCACGTGGACGCGGTGCGTCCCATGGCGGTATTCGTCGCGATGCAGGCCCCAATCGGGAATCTTGCCGGTGAGCATGGCGGCGCTGGTGCTCTCGCGGCCCTCCGTATTGGTACGCGCGCCGATGACGGAATTGCAGTACACCACGGCGGAGGATTCCATCCAGGCGCAATGCTCGCCCTTTACCGGCAGGTTGCCCGCCAGATACGGCGTGCACGTCTTCATGATCCGAACTCCGTGCCGGGCCAGTTCAGCTTCATCTGCGTGCTGGTGTTGCATGGCCTCGAGGCTCATCCCCAGATCGGTCCAATGTTCCAGATCCATTCCGCCCTGCAAATGGCAGCAATTCCCGGTTGCCGCTGGCACGGACATGATTTCACCGGCATCCAGATCGTAGAGCGAAAATACCGTTTCGAAGCTGCCGTCGCCGGCGTGTTCTTCGAAATATTTCTGCAGAAACAGTGTCGACGATCCGGGCACGCCCGCAATATTGTGGGTGTCGACAAACCGGTCCGCGCCGAGGGCTTCGGCGTATCGAACCAACAATTCCATGGCCTTTTGTTTCGCGACGCCGGACACGCCGTCCAGCATGGCCTTTTCGTCGTCTGCCAGGATCATGGCTTCGGCCGGCTAACCGCGTTCTTCGATGTGCTTCAACCGCGCGTCGAGCACTTCTTCTACTCGCCGTAGCTCCGCGCGCCACAGATCGCGCATGTCGTCGAAGCGCTTGTCGATGCCATCGAATCTGGTCTTAAAGAGGGCAGTGAGAATCCCAATCAAAGCGGCGTTGAACAATATGGGGATGCCGATGGTGAGATAGAGCTGTTCGTTGGTCACCAACACAAGTACGCTCCGCCTGGAACTATTCTCCCACAGGGCGCTCGTCGGCCGGCTAACCGCGTTCTTCGATGTGCTTCAACCGCGCGTCGAGAACTTCTTCCACCCGCCGTAGCTCCGCGCGCCACAGATCGCGCATGTCGTCGAAGCGCCTGTCTACGGCGTCAAAGCGCTTGTCGATACCGTCGAATCTGGTCTTGAACAAAGCGATGACAAGCCCGATCAACGTGGCGTTAAACAGCATTGGAACACCGACTAGGATGTAGAGCTGTTCGTTGGTCACCAACACAAGTGCGCTCCGCCTGGAACTATTCTCCCACAGGCCGTTCGTCGGGCGACTAACCCCGCTCTTCGATGTGCTTCAATCGCGCGTCGAGAACTTCTTCCACCCGCCGTAGCTCCGCGCGCCACAGATCGCGCATGTCGTCGAAGCGTCGGTCGACGGCATCGAAGCGCTTGTCCACGGCGTCGAAGCGTACGTCAATTTTTGCCTCGACTTTGCCTACCTTGGCGTTGAAAAGGGCGACAACAAGCCCGATCAGCGTGGCGTTAAACAACATCGGAACGCCGACTAGGATATAGAGCTGTTCGTTGGTCACCAAATCAAGTGCGCTCGGCCTGGAACTATTCTCCCACAGGGGATTCGTCCTCCACGTTCGCCGCCAGCCTACGACGCAGCGCCCCCAAATCGATCTCGTGCACGCTTCCCTGCCCCGCCAAATCCAGCGCGTGCGCCGCCGCCGCGCCCATCGCTATGCACGGGCCCATCACCCGCACGCTCGACAGCGCTGTTGCGTCGCCATCGATGCAGCGCCCCGCGGCCACGAGATTATCCACAGCTGGCGGCGTCAAGCTTCCGAGCGGCACGTAATGGACGTGGTCCGCGTCGAACGGCTCCCACACGTACCCCTCGGCGTTGTGATGTTGTTCGAGCGGCCAGGCTGTTCGCGCGACGCTGTCGGGAAACTTCACGCCCCGCCGCACCTCGTCCACCGTCAAGTGATGCCGTCCCACGATCCAGCGCGTCTGCCGGATGCCGGGCAGCCCATACGAACGCACGCGCGCCTGTCCGAAGGCCGCCGGAAATTCCGAGCGGAGGAATGTCATAGTGCGGTCGGCCTGATCCTTGCCTTCGAGACCGGTCTTGGAAGCTCCGAACGGATCCATCGGATTCTCGATGTGCGTCATATTCACGACCGCGGTAGCGCGCCCTGGAAAGCTCATGGCGAACCCATCCCGCCGGATCATTCCGTACTCCGCCCCGCGCTCCCGAATGCGCTCCGACATTTCCGCGCGGCTGGGTTTGTGCGCCTCATCGAAATTCTCGATCACGATCATTTGCGATCCGTAGATTATGCCTTCGGCCGGTTCGCGGCACTCCAGGCCCGCTTGCCAAACCACGGCCGCATCGCCCGTAGCATCCACAAACCCGTTTGCTCGAACCAGCACGTCACCATAGCGGGTGGAAAATTCCAGCGCCTTGATCCTCGGGCCATCACGCTCGACACTCCGCAAAATCGCGCCCACCAGCGGCGTGATCTTCAGTTCCAGAACCTTGCGCTCCACCCAGCGCCCCAGCGCGACCTCGTTGTACAACGCGTTCAGCGACACGCCGCCCATCACCACATGCAAATCACCGGTGGCGCTCAAGTCGCGAAGGATATCGTCGGCGATCCCGTGGGTCAGTTGTTTGTTTTTCGGGGGATTGCCAAACAACCCCACGATCATTCCGATGATGGAGTTCACCGCTTGCCCGCCGAGCGCCGGCAATCCATCGATCAGGACCACCCGGCGCCCCAATCGAGCCGCTTCGATGGCCGCGGAAACGCCCGAAATCCCCGCGCCCACCACGCAGATGTCGGCCCAGTGCTCCCGCGACGGGGCCGCGCCATTGCGCTGTATCACCCGCGTCTGGGGGCGAAAGGGTTTTTCGAGCATCCGCTACCAGCTCGTTATCACGAGCCCATTTTCAAGGCGCTTTTCAGGAACGTGAAGCGGTCCGCCCACTCGTCGATCTGCTTGGTAGTCGGCTTCCCCGCACCATGTCCGGCACGGGTCTCGATGCGAATCAAAATTGGCGCCGGACCCTCCTGCGCCTGTTGCAGCGTAGCTGCGTATTTCAAGCTATGACCCGGCATCACGCGATCGTCGTGATCGGACGTGGTGATCAGCGTCGGAGGGTACTCGATGCCCTTGCGGATATTGTGCAGCGGCGAATACGCGCGCAGCACCTTGAAATCCTCTGGATTGTCGGACGATCCATACTCGCCCACCCACTGCGTTCCGAAGCCGAACTTCTGGAACCGCAGCATGTCCATGACACCGACAGCAGGCATCGCCGCGCCAAACAAATCGGGCCGCTGGTTCAGCACCGCGCCGATCAACAATCCGCCATTGCTGCCTCCAAAGACCGCGAGCTTGGGCGTCGATGTGTACTTATTCGCGATCAGCCACTCACCCGCCGCGATGAAATCGTCGAACACGTTCTGCTTCTTGGCGCGCATGCCCGCCTGGTGCCATGCCTCGCCATACTCGGATCCTCCGCGAATGTTCGCCACCGCGTAGATACCGCCCATCTGCATCCATTCCACAATCGCCGGCCGGAAGTCCGGAGTCTCCGCGATATCGAAGCCACCGTAGGCGTAGAGCAATGCCGGGTTCTGCCCGTCCAGTTTCAGGCCTTTCTTGTAACTCAGAAACATCGGGACGCGCGTGCCATCCTTACTTAAATAGAAAATCTGCTTGGTCTCATATAGCGATAAATCCGCCGCAACTTTGCTCTGCCGGATCACCGTGCTTTTCGCGGTCTCCAAATCCAGCCGGTAGATCTCCGGCGCGATGGTGAAACCCTCGAAGCGGTAGAACATTTCCTTGTCC
>Ga0302324_100015465_pt1 | contig 15301 bp, 13 predicted proteins | sample Palsa_T0_1_FD_201949 | JGI IMG/M metagenome (GOLD analysis project Ga0302324, IMG submission 201949) | Peat permafrost microbial communities from Stordalen Mire near Abisko, Sweden - Palsa_T0_1 | ecosystem: Environmental > Terrestrial > Soil > Palsa > Peat permafrost | place: Sweden: Abisko...
TTGCGCTGAGACGGCCTCGGGCGCTGGTGCGGCTTCGTGCGCTAATGCGGCTTCGTGCGCTGATGCGGCTTCGTGCGCTGGTGCGGCTTCGTGCGCTGGTGCGGCCTCTTGCGCTGATGCGGGCTCGGGCGCGGGAGCTTCGGTCACGGGAGCCCGCGTCTGCGCCGTGGACTCCAGAATCTCGTCAATCATCGGCGCAGACTCTTCGGCCGCGGCTGCAGGAGCCTGCGACAGTGCCTGGATGCGCTCGAGGGCATTGCGCGCCGGCGACAGGCCGCGGCCCATCGCAACCGCTTCGCGCATACGCGCGAGCTCATCAATACTCGCCTGTAGAACGTCGAAGGTTGCCGGCATCGCTGCCACCGCGCCCTGATCGATCTGCAGCACGAGACTCTCGAGCTCATGGCTCAAGTCGCCCATGGGGCCAATGCCAGCCATGCGCGCGCCGCCCTTCAACGTGTGCAGCGAGCGCTTCAACGACGCGCGCGACTCGGCGCTCCCAGGGTCGTCCCGCCAGGCGGCGATCGCTGCTTCCGCGCTTTCGAGAAGCTCGGTCGCTTCGTCCGTAAAGATGCTCGCGATCTCGGGATCAAACTGCGAGACAGTCTCTGCGCGCGGCTGCGCCTGTTGAGCTGCACGCGCGGCGTGCGCGGCGTCGGCGATGCGCCGGTCGAGCCCAGCATGCGCATGGGCGATGCGTCGCAGAAGGCTCTCGTGCGAAAGGAAAAAACCGGTCGACTCATCGAGGTTGGACACCACCGACTCCATCGCCACCATGGTGTCCGCAAGCAGAATGAGATCGCCGCTCTCAAGGCCCAATCCACTATCAAACGCCTTGCGTAGCCACTGATCGAGCGGTTGCGCAAGCCTGATGCCGTGGCGCGCCTCGGCCATGTTGGAGCTGCCGGAGAGCGTATGGACCGCGCGATAGATCTCCTCGGGCAGTGCATGCGGCGGGGAGGCGCTGCTTTCACGCTCCAAATAGGCACGCACGACCGAGACGTGGGCGCTCGTTTCGCGCGCGTAGATGTCGGCAAGCACAGCGTCCGCGCCGAATGCAACGGGCTCCGGGACCTGCGGCTCGACAGCCGGGGCGGGCGCGGGCTCGGTTTCCGGCGCTGCGGCGTGCGTGACCTCTAACATGCTCGGCTCCGGCGGCTCCTCCGCCGGTGCAGGAGGAGGAGCAGCGGCAGCAGCGGGCAATTCCCCTTGGTTCGCAGCCAGAGCATTGGCGCGCGCCAGAATCGATCCCGCGTCATGCGCCTGCGCTTGGCCCGTCTCGAGCTGATCAATCAATTGCGGCAAAGTGGTGACGGCGCTGCTCAGCGTCGCGACGATGGGCTGCGTGCGCGAGAGGGTATTGTCGAGCAGGCGATTTACGAGATTCTCGATCGACCAGGCGAACTCGGCGAGCTCGCGCGCGCCCACCATGCGGCCGCTGCCCTTCAAGGTATGAAAAGAGCGGCGCAGCGTCGCAAGTGCCTCACGGTCGAGCGGGTTCTGCTCCCACTCGTGAAAATGTTTACTGATCTTCTGCAGCTCCTCGCGAGCCTCCTCGATGAAGAGTTTCAGAAGCTCGGGATCAGCCGTGTCGGCGAAAGCCACACTGGCAGGCTCGCGCACCGGTAGGATCGGCAGGATCGGATGAGTGCCGGTCAATACCATCTGCGGCGTGTGCGGCTCCTCCCCCGCACGCGCAAGCTGCACCGTGCGCGCAAATGAGCCGGGCGCGAGCGCCTCCACCGTCGGTACAGGGGGCGTGGGTTCCGACTCGAGCGCGCGCAGCGAGCTCTCCGCATTATCGAGCATGTACCACGGGTCGCTGCGCCCCGATTGCAGCGTCTCCATGTAGTACTCGACGCTGACGATCGAGTCTGCGAGCCGATCGAGCGAGCCCAGCGTCAAGGCGCGACCGCCCGGTTGCATGACGCGCCGCAGCTGCACGCCAATCGCCTCGACGATCTCCACCGCGCGCGTCTTGCCGAGCATCAGGAGGCCCGCCTTAAGACCGCGCATCAGCTCCTGCCAGCTATCAAGCCCCGCCGCATCGATGGCGCCGACCACCGCCTGGGTCACTGCCTCTTTGATGCGTGCGAGGTTCAGGATGCACTCGCGCAGCACCGCGTTTTGCACCTGCTGGAACTCGTTGTCTTCGTCACGCCCGGGAACCTGCGATTTCGGCAGGATCATGCCCACGAGCTGATCGTCGAGCTTGTCCTCGACACCGATGAGCGTGGCGGCGATCTCAACGAGGAGCGCCTCATCGGGCTTCAACTCACCTGAAACGATCTTATCCAGGCGCTGCGTCTCGCGCATGATGTTGGTGCGCAGCTCGCCCAGTCCCAATACGCCAAGCGTATCGGCGATCTTGCGCAACAGCGCCGCCTGCGAGCCCAACTCCTTCGGCTGGCCTGAGCCGCGGCGCACGAAGATGTCGAGGACGTCTTTGACCTTGGAGAGATCCTCGCGAATGGCCGCCGCCACCGTCTGCATGAGCTTAACGGAAGGCGCGGAGAGATTCTCGCGCTCCTCCTCGATGTTCTCATCCACCGGCAGGAGCTCGGAGAGACGAAACGAGGCACGCACAGCGACCGCACGCGGTCCCGTCGTCTCCGTGCGGCCGACGTAATAGAGAAGATTATTGAGGAGCTCAACAGGCGGGGACTGCGTGTAGCGCGACTCGCCCTCCTCGTAGAGGCGTTTGATCTCGCGGTCCGCCAAACCCAGGAGGCGCTTGATTGAGACACCACCTTCGAGGGCGCCTTCCTGCAGCGCCTCGATGACCGCGCCGACCACCCACCACAGCTGGAACACCGGCTGATGGGTCGCGATCTGCTCAAGCTTGCTGGATACGGCGGCCAGGATCTCGAGGTTCTGCTCGATACGCTCGCCGCGGATCCAGCCGATGAGCCCGACCTGGAATCGCGTGCGCAGACGCCGGCCCCATTGCTCAACCGTCAGCGGCAGCTCTCCGGGGCCCACGGGAATGGGCTGCGCCTGCTTGTCCGACTTCAAATTCAACAGGAGCAGCGTGCCCTCGGAGAGGAGGGAGCTACCGCGTACGGCGCGCAGATCATTCAAGAGCGGCAAGAGCACGAGCGCAAGATCGCGGCCGCCGGCGAGGACGCGCTCGAGGTAGCTCGGCAGCTGCACCATCGCGCGCATCAGGGCATCCAAGCTCTCGGCCTGGCTCTTGCGCTCCGTGGCGGTTGCGAGAAGGTAGCGCGCGACGTGCTCCATTTCCTCGGCAAGCAGCGCCGCCCCGTAGATTTCGAGCACACGCAGCACGCCCTGCACCTGGTGCAGCTCACGCGCGCAGCGCTCGAGGAGCGCGAAGTTGAGCGGCTGCTCGACGTAGCTTTCGAGCGCGGTGCGCGCCTCGGCGAGCGTTGCATTCAGCTCCCGGCCTACGAAATCGAAGGTTTGCGAGGCAACGTCCGCCATGGTGTGGGCCTAAGAGCCGCCGACCGCCGGTCTGAGGCCGCGGGCCGGTTTGGCCTCCTCGGCAGCGCGGAAAGTTCCGCTCGCAGGCGCGAGCGGCTCAGGAGCCGGAGCGCCCGGCAGCCGGAAGCCCGAGGCGGAACGGCGCAGGCCCGCCGAGAGCTCCGCAAGCTTGGCGATGGCGCCGGAAGTTGCGCTCGTTGAATCCGCGGTCTGCGCGCTGATTTCCTTCAACACCTGCATGTTGCGCGCGATCGCCTGCGCGGCGGAAGTTTGCTGGCGGGCACTGGCGGAGATGTTCTGCACCAGGCTTGCGATCTGATTGGAGACCTGTTCGATCTCCTCAAGCGCAGCCCCCGCATTCTCGGCGAGGAGCGCGCCGCCGACGACGTCCGTGGTGCTGCGCTCCATCGACACGACCGCCTCATTGGTGTCGGTCTGAATGGTGCGCACCAGCACTTCGATTTGCTTCGTGGCATTGGCCGCGCGCTCCGCCAGGCGCTGCACCTCGTCCGCGACGACTGCAAAGCCGCGACCTGCTTCTCCCGCCATGGAGGCCTGGATCGAGGCATTAAGCGCCAGGATGTTGGTCTGCTCGGCAATGTCATTGATGAGTTCGACGATGTTGCCGATCTCCTGCGAGCTCTCGCCCAGACGCTTGATGCGTTTGGACGTCTCCTGGATGGTCTCGCGAATGGCATTCATGCCATCGATCGTGCGGCGCACCGCATCGCCACCCTTGTGCGCCACTTCCACCGAGTGCCGCGCCACATCCGCGGCGCGCTCGGCGTTACCGGAAACTTCCTCGGTCGAGGAGGCCATGCCGCCCGCCGACTCGGTCGCAGAGGAAATCTGCTTGGATTGCGCACCGCTCGCCTTCGCCAGATGCTGCGCCAGTGCCTGCGTCTGGCGCGTCGCGCCGTCGACTTGAATCGAGGAATGATTGATCGTGATCACAAGTCCGCGCAGTGCTTCGACCGCATAGTTGATCGAGTCCGCGATCGCCCCGGTGATGTCCTCGGTGACGGTCGCCTGCACGGTCAAATCCCCGTCAGCGAGACTTGAGAGCTCATCGAGGAGGCGCAGTATGGCCTGCTGGCTGCGCTCGTTCTCCTCGCGCTGCGCATCGACCGCCAGGCGCTGCTGATTGGCCATGTCGCGCTGCTCGCGCGCGCTTTTCCACACGGCCGCGAGAACAAGCACGGCTGCCACGGCCGGCACGAGAGGTGCCCACCACAAAAGCGCATAGCCCGGCACGACCCCGTGCGCGAGGAGGCAGGTGCCGGCGGCAGCCGCGATGAGGGCAATCGCGAGGATCACCCAGGTGTCGATGGCGCGGGTCAAGCAGCCGCCTCCGTGAAGCTTGCGCTCTCGAGCAGCTGGCGCAGGCTCAACACAGGCCAGGTTTCGCCGCCGCGGCGAAAGGCACCCGCCAGATAGCGATCACACTGTGCGAGCGTCGGCGGCGGATCGCCCGAGAACTCATTTTCCGCAAAGCGTCGAAAGCCCAAAACCTCATCGACCACGAGACCCGCCGGAATATCCCGGTGATTGACCACCAGGATGCGCGTGTTGCGCGTGAGAACGGTGGGACTGCCGCCCAGGAAGTGCCGCAGATCAATGACGGCAAGAAGATGGCCGCGGACGTTGGCGAGGCCCTTCACCCAACCCTTCGCTCCCGGTACGCGCGTCAGGGCGGGCGGCACGCTCGACACTTCGCGGGTCTCCTCGCGCGCGACCAGATAAAGCTCACCCGCAATGCGCAGGGCAACCCCCACCCACTCGCGCCCGACAGCGCCTTCGTGGCTGACTTGTGCGGAGACCGCGCGCCCCCGCCGCTCGAGCTCTGCCAGTAACTCGTACGGCCGGTCCCGCAGTGATTTGAGAGCAACTTCCGCCATCAGGGCGCCAATGATTCAGACCGCAAGCGTGGCCTGTGCCTTTGCAACCAGCTGATCCGGGGATACCGGCTTCACCATGTAATCGACCGCCCCCTGGCGCAAGCCCCAGATACGATCGGTCTGCTGACCCTTCGAGGTCACCATGATGATCGGAATGGCGCGTGTCTTTGGATCGTTCGCCAAAGCGCGCGTTGCCTGATAACCGTTCATTCCGGGCATGACGATATCCATGAAAATGAGATCTGGACTCATCTCGCGAGCAAGACGAATGCCCTCGGCGCCATCGGCGGCGGCAGCGGTGCGGTAGCCGTGGCGTTCGAGCGCTTTTTGCATCACATGCATTTCGGTGGGTGAATCGTCCACGATGAGTATGAGCGGCATGGGCCTTATCTCCCGATATGCGTCTCGATCGCGTTCAACAACTCATCCTTCGTAAAGGGCTTCGTCAGATAGTGCTCGGAGCCTACGATGCGTCCGCGTGCACGATCGAACAAACCGTCCTTCGAGGACAGCATGATCACGGGAATCTGACGGAAAACCTTGTTGTGCTTTATGAGCGAGCAGGTCTGATAGCCATCGAGCCTCGGCATCATGATATCAACGAACACGATGTCGGGTTGATGGTCCGCGATTTTGGCGAGCGCATCAAATCCATCAACCGCCGTGAAGACCTCGCAACCTTCCTTGGCGAGCAGCGTTTCGGCCGTTCGGCGGATCGTTTTGCTGTCGTCGATGACCAGGACTTTCAAGCCCTGGAGCTTCGAGTTGCTGCCCGTCACGGTGCTAAGAACTCCTGCCATGGTCATGGGTAGTCAGCGCTTGATGCGAGATTGAAATGCAACACAGTTTTTAACATATCGGTATACCCCTCGCTATGCCATGCCCGTCACGTTTTTGCGAGTCAAGCACGCGACTTCGCTCGCGATTTGCGCCGCTGCGACATATTCGCGCCGGTGTTAATCATAATCTCAAAGCATCCGTTACCATTCGACCCCATGAATGCACCGCGGCGCCTGGCCGTCCTCATGGATCCGATCGCCGACATCAAGTACGCGAAGGACTCGACGCTTGCGATGCTCCTCGCCGCACAGGCGCGCGGCTTCGAGCTTCACTACCTCGAACAGCGCGATCTCGCCCTGCGCGACGGCATAGCTTCTGCCCGTGTGCGCACCCTCACTGTACGCGCAGATCCACTCTCCTGGGTGACACTCGGCGAGCCACAAGTCGTCCCCTTGGGAGAATTCGATTGCATTCTCATGAGGAAGGACCCGCCGTTCGACACCGAATACATCTACTCCACCTACATCCTCGAGCGCGCGCAGGATCAGGGCGCGCTCGTCGTCAACCACCCGCGCGGCCTGCGCGATATGAACGAGAAGGTCTACACCGCCTGGTTTCCCGAGTGTTGCGCCCCGACGCTCATCACACGCGATATGCGCGATATGGAGGCTTTCCTGCACGAGCAGGACAAGATCGTCTGCAAGCCATTGGATGGCATGGGGGGCCGCTCGATCTTCGTGGTGGAGCGCGGCGACAAGAACGCGCACGTGATATTCGAGACCCTGAGCGACTACGGGAAGCGCTTCATCATCGTGCAGCGGTACCTGCCTGAGATCGTGGCAACGGGCGATTCGCGCATCCTGCTCATCGAGGGCCAGCCTGTGGACTACGCGCTGGCGCGCATTCCGCTGCCGACGGATCATCGCGGCAATCTCGCCGCCGGTGCGCACGGCGTCGGCCGGCCGCTCAACGAACGCGACCGCTGGCTTGCCGGTCAGATCGGCCCCAAGCTTGCGCAGGCGGGCATGCTCTTTGTGGGATTGGACGTGATCGGCGGCTACGTCACGGAAATCAACGTCACGAGCCCCACCGGCATCCGCGAGCTCGACAAGCAATTTGGCACCGATATCGGCGGCCAGCTGATCGACGCGGTCGAGCGTCGCCTGGCAGCGCGCTGAAGGCTGCGAAGTTCGACACGAATTTCATCCGCCGCGCCCCGCTATACTCGCCTCCCCAGGCACGAGCGCCACTTTTGGTTAATCAGTGACATCGAGGGCATTGGCAGTACGGGAGGGGGTCGCCCCGGTGCGCGATCGTCTCCTCGTCACTTTCTTTTTTGCCGCCATCGCGCATGCCGTTCTGATTCTCGGCCTCACCTTCAGCGCGGCGGCAGATAAGAGCGCAAGTCCCCCGGGACTGCAGGTGCTCCTGGTTTCCGACGAGTTGCCAGAGTCTGCAAAGAATGACACCGCAACCTATCTCGCGCAGCGCACGCAGCGCGGCTCCGGCAACACGACCGAACATGTCGCGCCGCGCAATCGTGCTACCGCCATGCCCACACCTGAGCAGGCAGGCGTTGAGAACGGCGCTCTCACGCAAGCGCTAGCGGCCGCGCCTGATGCAGCCGAGGAGCGGGTCCTCACCAGCACCGGCTGGAATCCGCAGGTGCGGTATTTTGCCGAAGACGCAGGCACCGAAACGGCGGAACAAGAGCCCCTCCGGCTCGACGGACGGCGCGCCGATGAGGCGGGGCCCGAGGACGACACCGGGCCCGCCCAGCTTGAGGGGCCCAAGCGCGATGAGCTCTGGGTCACTCCGGATTCCCGCGCCGCAAGCCTCGCACCCTATCTTGATGCATGGCGCCACAAGGTCGAGCGTATCGGCACCTTGAACTACCCGAGCGCCGCACGCCGCGCAGGCAAAGCAACCAGCCCGGTCCTTGAGGTCGCTATCAACGCAAGCGGCGCTCTCGAGAGGGCCGTGATCCGCCAATCAAGCGGAGATCAGGAGCTCGACCAGGCGTCTCTTGCTATCTTGAAGCTCGCGAGCCCCTTTGATCCCTTCCCTCCCGAGCTCGAGCGCCAGTACCACGTGCTGCGCTTTGCCTATGAATGGCAGTTCGTCGGCGGCCGAGTTCAAGCCGGCGGCGTCTCCGCGGTTCCTTGAGCAAGCCCCGCCGCATGCCCATACTGGGCGGCATGGGCGACTCGACGTTCACCAACCATCTCCTGATCGCGATGCCCACGCTGGACGATCCGAATTTCGCGCAGGCGGTGACGCTGGTGTGCGAGCACACGGAGAAGGGAGCGCTCGGCATCGTGCTCAATAAGCCGCTGCCGATGAAGCTGTCCGATGTTCTGACGCAGATGCAGCTTGAGCCCTCGACGACTGAGATCGCAGCGCAACCGGTGCTGCGTGGCGGCCCCGTGCACACCGATCGCGGCTTTGTCCTGCATCGCCCGGGCGGCGAGTGGGACCACACGCACAAGGTCTCCGAATCCATCCAGGTGACCACTTCGCGGGACATCCTCGCGGCCATGGCGCGCGGCGAAGGGCCGAGCGATGCCTTCATTGCGCTGGGGTACGCCGGCTGGGACTCAGGCCAGCTCGAGCGCGAGATGCGCGACAACGCCTGGCTCTCCATGCCCGCCGATGCGCGCGTGGTATTTGAGCTGCCCTTCGAGGAGCGCTGGCTTGCATCCTGGCGCTTCCTCGGCATTGATGTCGATCAATTGAGCCCCGACTCCGGCCATGCATAGTTGGGCGGATCACGCATGCGCTCGACTTAAGGCATGAATGAGATCCGATGCGTCATCGCCTTTGATTTTGGTTTAAAACGCATCGGCATCGCCGCAGGCGACACGCTCACCCGCGCTGCCGCTCCCCGCCCCGCCGTCAGCGTCGGCGCCCACGGCCCCGACTGGAACGCCATCGCGCGCGAAGTTGCGGCGCTGCAGCCGCGGCTTCTTATCGTGGGAGCTCCGTATAATGTCGACGACAGTCCGGGCGTATTGGCGCCTGCGGCGCTCGCCTTCGCCGCCGAGTTGCAGCGCCGCTTCGGTCTAGAGGTGGCGAGGGTCGACGAGCGATTCTCCTCCCTCGAAGCGGGTGCGATGTTGAAGGCGCAGCGCGCGGCAGGGCAGCGCCGGCGCATTCGCCGCGAGCACATCGACAGTGCCGCGGCAGCTGTGATCCTTGAGCGCTGGTTCGCGGGGGAGGGGCAGAGCACATGAACGGTCTGGGCGCCAACGGGCAGCTGCGAGCGAACGGTACGCTGCGTCATCTCCTGACACTGGAGGGCCTGCCGCGCGCGCTCCTCGAGGCACTCCTCGAGCAGGCCCAGAGATATGTGCGAGCGCCCGGCGTGCGCATCCCGCCGAGCAACCTCTTGAGCGGCGTCACCGTCGCCAATCTCTTTACCGAACCGTCAACCCGCACGCGCGTGTCATTTGAGCTTGCGGCCAAGCGCCTCGGAGCTCAGGTCATCAACCTTGAGGTGCAGCTTTCCTCGCGCGCCAAGGGTGAGAGCATGCTCGATACCGTCTACACGCTCGAAGCGCTGCACGCCGACGTGCTCGTCATCCGCGAAGCAGAGGTCGGCGTGTTGGGATTGGTGGCAAGCCATGTGGCGCCGCACGTGAGCGTGCTCTCCGCGGGCGAAGCGCATGTCGCCCACCCGACACAGGGACTTCTGGATGCGCTCACCGTCCGCCAGAGAAAGCGCAGCTTCGATAATTTGAGTATCGCCATCGTGGGCGACATCCGCCATTCGCGCGTCGCGCGCTCGGCCTATCACGCCTTCCGCGCTCTCGGGGTTCCGGAGCTGCGCATCGTGGCGCCGCCCGCCTTCATGCCCGAGGCCGACGAGTTCACGGGCGCAGCGCGCTTTGGCACCTTGAAGACCGGGCTCAAAGATGTGGACGTCGTCATGATGCTGCGCATCCAGAAGGAGCGCATGACGCATGCGTCGCTGCCGGACGGCGACCGCTACTTCGCGAAGTTTGGGCTGACGCCCGAGCGCCTCGCGCTCGCCAAACCCGACGCCATCGTGATGCATCCGCAGCCGATGAATCGCGGCATCGAGATCGCCTCCGACGTCGCCGATGGACCGCAGTCGGCCATCCGCGATCAGGTCAGAAACGGCGTCGCCGTGCGCATGGCGGTTCTGGCAGCCGTAGCCGGCGCACCGGGCGCACCCGCGTGACGGCGGCGCACCGCGCCACGATCTTCCTCGAGGAAGGGCGCGTCCTTGAGCAGACGGCATTTGACGCCGGCCAGTTCGTGATCCGCATTGCGGCGCCGAAATGCGCATCCCACGCAACTCCGGGCAGTTTCGCGCACGTCACCTGCCATCCCCACATCCCCATGCGCCGGCCGCTGTCGCTCATGCGCGCCGATGCGCGCGCGGGCTGGGTGGAGATACTCTACAAGGTCGAAGGCCAAGGTCTGCACGCCCTGAGCCTCGCGCGTCCCGGGGACGTCCTCTCCATCTTGGGTCCCATAGGACAGGGCTTTAGCGCGCATCCGGCACGGCCGCGCGCCTTATTGTTGGGCGGCGGTGTCGGCATCCCGCCGGTCGTGTTTCTGGCGGAGCACCTGCTCTCCCGCAAGGATGCCGCCTGGGAGCCCCTCGCCTTCTTTGGCTCTGAGGTGCCGTTTCCGTTTAGTGCGCGCGCCGCGCGCGCAAGCGTAGCAGGAATCGCCCCGCACGTGAGCGCCAGCATGCCGCTCCTCGATGACTGGGGAGTTGCGAGCCGCCTTGCGAGCCGCTCGGGGTTTGACGGCTGCTTCGATGGATTCGTGACCGAGCTTGCGGATGCATGGCTGCAGACTCTGAGCGTAGAGGAGCTCTCTTGCGTCGAGATCTTCGCCTGCGGTCCTACGCCGATGCTTGAAGCTGCGGCGCACCTCTCGCGCCGCTTCGCCGTCGCCTGTCAGGTCTGCCTCGAAGAGTACATGGCCTGTGCGGTGGGCGGCTGCGCGGGGTGTACGGTACTCACACACACCCCATCCGGTCCTGCCATGAAACGCGTATGCGTGGATGGACCGGTCTTTGATGCGTACGCGGTGTTTCCAGCGACGCCTTGAGCGCCGATGGACTCGGCAGGATAGTGCCTGCCTTCCCTGGCTCACTCGTCCTGCCGAGTCGCAAGCGTCAATGCAGGAGATTCAGCGTGTTCATGGCATCGTCGACGTAGTAGACCCCGCGAGCCGGATCAAACACCAAACCAAAGAGCGCACCCGCGCCGGGCGGTGAGCCGCTGTTGTCGATGAGGCTCTTCGCGATCTGCTTGCCCTCAGGGTTGATCTCGGTGATGAACCCATCTCCGCCATTGACACTGAGGAGGTGGCCATCCTCTTCGAGCGTGATGAGGCCCAGGGGCGCATTCAAACTGCCGCCGGCGGATAAGGTCGTGCCGGTGCCCGCCGTGGTCCAGCGATCGAGCGGATGGTTGATGACCGTGATGCGATTGTTCAGGGTATCAGCCACGTAGAGCTTCAGGCGTTGCGCACAGTCCGCGTCGTCATCGCCGCACGCGGCGCTCAAAGCCACACCGGTGGGCCCAATCACGAGCGCAGCGGGATCCGTGCGCTGTGCGAATCCCGAAGCGATGACCGTGAGCGATTCGAGTACGGGCATCTGCACCGCGGGGAGCTGAAGATCCACACGCACCACGGTACCCTGGTTCACGACTTGCCCGTTCGCAGCGACGGTACCGTTCAGCACATTGGTGATGAAGAGCTTCGCCTCTCCGGGACGCTCGGTGGCCGTCATGTCCCAGGGGCCGTTGATGAGCGAGCCGTATATCGTTTCGACGGCCTTGCCCGCGCTGTCGAGGACGATGAGGCATCCGGCCTGCGCCGTCGCAGAGGTGCCGTCGCTGGTCGGCAGGCTGCCGACGATGACCCAGCCCTGATTCAAGACCACAAGCGCGGTCGTGAGCCCGAGCCCTCCGGGACAGGCGCCGGGGAGGCTTCCCGCATCGAGTGCCGCGAACAGGCTCAAGGATCCATCCGGCGCCATCTCGACGATGGTCGTACCGGTGCCTTGCAGGTTCGATGAGTTGTTGAAGTTGCTGATGAGGGTGTGCCCGCTCCTCAAATTACCGACCGAGTGCTTCACCTGCGCCATTCCGTAGGGATTGACGTCGCCGTTGCCGGGCACTGTGGTTCCGAGCACCTTGATGTGTTTGAGTCCGTCGAGGATCGAATTGTCTGCGCCGTGGGCGGCGGCGCCGCCAACCAAAGTACAGAGCGCCCATAAAGCTGCGAGCAGCGAGCCGCCACGCGGCGGCGCCGTGAATTGCCTTTTCATTTGAATCATCCTCTATTGATTGCAGCGCAGTAGCTCGAGATGCCGCGGCGTTGAAGCAGCCTCGCCCGCCCGACATCCACCCCAAGATCAGTCGGTAGGTTCCCGCAAGGCTTGCAAAGGTTCACTGCGCGCGCGCGTGCGCGCGTTCTGCACTGCAGCGAAAATGAGGGGAGATGAACTTATGCGCGCGAACGCGCGCGCTCAGCCGAAATTGATCTTGGCTTCGAGGTTCGTGCGTGAATCCGCGTTCGCCAGCGCCTCTTCGAGCGTAATCCGGTTCTCTTTGTAGAGCTGATGCAGCGCGGCGTCGAAGCTCTGCACGCCGCGCTCGCCGCTGGCGATGATCGCTTCCTTGACACCGGTGACATCGCCTTTCTTGACGAGCTCGGAGATGTGCGGCGTATTGATCATGACCTCGACCGCCGCCACACGTTTGGCATCCTTGGCCACGACCAGGCGCTGACCCAGGATTGCCTTCAGATACTGCGACAGGTCGAGAAAGATCTGCGGATGCTGCTCGCGCGGAAACATGTTGATGACGCGGTCGAGCGTTTCGGCGCAGTTGTTCGCGTGCAAGGTCGCGAGTACCAGATGCCCTGTGCCGGCAAGGCTGATGGCGGTCTGCATGCTCTCGCGATCGCGGATTTCGCCGATCAGGATGACGTCCGGAGCGGCGCGCATGATGCCGCGCAGCGCGCCTTCAAAGGTTCGGGTGTCAAGGCCGACCTCACGCTGGTTGACGATCGAGCGCTTGTTGGTGTGCAGGAACTCGATCGGGTCCTCGATCGTGACGATGTGATCGGAGGCGTTCTCATTGCGGAAGTTGATCATCGCCGCAAGCGTCGTCGACTTGCCTGAACCCGTGGCGCCGACCATCAGCACAAGACCGCGTTTCAACATCGCAAGATCGCGCAGCACCTCCGGCAGGCCGAGATTCTCCAGGCGCGGCATGTCCGCGGTGATGAAGCGCAGCACGATCGCCGGGTAGCCGCGCTGCATGAAGATATTCACGCGAAAGCGCCCGAGCCCCTGTTCGGAGAGTGCAAAGTCGACCTCCAGGTCGCGGTTGAACGTCTCGCGCTGCGTCGCGTTCATGATCGCGTAGGCGGTCTGGCGCACGGTCTCGGGGGTGAGGATCTGCTTATTGATCGGAACGATGTGGCCTTCGATCTTGATCTTGATGGGGGCGTTGGGCGTGAAGAAGAGGTCCGATGCCCGCTTCTCCACCATCAGTTTGAAGAGCGGCTTGGTATTGAAGTTCGCGACCGGCGGGGCGAGGGTTTCAAACGGACCGCTCGCGCCGAGAGCGCGCTGCTGTCCCGTCATTTCAAGCAGCAGTGGATCGAGAGGCTCGTTGGGAGTCAATTTCGCTTCGCTCGCGGGGGACATGCCTAGATCGTCCGCCCTTGTTCTTCCTCGACAATGTGCAGATTGCCCGCATCATCAACATTCTTCACGTCGCGCTTGCTCTCGAGCTTTACGCGCAGCCGCAGCTCGTTCTTCGAATCGGCGTTACGCAAGGCATCCTCGTAGGAGATCATGCCCGTCTCGAAGAGCTCGAACAGCGACTGATCGAAGGTCTTCATGCCAAGGCGCGTCGAGCGCGACATGACTTCCTTGATCTCCGAGACGTTGCCTTTGAAGATGAGATCCTGGATGAGCGGCGAGTTGAGCATGATCTCGGTCGCAGCGATTCGGCCGGCGCCGGACTCGCGCGGAATGAGGCGCTGCGCCACCAGAGCCCGGATGTTCAGTGACAGATCCATGAGCAACTGCTCGCGGCGCTCGTCGGGGAAGAAGTTGATGATGCGATCGAGCGCTTGGTTGGCGCTGTTCGCATGCAGAGTCGCAAGCACCAGATGCCCCGTCTCGGCGAACTGAATGCCAAATTCCATCGTTTCGCGGTCGCGGATTTCACCGATCAGGATCACATCCGGCGCCTGGCGCAGAGTGTTCTTCAATGCGCTGTGCCAGGAGTCGGTGTCGACACCGACCTCGCGATGCGTGATGACGCAGCCTTTGTGCTGGTGCACGTATTCGACCGGGTCTTCGATGGTCACGATGTGGCCGCGGGTCTTCTCATTGCGGTAGCCGACCATGGCGGCAAGCGTGGTCGATTTGCCGGAGCCCGTACCGCCGACGATGATGGCAAGTCCGCGCTTGGAGAGTACGACGTCCTTCAGGACCGGAGGCAGTTCGAGCTCCTCGAAGGAAGGGATCTTGGCGTTGATCAGGCGGATGACGCAGCCCGTGGCACCCTGTTGCACGAAGGCGCTGACGCGAAAGCGGCCGATGCCGGGCGGAGCAATGGCGAAATTGCACTCCTTCGAGGCGTCAAACTCCTTCGTCTGCCGGTCGTTCATGATCGCGCGCACGAGGGTGCCGGACTGCTCGGCGGTGAGAGCCCGCTCGCTTTGCGGACGGATCTCGCCGTCGACTTTGATGGCCGGAGGAAAGCCGCTCGTGATGAACAGATCCGACGCTTTCTTCTCGATGACGCGCCGCAGTAGATCCTGCATCAGCTTGATGGACTGATCGCGATCCATAGATCTTCTCTCTGTTTTACAGAGAGTCCTTATTTTGAGCCTTGTACCGCGCCTCTTCCTTGCTGACAAGGCCCTTGGCAACGAGCTCGACCAGGCACTGATCGAGTGTCTGCATGCCCTGCGCCTGGCCGGTCTGGATAGAGGAGAACATCTGTGCAACCTTGCCCTCGCGGATGAGGTTGCGGATCGCAGGCGTGCCGATCATGATTTCATGCGCCGCGATGCGGCCGCCGCCCGTCTTCTTCATGAGGGTCTGAGAGATGACGGCGCGCAGGCTCTCCGAGAGCATCGAGCGCACCATCTCCTTCTCGGCCGCC
>Ga0302324_100015469_pt1 | contig 15299 bp, 17 predicted proteins | sample Palsa_T0_1_FD_201949 | JGI IMG/M metagenome (GOLD analysis project Ga0302324, IMG submission 201949) | Peat permafrost microbial communities from Stordalen Mire near Abisko, Sweden - Palsa_T0_1 | ecosystem: Environmental > Terrestrial > Soil > Palsa > Peat permafrost | place: Sweden: Abisko...
GAGCAATTGAAGAAGCAGGCGACCTCGACCAACGGTCAGGACGTCCAGCTCCGGGCGCTCGAGCGCGAAGCCAAGGCGCAGCGCGACCTCCTGGAATCCTATCTCGCGAAATATCGCGAGGCCAATACCCGTGAGAATATCGAGGCTGCGCCGGCGGATGGCCGGATCATTTCCCGTGCCAGCGTTTCCAACACGCCGGCCTATCCGAAGAAGCTGCCGATCGTGCTGATCGCGACGCTGGCGACCCTGATGCTCAGCGCCGGCGCCATCGTCACCGGCGAATTGTTGCGCATGACCGCGCCGCGCGCGGCGGCTGTATTCGCGTCCTCGCCGGCAGCGGCTCGCATGCCGTTGCCCACCGCGAGTTTCAGCGCGGCTCGCCCGGACCTCGTGAACGGGCTCACCGAAATCGAACGCCTCGCCGACGGCTTGCGCAGCGCCGGTGCGGCGGCGCGCAAGATCACCATCCTCGGTACTGCCTCGAGCGAAAGCATCACGTTGACGGCGCTGACGATCGCGCGGCTGATCGCGCGCAGCGCAAAGGTCGTGGTGGTCGATTTGGCGGCGGCGTCGCCGACAATCTCGGCGGTATCGGCCGACCCGAAAGCGCCTGGGCTTGCGGAATTGATGCTGGGCGAAGCTTCCTTTTCGCAAATCATCACCAAGGACCGGCTGTCGCGGGTTCATCTCGTGAGCGCGGGCCGTCCGGGCTCGGACCGCGCGTTGCTGCAATCGCCCCGGCTGACGCTGGCGATCGATGCGCTGCTGCGGGTCTATGACCATGTCGTGCTGGACGCCGGCAACGCCTCCGATCTGCCCGCCGAGCTATTGACGGCGCAGGCACGTGCCGTGGTGGTGCCCGAAATATCGATGGCCGCCGATGCCCGTGCCCTGATGTGCGATCAGCTCAGGGCGGCAGGTTTCAGCGACGTGACGATGCTGAGCAAGCCATCCTTGTCCTCTGATGCCATCGATTATAATCCGCGGGTGGTGGCGGCCTGAACGCGCCAACCCTTCGCCTTCGGATCCAGTCCAGCGGCGTACTCTGGACGGCATGCTTTGGGCGACCTGCCTGGCGTGATAAGCCTCAGCGCAGCGCGCTTCGCAGCTTTTGCGCCATGTGAAACAGCGCCGGGGTGTGTTTGACCAGATATTTGGCGCGGGTGGCGCCTGACATCGCCGCGGCCGCGATGGTGCCGCGCAGATTGAGCGGGATGAAGCTGTCGAAGATCGGCTCATTGGCTTTGCAAAACAGTCTCTTGTAACTGTCCGATCCGATTCCGAGGTCGAGCGCACGATATCCACGTTCGGCGTAATGGTCGACGATGTTGCGCACCAGGATCAGCCCGGGGCTGTAACGCGAATTGTCAGACATGGTGTAAGTATTGAACATCATCGAAAAGCGATAACCGTCGGCGACGCCGGCAAAGATCGCGATGATCTCGTCGTCGCATTCAAGCGCATGAATATCGATGACGTGACCGCCGCCGGCCAGCGGCATCATGCAGGCGCCGCGGATAAAGTCCTCGACGCCGGGGTCGGCGAATACGTTGGGCAGTTTTTGCTCGGCCATCCGCAGCGGCTTGATGCGGAAGAACGCCTCGAGCAGCCGTCCGATCTCGGCATCGGTGGCGGCGACGCAATAGCGATAGCCCGGCAGTGTCTTCAGCTTGCGTTCCTTGCCCTTGAGCCGGCGGCGGAACGAACTGCTGATCTGTGCCGTGGGCGGCGCATCCGGCGCAATCATCATCAGCGGACAGTCGTTGGCCGAGGCCTGGCTCGGCAGCAACGCCATCGGATTTGGCAAATCCTGCCAGGACAGGGGTTGCTGGCTAAACGCCAGGACATCGGCCTCGGACCGCGCGCCTATCGCCGAGATCAGCGCGTCGAGATCGGCGCGGGTCGCGTCAGCGGCAAAATCCCGGTCCCACAGCGCCATGTTGAAGGTGGCATGCTTGCCGCCCATGAAACAGGCGATGCGAACGCGGTGCTCTTGCCGCAGTGCGAGCGGAAGCAATAGCAGCGGCCGACGCTCGATGTCATAGGCGATGACGATGAAAGGCCGAAGGTTCTCGCGTTCCCCGACCAGCCGTTGCCAGGGGCCGAGGAAATCGAACCGCTGATACGGCGTGGAGAAGTGCTGCTGAGCTTCGAGGCGGCGCCAGATCGTCTCTGCCTGATTGAGATCGCCGAGAATATCGACGCTGGCGATGCGGCTTGCCTTCGACCACGCTGGCGCTTCCGCTGTCCGGCTCTCGATCGCGGCAGCCATGGTCATTGCGAAACCCGTCTACAAGGAAATATTTACATTTTTCAGCTTGGGCCGACCTTTGCAAAGAAATGTCAACAAAGAGTAATGACAATGCGGCCGCGGCGGGACGGAAATCCAGGGATTGAGGGGCGGGACGTTGCCATCCGACAACAGATTTCTGACCAGCCTGAAGCTGGAACTCGCCTATTTCAGCGGCCTGCCGTTGCTCAGGGGACGACGAGCCGGCGGTGCCGGCGTGATCATGCGTTTCGAGCGGGTGCGCCCGCGGCGCGGCGTGCGCTTTCAGCCGCTCAAATCCCGGGAAATCACGCCCGGATTTCTCGATCGAACGATCCGGGCGTTGAAGCGATGGAAGTACGATATCGTTTCAATGGACGAGGCTTGCCAAAGGTCGGTCAGGCTGGCCGCGCCGAGACGGTTTGCATGTCTCACCTTCGATGGCGGCTACAAGGATCTGCTGGGGGCGGCCTATCCGGTATTGTCGCGGCATGGCGTTCCCTTCACCGTTTACGTGCCGACGGCGTTTCCGGACGGGCTCGGCGAGGCCTGGTGGCTGGCGCTCGAGGTCGTGATTGCGCGCGAAAATCGCCTCAGCCTGGTGATGGATCGCCAGGAGCGGCATTTCAATATCGCAAGCACATCCGAAAAATACCAGCTCTACGATTTTCTTTCGGGGTGGCTGCGCACGCTGGCGCCGCCTGATCTTTCTTCCGCCATCAGGGATATCTGCACGCGATACTCGGTCGACCTCGCAGCGATGTCGCGCGAGGCATCGCTGGACTGGGGCGATCTGGCCAAGCTTGCGGCCGATCCGCTGGTGACAATCGGAAGCACCACGGTGAACTATCCCGTGCTGTCGAACCTGAAGGATGCGGCAGCATTGCGCGAGATGACGATGGGGAGGGCGGTCGCGCACGCCGCATTTCACCGCGACGTCAGGCATTTCGCCTATCCGTTCGGCGATCGCGCATCGTGGCGCCGGCAGCACGCGGCGATGGCGGAGGAGGCCGGATTCGCCAGTGCGGCATCGGCGATACCAGGCGTCGTCGGGACCGAGGGGCGAACCAGCCTGTATGCGCTTCCGCGTATCGCCTGGGACGGACGTCAGCGTTCGCTGCGCGCCATGCGCGTGATTCTTTCGGGCATCACATTCCCTCAGGCCAAACCCACGCGCAGCGCGGGTTTCTAAACAGTTCTGTTTCAGGCGTCAGGCCGCGCCATCCAGCTGATGATGGGCATCGCCGGCAGCACCCAGCCGATCCCGGCCACGACATAGAAGATCGCCTGCAGCAGCCCGGAACTCGCCAGCCACGGCGTCTGCGCCAGCGTCATCCCCATCAGCGACCAAACCACCACCAGTACCAGCAGCGCGATGGTTCCGAAGAATTTGCGGGTGCGTATGGTCATGACGGAAATGTGCGGCTCGCTGTCGGGGCGCGCCTTGCGCGCCGGAAGGGGCGGACTATAAGGTGCGCGCAAATTCATTCAAGCGCAGCGTCGATGACCGGTATTTCCGCATCTCAAGTCCCGCACGTCAGCGCCGTCCGCTGGTGGTTGATCTCGATCGCGGCGCTGATCGCGGTCATGGTGCTGGTCGGCGGCGCCACGCGCCTGACCGAATCCGGGCTTTCGATCGTCGAATGGAAGCCGGTCACCGGCGCGCTGCCGCCGCTCAATCAGGAACAATGGACCCAAGCCTTCGACGCCTACAAGACCATTCCGCAATATCGTGAACTCAATGCCGGCATGGATCTCGCCGAGTTCAAGACGATCTTCTGGTGGGAATGGAGCCACCGGCTGCTTGGACGCGTGATCGGGGTGGCCTATCTGCTGCCGTTTCTCTGGTTTCTGTGGCGAGGGGCTCTGGGCGCCGATCTGAGGCGGCGGTTGTGGCTGATCTTCGGCCTCGGCGCGCTGCAGGGCGTGGTCGGCTGGTGGATGGTGGCGTCAGGGCTTTCGCAGCGCGTCGAAGTCTCGCATTATCGCCTCGCCACCCATCTGGTGCTGGCACTGCTGATTTTCGCAGGCATTGTCTGGACGCTGCGCCGCCTGGTGGACCGGCCGTCACTGGCTGTTCCAGCGCGGCTGAAAATCACCGGCGTGGCCCTGCTGGTGCTGACATTCGTGCAGCTTTATCTGGGCGCGCTGGTCGCGGGCCTGCGCGCGGGCAAGATCTACAACACCTGGCCGGATATCGACGGCGGATTGATCCCGTCGGCGGCGCGCCTGTTGTTCGAGACGCCGTGGTGGCGCAATCTGTTCGACAACACCCTTACCGTTCAGTTCGAGCATCGCATGGTCGCCTATACGCTGTTGGTGCTGGCAGTCCTGCATGCTTTCGATGCGGTTCGCTCGCGCGCCGGCACAGTGGCGATCAACGGCGCGGTGTGGCTGGTCGCGGCGGTGACGCTACAGGCGACACTGGGGATTTTTACGCTGCTCAATCAGGTTCCCACAGCGCTCGGTCTGGCGCACCAGGCCGTTGCGATCGTGGTTCTGACGGCAGCGGTGATCCAGGCTGAACGGCTGGCCGCGCGGCAGCCGGAGCCGGCGTCGCAAAAGCTGGTTCGGCCGGTCACGCAGATCGGCTGAATTGAACTATTCTAATTTTCTTCGCAATTCGGGAAACGCCTTGTTTGCAGGGCTTTGTTTACGTTGCACGTCCGCTGCCGGGGTTGGGCGTCGTGTCGTCGCTTTACATCAGGGGTTTGGGCGATAAAACGAGCGAAACACAGGTTTGCTCATGTCGTCTGCATTCATTCAGGCCGCCGTCATCCTGCTCCGCGAGGGGCTCGAAGCCATGCTGGTGATCGCCGCACTCGCCGGTTATCTGACCAAGGCCGGTGCCGGTCACCGCATCCAGGCTCTTTATGGCGGAGCGCTGGCCGCGGTCGGTGCCAGCATCGTCGCGGCCTGGCTGTTTGCGGTGCTGAATTCGGGCGAGCACAGCGACGTTCTCGAAGGCGTCATCATTCTCGTCGCGGCAAGCCTGATGCTCTACGTCAGCGGCTGGTTGATGGTGAAGCAGGATCCGCGCGGCTGGCAGGACTATCTGGCGCACAAGGCCAATCATGCGCTGGCGCAGGACACCGTCTGGGCGGTTGGCGCGCTTGCCTTTCTCGCGGTGTTTCGCGAGGGCGCCGAAACCGTGCTGTTCATCAACGCGCTCGCCGCGACCGAGGGCGGCTGGAGCGCCGGCCTGTTCGCGGGGCTCGCTGCGGCGAGCGTCGGTCTCGTGGTGCTGTTCTACTTCATCAACCTGATCGCGCAGAAGATTCCGTTGCGGCCGCTGTTCATCATTACCTCGGCATTTCTGTTTGCGATGGCGATCAAGTTTATCGGTGAGGCGGTGCAGGAATTCCAGGAGCAGTCGATGCTGCCCTTCACCGAGCTGAAAGGCGCGGCATGGCTCGACGTCATCGGATTGAATCCGACGGTGGAGGCTTTGTCTGCGCAGTTGCTCGTGATCGTGTTTGCGCTTGCGACCTATTCGGTGGTGCAGCGCAATGCCCGGCTGGCGCGCGAGGAAAAGGCCGCGATGCCCACGGCAAAGCCGTAAGGTTTCAGCAATAGCCGTAAACGCCACAGGCGTAGGGCAGCCGATCCCGGTAGTCGACATAGGGACCGCCGTAATAGGGACCCTGATAATCATAGGAATGGGTCGATCCGTAGTAGCCCGGCAGCGTCGCCCTGCCTTGCAAAAACGGCGTCCGGACCGAAGGCGGAATGGTCGGGAACGCCGGCGTAAACAGCACGTCGGGGTCGCGTTCGGCCCGGGGCGGAGCGCCATAGGCAGGCCCCGTTCTCGAATGTCGCGGCGGCATGTCGGCAGCAAATGCCACGCCGGCCGTCGCCATCGTCAACAGTAATAGCGTCACGCCGCGCAGCATCGCAGGTTCCCGGGTTTCGCCGGGCAGCATATCTGATTCTGGAGCCGGACCGGTTCTGATCGAATCAGATCCACCAGCCACCGGGTCGGCGCAAAGCGCCGCCCGGTGACAGTCTCCGGCAGGTGAAGCAGTATGCCGGAGCGCTGGAGATCGACCGCGACGTCGCGGCGTACTGGATCCCGCCTTGGCGGGTATGACGGCCTTCCATGGGGCGAAGCCTTGCGCTTACGCGCTCAGCGCCTGCTCCAGATCGGCAATCAGGTCCTCCTTGTCTTCGATGCCGATCGACAGCCGCACCACCTCCGGGGCGGCTCCCGACTTGATCTTGGCGGCGTCGTCGAGCTGACTGTGGGTGGTCGATGCCGGGTGGATTACCAGCGAACGGGTATCTCCGACGTTGGCGAGATGCGAAAACAGCTTCAGGTTCGAGACCAGGCTGACGCCGGCCTCGTAGCCGCCCTTGAGGCTGAAGGTGAACACCGCGCCGGCGCCCTTCGGGGCATATTTGCGCGCGAGGTTGTTGTATTTGTCGCCCAACAGCCCGGCGTAATTGACCGCGGCGACCGCCGGATGCGCCGACAGCCATTCCGCAATCGCCTTGGCATTCTCGCAATGCTTTTGCATGCGCAGCGGCAGCGTCTCGATGCCCGTGAGAATGAGAAACGCGTTGAACGGCGAGATCGCGGGACCGAGGTCACGCAGGCCAAGCACGCGGCAGGCGATCGCAAAGGCGAAGTTGCCGAAGGTCTCCTGAATCTTGATGCCGTGATATTCGGGCCGCGGCTCGCTCAGCATCGGATATTTGTTGTCCTTCGACCAGTCGAAGGTGCCGGCATCGACGATGATGCCGCCGAGCGAATTGCCGTGACCGCCGAGAAATTTCGTCAGCGAATGCACGACAATATCGGCGCCGTGGTCGATCGGGCGGATCAGATAGGGCGTCGCCAGCGTGTTGTCGACGATCAGGGGCACGCCGGCCTTGCGGGCGACGGCGGCGATCGCCTCGATATCGGTGACGCTGCCGCCGGGGTTGGCGATCGATTCGATGAAGATCGCCTTGGTGTGCGGCGTGACCGCGCGCTCGAAGCTGCCGATGTCATCGGGGTCGGCCCACACCACGTTCCAGCCGAAACTCTTGAAGGCGTGGGTGAACTGATTGATCGAGCCGCCGTAGAGCTTGCGCGCCGCGATGAATTCGTCGCCGGGCTTGAGCAGCATCTGAAACACCACGACCTGCGCGGCGTGACCCGACGCCGTTGCCAGCGCGGCGGTGCCGCCCTCGAGCGCGGCGACACGTTCTTCCAGCACCGCCTGCGTCGGGTTCCCGATCCGCGTGTAGATGTTTCCGAACGCCTGCAGCCCGAACAGCGATGCCGCATGGTCGGCATCATTGAATACAAATGACGTGGTTTGATAGATCGGCGTCGCGCGCGCGCCGGTGGTCGGATCAGGTTGCGCGCCGGCATGCACCGCGAGGGTTGAAAATCCCGGAAGGCGATCGGTCATGGTTGGCGCTCCTTGTGCTGTGAAATTTGACGGCCGCGGCGTTCGCCGTCAAGCCGGCATGATGCGTCATGGGGTGTTCGCAATAGTCGTGCTTTGCCGTGGCGCGCTTGTGAAACAATCGTTTCGCATTTGCGTCATGCGGGGTCGTTCTTGTTTTTCGCGGCGCGATCGGACGCGGCGGTTTCGCCGCCGCCGACGCTCATGCGGTTCAGGGAAAGCCGCATGCCCTGGGTCGGCATCGGCGCGCGCTTCGAACTCAGCGTCCGCGAATTGACACCCATCCACGAGATCTCCGAGGACAGCCGGCCATATTCGATTTTCGGGCAGCGGTTCATGACGACCTTGATGCCGGCGGCTTCGGCCTTTGCAGCCGCGGCATCGTCGCGCGCGCCGAGTTGCATCCAGATCACTTTCGGCAGCGGCGTCATTTGCAGCGCTTCATCGACCACCGGCATGATGTGGCTCGAATTCCGGAAGATGTCGATCATGTCGACGGGACGGCCGATCTCGCGCAGCGAAGCGACGAAGGGTTTATCGAGCAGGCTTTTGCCGACATGGCCGGGATTGACCGGGATCATGTCGTAGCCGCGCTGCGCCAGATATTTGAAGGCGAAGTAACTCGGCCGCACATTGACCGGCGAGGCCCCGACCATCGCGATCGACTTCACGCCGTTGAGAATCGATCGGATGTAACTGTCGTCGTAGGCGTCATGGTTCATTGCGAATTTACTTGTCCTGCCATTTCGGCTCGCGTTTCTCGATGAAGGCGCCGATGCCTTCCTCGGCGTCGTGAGCCATCATGTTTTCGGCCATCACCTCTGCCGCATAGCGATAGGCGTCCGCAAGGCTCATTTCGGCCTGGCGGTAGAATGCGGCCTTGCCGAGCTTGATCGTGTAGGCGGATTTGAGTGCGACCTTTTGCGCCAGCGCGATGGCGGCATCTCGCTCGCTGCCGGCGGCGACGACGCGATTGACGAGGCCGATATCCCGCGCCGTCGTCGCCTGGACCGGTTCGCCGGTAAGCAGCATTTCCATCGCCTGCTTGCGCGGAACGTTGCGCGACAGCGCCACCATCGGCGTCGAACAGAACAGCCCGATGTCGACGCCGGGCGTGGCGAAGCTCGCGGCCTCCGATGCGACCGCAAGATCGCAGCTTGCCACCAACTGGCAGCCGGCCGCAGTGGCGATGCCCTGGACGGCCGCGACCACCGGCTTTGGCAATTGCACGATGGCCTGCATCATCGCGCTGCAGGCCGTCATGATGTGGGCGAAATAAGCGCGCCCGCGATCGGCGTCGGCGCGGCGGGCGGTCAGTTCTTTCATGTCGTGGCCGGCGGAGAAGGCCGGTCCGTTCGCGGCGATCACCAGCGCGCGGACCCTGGCATCATCGTGAATGTCCCTTAGCGCCGCGTGCAACTCGGCGATCATGGCTTCCGACAGGCTGTTGCGGGCTTCGGGGCGATTGAGCGTGAGCACGGCGATGGGGCCGACGGTCTCGCGCAGAAGAATCGGGCTGTGCGGCGCGGCGGCACGGGCGGTCTGGCTCGTCATCGACATATCCACGAAATATCCGCTTGGGCAGGTATGACAGCTTAATGTAACAAGCGGGGCGAGGCGAGGGCGGGCGAAGCGACATGGCAATGGCGAAAATGAGCGTGGCCGAGCTGGAGAGGTTTCTCCAGCTCGAGTTCCCCCAGGCCTTCAGCGGCGGCGATATATCGATCGAAAGCGCCGACGGAGCTTCCTGTCTGCTGCGTCAGCGCTACGGCGATCAGATGCTGCGTCCGGGCGGCACGGTGTCGGGACCGACGCTGATGGCGCTGGCTGATTTCGCGATGTATGTGGTGCTGCTGTCGGCGATCGGCCCGATCGGTCTCGCGGTCACGACCAATCTCAACATCAATTTCCTGCGCAAGGGCCAGCCCGGGCAGGATATCCTGGCGGCCGCGAAGCTTTTGAAGCTGGGCAAGCGGCTTGCGGTCGGCGAGGTCAATCTGCTGTCGGGCACGGCGCCCGATCCGATCGCCCATGTAACCGCGACCTATTCCATTCCAAATGCTTAGTGTTTTATACGGTATCATTGCACCATATTTATAAGCTATTGGTTTTACTAAGATATTTATCTCGATTTGGCATTGACGGGAACGCCGGACCTATCTAGAAAGCGCGGCAGTTCGGCGCGGATGCGCCCGATATTCCCCTTTCACGGATTTCCTCACATGAAAAGCTTTTCGGCAAAGCCAGCCGAGGTGACGAAGAAGTGGGTGCTGATCGACGCCAAGGGTTTGGTGGTCGGCCGGCTCGCCTCCTTGGTCGCGATGCGCCTTCGCGGCAAACACCTCCCGACCTACACGCCCCATGTCGATTGCGGCGACCATGTCATCATCATCAACGCGGCCCATATCGTGCTCACCGGGCGCAAGCGTGACAACAAGGTCTATTACAACCACACCGGTTTCATCGGCGGCATCAAGGAACGCACGGCCAAGTCGATCCTGGAGGGTCGGTTTCCGGAGCGCGTGGTCGAGAAGGCCATCGAGCGCATGATTCCGCGCGGGCCGCTGGGCCGCGTGCAGCTCGGTAATCTGCGCGTTTACCCCGGGCCGGAGCATCCGCATGAAGCCCAGCAACCCGAAACGGTGGACGTTGCGTCGATGAATCGCAAGAACATGAGGGCCGCATAACATGTCCGATACCATGCAGTCGCTCGATCAATTGTCGTCGCTGAAGCCGGCCGCGCCGGAAGCGCCGAAATACGTCAAGAAGGTCGACAAATACGGCCGAGCCTATGCCACCGGCAAGCGCAAGGACGCGGTGGCCCGTGTCTGGATCAAGCCCGGCGCCGGCAAGGTCACCGTCAACACCCGAGAGGTCGAAGTCTATTTCGCGCGTCCGGTGTTGCGGATGATGATCCAGCAGCCGCTGATCGCCGCCGCGCGTGCGGGCCAGTACGACGTGATCTGCACCGTGGCCGGTGGCGGTCTGTCGGGCCAGGCGGGTGCGGTGCGTCACGGCATCTCGAAGGCGCTGACCTATTTCGAGCCGGACCTGCGCGGCGTTCTCAAAAAGGGCGGCTTCCTCACGCGCGACTCGCGCGTGGTCGAACGCAAGAAGTACGGTCGCGCCAAGGCGCGCAAGTCGTTCCAGTTCTCGAAGCGCTAAGTGCTTCGTTAGAATTATCGCGAAGTGGAACAACAAAAGGCGCCCGGTTTCGGGCGCCTTTTTTATTGAGCAATTGCCGACGAGTTGAAGCAGTTTTTCCTGAAAACTTGCGCATCGCCGCAAACGGATTGCCAACGCGGCAGTCATAGCGTCACGAAGAAGTGACGGCGTGTGCTGCAATTTCAGCCGCGACGGGAATGCTGCATCACAATCACGGGGTGGCCCATGTCGCTTGATACTTCCACGCTTTATCTCGTTGCCACAATGGTCGCGGCAATGCTCGGAGCCATGCTGCTGCTGTTCGGCAGGCAGGAGAACATTCCGGCGTTGAAATGGTGGGGGACCGCCTATCTGCTCGGCGCCGCGTCGGTGGCGCTGTGGACGATCGCCGGTCCGATGCTTGGCGACATGCTGTCGCTGGCGTTGAACGCCGTCGGCTTCGTGGCCTGCGGCATGGTCTGGAACGCATCGCGGGTATTCCACGGCCGCAAGCCCAATCTGCCGGGGCTGCCGTTCGGCGCATTGGTCTGGGTTGCCGCCGTCATAACGCTGGCGCCTGAAGCTGCGTCACTGCGCATGACGATCGGCGCCGGCATTGTTGCTGGCTATGCCGCGCTGACCGCCAGCGAATTGTGGTCCGAGCGCCGCAGGACGCTGCAAAGGCGCTGGCCGGCGATCGCGATCCCGGTGCTGCACGGATTTGTGCTGATGCTGCCGATCCTGCTCGGTGATTTCCTGCATCACCAGAATCATTCGTTTGGCACCAGCATCTGGGTTACGGTATTCGCGGTCGAACTCGTGCTTTATGCGGTCGGCACCGTGTTCGTCATCTTCATGCTGGTGTCGGAGCGCACGGTAACCGCGCACAAGACGGCGGCGTCGATGGACCCGCTGACCGGCATGTTCAATCGCCGCGGCTTCGCGGAGGCGACGTCGCGGGTGATCGAGCGCGAAGCGAAAGCCGGTCGGCCGGTGACGGTGCTGATCTTCGATATCGACCATTTCAAGTCGATCAATGATCGTTTCGGTCATCCGGCGGGCGACGAGATTCTCAAATTATTCTCCGCCATCGTGGTCAACTCGTTGCGGATCACCGATCTCTCCGGGCGTATCGGTGGCGAGGAGTTCGCCGCCTTGCTGCCCTGTTCGCTGGAAGAAGGCGTGCTCGCCGCCGAACGGGTGCGCGAAGCCTTCGAGGGCTCGGGAATTGTGGACGAAAGCGGGCCGGTCGATACCACCGTCAGCATCGGGGTCGCCGGCGGGCCGGCGGGCACCGAGCTCGAGGTGCTGCTGGCGGCGGCCGATACCGCGCTCTATCAGGCCAAACGCGGCGGCCGTAATCGCGTCGAGGCGGCCGAGGAACTGCCGCTATCGCTGGAAAACTGGCGGCGAAAGACCGCGGGGGCCCTGCGTCCATCGCCGCAGCAATCGGATGTCGCGAGCCTCGCATAGATGTGGTGGACGGCGGCGGTAACCTGCCGTTTACCATTCGATCCATATTATCGGCAGTCATGAACACGCCACGCCGCGATCGGTCCAACACCGCCCTGACCTCGCTCGAAGCGGCGGCCACCCTGGCGCGCGGCGGTTTTGCCTGCATGTTCTCGACCGCAGACGAATATGAGACCGCGCTGATCACGCAGCGGCGTGCGCAAGGCCGCTACGATCGGCCACGAAGCCGCTGGCCCACGGTCATGTTTGTCGGTTGTGCGCTGATGGTCGCCGGTACCGTGCTGTTCCTGAACTGAGTTGCCGCGGGTGCAGGGGACGTCAGGGCGCCGCAAGGCGCCTTTTTTTCTTTGGTGGCGTCACCTTCTGAAATCGGGGCGGCCGGCTTTTGCTATTCAACCGATTGAGCTAGAGACGTGCATCTCAACCAGAGGCCGCTCCAAATGATCACTGAAATCGCACAAATCGACGTCAAGCCGGGCACTGAGAAAGAGTTTGAAGCCGCGGTCGCCAAGGCGCGCCCGCTGTTCCTGCGCGCCAAGGGGGGCCTTGGAATTGAGCTGCACAAGTCGATCGAGAAGCCGTCGCGTTACCGGCTGCTGGCCAAATGGGCGACGGTGGAAAACCACACCGTCGATTTCAGGGGCTCCGAAGACTTCGCGGCCTGGCGCGCGCTGGTCGGGCAGTATTTTGCCGCACCGCCCGAGGTCGAACACACCGAGACGGTATTGTCCTGAGCCTGAGGATGGTCGGGCGGCGGACGGCGTCAAGCCACCACCGCGCCGGTTGCCGCTTCATCGGTCTTGAAATGATCGATCAGAACTTTCACGATCGCCATGAGCGGCAGAGCGAGCGATATTCCCCAGATCCCGAATACGACACCGAGCAGGATCTGGAAGGCGAACAGCGTGGCCGGCGGAATGTCGAGCGCCTGACGCTGGATGATCGGCGTGAGAATGTAGCTTTCCAGCGCGTGAACGCCGAGGAATAGCGCGAACGCGCTGGCGGCGGCGACCCAGCCGGAGGCGAGACTCGCGAGCACCACGATCAATCCGGCAACCAGTGCGCCCACCGTCGGAATGAAGGCCAGCAGGCCGGCCTGGATGCCCAGAATAAACGAGCTCTGGATACCGATGAGCGCAAGACCGATCCAGGTTACAACAAATACCGCGGCCATGGTGATGATCTGCGCGATCAGCCAGCGCTCCAGCGTCTCGCTGATCCGATCGACGATAATGGTTGTGCGGGCGCGATGCCGTGCCGGGGCCATGTACAACAGCCCCGTTCGGTAGACGCCGGGCTGCGCCGCGAAGGTCAGTCCGAGAAACAGCACGATGAAGAAATTTCCGACCGCGCTCACGGTGCCCAGGAGAAGTTTCAGGGTCTGGCTTACGATCGCGCCACCGCTGGAGGCGAGCGCGCCCGCGCCGGGAAAATTATGGGTCGCCGTTGCACCTGGCGTCATCGCGGCTCCCGGTGTTGCCGGCGTCGCCGATGCTGCCGGTGCCGGGGCGGCGTTGCCGAGCTCGAAATAGCTGGTATCGATTCCGTTTCGCTCCAGGAAGGCCTTGACGCCGACCAGTTGCGATTTGATCGTATCGCTCAGCACGACGGCCTGTTGCGCGATGGTGGCGCCGCCGAGGAAAACCACGCCGGACAAAAGCCCTGCGAGCACCAGGCAAACAATGGTCAGCCGCAGCGAATGCGGCCACCGGACGACGCGGCCGAGCATATTGGTCATGGCGTTGAGCGCGACACCGAGCAGCATTCCCGCGAAAATCAGGAATAGGGTCGCGGCGAAATACCAGGTGAACAGCAATAGGGCCGCGAAAGCGACCACACCGATGCCGCCGACGGATATCGCCCATGCCAGATCGCCGCGGGCCTGAAGACGATTGTCGGCCGAACCTGTCACTTTTGTTCCTTTCAGCACAATTGCAGCAGCACTGTTTCGCCAAAAGCGCCCGGGATCAAGCGGCGAAGGCGCGCCGGTTTGAGGTTCTTGCAGGGCTGCGAAGTGGAAGAACAGGGCATAACGTGTTGATCCGCAGCCGGCTGCGAGGCATGATCCGACCTTGAAGCTGACGCGGGATTGGAAGCCAGGGATGAGGAGGCCGGTGGTCGGTGTGATCGGGAACGCCTATCGCATCGAAAACAGATTTGCCACACAGATGGTCGGTGAGCGAAATCTTCGCGCGGTGGCCGAAGTGGCGGGCGCGTTGCCGCTGATGTTTGCGGCGTCACCTGAAATCACCGATATCGGCGCGTTGCTGGACGCGGTCGATGGCGTGGTGCTGACCGGGGCCCGCGCCAATGTTCACCCGACGCATTTTCGCACCGAACCTGATCCCCGGCACGAACCCTACGATCTGCGCCGTGACGATGTGGCGCTGGCGCTATCGGAAGTTTGCGTCGCCCGCGGCGTACCACTGTTCGGCATCTGCCGCGGCTTGCAGGAGATGAACGTCGCTTTTGGCGGCTCGTTGCATCCCGAAATCCGTGAATTGCCCGGCCGCATGAACCATCGGATGCCGCGGCTGGAGAATGGCGAAATCCATCCCGATCCCAAGGTTATCTTTGCCGACCGTCACGATGTCAGCCTCGTCCCCGGCGGCGCCTTTGCGCGGCTGCTGGGTTGCGAGACGATCCGCGTCAATTCGCTGCACGGTCAGGGCATCCTCGAGCCGGGCGCGAGGGTTATCGTCGAGGGCACCGCGGAGGATGGCACCATCGAGGCGATCCGGATCGCCGATGCGCCCGGCTTCGCCCTCGGCGTGCAGTGGCACGCCGAATACGATCCGCAACGCAATCCCATCAACCGCGCCTTGTTTGAGGCGTTCGGCGAGGCGCTATTGGCGCAGAAGCATCGCGGATAGCTGCCGAGGTCGTCGGTACCGACAAGCGGCCGGCGTCGGCGTCAAATTGGTTCACAGGAGGTGCGGACGGTGCGCGGACGTTCACAATAGGCCAGACCTCCCAGAGGATTGCTGAACGTATATTGCCGTTTACCCCGGTTCAGC
>Ga0302324_100015470_pt1 | contig 15299 bp, 15 predicted proteins | sample Palsa_T0_1_FD_201949 | JGI IMG/M metagenome (GOLD analysis project Ga0302324, IMG submission 201949) | Peat permafrost microbial communities from Stordalen Mire near Abisko, Sweden - Palsa_T0_1 | ecosystem: Environmental > Terrestrial > Soil > Palsa > Peat permafrost | place: Sweden: Abisko...
GTTAACGCTCCGTCGCTCGACCAGGCAGGAGCAACAGCTTTATGAACAAAGCACGTAAGCGAAGCAAGCCGGTGCCCGCAGAAACCATCGCCCGTCTTGCCGATCGGGGCAAAGACGTGTCCCGCTTCTTCACCAACGCCGGCCGGATGATGGCCCCAATCCAGCGCGTGAACGTCGATCTCGCGCCCGGCATGTTAGAAGAACTGGACCGGGCCGCAAAGGAGTTGAACATCAGCCGCCAGGCGGTGATCAAAACCCTCATCCGCCAAGGGCTGGACCAGCAATATCTCGTACGCGAGCACCGCCGCACCAGCCGCGCGTAGTCGTCCCTCCGGGATTTGTTCCGACTTTTGTAGCTGACCCAGGGCTTACGCCTTGGGCTGCATTATGCCGCCGCTTCGCGGCTGGATTCTTGTACGTGGAATGACGGCGCGGCTGGGGCCGTGCCTTTTCAGGCGGGTGGGATTAAAGCTGCGACATCGCGGCGCCGCGATGTTCGTGATCGGGGGAATCATTTGAGGGGAACGGGAGCGACTCCTGCGCGTTGTCCTCTGGCCTGGTAGACGAGGGATGTTCTCGTTTGTCGCAGATGAATCCGTAGATGACCAACCCAGCGAGCGCCGCGGCGACCGGAAGGAGTTGTAGTATTCGCGTCATAAATTTCCCGCCTTCTCTCTCTTAGATTACAGACGCGCATCTCCTGTCTGCAAGGTCACCTAAGGCTGGGGCTTAAAGCCCCGTTCCTTATCTCTGGCCGTTACGCGGCGCTGAAGCGCCGCTCTTCCACGGTTGTGTCCGGCGTTGCGGCGCGGCTGAAGCCGCGCCCTTTCAAAGCACGTCCGTTCAAAACATTTTTTTCAACGGCGGCTATCTGTGTGCGCGGACTCGTTCGGCTAATGCTCTTCGGCTTTTGTAGAGCAATGGCCAGGCTTCTTTGTAGGCTTCGTAGCTGTAGCGGTCTTTTTTGAGGGGCTCGACGGGGTAGAGCATGATGCCAGTTTTGCGTTGGGGGCCGAGGAGCAGGGCGGCGGGGATGATGTACCAGGTTGCGACGGGGATGACGTAGGCGGCGAAGACGTCGAGCTGGGCTAGAGTGTAGTCCTGCTGTTTGAGGTAGTGGGGCTTGAACTGGCAGAAGTATCCGGTGCCGGTGCGGCAGGTGGTGGATTTGACCTGGATGCGCAGGAAGTTGGGGCCTTCCTCGATGCCGACGTCGTAGGGGCGAGTGTCTCCCCAGGGTTTGAGGACGGAGAAGCCGCGCTCGGCGGCGGTGGCCATGAAGCGGAGTTCGACCCACTCTCCGCGCTGCTTGAAGCTTTTGAATTTTTCCCAGTGATCCATTGAGTGGAGGCTTATCTCCCAAAAGAAAAGGCGCGGCCTGTGGGCCGCGCCTATGTTTTCCTAAAGTTTTAGCTTATACCTCTATTATAGCATGCCGGAGGGGTCGAAAGCGACATAAGGTGCGAAGTTATTTTGCGATAGCTTTCAGCAACTTAGACGCAATCATGCCCCTTCGGGCCATTGACAACATTTTCGAGCGGAGCGCGCGAGGGGGCTATCCAGATCATGAGCCGTCGCCCGAGGCCTACCGCAAAATAGGCCAGCGCGGCTGCGCAGAGAATGACAAGTGCCATCCGAAGATAGATCGCGGTGGATAGCGAGATGCCGATGCCGCTCCCAATCGCAAAATAAGCGACGATGCACGCCGGACATTTCGGCAGCAGCGCCAGAATGCCGCCGGGAACGATCCATTTTGCGAACTGGCCTGCGAACTCGCGCGCAACCTTGCGACAACGCCGCGCCAAGGTCAGCGGGCGCAGACCGCCGTTGACGGTCCGCATTCCGCCGATTTCGCGACTCGATCCGGTCGAAATAGCTACGCAGCAATTCACGACGCATGCTCCGCGCAGCACGAGGATGCTGCTTTCTCAGGCTCCGCATACTGCGCCTTCGAATCGACAAAATAGCCTTCAGCATAGCGGTCGTGATGCCGAACCCATGCCATAGTGAAAGCTAGTCGATCCTCGTCACGACCCTTCGGGACCAGATCGAGAAAGTTGTAGGCACCTACTAATATGTCGAGTCCGCGGGCGTAAGTGGAGTAAGTGTGGAAGACATTGCCGTCGGCGTTTTTATAGAAGACGCTCGCGCCCGGGGCCTCCTCGCTGCCGAACTCGACGAGGTCGTAGTTATAATTCACCTTGCCTTTCGCCATTTCCTCTTTCGTGAACGACACGTGGTAGTCCCAGTTAAAGTCGTTACCGAATGACGATACCCAGTTGAACTTCCAGCCCATCCGCTTCTTGAACGCCTCGATCTGCGCCATGGGCGCGCGCGACACGACGAGCAAGGTGACATCGCGATTGGCGAGATGCACCAGGCTCCCGTCGAAATGATCAGCCAGGTAGGAGCAACTCGGGCAGCCTGCCTCCCATCCCGGACCCAACATGAAGTGGTATACGATCAGCTGGCTTCTGCCATCAAACAGTCCGGCGAGAGTCTGTTTGCCGTTCGGTCCTTCGAAGACATACTCCTTTTCAACCTTCTCCCAGGGCAGATCGCGGCGTCGACGGCTCAATTCGTCGCGCAATCGGGTGAACTCCTTTTCTTTTCGGAGTAACTCTTTACGAGTGGCAATCCATTCGGCTGGCGAAACAACGTCGTGTCCTTGAATTCCTGCGCTAGCGTCTAGTGCGGTCATTTGCATTCTCCTGATGTTTGTATTTAAGCCTTCTGCTTTACCGTTTTCGGTGGTGCTTGTTGTTCCCAGCCGTTGCGCGCGATGTTACGGCTTTCGCGTCGCGGTGATCGTTCTTGGCGAGCTTTTTTTCAGCGATCTCCTTTTCGGCGAGCTCCTCTTCAGCAAGCTCTCTGATGCGAAGCAATTCGCCCGACCAAAGCTCCTGAAATGGGCCGACCCAGCGCTCGTAAATCTGCCGGATGGGCACCACGTTCAGCGAGTTCACGCGCTGCCTTCCCGCGACGCGCGTCTGCACCAGGTGCGCCTGGCGCAGCACTTCGAGATGCTTCATCACTCCGAAGCGGCTTAAGTGGGGAAACGCCTCGACGATATCGGTGGTGGTGCGCGGGCGGTCTCTCAAGAAATCAAGAATCGCGCGGCGGGTGGAATCCGCCAGGGCCTTCCAGACTGCGTCGAGTTCATCCGCCCGCCCTGCCGCAATCTCCTTCACAGCTACTCGCAGTCCTTGCCGATGTTTGCGAGCATGTGCTTCCAGCCCGTGCCCACATTCTTGCGATGTTCGGGGTCGATCATACCGAGCGCACGATGCCGCAGCGCAATCCGGCTCCCTGACGAAGTCGGCTCGATCTTTACCTCCACATGGTTGATTGCAGGATAGGACATGAACATAGGGCCGCTCAGCTCCAGCAGCGTCGGAGCCTTGATGACCTGGACGAATCCCCATAAATGACCGATGCCATTTCCGCGGTCCCGGAACCACCGGCCACCGGCCTTCGGCTCGAGCACGAGGTCCAGCGATTGACCATCGGGTCTGGTATTCCCTTTTCCGAGGCGATGCAGCACGGCGGCGAATGCCTTTTCAGGCGTGGCTTTTGTGTCGATATGCTGATCAACTTCGAGCGTGAAATCTTCCAATGTCATGGCAGTCTTCTCCTTGGTTGCCCTGAAGAGCAATCCATCATTATGTGAGCATAATATCACGTGACCATATGGTCACGTCAAGGAAAATCTTTTAGGGATGCAGATTTGGGGTGGAAGAGGTCGAGCCTGGGGGCGGCGGAAAAGCAGGTTCCTCCTCTCTCGCTTCGCTCGCGCGTCGGAATGACAGGGCTGGTTGTGACAAGGTCTGATTTCAAAGTCTGATTTCAAACGTTGTCGCTACCGGCTTCCTGGTGCTGGTGCTTGCCAATTTTCCAGCGCTGCTATAATCGAGGATTGCGCCCATGTCGACGAAACGTCTGATTCGCTCCACTACAGTTTTATCTATCCGCCGCAACGGCAGCGTGGTGCTGGCCGGGGATGGGCAGGTTACGCTCGGCGAATCCGTCATCAAGCATACGGCAAAGAAGATTCGCCGGCTTTATAACGATAAGATTCTCGCTGGATTCGCCGGGTCGACCGCCGACGCCTTCACCCTGTTCAGCCGCTTCGAATCAAAACTTGAGCAGTACCACGGCAATCTGGGACGCGGCGCCGTGGAGTTGGCGAAAGACTGGCGCACCGACAAATTTCTTCGTCATCTGGAAGCGCTGCTGCTGGTCTGCGACAAGGAGCAAACGTTCCTGCTCAGCGGACAAGGGGATGTGATCGAACCCGACGGTGGAGTGGCAGCCATCGGGAGCGGCGGTCCTTACGCGCAGGCGGCCGCCGAAGCGCTGGCGCGGCATACTGAACTCTCCGCCCGCAAAATTGCCGAAGAGGCGATGAAGATTGCGGGCAAGATGTGCATCTATACGAATGATGCGGTAACGATTGAGGAATTGTAGGAAAGTGGTCAGTGGCCAGTGGTCAGTGTCCAGCAAGACACTCAGACTGACCACTAGCCGCTGACCACAAACTTTATGGCCATTTATTTACCCAGCAGCGCTGAAGAAGAACAACTCGCACTCGACGAACTCACGCCGCGCGAGATCGTCGTTGAGCTCGACAAACATGTGATCGGGCAGAAGGACGCGAAGCGCGCCGTCGCTATCGCCCTGCGCAATCGAACGCGCCGCCAAAAACTAACTCCCGAGCTGGCCGAAGAAATCATCCCCAAGAACATCATCATGATTGGGCCGACGGGTGTGGGGAAGACGGAGATTGCGCGGCGGCTGGCGAAGCTGGCGAATTCTCCGTTCTTGAAAGTGGAGGCGTCGAAGTTTACGGAAGTTGGGTATGTGGGGCGGGATGTGGAGTCGATGGTGCGCGATCTGGTGGAGATTGCGATCGACAACGTGCGCGAAGAAAAGCTGGAGGATGTTTCGGACAAGGCGGAGTTGAATGCGGAGGAACGGCTGCTGGATATATTGCTGCCGCCATCTCCTCCGGCGCGACCGGCGGAACCTACGACTGCGGGCGGAGTGGTGATCGATGGCAATACCGCGCTGGCTGAATCTTCTTCCCGCACGCGGGAGAAACTGCGGCAGCAATTGCGCGAGGGGAAGCTCGACGAGCGGCAGGTTGAGATTGACGTGCGGGAGAGGAATTTTCCGTCTTTTGAAATTATGACCAACCAGGGTGTTGAGGAGATGGATATCAACATCAAGGACATGCTGCCGAACATTTTTGGGGCGCGGACGAAGAAGCGGAAGATGAAGGTGAACGAGGCGTTTGAATACTTGATCCAGGAAGAAGAGCAGCGGCTGATCGATATGGATCAGGTTACACGGATGGCGATCGATCGCGTGGAGAATTCGGGGATTGTGTTTCTGGATGAGATCGACAAGATTGCGGGGCGCGAAGGCGGGCATGGTCCTGATGTTTCGCGGGAGGGCGTGCAGAGGGACATCCTGCCGATTGTGGAAGGGACCACCGTGAACACGCGGTATGGGATGGTGCGGACCGATCATATTCTGTTTATTGCGGCGGGGGCGTTTCACGTTTCGAAGCCGAGTGACCTGATTCCGGAGTTGCAGGGGCGGTTTCCGATTCGAGTGGAGTTGCAGTCGCTGACGATGGAAGACTTTGTGCGAATTCTTACCGAGCCGAAGTCTTCCTTGGTGAAGCAGTACACGGCATTGCTGGAGACGGAGGGGGTGAAGCTGGAGTTCACTCCGGAGGCGCTGCAGGAGATTGCGCACTTTGCGTTTCGGGTGAATGAGAGCACGGAGAATATTGGAGCACGGCGGCTGCACACCATCATGGAGCGGGTGCTGGATGAGCTGAGCTTTGACGCGCCGGAGAGAAAAGGGGATCACGTGGTGATCGACGCGGATTATGTGCGGAAGATGTTGACGGACATTGTGAAGGATCAGGATTTGTCGAGATACATTCTGTAGGGGCGACAATGTCATTGCAGCTTGGCATACTCCGCCTTGGCTTGCTTCAGGATGGGAAGGGTTGGGTCGGCATCTTTCCAGAGAGCGAAGAAGGTTTGGTAGGACTGGCGGGCTTTGGTGTTGTCGCGCGATAAGTTGTAGGCGCGGGCGAGTTGGAGGTGGGCCAGCGCGCCGAGGGGGAAGTTCAGCACCAGGCCTGTGCCGTGCGTTAGCTTCTCAAATTCCGTCGCTGCTTTTGGGCCGTCGCGCAGGGCGAGGTAGGCCTGGCCGCGAACGTACGCGGGATAGAGGGTTGCCGCGGGTGTTGGTCCGGGATTGGCGAGTTCAAGGGGAGTGGGGACGCCGAGATGGTCGATTGCTTTGGATGGTTGGCGCAGCTGAAGGTCGATCTCGGCGCGAATAAGAGGCAGCCAGTATTTCTGGACGTAGGTGCCTGCAGGCCATAGTTTATCGAGTTCGCGGCAGAGAGCTTCGGCCTGGTTGACGCTGCCGGACTGAGCCAAAACGAGCGCGGCCAGCGTGGTCACATCCTCTCCGTGCGAAAGTTTCTGGGCCTGGGAAAGATAACTCCGCGCGGGTTCGAACTCTCCGATTTCGGTCTCGCGAAGCGCAGCCAGCCCCAGGTCACGGGCTGCCCAATCCTGATTGCCATCGCGCTGCAACAAATTCGCGGCAGCGCGCGATAATTCGCGGGCTTTTTCGAAATGGCCGTGATAGGCCTGGGTGTCAGACTGCTCGAAGAGAAGAGTCGCCTGCGCTCCGGGAACGTCGGGCGAGCGCTGGATTAAATGTTCCATTTCCGTTTTGTCGTCACGAAGGAAGGCTACCCAGTAGGCCGCTTGCAGTAGAACGGCGGTCTGCAACTGTCGCTTGCCAGCTTCCGCCAAAACCGCAGACGCCTCGTCTACCCGGTTCAGTGCGACGAGGGCTGTCGCCAGATTCGAGTAGGTGGAGGCTCTTGCCGGGTCGAGCAACATGGCCTTGCGGTAGTTTTCGACCGACGGCTCGTACTGACCAAGCTCGCCTTCCTCGTTTGCCAAGTGGTTGTAGGCACCCGCCGACCCAGGGTAGTTCTGAACCGCGAGAGCGTAGACCTGCGCCGCCTTTTCCAGTTCGCCAGTCACATAGGCGTAATAGCGCGCTTCAATCGCCTCGCGTTCGGTTTCGGTCACGCGATCCCGAAGTTCGTAAGCTTTGGCGGCACTCTGGCGGGCAAGTTCAGAATTCCCAAGATTGTAGTAGATGGTTGCCAGCGCGCCGTAGGCTACGGCAAAATTCGGATCCAGTTCGACGGCCTTTTGAAAAATCGGCAGCGAGTCCCGATCACCCCTTTTATCCCAGGTGGAGAGAGCGAGTCCATAGGCGTTGAGGGCGTCGAGCGAGCCGGTGGTGGCCTGTTCCAGGGGAACGTCGAACTTCCGCACGGTGGCGAGGGATTCGCCGAGTTCACCGCGCAGTTTGGTTGCGGCCGCACCGAGCGCGTCGAGCACCTTCTCTTTGGATGAGGCGGTTACCTGCTCCTCGGCAAGCGTGTTGCCAGTCTGGCAACTCACCGCCTTCAGACCGAGAACATATTCGCTGCCCAGGCTCGCAATGGTTCCGGCGAGGTAGGCGCTGCTGCCCGCGCGCTGGCAAAGCTCGCGAGCCACATCAGGGGTAAGCTTTGTGCCCGCGGGACGGGTCATCTGCTGCAACGTTCTGGCTACGTTGGCGTCGGATAGCACATTCACGAAAGGCGATTGCCGGAGCGAGACGCTGAGCGCGGTCTTCAGCGTGTCGTCGAAGATGGGATCGCCAGTGGTGTTGGCGAAGGCGGCCAGAACGACGGTGTCTTTCCCGGTTAGCGGCTTAGGGCGATGCGAGCGCAGGTAAAGTCCGCCGAGCACGAGCGCGCCGATCAGGACGATGACGAGCGAAGCCTTCCAGAGTGCGGCAAACCGCGACGCCGCAGCTCTTACCGCCGAGCTTGCCGCGAGATGATGTCCGCTCTCGGAGTCACGTTTGAGGCGTTCAAAATCGGTTCGAATATCTGCTGCGTGCTGGTAGCGCAGATTGGGATCCTTCTCCAGGGCCTTGACGATGATGGCCTCAACCGAAGCAGGAAGCGCGGGATTGATGTGCGCCGGCGGCGCTGGTTGCTGGTGCAAGATTGCGCCGCAAATCTCTCCGGAACTCGAACCTGCAAAGGCAACTCGACCCGTCGCCATCTCGTACAGCACCGTGCCAAAGGAAAAAAGGTCTGTGCGCGCATCCAGCTCGCGGGCCCGCACCTGCTCGGGCGACATATAGGCAATGGTGCCGATCACGGCGCCGGGGCTGGTCAGGTAAGCTTCGCCCGAGGTTAGGGACACGGTGTCGAGGCTGTCGCTGCTGCTGGTTGGAGCGGGAGTGAGCAGCTTCGCCAGACCAAAATCGAGAATCTTCGCGTGGCCCCGCCTTGTAACGAAAATGTTCGCAGGCTTGATGTCGCGATGAATGATGGCTTGCGCGTGCGCGGCGTCGAGCCCGTCCGCGATCTCAATACCGAGGCGTAACAGGGTGTCCAGATCAAGCGGGCGGCCCGCGATGCGGTGCTTGAGGGTGACGCCATCGAGAAACTCCATGGCGATGAAGGATTGGCCGTCCTGCTCGCCAATGTCATAAATCGTACAAATGTTGGGATGGTTTAGCGCGGATGCGGCCTGAGCTTCGCGGCGAAATCGAGAGAGCGCCTGGGGGTCGCGAGCAATCTGGTCGGGAAGAAACTTCAGGGCGACAAAACGATGAAGGCGAGTGTCTTCGGCTTTGTAGACCACGCCCATTCCGCCGCCGCCGAGTTTTTCGACGACGTGATAATGGGAGATAGTTTTGCCGATCAAGGACGCCCCGTTTGGGGCGAATTATAGCAGGGTGAATTATTTACGGTTGGGCCGCCATCGGGAGCAGGCGGTCGTGAATGACGAGGAGGCCGGAATCGAGCAGGTGGGAAAAAGTAAGGACAGCCCGGAGCCCCCGAAGCTGTCCTAAACCCTCCCGGTTAGAAGGGCAACCTTGATGACCCTACGTTACCTGTGCGATGTTGCAAAATGATGGCGAAAGCGTGAATATCTGATGAATTCGGCTGGAGTTGTTATAGTGGTCGCGCGGTGGTCGAGCTGCGCTCGACGGACGGCCCCTTCGGCTTCGCTCAGGGCAGGCAAGGGCGGCCGTCCCCACATTGGCCTCTGAATTATCTGATCGTAGTCGGCGTTATTGTTCGGGAGCGATTGATGCCTTCCACTACGTCACGAAAGGTTGAACAGTCGCGGCGGTTGCAGCAGCGCGCGGAGAGCATGATTCCGGGCGGAGTGAATTCGCCGGTGCGCGCCTTTGGGGCCGTGGGCGGCGATCCTCCGTTTATCGTGCGGGGCAAGGGATCGCACATTTGGGATGCGGATGAAAACGAATACATCGATTACGTCGGGTCGTGGGGTCCGCTGATTCTTGGTCATGCCGCGCCGGATGTGCTGGACGCGATTGTGAGCGCGGCTTGCAATGGAACCAGTTTTGGGGCTTCGACGCCGGCTGAGGCCGATCTGGCGGAGCTGGTGCTGGCAGCGGTTCCGTCGATGCAGAAAATCCGTTTCGTGAGTTCGGGGACGGAAGCGACGATGTCGGCGATCCGGCTGGCCAGGGCTTATACCAAGCGCAAGTACATTGTGAAGTTTGAGGGCTGCTACCACGGGCATTCCGATGCTTTGCTGGTGAAGGCGGGATCGGGAGTGGCGACGCTGGGGATTCCAGGATCGGCGGGCGTTCCCGAGGAGTTCACGCAATTCACGCTGGCGTTGCCGTTTAACGACATCAAGGCGGTGGAATACGCCTTCCAGAGATTCAAGCATGAGATTGCGTGCGTGATTGTGGAGCCGGTGGTGGGGAATATGGGATGCGTGCCGGCGGCGGACGATTATCTGGTGGCGTTGCGGTTGATGACGGAGCGCGAGAGGTCGGTGCTGATTTTTGACGAGGTGATGACGGGATTTCGCGTGGCGTTTGGGGGAGCGCAGGAACTCTACGGTATTCGACCAGACCTGACGACGCTGGGAAAGATTATTGGCGGAGGGTTGCCGGTGGGCGCGTATGGCGGGCCGAGCGAGATTATGAATCTGGTGGCACCGCTGGGGCCGATGTACCAGGCGGGGACGCTCTCGGGGAATCCGCTGGCGATGGCGGCGGGATGCGCGATGGTGAAGCATCTGCGGGATCATAGGAAGGAGATTTATCCGCGCATCGATAAGCTGAGCAAAGAGTTGGTGGAGGGCGTGGCCGCGGCGGCGAAGGATGCGGGCGTGGCGCTGTGCTGCAACCGCGTGGGATCGATGTTTACATGGTTCTTTACGGCGGGGCCGGTGACGGACTGGGAGTCGGCGTCGAAGTCTGACACGTTGGCGTTTGGGAAGTTCTTTCGCGCGATGCTGGATCGTGGAGTGTATCTGCCGCCCTCGCAGTATGAGGCGGCGTTTCTGGGGGTGACGCATACGGAGGCAGATGTTCAGCGGACGATTGCGGCGGCGAAAGAGGGGTTGGCTGGGAATGGGTGAGTGCGAGGGTTGCGATGAGTGAAATCTTCGACGTTTCGTTTTCGGTAGGCGGGCGTGGTCCGCAGGGGCTAAAGCCCGCGTTGATTTGTGGTTTTACGCGGCGCTGAAGCGCCGCTCTTCCACGGTAGCGCGGGCTTTGTGGCACGGCTGAAGCCGTGCTCTTCCCGGACCTGCTCGGAGTTTTTCCTCAACCTTTGAAGCCGTGGCCTTCCCGAAAGTCTTCTTGCATCATCTGCGGAATTGTTACGAAATCGTATCCTTCGGAGTTGTAGCGGGTGATCAGGCGATCTGTGGCGATCACGGTTTGGGAGCGGTCGGCGCCGAATTGTTTGTGGCCGCCGTCGTGGAGCAGGATCACGTCGCCGCCGCGAATTCTCCGGGCGATCTTGCGCTCGATTACCGCGGCGGGCGGGGCGTCCCAGTCGTAGCCGGTGATATTCCACATGATGGGTTGCAGGCCGAGTTGGCGGGCGGCGCGGAGGACCGCGGGACGGCGTCCACCGAAGGGAGGGCGGAAAAGATTGGAAGGTTGGCCGGTGGCGTCTTGCAGGGCGGCGCGGCATTCGGAAAGCTCCCGCGTGATTTCTGTCTCGCTTTTGAAGGTGAGCAGCGGGTGAGAGAAAGTGTGGTTGCCGATGGCGTGGCCGGCCTGGAGAATTTCGCGAGCGAATGCCGGGCATCGAAGGACGTAGCGTCCGATGAGAAAAAAAGTTGCGTGGACGCTGTGCCGGGCGAGGACTTCGAGCAGGCGGAGGGTGTGCGGGTCGTTGGGGCCGTCATCGTAGGTCAGAGCGATCTGGTGCGAGCCGCGGGGCAATCCGGTGAAGGTTTGCCCATACCATTGCGCAGTCGGGGCCATGGATTGGTAGCCTGCGGCGGCAGCGCAAACGGCGCCGGTCAGGGGCAGGGCGAGCATGTGGGGATTGTAAATGCAGGGCAGGAGTCAGAAGGAAGAATGTAGAAGTACGATTCGACTTCCGGCTTCGAGGTTCGGGCTTCTGCATTCTGAAATCTGACTTCTGCCCCCTCTGTTAACTCTTCCCTCAATTGCCACTCGGGGTGATCCGAGCTATCCTGCCAATTCCGAAATATTTGCGAGGCTATGGCGAATCTTTTCGAACTGCCCCGATACATTGCAGTGGAGGGTCCCATCCGAGTGGGCAAGAGCACGCTGGCCGGCATTCTGGCGGAACGGTTGAATGCGCAGCGGGTGATGGAGCCGGAGTCGAATCCCTTTCTTGGAGCTTTTTATGAGGGTGAGCGGGGCGCGGCGTTTCAGGCGCAGTTCACGTTTCTGGTGCAACGCTTTGAGCAGTTGCAGGCGCTGGACCTGGGGCCGCGGTCGCAGAAGACGGTGGTCGCCGATTACATCATCGAAAAAGACAAGCTGTTTGCCTGCCTCAATCTGACTGATCAGGAACTGGACACCTACAACCGGTACTACAATCTCTTCCGGGAGAAGCTGCCCACGCCGGATCTGGTCATCTATCTGCAGGCCACGCCTGAGGTACTGAAGAAGCGGCTGAGGAAAAAGAATGCGGCGGACGAGCGTGCGGTGAGTGATGAATACCTGGAAGAAGTGGTGAGGGCGTATGAGCACTTCTTTTTTCATTACACGTCGTCGGATCTGCTGATCGTGAATACGTCCGACATTGATTTTGTCGACCGCAACGAGGACTTGCAGGAACTACTGCGCAAAGTGAGTGAGCCAATCAAGGGGACGCAATACTTTCTGCCGCTGGGCGGGCAGGAGGCGGTGGGGGCGTAGGGTGGTTGTTAGTTGTTGGTCGTTGGACCTCCACAAAATCCGCTTGCGTAATCTTTCTTCAGTTATTAAATGGCGGCTCTCTACACAGCGGGCGTGGTCCGCAACCATCCTTCATCCTTTTGTGGATGGAAACAAGCGAACCGGCTTTGTGATTGGCGTTCTTTTTCTCGAACTCAATGGCTTCGAGTTCAAGGCCAGTGAGGAAGATGCAACACAGGCTGTCACATCCCTCGCTGCGCGCTCGCTGGATGAGGCTGGGTATGAAGCGTGGCTTCGGGAGAACATCCGGCGAAAGAGGTAAGACTCCTCCAGGCATATTCCTGCTCGACCGGCCGCTGCTTTGCGGCTACAATATCTCCAGCATCCACGAAGATGCTGAACAGGCTCTATCCGGCTGGGCTGGAGGGGCACTGGAGGATTGATGAGTCTCACTCCGATCAGCGGGCGTTCCGCGAACGAACTCCGCCAGAACGAACTCTGCCAGAAGGTCACCACCGCTTCTCTGCGGGAATTAAAACTCCGACACGAACCGATTACCTGCCTTACGGCCTACGATTACGCGACGGCGCGTGTGGTGGACGAGGCTGGGATTGAGATGATCCTGGTGGGCGATTCGCTTGCCCAGACGATGCTGGGGTACGAGAACACGCTTTCGGTCACTGTGGACGAGATGCTGCACCATGTGAAGGCGGTGCGCCGCGGAGTAAAACATGCGTTGCTGCTGGCGGACATGCCTTATGGGTCGTATCAGGTTGACCCTAAGAGCGCCCTGAGCAATGCCACGCGCTTTGTGAAAGAAGGCGGCGCAGAGGTGGTGAAGATCGAGGGCGGCGAAAAGCGGGCGGATTTGATTCGCCGCGTTATCGACGCCGAGATTCCTGTGGCCGGCCACATCGGGCTGACGCCGCAGTCGGTCAACGTGATGGGCGGGTACAAGGTGCAGGGGAAAGATCTGAGCGGGATCGAGCAACTCATGCGCGATGCGGTGGCGCTGGACCGGGCGGGGGTGGCGTGCCTGTATCTGGAAGGCATTCCGCGGGAAGTGGCGGCGATGATTACGGCGGAGGTGGGGACACCGACGATTGGGATTGGGGCTGGTCCGGAGTGCGACGGGCAGGTTCTGGTAATCCATGACCTGCTGAACCTCACGTTTGCACCGCCGGCTAAGTTTGTGCGGCGCTACGGTGACGGGGCGGGTTTGATGGCGAACGCGGTGCAGGCGTTCCGGGCCGATGTGAAATCGCAGCAGTATCCGGCGGATGAGGAGTCTTACCATCTGGCGCGGGAGACGAAGGCTGGGTTGGAAACCGTGCTGGCGCGGAAACGGGCGATGCGGAGGTAGAAAACCCTTGCCACGGATTTGCACGGATTTCACGGATAGGGCTGGTAGGCTAGAGCTTGAGGAGGGAATCTTATGATGGTTCCGGCGATTTTCTTCTTTCCGTTCATTGGTTTTGGGTTTGTGATGTACTTCCTGCCGACGATTTTTGCCTTTGCCAGGAACAAGCGGGACACGACTGCGATTCTGCTGCTGAACTTTTTTCTAGGCTGGACGATGATCGGGTGGGTCGTGGCCCTGGTTTGGGCGCTGAAGACGGATGTTCCGATGGTTGTGAGGTGAGTGTCACGCCGCCTGAGGCGCTCCAGTCCTGTCTTAATCCTATGCGCGGGTTCGTCCGCGTGAGCTTGTGCCGCTGAAGCAATCTTGAAGATCTGCAACACCATCGAAAACATGGGTTCGGCGTGCCGTGAGGCGCGGGGCGGCGGCAAACGACTGGGATTTGTGCCGACCATGGGTGCATTGCATGAGGGACATTTGTCGCTGGTAAGGGCGGCTAAGGCCTCCTGCGATTTTGTGGCGGCATCGATTTTTGTGAATCCGACGCAGTTCGGACCGAATGAAGATCTGGCGAAATATCCGCGAGACTTCGAGCGGGACCGAGAGTTGCTGGAAAAAGACGACGTGGATTTGTTGTTTGCGCCGACGGTCGAGGAGATGTATCCGGCCGGCGCGGTGACTTGGGTTACGGTGGAAGAGCTGAGCGGCAGGCTGGACGGGCGTTCGCGGCCGGGGCATTTTCGCGGGGTTACGACTGTAGTGGCGAAGCTGTTTCACATTGTCGAGCCGCATGCGGCGTTCTTCGGGCAGAAGGATGCAGCGCAGGTGGCGATTATTCGCCGCATGGTGCGCGATCTGAGTTTTCCGGTGGAAATTGTGGCGTGTCCGATTGTGCGGGAGTCGGACGGGCTGGCGATGAGTTCCCGCAACGCCTACCTCGATCCGCTGCAGAGAAGTCAGGCGGTCGCGTTATACCGGTCGCTGATGAGGGTGAAGAAATTGTGGGAGACGGGCGAACGCGACGGGGCAAAACTGGTGGCTGCGGGGCGCGCCGAAGTTGCGGAGGCAGAGTCAGTACGTTTGGATTATTTTGAGATCGTAGATGCTGAAAGTCTGGAGCCGGTTCAAAGTGTTACCGCGGGTGCGCTGGCAGCGGTCGCCGCATATGTGGGGGCAACGCGGCTTATCGATAACCTTGTGCTGCCGTGAGCTTGCCTAATGCGATCCCAATGAGTCGACGGCCGCGGCAGTGGCCGGGGGCGCGAGGCGTTGCAGCACGATGTTCTCGACCTGTGACCACAGTTGGGGATCGCATTCGCTTTGCATGTGGCTGGGAGTGAAGTTGCGGTTCCACCAGGAATATTTCTCGCACTCGACCGGATTCTTCCTGTAGTCAAAGCGGTAATTGCCGAGGATCTCAGTCCTGGCGGGATCAGCGGCAGTGATGCGCGCGCGGCCGTGAACAATGCCGTGGGGCTGATAAAAATTCACGGCTTTGGCGACGTTATCCGGAATGACCGAGTCGTTCTGCCACAATTTGGCGACGCTATCCACCTGCACGGTGAGCAGAACCGGCACTCCCTGACGCCGCAGATCGCGAGCCAGCGCCACGGCGGCAGACGCTCCCCAACTGTGGCCGAAGAGAATGATGCGGGCGCGGGCCTTTTCGGCA
>Ga0302324_100015472_pt1 | contig 15298 bp, 20 predicted proteins | sample Palsa_T0_1_FD_201949 | JGI IMG/M metagenome (GOLD analysis project Ga0302324, IMG submission 201949) | Peat permafrost microbial communities from Stordalen Mire near Abisko, Sweden - Palsa_T0_1 | ecosystem: Environmental > Terrestrial > Soil > Palsa > Peat permafrost | place: Sweden: Abisko...
GTATCTCGCTTAATTTAGCATTGATCACGCGAAAGGACACATCAGCGACGGAGCCAGGCGGGAAGCCGATGATGAGATGGATCGGGCGGGATGGATGATCTTCCGCGTGGAGCGTTGTCCCCGCAATAGCCAATATGAATAGCGCAATTGCTGCGGCGAGAAATCTCACAGCTTCGTTCACTTCTGTTTTTGCCGCACCTTGAATCCCGAAGAGCTCTTCTCCGCCGCTATCGCGGCTTGACCCGGATAGTGGGAGGTGGACGAATTTCATGAGAACGTTGCTGACTAATTATTGCCGATTGCACCGTAGGCTCACTACCCCAAAGGCCTATCCTCTCGCAGAGACCGCGGCAACCATCCCTTGTTTCCCTGTGGCAAAGGGACCTCACGTATACCCCAATGTGTATTGGCATGCCGATTGCTACCGGTGTGAGGTTCGCAGAGCCATGAAAACAGCTCAGTGCAGCCGGCAACGGAGAAATCATGCGGCGTCGTGATTTTGTAAAACTCGCTGGAACGACAGCTATGAGCTGGCCGATAGCGGCACGCGCTCAGCTTAATTCGTCACGCCCGATCACCATGATCGTGCCATTTCCGCCAGGCGGCGGTGCGGACGTGCTGGTGCGCATCCTTACGAAATACATGAGCGATAATCTGAACCAGACCATCGTTGTGGAAAATCAGCCGGGAGCTGGAGGGGCGCTCGCCTTCGCCCATGTCGCGCGAGCGGCACCGGACGGCCATACGCTGGGCTGGTCATCCGCCGGATTTGCCGTCATGGCCGCAACGCTGCCCGATCTGAGTTTCAATCCGGCGAAAGACTTCGTGCATGTGTGCGACGTTGCGGAGAACCCGTTTGTGCTCGTCGTCAATCCCGAGCTTCCGATCAAGAGCGTGAAGGACTTGGTCGATCATGCGAAAGCCAAGCCGAATGAATTAAACTTCGCGCACAACGGCGCAGCGACACTCACCAACCTTGTCGTCGAACTCCTCAAGATTCAGGCCGGCATTGAGGTCACGCAGGTCGCCTATCGCGGCGACAATTACTCGGTCAGCGACGTCATCGCGGGACACGTGCAGGCGATGTTCTCGAACAGCCCGGTTGCTTTGCCGCACGTTGCCGCTGGCCGCCTGCGCGCACTCGCCGTCACGTCGGCAAAGCGATCGTCAGCTGCACCGGATATCCCAACGATGGTCGAATCGGGTTACCCAGATTTCAAGGTCGTTGTTTGGCAGGGCATTAGTGGCCCGGCGGCGATGGACCTCGATGTCATTAACCGGATAAACGCGTCAGCGTGCGAGGCGTTGAAGGTGCCGGAGGTTGTCGAACGATTTAGCGCTCTGGGTGCAGAACGTGTGGGCAGCACGCCGGAACAGTTTGCAGCACTCGTCAGTCGCGAAATGGATACTTGGAGCGATGTGGTGCGTCGTTCAGGCGTCAAGCCCGGCTGACAGCTCGCGTCAACGCACCCTGGCCGGCATGATCATATTGATGATCGCGCATTTGCCCGCAGCGTTTGCCTTGAGCGCTTCTGTCAAAGCGCGCTGAAGTTCTGCCGGTGTCTCCACGCGGCACGAGTAGCCATCGACCACGGCAGCAGCTTGCTCGTATTTTACGCCCTTGAGATCGACCCCATAATAATCTTTTGTCGCGATGGCCGTGCCCAACGGGTAGAACTTGTCGTGGTAGTACTGCATCGCAGCGTACTTCGCATTGTTGAACACGAGAATGAGCAACGGCAGCTTGTGCTCGTCAGCAAAGGCGAGCGCCGGCAAGACCGGATTATAGAGCAGCGTACCGTCGCCGATGGTCACCACAACCGGCCGGCCAGGTATTGCGAGCTTTATGCCGAGTGCATATCCAAGCGCTTGCCCCAGCCCGTTCGGTGCACGAAAAAAATCGAAGGGCCCTCGGCAAAAAAGTGCTCGCGTATAAGGCGCGCATGCACGATCGTTTCGTCGACATAAATTGCATTCGGCGCGACCTTGCGCAGAAACTGCGCGACGACAGGAACGGTGATGGAGCCGGCAGCCGCGGCAGCCTTTTCGGCAGCATCGAGCCTTTGCTGGTGCTTTTCGTGCTCCTGCTTCCACCGCGCGCGGCGGCCTTCGATGACCGCGGTGTCGCGCTTTTGGCCGCGAACCGCATCAACCAGCAGCCGCAGTGTTAGCGCAGAATCACTTTCAAGGTACTGCTCTGCTCCAGTCACCTGATAAACCAGCGTCTCTTTCAAGGGTCGTTGCGCGAGCGAAACAATCTTGGCGTTGCTCGGTGCATTGCTGGGCGGAAACCATGGCGCCTGGTTCTCGACCAGCAAAGCGAAATCGATCTCATCGAAGTAAGGCGTTGCATCGATACCGAGATAAAGACCGTTACATTTGGGAAAGTTGGATACGCCGCACCGGGAGCATCAATAACGGGAATCGCTAAAAGCTCGGCGAGCTCAACCAGCGCACGGAAGGCGTCCTCGTTCCCGCCGACGGACTCCGCAAAGATGAACGGACAATTTGCGTGGCTGAGTTGTTCGGCCACACGGGCGATATCGCCGGTGGCAGGTTGCAGTTTGGGTGGCGCTGGGACGTATGGAATTCTCGTCGGCCGGGACCAACTCTCGATCATCGATTCCATCGAGACACAAACATATGTCGGGCCCTGTGGAGAGTGTTGTGCAAGTTCTCCGGCGCGCACGACGCTCTGATAAAGGGTCGAGACCGATGGAGTTTGAAGCGCAATCTTAACGACCGGCTCGACGAGCCGTTGCGGCCCGCCGACGACGTTCAGGCTGCGATACCACTGCGGACCTGGATCAAACTCCCCTTCGCCGAACGACTGCGACTCGCCTGACAGGACGAGCATCGGCGTCTCGGTGAGGCGAGCGCCGAAGATCGCCATGCTGCCTTGCAGGAGGCCAGCGCCGGCATGGAGCAGCACGACCTGCATCCGTCCCGTGAGCTTGGTGTAACCGGCCGCTATCGACACCGCGAGGATTTCGTGGCCGCAATCGAGATACACTGGGCCCGTTGTATTTTTTGCCTTCTGGCGAGCGAACGCCTCCCAGAGCGACGGCCATTCCGATCCGGGGACGAGATTACATAGTCCACTCTAAGAGCACGAAATGCTTCGAGGATCGCTTCACCGCCGTCTTCTGTGTTTCGCAAGGTAACCTTCCTCGTTTGCTCACCACAACTAATGCAAACTCGCGACGACTGCTACATCGCGGTTGCACTGCGCTGCGCACTCCACAACGCGGAAATTTGCTCCAGCGCAACAGGGCTGTATCCTCTCCAGGGTACAGAGCCGCCCCCCTAAGCTTAATGGAGGCAATCATGATCGTCCGGTACGAATCCGATGGCACGATTGTCATGATCACCCAGAACGATCATGCCCAGCTCTCCGGATTGTTTGCCACCCATTGGGGTAACGCCCAATTTGCCAAGCCAGAACCGTATATGCCCATGGTTCGCGCCGCCATGTTTCATGACCGCGGCTGGATCCGCTACGAGACGGGGCCGCAGCTCAACGCCGAGGGCAAAACACCAAATTATCGCGAGGTGCCGAACGACGCCGGACAAATTGAAGCTTTCGAGTGGGCCGGCGACTGGTTGAGCAGCATCGACGCCTATGCGGGACTGATGATCGCCAAACATCGCACCGGCCTTTATCAGGGCCGCTACGGAACCATGACGTCGCCGCCCGCGATTCAACGCGGTACGCTCAAGCCCGAGATTCAGGCGCTCGTCACACGCAGTGAGGCGAAGCAAAAGAGCGCTGCTGAAAAATTCGACGCCAAGCAGTTGATGACGAACTACACATTGCTTCAGGTCTGGGATCTGATCTCGCTCTACATATGCAGCACCGAGACGTTGAAACCCGACCGGATAGCGCCGGTGCCGCTTGGATACGCGGGTGCGGCAAGCGCGGAGATGACACTGACCCCGTCGGGAGCGAACACCATCGCGCTCGCCCCCTACCCGTTCGACCAGCCGTCACTGACCGCAAACCTGATCTTCCGGCGGTTGCCGCAAACCAAATTCAAGGACGAGGCCGAGCTGCAGACGGTCTATTTCGGCACCCCCCCGCAGGTCGCCTCGTTCCACCTGGTAGCCGGAGGCCGTTAGGCGCCGGCATGCGATGTTGCCTGCGGCACCGCTGGCATATCCTTTGCTTGATTTCTGAACTCTTGGGCCATTGAATGGCCCACCGGTGTCAGGTGTCCCATGAAGCAGGTACTTGCCGCCGCTCCGCAAGCCAGTATCGCGAGCGCGTCGCCACTGATCGTGGCGCGCGGCCTGTGCAAGACTTACGCTGCCGGCGACAGCAGCACAGTGGCGCTCAAAGAACTGGACTTCACGATTTATGACGGCGAATTCGTCTCCGTGGTCGGTCAAAGCGGCTGCGGAAAATCGACACTGCTCAAAATCCTCGCGGGACTTTTGCCATTTACCGCCGGAACAGTTCAACTGAACGGCGTTCCGCTGCGCGGTCCTAGCAAGGAAGCCGCGGTCGTCTTTCAGTCGCCGGTCTTGCTGCCATGGCGGACCGTGCTTGAAAATGTGCTCCTGCCGATCGAATTCCGCAGATTGCCGCGATCGCAGTATCGTGAGAGCGCGCTCGACCTGCTGGCAATGACCGGCTTGCGCGATTTCGCCGATCGCTATCCGTATGAGCTCTCCGGCGGCATGCAGCAACGCGCCGCGATCGTACGCGCCCTGGTGCAAGACCCCAAGCTGCTACTGATGGATGAACCGTTCGGTGCGCTCGACGCCATGACGCGCGAGCAGATGAATCTGGAGCTGATGCGCATCTGGAGCCGGAGCCGCAAGACGGTGTTCTTCATTACCCATTCCATTGCCGAAGCGATCTTCTTGTCCGACCGCGTTATCGCGATGACGACGCGTCCGGGCCGCATCGCCGACATTATCGACATCGATCTGCCGCGGCCGCGCGATCTGTCGGTCATCAATACAGATCGTTTCGGGCGCTACGCTGCGCGCCTGCGCACGCTGCTCGATGCCCACGGAGGGCTATCCTGATGACAATGCAAGCCGAAGCTTCGGCCGAAGTATTTTCGGCCCAAGTCCGCGAGACGAAGCCGGGCCTGTTCCGGCGTTACCCGCAATTGACCATCTCGCCCGCGATCCTCGTAATCCTGTTGGCGGGCTGGTGGCTCACCTGTCATGTCTTTGGCGCGCCGTCCTACGTCGTGCCGGCGCCCGAGGATGTATGGCGCGCACTGATCAACGGTCTCGCCCGCGCGCCGTGGGACAGTGGCGGATATTGGTTTCACGCCGGCATTACGGTGTGGGAAGCGCTGCTCGGCTTTATCATCGGCTCGGCCGCAGGCGCCGTGCTCGGTTTCGCACTCTCGCATTGTCCGCTTCTCGGCCGAAGCTGGTACCCTTATATCGTCGGCTTTCAGTCCCTGCCAAAGGTCGCTCTAGCACCGTTGATGGTGGTGTGGTTCGGCTTCGGCCTCGAAGGCAAAGTGTTTATCACCGCCGTTATCACCTTCTTCCCGGTATTGGTGAACGCCATGGCGGGCTATCAGTCGGTTGAGCCCGACCGCATCGAGCTCGCGCGCTCGTGCAATGCCAGTGAATGGCACCTGCTGACCAAAATCATTTTCCCAAGCTGCATGCCATTTCTGTTCGCAGGCCTCAGCGTCGCATCCGTGCTGGCAATCCTCGGAGCGGTTGTCGGTGAATTTGTGGGAGCCAAATCCGGACTCGGCATGCTGTTGATGCAATACGACCAACAGATGGAGCTTGCCCCGTTATTCGCCGTCATCCTGTTGTTGGCGTTGATAGGCTTTTCGATGAATCACGCGATCGGCTTGCTGGAGCGCCGCTATTGTTTCTGGGCGCAGCGCGCTGCCGCGGCACGAACGTGAATAATTTTTCCCTTAGTTTGCGGAGACCGACGATGCGAGACCTTCTCAGCCGCGGTGCGATTGCCCTGATACTTGTCGCCGCCGGCGCCTGCGTAGGCAGTACGAATGCACAACCCCTTAAGAAGATAACGCTTGTGCAGATGCATCCGATCATGGGCGTCGGCGAAGAAGTATTCCTCTACGCGGTGCCGAGGCATCTCGGTTTCTTTGCCGCCGAAGGCCTCGACGTGGACATTCAAAATACCCAGACCGGCATGGTCTCAGCACAGCTTCTGCAGTCGGGCAATGCCCAGGTCGGTACCACCGCGGGCGATGCGATCCTTGCGATGCGCGAACAAGGCGCCGACCTCGTCTCCTTCTTCAACCTAAAGCGCAATCCCGGCACTTTCCTGACGGTGCTGCCCGATTCTCCGATCCACGACCTGAAAGATCTCAAGGGTAAAACCATAGGGGCGCCGTCCTTCGGCGCCGGCGGCGGCCTGGTGCTGACGCAAAACCTGACCGAGATCGGCATTGCGCCCGATCAGTACACCGGCATTGCAACCGGTGCCGGCCCATCGGCGGTGGCGGCCTTGCGCTCTGGCCAGATCGACGCGCTGGTGATGTGGGACGCCATGCTCGGCGCGGCCGAGAATACTGGCTTGAAGCTGCGCATGATTGACATTCCGCTGCAAGATGAACTGGTCGGTACTACGCTCGCGACCTCGGCAGCCTATGCCGCTTCGAATCCGAAGGACGTTGCCGGCTATTGCCGCGCCATGACCAAGGGTCTGGTGTTCACCATGACCAACAAGGAAGCCGCAGTCCGCATGCTGTGGGATGAATTCCCGAGCATCAAACCGACGAGCCTTGACGATGCCACAGCGCTGAGGAACGGCGTGCACGTGATGGACCGTTTCCTGGAAATGTCGCTGCAGGGCCAGACTAACACGGCGCCGCTCGGCGCGTTCATTACCGACAATTGGCAGAACACCCGCAAGGCTTATGTCGAATTCGGCAAACTGAAGGGCGGCGATCCCGCGAGCGCCGCTTACACGACCCAATTTATCCAGGCCTGCAACGACTTCGACCGCGCCGCCATCGTCGCGCAGGCCAAAGGATGGAAAGGCTAAAGCGCGGGAAGACGCTGCACGCTACGCGGCGCTTGTTGCCGTCAGGTCGCCGCAAGCGACTTGGGCAACGGACGCCTTCTCTACAACTGAGAAACCAAGCTCCCTAAGTACTCTATTGGTCTGCTCGCCGCCGCTATACATCGCATGGCGCCGGTTTCTATTCGCGATGTCCGCGGCCGTTGTCAAAACAAGTTTCGGTGGCAGCAAGGCCCCGTTTCTCGGATCGATCACGACATACAGTTTGGGCCGCGACAGGAAGGGCCATTGCGCTGGATCATCTCCGACGTAGGTCATCGCATCAAGGATATGTTCCCTGGTGATCGGACTCGGTTTCGGCATGTCCATACTCCTTCGAGCAGCGAGAACTTCCGTCGCGAGATGCGACTTCAAGCGAGAACTCACGTTGAGCGCGCTTCAAAACATCCAGTCTTGGCGTCGAAGCGGGTGATCTGCATGACCAGCTCATCGTCCGGACAACAGGAGCGGATAACCCGGGGATGGGCCTGCGGGTCTTCAGCGGTCAGGACGACGACGTTGATACGGCCGCTGCAATGCGCAATTGCCCACTCAATGTGAGCAATCCACTGCAGGCTTATCCTTTTCGAATTTCCTTTGAGCGCCGGCCCGAACCGGGATTGGTAAGTGGCGCGATTCCCCTGGCGAACTATTTCGTCGTCCCACATCGCCACGACGACTGTTCGTCCATCGCCACTGATCGCCGATCCGCCGAAATGCCGGAGTGAACGGACAGCCCCGAAATGTTCGAAAGCGCTCGATAGGGTCCAATCTCGTTTCACTGTCGGGGTCCACACCAACGACGGTTGATCGGCGCGAAAGCTCTCCAGAAGCTCCTTCATCAACGACCCTCCGTCTTCGAAACGTCGGCCGCCGGCCCTCACCAGCTGGTCGCGGCGATCGCTGATCCAAGGACACATTATTGCATACAATCAGTTCTAACTGTATGCCTCTATTTCGATATTGCATGCATATAAACTGTGCATTGAAACGCGGCCGGCCGTGGTATTCGGTTTGATATGAAGATCAGCCCTTTAGAGCCCACGACGCGCGCGGAGCGTCTCGCCGGCGAGATTGCGGCGTCTGTGTTGTCCGGCGAATTTCGACCGGGCCTTCGGCTTGACGAGAATATGCTCGCGAAACGCTACGCCGTTTCCCGAACTCCCGTCAGAGAGGCTCTTCGGCAGCTTGCGTCTACCGGATTGATCGATATCAGGCCGCGGCGCGGTGCAACCGTCGTCCGCACGTCGTCGGCGCAACTCGAAACAATGTTTGGTGCGATGGCTGAAATCGAGGCGACTTGCGCACGGCTCTCAGCCGTCAGCATGACGCCGCTTGAGCGTCGGCGTCTGGCCGCTTTCCACGAAACCATGTTCAAGCTGGTCCAGAAAAATGACGCGGAGGCGTTCACCTCCGCTAATCTCGAGCTGCATACGCAGATCTATCTGGGCGCTCATAACGACATTATTGCCGATTTTGCAACCGGGTTGCGACGCCGGCTCGCGCCGTTCCGCCGCGCTCAATTTCGCACGGAAGGCCGACTTTCCCGGTCACACGAGGAGCACAGGCAAGTCGTCAAGGCGATTGTCGCGGGCGACGCCGGCGCCGCTCACACGGCGATGTTCGATCACATGAGTCTGGTTGAAGAATCTTTTGAGCGGCTCGCAGAGACCATCTGATCGGAACAGCGAGGGTATACATCGCCTGTACGCGGAGCAGTCATTGTCCTGCGATACCAGATGAGTTGGCAACTGGGCGGCCTGGACCCTCGTCCGCGTAGAAATTACAGAAGGCGCGGACCGAGGCGCACGTCCACAATACGCTTGGCCTCGGCAACAATCTCGTCCTTGCTGCTTTTTTCAAGATTGACGGGACTATTAGGCCAAGGAGAGGTCGAACCTGGTGAAAAGATGGATGCTCTCCATCCCTTTCCTACAGGGCCGATCTCAATCCGATATCCCTTGTAGTCAATTACCGTCATTGTTCGCGTTTGCGCGCTGGGCGTATGCTGCGCGTTACTCGCGTCGGACCACATTCGCTTAAGTATTAAAGCCGCCCCACTGGGGCGGCTTTAACTTTCTTGCTCCAGCGTTACGCCGTCTGGATGTTGCCAACGGCGGTCTTGCCGGTGCGGCGATCTTCCTGAGTGTCGAAGGAGACCTTCTGACCCTCGACCAGCCCACGCATTCCGGCGCGCTCAAGCGCGGTGGCATGGACGAAAACGTCCTTGCCGCCATCGTCCGGCTGAATGAAGCCGAAGCCCTTCTGGTCGTTGTAGAATTTCACGGTACCCGTATTCATATCGTTTCCTTTTGCTAATCCGGATGCACTCGACCCCAAGACCCGCAATCGCGGGCCTTGAGCTTCATCGTCGTATTTGGAGGGTCTGAACGTGCGCCTGGCAATTAGCGAAGGCGAAACGGCCCGATTGTCCGGCCAAAAAAGTCGATCGAATAGCCTACGCGGTAAGATCGGCTTTTTCAAGGTCAGCGACAAACATGAGACAAATGCTCGTCCACATGCACGATGCAGATTGCTTCCAAATCGAGTCAGTTCGTCACTGATTAGAAATGTCCAAGCATTCCGTCTGGTCCACTGCGCCAAGCTGAGCTCGAAGTTCGCGAAACGTAATAAGCCGATGTGCTGTTTCGTCCCACAGCACAAGCCGCACGCATGCAAGACTCTGACCCAACGTCAGCCGGCTAACATCCGAGAGTTGAGGATTGCGCCGAAGCGCAAGTGGCAACCGGTAAAACGGAATTCGGCTGCAGAGATGGTGGATATGGTGCAGGCCGATATTGGCGGTGAACCAACGCAGCACAATCGGCAGATCATAATGTGAACTGCCATAAAGTGCAGCGTCAGCGAAGCTCCAATTCTGGTTTTCAGACCATACGGTGTGCTCGAATTGATGCTGGACGTAGAACAACCACACTCCAATCGCTCCGCCAAAGAAAGCTATGGGAAGATGCACCAGCAGAAACGGCACGACGCCAATCCACCACATCATGGCGGCGACGACGATTGCGGCTGCGCCGTTGGTTGCCATGGTGCTGACCCAGGGCATCCAGCCTTCCCGCATGAGCCCGAACGGGAGACGGTGGCGCAGGATGAAAAGATAGAGTGGACCTATACCAAACATGATGATCGGATTGCGGTACAGGCGATAGCCGAGCCGGCGCCAGCGCGACAGCGCGAGATATTCGCGCACCGTGAGCACGTCAACGTCGCCGATACCGCGGCGATCGAGATTGCCCGATGTCGCGTGATGGATGCCATGCGCTCGCCGCCAGAAATCATAGGGAGTTAATGTGACCACTCCAATCACGCGGCCGAGCCAGTCGTTCAGAGGCCGATGACGGAAAAACGAACCATGACCGCAATCGTGCTGGATCATGAAAAGACGAACAAGAAAACCGGCGGTGGGAACAGCCAGCAGCAGGTAAAGTCCATAACCGAGGCGGAGTGACAACCACATCGATAACCAAAGAAGGACGAACGGCACGACAGTAATCAGAATTTCGATGGTGCTGCGCCCGTGATTCGGTTCGCGGTAACGTCCCAGACTCAGTGTCAAAGCACGTACATCGGTCGTGGCAGCGCCCTCGCAGCCTTTCAGTCTTTCGCGCAAATTCTTCTCTCTGTTGATTTATGGCCGCAACAGCGACCATCATTTGCTCGGATGTCAGGCCGCCCACTGCGCGAGCCTGCTAGCTTAAGAGAATTATCCGGTAGAATGGCGCACTTTCTGTGGCGGGCGTCGAGCATTGAAGCTGACGACGGCCAGCGCCTATTTCGACCCGTTCAGTTGAATCTCATTACATGCCTAATATAGCACTTTAGGGATACTTTGCACGTCCACAATGCAAAGGGCAGCGCGGCAGTCGAATATTCAGCTCGCTTGAAGATCGAGCTGTAGGCGGCCCTGCCTGCCGGCTGCACGCCGGGAGATTACCACGATTACTGGTTTGCGTTCAGCCCTAACGGAAAGGTTACGGTTGGCATGCAAGCGTATGCCGCGCCCATACGCGCACCAATTCCGATTGCCGGTGCTTATGCCTGCTAAATAGCGCCGCCGGTAAACGGCCTGCACATCGATGCGGTTCAGGTGCTTCGACATTTCACCGCATCGGCAAAAGGAATTTCGCATGATGAAAGCTCTGCCAGACACGATGTTCAGGAGCCCGGAACAAAGCCGACTCAGCATGCTCCGCAACTGGGTACTCGACAACGCAGTCACCGAGATCGAGATGAAGGAGCAGCAATTTTGGAATTTCGTTCAGCTGCAGCCGATCGCCGAAAAGCCGTGGGCTACCTTCATGGGCCGCATCATCAGCGTCCCGGATATGCCAATCGAGGCGCAAAAAAATCTCGGGATTTTCGACGAACGCAAACTCGGAGCAATCTGAACCGGTAATTTCAAAATCCGTCCCGCTGGATGGGCTTTCAGTCGGCACTCGCAATCCAGCATTTTCGCAGACCTTCGGAGTCGCGCACCCACCAATAATCTTCCTCCAGATTTCGTCCCGATATCTTAAAGCTCTTCAAATAAGATTTGATCGCAGCCGTAGCCTGGTCGCGCGTAGAGTGTCCGTGACCCACCTGGACGGCCGGGCCGGCGGTGCCCCCCTTTAGCTCGAGGACCATAAACATTGTCGGCGCCTCTTCCGGTGCTCCGGATCGACCAATCGAATTTAAAATGCTTCGATGGTAACGAGATCGCTCTCAGCTACCACTCGCTCATGCGATTCACTCTTGCTCTTGATCCGATATTGCGGAGTTTCCCCGTCCGGCGGTCGCAGGCTGACGATTTCATAGTGTCCGCCAGCAGCCCATCGGGACATCGATGGGACAAGATCGACGGTTTGTCCGACCTTGTACTTGTGCGTGAGGTCAGTCATGCAGAGCCTCCTTGCCCCACGTTTTGCATGCCATTCAAAAACCCGAAGTGTTGCCGCGCCGTGCGGCAAGCGTCATCTCCGGGCAAACAGGCTTTGCACACGTCGGGCCGCGCATTGTAGACCGCGCAAGCCGTCGCGACGCCGATAGTTCCGACAAGGGCCGTGCAACGATTACCGCTGCATCGCATGCGTGCACGCTCGTCGTCGACGAATGCACGCGGGATTCGATCGAGATCGATCTCGCTCTCGAGGGAAAATCGAGGCCACTCTGCGGAATAGGCGCAGCATGCACCACAACTCCGGCACGCAGCTGAGGAGAGCCCGGCCCCTTGCCCGTCAAGATCGTTCACTTGACCTTGAGCCTGACCGCGGACTCCTTGCCGCGATTGCTCTCGATTTCATACTCGACGAGCTGTCCGTCGTTGAGCGTGCTCAGTCCGGCCTGCTCGACGGCGGAAATATGAACGAACGTGTCCCCTCCGCCGCCAGAGGGTTGAATGAATCCATATCCTTTGGTCGGGTTGAACCACTTCACAGTACCAGTAGCCATCTTAGCCTCCGTCGATCGACTTCAAATTCAGCGGTTACCGTCGCACATGAGATCGTACAGTATCAGAAGCGCGGGCCGCGCGGAGGCCCGAACATGTCCTCGCGCCGCATCTTCTTCTTCAGCACTTTGCAGGCTTGATCGACATTGCTGTCACGGACGAGACCCTGCACGCTTCATTTCTTCTCGATTGAGCGGTTCAATGGCCCGACTGACAAGTCGCTCGGGTCGACGCCAAAGCACGAAGAACAGTAGATCCGCTTTTGGCGTGCGGCACGCACCAACGTCGACATTATTGAATTACGCCACCGGAGCGATGTGCCGCCAACCGGAAGAAACGGCGGTCTCTTTCTTTGTCGCCGTTATGGGTAGGTTGCGAAACGAATTCGTACTTGCCTATAGAGATCGACAACTTTGTCAATGTCCCGCCAATCGGTCAGCCGAAATGTTCGCTCAACAGCAGACCGAGCGCCCTCTTTCCTGCACGACTGGCCTCAATCATGGTCGCAAAGAAAATCTCCGAGCATTCGATCGCGCTGTTTCTGCCCGCGCGGTAAATCTCCCAGCGCCAGGGCTTTGGCGGCGAGCCCTTGTGCTTCACGACAACGGAAAAATCGGGATGATTGATCATTGGTTGTTCAATCTTACGGATTGGCCTCAATGTTGAGCCAAAAGTGCCACTAAAACGTCAAGGACGGCTTTGATTAGCGCTTTCCTGCACAGACTTCCCCAGCGTGGCCGCGAGCGCAGAAAACACGCAACGGACTTTGCCTAACGCTTTCTGCCCAGGTCACCGCTGGTACAGCGATCAGCTGCGCCTCCGGCCTTTCCTGGGTCAGACGCAAAACTCGTTTCTTTCGCCGCAACTTCCCGCCACCGGCGGACGAAGCTCGACTGCCTTCTGCGCCGTCCTATTGCTTTCTCTGTGGCATGCAGATCGCGCGCTCACCGCCGCTGCGGACGAAATCGACAATCTGGCGCGCCAATGGTTCGTGTCCGTGGGCTGCGAGTACATCGTCGAGGCGCCCGCGTAGCGTTCCCGCATCGGCGAATAGATCGCGATAGGCCGCTCTAATTTCGTGAATCCTGGAATTTTCGATACCGCGACGTTTGAGGCCAACGATATTGAGTCCCTTCAACCGGGCGCGATTTCCAATCGCCATTCCGAACGGGATGATATCGTTCTCAATACCTGACAGAGCCCCTACAAAGGCTCCCTCGCCGATACGCACGAACTGATGCACTCCGCTGTGTCCTGAGATAATGGCACCGTCGCCGACAGTGCAGTGACCGGAAAGTCCGGAGTAGCCGACCATCACGACGTTGTGTCCGATCTTGCAGTCGTGTGCGACGTGCGCTCCCATCATAAAAAAACAATTATTACCGATCTCGGTGACAAGATCGCCTTTTGCCGAGCCCACATTGATCGTTACGTATTCGCGGATAATGCAACCGGTCCCAATATTGAGCTTGCCCGGAGGCCCAGAGTGAGCAGCGATCTGGCCCTGCTGACCAATCGATGCGAACGGAAAAATCTCGGTGTTATCGCCGATTGCGGTTTCACCTTTCACGACGACGTGCTCGTGCAGACGCACCCCGCGACTTAGGCACACCCCCGGACCAACCACGCAATACGCACCAATTGTTACGTCGTCGGCTACAGCGCCCTCAACCTGAGCAGTCGCATGAATAGATGCCAAAAAAAGCTCTACGGTATGAGGAAGTGAAAATCGCGAGGACCGTAGCTTAGTAACTGGGAGCAAGCAATTACAATCGGGTCGAAGTCCGTAGCTACACGCTGCGGCAACGAGCAATAAGCGAACATCTCGCTCGCGAGCTGACATAAAAATTCAGGCCTTCGCCCGCGAAATCGGACGCCGAGGCGAAATCAAGTCGGCTAACGACGAATAGGCGAAATCCCTTTCATTTGACCAGACGCTACTCGATCAGAAATTCGCCGCATTTTGCATCCGCCGATTATTCGGAATCTTCAAACAGTCCATTCGCAAAGCTTCCGTCAATGGAAACGCCCGGCGCTCCTATTTCAAGCGTCGAGAGTTTGGAACTCTCGTTTACTTGTTAAGGAGAGAAGTCATGATCACCAAGTCAAAACTGACGTTCGTCGCCGCTGCTTTTGCCCTGACGTTTTCGGCTCCGGCCTTCGCCCAGGCCGTTGACCACACCGGCACACTGCAGCCGGCGTACTATGACGGCACCGGAAAGCAAATTGTGGGTAGCTGGGCGCCAAGCAGCCGTGCCGCCAACCCGACCATGGAGGCCCGGCCGCTGTATAACTCTGCTGTGACTCCGAGTGAATTCAGCGGAAGCGCTTCCGGTTACGATCCGTCCATCGCAACCCAACGCTAAAACGAGCTGCCCGTCATCAGCCATCAGGCGGCTCCATTATTTGAAGGGAGGCACCCTTAAATGCCTCCCTTCAAACTTTCTCGTTTATAGTTCTACTGCTCACGGGGCCATGACGCTGGAAGACCTGAGAGCCGGTGCCGATCCTGACCGAGGTTCATAACGGAGCAAATTTCAAAAGTCGCGCCGAGGTTGCGACCTGAACAGGCGATTGCGTTAGCAGGGTACGCTGGCGATACATGATGGTGGTGCCCGTGGAGGGAATCGAACATTCCCCCCAGGACTAGCGCCCAGCTTTACGCTGCCCCTTGGGGCTTTAAAGGCCGCCTAGTAAACCGCTTGAACATCAAAGCGGGTATACCGAAGCACTATGACCAGGCCATGGGCCCGATCATTTTCGTCGACTACGCGACGGCGATGGCGGAGCGTGTAGTTGCCTTTGGACCGGCGCGAGTTCTAGAAACGGCA
>Ga0302324_100015473_pt1 | contig 15297 bp, 13 predicted proteins | sample Palsa_T0_1_FD_201949 | JGI IMG/M metagenome (GOLD analysis project Ga0302324, IMG submission 201949) | Peat permafrost microbial communities from Stordalen Mire near Abisko, Sweden - Palsa_T0_1 | ecosystem: Environmental > Terrestrial > Soil > Palsa > Peat permafrost | place: Sweden: Abisko...
GCCGAGGTGAGCGGGCCGAAGTAGCGGGCGAAGCGCTGCTGGCCGTCGTCATCGACGCTGATGCCGCGGAACACGAGCGCCTTGTGCTCATTGAGCGCGGCGCGGATCGCGGTCACCGTGTCCGGGTCCAGCTCCAGCGACGGGCTGACGCCGGAGACCTCCGCCCCGATCCGCGCGGTGATCTTGCGGAGGCCGAGCCTGGTTCCGATCGAAGTCGTGGTCATAGGTTAAATATACTAAACCGATCTGTTTAATCGAATATGGCGTGGGTCACAGCCGGGAGCGGGGCGCGCGAACGGGGCGGGGCGGCGTCTTGCTACTTGACCTGGAACGCGGTGAGTCCCTCGGGCGGTTCGGGCTGGACGGCGACGTCGGCCACCTCGGCCAGGCGGGGGCCGCTGTGCGCCCAGGCCACGAGACGGCGGACGTCCTCGTCTGGCCCCTCGAAGACCGCTTCGACCCGGCCGTCCGGGAGGTTGCGCACCCATCCGGCCACGCCGCTGCGCTCGGCCAGCCGATGGCAGGTATCGCGGAAGAAAACGCCCTGGACCCGGCCGGAGATCAGCACCCGATAGCGAACCACAAGGAGACGGTACGCCGCGCGGGCGGGCATGACCGGTGCCGGGGGGACGAGCCAGGGCTCGTTCGGTATAAGAATTTATGTCCGGATGACGGGTGCGTGCAGCCGGGCGTGATTAGTTCCTTTCCGATCCGTGGCATATGGCTAGCAACTATGCTCGCGTGGCATGCGTTTACGTACCGGGAGGTGTCGCACCCGGCGGATCTTTATCAACTAAGGGCCTGGTTTGAGAATGTCAAGATTTGGGTTGATTTCGGGCACGGCTGGTGCGGCGGCACCGGCGTCGTCAGATCCGGCCGCAGCGGACAGCGGCCGGCCAGTTCCGGAACCGCCCCGGTTTCCGCTGCCGGTGATCGGGGTCCTCAGCTACGCGGGCATTCGCGCGCTTGGCCTGGCCATCAGCGCCTTCGTACTGCGGCGCGGTAAATACCAGCTGCGGCACTGGACGCTATTGCGGTTGCTTAGTGCATCCGACGCCGGCCATTACCGGGCCATTGCCGCGCACGGTTACACCTATCCGGCCGGCCAGCTGGCCCACGCCTCGGTCTTTGCCTGGTTTCCCGGCTACCCGGCGGCCATCGACGCGATCGCCTGGCTCCCCGGGGTGAGCCTGATCGCGGCCGGCCTCATCGTGACGGCGGTCGCCGGGACCGCGGCGGCGTGGGGCCTCACCACGCTGGGCCTGAAGCTGACCGGCGATCCGCGGGTCAGCGTGCTCATGGTCGCGCTCTGGGCGATCGCACCCGGTTCGCTGGTGTTGTCTATGGTGTATGCCGAGACGCTGTTCTGCGCTCTGGCCTTCTGGGCTCTGGTCGCGCTGGTCGACCGGCGGTGGCTGACCGCCGCGGGGCTGACGATCGCGGCCGGTACTGTGCGCAGCACCGCCGCGGCCCTGGTCGCGGTGATCGCGGTCGCGGCACTGGTCGCCCTGGTCCAGGCCGGACGCACCCGCCAGCCCATCGCGGCGTGGTGGCGGCCCCTGGTGGCGGCCGTCCTGGCCCCGCTGGGACTCCTGGGTTACCTCGGATACGTGGCCCTGGCGACGCACCGGCTGGACGGATGGTTCTGGGTCGAGAATCACACCTGCCACATGACCTTCGACTGGGGCGTGAGCATGCTGCGGGTGGCGAAGAACATCTTCCTGGAAGGGCCTTCGGTCGCGCAGGTCCTCGTGGTGCTGGCCATCGTCGCCGCGGCCGTGCTCACGCTCTGGAGCCTGACCGAGCGCATCCCCCTCTACCTGCACGCCTACACGCTCGTGGTGGTCGTCATGGCCCTGACGACGAGCGCCAACTGGATCAGCTCCAAACCGCGCTTCCTGCTCCCGGCCGCGCTGCTGGCGCTGCCGCTGGCCCGTCTGGCGGCCCCGCTGCGGACGCCGGTCCTGGTGGGCCTCATCGCCGTGCTGACCGTCGTGTCCACGTGGTTCGGCCTCTATCTCCTGGTCATCACCGGATGGGCGCCATGAGGCCGCGCGGCCAGGCGTAGGTTTAATGGGCTTGGGTGGCCTTCGCAGCCGAATCGCCGAAGGCACCCCCTGATGTCCGGTGAAGCCAAAACGTTACCGAACGTTTTTCACTTCCAGGGCCATCCGTCAGCTCATCCGCTGCGAAACAAACGCGTGACGGAGATCCGTAGCCGACGAAGGCCACGGGATCCGGTTTGGGGTAGGGAAATCAGCATGGGCGAAGTGTGCTTGCGTTCGGTCTATCACAGGCGTCACATGTATCACACGCGCACCTGCAGCCGAAGGTATTCCCTTGCGCCACAAAAAGCGATATGCTCGGCTTTAAAATACTCTAAGTAAGCGTTCGCTTACAATCCGTCAAACTGCCCGGCGTGGCCTTCGCCGTCGGCGACGAGCATGCCAACCAGCCATGGAAAGGATTTGTCATGCCCAGCCAGGATGCCAATCGTCCATCAGAGCAGGCGCGCCGCCTGTCACGGCGTTCCATGCTCCGGGGAGCCGCGACCGCGGGGGCCGCTGGTCTCGCCATCACCGCCATCGGATCGGCGGCCAGCCCGGCCTTTGCCGCCACCGATCAGACTCAGAGCCACGGTGCGTCTCAGCACGACGGGCCGCTCATGGTGCACGTGCGCGACGCCAAGTCCGGCGACATCGAGGTGTTCTCGGGAACGAGAAAGACCCGGCTGCGCGACAAGGACCTGGCCGCCCGGATCGCCCGGGCGGTCGGATAACGGCCGCCGGGCAACGCCTGCCATCTGCCCATTCGAGTCAGTTTCGAACCAGTTTCGATCCAGTGAGGTAATGAATGTCATCGCATCGCGAGGCGCCGGAGATCTCCAAGGACCCGGTGGCCGACAGTACCGACGTGTACGCGTTCGTGAGCCCCGATAAGCCCGACACGGTCACGCTGATCGCCAACTACATCCCGCTGCAGGAGCCGTCCGGCGGCCCGAACTTCTATGAGTTCGGCGACGACGTGCTCTACGCCATCCACATCGACAACAACGGCGACGGCTACGCGGACATCTCCTACGAGTTCCGCTTCGCCACCCAGGTGCTCGACGAGAACACCTTCCTGTACAACACGGGCCCGATCGAGGCGATCAACAGCCCGAACTTCAACCGCCGCCAGTTCTACGACCTCACCGTGGTGTCGGGTGACTCGCAGCGGACCGTCGGCGTCAACCTGGCCTGCCCGCCCTGCAACATCGGGCCGCTGTCCACGCCGAACTACAGCGCCGTGGCCGGCCAGGCCATCCACCACCTGGGCAACGGCATGACCGTGTTCGCCGGGCAGCGCGCCGAGGCCTTCTACGTCGATCTGGGCTCGATCTTCGACCTGGGCGACCTGCGGCCGTTCGAGAACCTGCACGCCCAGTACGGGCTGCACGTGTTCAGCGGACCCGCGGCCGGCGTGAACGCCACCAACCACCTGAATGTGCACTCCCTCGCGATCCAGGTGCCGATCTCCGCGGTGACCAGGCACGGCCATCCGACCATCGGCGTGTGGACCACGGCGAGCCGCCAGTCGGCCACGTTCTGGGACGAAGACAAGGGCCAGAACGTGTCCAGCGGGCCGTGGCGGCAGGTCTCGCGGCTCGGCAACCCGCTGGTCAACGAGGTGATCAATCCGCAGGGCAAGAAGGACCTGTGGAACTCGCTGCCGCCGTCGGACGACAAGCTGTTCGCGGAGTACGTCACACAGCCGGGTCTGGCCGCGCTGTTGCCGGCCCTGTATCCCGGCGTGTTTCCCAACCTGGCCGCGCTGGTCAAGTCGGGTAAGCCGCGGGCCGACCTGGAGGCGATCCTGCTCACCGGTATCCCCTCCGGCGTCGTTGACGGATTCACCAACTACACCGGGAAGGTGCTCGCCGACATGCTGCGGCTGAACACCTCCATCAAACCCACGCCGCCGGACAAGCAGAGCATCTACGGCCTGCTCGGAGGCGACGCGGGCGGCTTCCCGAACGGCCGCCGGGTAACCGACGACGTGGTGGCGATCGAGCTGCGGGCGGTGGCCGGCTTTACCTACGCCCTGATCGACAAGAAGTACGTACCGGACGCCGCCGCGGACAAGCTCACTGACGGGCTCACTCCCGCCGACGTCAGCTCTCCCAGTACCGGCAAGTTCCCCTACCTCGGGCTTCCGTATAGCGGGTTCAACGACCCGTCTTGATCACATCGTCGCCCCGGCGAGGCCATCGGTTCGGTGATCCTCGCCGGGGTGCACGGTTCTCGTGGCGACAAGTTCTTGTGCTGATAAAGGAGCACAGCATGGCCGAGACAGCCGCCGGCCCAACCGGTCCCGGCACCGTAGTCCTGGAGCTCGGCGCGGGCGTCGGCGCCCTGATCCTGTACACGCCGGCCGACCTGGACGGGGCGGAGATCGAAATCAGCCGGGACGATGACCCCGGGGCGCGGCGGACGCACTCACAGGTGCGGCAGCGTCCCATGGCCACAGCGACCGCGTACGCGGCGGTCTACCCGAGCCTGACGGCGGGGCAGTATACGATCTGGCGTGACGAGCGCAGCCCGGCGGCCACCGCCACCATCACCGGGGGGCAGGTCACCAGCTGCCGCTGGCCGGTCTGAGCCTCAGACGGGTGGCGCCGTCAGACGGTAGGCCCTCAGACGGATAGCGGCGTCAGACGGGTAGCGGTAGGGACAGGATGGGTGTGGTGGTGGGCTTAGCCGTTCCGGGGGCCGGCTCGACGGTGAGGCCGAGCATGTCACCCTGGACCACCCCGGACGCCAGCACCGGCCCGGTCTGCCCTGACGTGGCTGCAGGCAGCAGGCCCGCCGACACGGTCTTCGTGGTGCCGATCAGCCAGAGCTGGTAGACCTTGCCCGCGGGCAGCGCGGGCAGGCCGTTGGTGGTCACTACCATCTCGTGCCGGTCCGCGGCCAGCACCACGGTGGCCACGCCGCCCTTTGTCGTGGCGTGAGTGAGCAGCTTGACCTGCGGCGCCGACAAGACCAGGGCGATCGCCTGGTTCTGCGCCCGGGCCTGGTTCAGTTCCTGATCGGTGTGGGCCTGGGCGAAGCCGAAGAGCACCGCGACGACGATGGCGGCGGTGGCGACGACACCGGACAGCCACGGCACCCAGGGCACCCTGATCCTGGCGCGTCCACGAGCCCGGTGCGAGCGCGCACGGGACGTGACCTCGGGCGGAAGCTGGCGGGTAAGCGCCGCGGCCGCCAGCACCCGGTCGCGAAGCTCAGGCGGCGGTTCGGTGGTGGCGGCCAAGGCCAGCGCGGTCGCCACCTCTGCGAATCCGCGGACCTCGCTGGCGCAGGACGGGCATCGGTCCAGGTGTCGAGCGAACCGTTCGGATTCGGCGCCCTGGTCAAGCGCGTCGAGCGCGTAGGCGCCGCTGAGGGAGTGCAGATCACGGCGGAACAGCTTCATCAGCTCACCGCCAGGCAATCGCGCATCCGGATCAGCCCGTCGCGGATCCTCGTCTTGACGGCGCCCAGCGTGACGTTAAGCAACTCGGCCACCTGCCGGTAACTGTGGCCGCCGTAATAGGCCAGCGTGATCGACTCGCGCTGAATCTCGGTGAGCCCGCCCAGGCAGCGCTGCACCCGCTCGGCGTCAAGGCTCGCTTCCACCGCCTCGGCGACCTCATCATGTGGCGTATCGACCTCGGCTATCTTGTGCTCACGGTCGGCCGCCGCCGTCACGGACCGGACCCGGTCTATGGCGCGACGGTGGGCGATGGTCATCACCCACGTCGCCGCACCACCCAAGGCCGGGTTGAACCGTGCCGCGGTCCGCCACACTTCGAGGAGAACCTCTTGAGCCACTTCCTCGGACTGGGACGGATCCTTCAGAACCCTGCGGATCACACCGTAGACAGGCCCGGCCAAACGGTCGTAGAGCGTCTCGAACGCGATCTGGTCACCGCGCGCCACGTGGATGAGCAGGTCGTCTAGGTCCCGCTCTCCCCTCCTATCGGTGGGCACAGACCTGAACCGGGACGCATCCGAGTCACTCGGGTTCATATGACACCTTCGGGGCGGGGGCCAGATCGGATGGGTGGCAAACAAATAAATTTTAATTAATTCGATCCGCTGTAGCCTGGGGCGGTGGGACAGCGGAGCAGGAATTTCCGCAAACGAATCCTCCCCGCGCTTACGGGGCCCGGCTACGGCTCGGCGATCCGGCTGCTGTGGGAGACCAGCCGCCCGCTTTCGCTCGCCGTCGCCAGCTACGCCGCCGCAGCCTCAGTGTTGCCCAACCTAGTCCTTATCGCGGCTGGCCGGCTGGTCGGCGACATTCCAGCCGCCGCCCGCGGCGGGCTGCGGTCGCAGGCCGGGCACAGCTTGATCGAGGCCCTGACGGTTACCGGAATCGCCTACGCGGCGGCGCTGCTGCTAGGCCCGGTGCAGTCGGCGCTGAGTTCGGTGGTGAAGTGGCGCCTGGTCTACCGGACCGAGGACCGGCTGATGACGGCGGTGTCCGAACCAGCCGGAATCTCGCACCTGGAGGATCCCCAGGTGCTCGACGACCTGGCGCTCGCGCAGGGACAGCTGACCGGCCAGATGCCGGCCGACGCACCGATGACACTCGCGCTCGTGGTGAGCAACCGGGCCAGCGGCCTGATCGCGTGCGCCGTGCTCGCGTCGTGGCGCTGGTGGCTGGGCCTGGGGATGCTGACGCTTTGGATGATCATCCGGCGCCCGCAGCTCAAGCTGATCAGGGAACAAGGAGCCCTGTACGCCGGCGGCTCGCAGCTGCTGCGCCGGGCCTGGTACCTGCAACGGCTGGCGGCGCTGCCGCCGGTGGCCAAGGAGTCCCGGGTGTTCGGCCTAGGCGGCTGGCTGGTCGAGCGTTACCGGTCGCAATGGCTTCTCGGCATGGCCGCCCCCTGGGCGGTGCTGCGGCGGCTGGACCGTAAGGTCCTCCTGCTGTGCGCGCCGGTACTGGCCGCCTTCGCGGTGGCGGCCGGATACCTCGGCCTGGCCGCGTACCGCCAGCAGATCTCGCTCGGCACCCTGGCCGTCATGCTGCCGATGCTGGCGGCGACCACGCCGCTCGGCGACATCTCCTGGGACGACGTAGCCCTGGCCTGGATGCTGCAGGGTCTGCCTCGGGCCGGCCAGCTTGAGGCCTCGCTCAGGCCGGCCGGACCCGACCTGTCCGGCGACCAGCCCGCGGCCGGGCGGCCCGCGCGCGAGGTTCGCTTCGACCGGGTGCGCTTCCGCTATCCGGGGGCCGAACGGGACGTGTTCGAGGACCTGGATCTCGTCCTGCCGGCCGGCCGGGCTACGGCCGTGGTGGGCATCAACGGCGCGGGGAAGACGACGCTGGTCAAACTGCTCGCCCGGCTGCACGATCCCGCGGCAGGGCGGATCCTGGTCGACGGGATCGACCTCGTCCGGCTCAGTCCGGCGCAGTGGCAGCGTCAGGTGGCGGTGGTGTTCCAGGACTTCGCGCATTACCCGCTCAGTTTCGCCGAGAACATCGGTTTCGGGGCGCCCGGATTCCTGGAAGACACCGAAGGGCTCACCGCCGCAGCCGCGCGGGCTGGAGCCCTCGACACGCTCACGTCGCTGGAAAACGGCTGGCAGACCGTCTTGTCCCGGCATTACCAGGGCGGAGTTGACCTGTCCGGCGGGCAATGGCAGCGGATCGCACTCGCCCGCGCCCTGTTCGCCGTGCGCCATGGGGCCACGATCCTGGTCCTGGACGAGCCGACCGCGTGGCTGGACGCCCGGGGTGAGGCCGACTTCTTCGACCGGTTCCTTGACATCACCGCGGGCACCACCACGGTGATCATCTCGCACCGGTTCTCCACCGTGCGCCGGGCCGACCATATCTGCGTGCTTGACGGCGGTCAGGTGCTCGAGCAGGGCAGCCATGAGTCGCTGCTGGCGGCCGGGAACCGTTACGCGCAGCTGTTCGGCTTGCAGGCAGCACGATTCGGCGAGGCCGCGAAATGAGATCCGGGCGACGCCGCGGGAGGGAAGGCTTGGACGGGGGCGGCAGGATCCGGCGGCGGGTTATCCGGGCGGCTGGGGTGCTCGGGTCCCTGTCCAGCTGGGGCTGGCAGGCCGCACCCGGCTGGACCGTCTATACCGCAGCCCTCCTGATGGCGGGTGCGATCACGTCGGTGCTATACCCGGTGGGCCTGGCCCTGGTCATCGACGCCTCGCTGCGGCATCAGCCCGGGGGCGTGGTGCTCGGCGTGATCAGCATCGTCGTCCTGTACACGGCGACCTGGGCGCTCGCCATGCTCGCGGGCACCGCAGGCGCCGTGCTGTCAGACCGGGTGACCTTCTACCTGACGGCCCGTATCGCCGAACAGATCAACGCGGTCAGCGGGGTCGACCATCTGGAGCGGCCGGCGTACCTGACCGAGCTCGACCTGCTCCAGCAGAACCTGCGACTGCTCGGGAACGGCCCGCGTCAGATCCTCTCGGTCATCCAGGTCCTACTCAGGACGGCCGGCATCGTGGTGATCCTCGCCGTGATCTTCCCGCCGCTGGCCGCGTTGCCGCTGAGCGCGATCGCCCCGGTCGCCGGGGAACGTCTTTCAGTCTGGCTGCGTCAGCGCAGCGACGAGCGGCTGGCTCCGGAACGCCGGCTCGCCAACGAGCTTTTCGAACTGGCCACCTCGGCGGGACCAGCCAAGGAGCTGCGTGTATTCGGGGCCGCGGGCCCGATCAGGGACCGGCACAGGGCCCTGGCCAGGCAGGTGAACTCGGGCACCACCCGGGCGGCTGTGCTCGGCGGCGTCCTCGGCGCGGCCGGCTGGCTAGTATTCGCGGGCGGGTTCGTCGCCGGGATCGCGGCGGTGGTGGTGCGGGCCGCGTACGGTACCGCCACCGTCGGCGAGGTCGTGCTCGCCGTCACGCTGATCCAGCGGGCTCAGCTCCAGGTGGGCCAGGCCGCAGCCGCCATCGGCCAGTTGCTCACGACCACACGGACCGCCCGGCGGCTGCGGTGGCTGGAGGATTACGCCGCGGCCGACGGCGACCGGCTGCGGGCGGACCGCGCCGGTCAGACCGCCGCCCCCGGGTCACCGGGGTCTTTGCCGTCTCCTCCGGCCGCGCTGAGCCACGGTATTACGCTACGCGGCGTCAGTTTTGGCTACCCGCAGGACGGCAGCACCGTGCTTGACGGAATTGACCTGCACCTGCCGGCCGGGGCGGCCGTAGCCTTGGTCGGGGAGAACGGCGCGGGCAAGACCACCCTGGTCAAACTGCTGACCGGCATGTACCAGCCCACAGCGGGCGAAGTGCTGCTCGACGGGATACCGCTGACCGACGTCGACCTGGGCGCCTGGCGCCAGCGGACGGCGGCCACGTTCCAGGACTTTGTGCGGTTCGAGCTGCTGGCCGGAGAGACGGTCGGGGTGGGCGACCTGACGCGCCTGGACCAGGTTCCGGCGCTGGATGCGGCACTCCGCCGGGCCGACGCAACCGCGGTCACCGATGCCCTGCCCGACGGCCTGGACACCCGGCTGGGCCGTTCCTTTACCGGCGGGCATGAGCTCTCCGGGGGCCAGTGGCAGCGGCTGGCCCTGGCCCGCGGCATGATGCGCGACCTGCCGCTGCTGCTCATCCTGGATGAGCCCACGGCCAGCCTCGACGCGATCACCGAGGCCGCACTGTTCGAGCGTTACCTAGCCGCGCGGAAGCTGGCCAGCCAGTCGGGCGCGATTACGCTGCTTGTCTCGCACCGGTTTTCTACGGTCCGGATGGCCGACCTGATCGTCGTCCTGGATCAGGGCCGGATCGCCGCGACCGGGAATCATGCGTCCCTGGTCCGGGAGGGCGGCCTTTACGCCGAGCTCTACGAGATGCAGGCGCGAGCCTATCGCTGAGTTGCACGGCCTGATATCACTAAAGCACCGCCGGTGACGGCTTTACCGGCGTGCATCCCCGGAGGTAACCATGCGCCTAGTCTGGGTGCTGATCCTCATCTGGCTGCTCCTCGGCGCCGTCGCCGCCGGACAAAGGCACTACTACACCATGTCGTCTGCGGATTGTGCGGGAGCGGGCACGATCGCGGTGACCATGCTTTTCGGGCCGGTCAATTACTTCGGCGGGAATCCCAAGCTCACCTGTCACTAGTAAATGCGGGTGGCTCGGGAGCCTCGGGGGCTTCGGGCGAGCCCGTATCGGGCAGCTGGGGCTCATGGGGCTGGTTCTCAGGCGGCTGGGCATCATGGAGTTGGGTCTCATGGAGTTGGGTCTCGGACGGCTGGGGCTTATGGGGCGGGTCGCCGTGCGAAATCATGGTGGCCACGGCGGCGCGCATGGCTTTCAGGCCCGCCCCCCGCGGCACCTTGAGGGACACGTACGCAGCGGCGCCGGCCGGAATGGGCAGCCAGAAGTTCACTAGCCGCCAGCCCAGGACGCCGAGGGTGGCCACGCTCCGGGTGACGCCGAAGCTGACGAGCAGCAGCGGAGCCACCGAATCGACGACACCCAGCCCGGCGGGCGTGATAGGCAGCACGCCCGCTATGTTGGCGATCCCGTAGGCGGCGAACAGCTCCACCGGATTGACGAAACGGCCGAAGGCGGCCACGAAGCACCACAGCGACGCGGCATCCAGCAGCCAGTTGAGTGAGGCCCAGGTCAGCGACCAGAACATGGTGCGCCGGTCGCGGGCAAGCGCGGACAATGAGGCCCCGGCCTCGCGCAGGCCCAGTTCAAGCCGCTCACCGCTCAGGCCGGGAATCCGGTCGCCGATGGCGTGCAGGATGCGGGAAGCGCGCCCGATCTCGTGGGTGATGCCGAAGGTCAGGGCCGCGATCGTGAACAGCAGCACGGCGCCGATGATGGCGACGGTCACGTAGATCGGGTGAAAGCCCGCCAGGGGGATGGAGACGACGAGGGACAGCCACAACAGCACGTTCAGTACCACGGTCGAGCCCAGGCCTTTAGTCGCCATCATGACCGCGGCGTCGTTGCCCTTGATGCCTTCCGCGGTGAACAGGCGGTAGCCGATCCCCGCGCTGCCCAGCGTCCCGGCTGGGATGACGTGCGCGATCGCTGCGGCGGCCAGGTCGATGCGGAACAGCCTGGACAGGCCGGGCCTAGGCGGATCGTCCGGCCCGGCAGGCGACAGCACGGCCTGGGTCAGCAGGCCATAGCAGAACAGCGAGAGGCACTCGGTGACCAGGCCCGCGACCAGCCAGCCGACATTCACCCGCCCGAGCAGGGATAGGTCCTTGCTGGCACCGACCAGCTCGGGCACCACGAGGTACTCGATGACCAGCGCTATGACGAACAGGACAATGCCGCGGCGCAAGGGCTTGACCAGGAAGGGCAGCCAGGTGCGCCAGCCCCGCCACCAGCTGCGCCACGTGCCGCTCGCATCGGTGTCCGCACCGGGCTTCCGGTTGGCTTTCGCCGGGTCAGTCCGCATAACTAACCCCCTACCCGGCTTGCGCGCAAGAACGCCGCCTCACGTGTAACAGCCTGACCAGGGTTATCCTGCCGGAAAAGAACCCTAGAGAATCGTTGATCCCAGCGAAAGGGGCGGTCGTGGCGGCCACGGCACCAACGGCGCGGTCAATGTGGACTCTGTTCGAGCCCATTCACGCGGTAACCTACTTCGCGCCCGAGGCCCGTTCGGCGTTCGAGCGGGCCGGGCTGCGCGGGTTCTGGCGGGGATACTTCGCCGGCCGGGCGGCGCCGCTTGCCCCGGTCAGCGCGGCGGTCGTCACCGCCTCGTTCTTCACCTTCGCTCCCGCTTTCGTGGCCCGTGCGGTCCCCGGGATCTGGGAGCTGATCACGCCGGAGGAGGCACTGCGGACCAGGCTGGCGGGTGCGGCCGAGTCGCTCCGAGTCCTGCTCGCCGGGCGGGAATCTGAGGCGTCCGCAGCCGCCGACCTGCTCTGGCAGGTGGTCGGCGAGCTGGATTGCTCGGGCCGGGTGCTGGCCGCGGCGAACGCCGCACTGCCGGTCCCCGACGACGGATCGGCAGATCTTTCGGGTCCGGCCCGGCTCTGGCAGGCGGCCACGTTGCTGCGGGAGCATCGCGGCGACGGGCATTTTGCCGCTCTGACGGCGGCCGACATCGACGGTTGCGAGGCCCTTGTCCTGCGCTCCTGCCTGGACCTGCGGCGGGAGGACCTGCAGCCGGTCCGGGGCTGGACCGATGAGGTGTGGAAGAGCGCGCTAAGCAGGCTGGCCGACCGCGGCTGGATCAGCACGGACGGTACCCTGACCGATGCCGGCCGGAACGCGCACGCGGCCGTAGAGGATGCCACCGACCGCGCCGCGGCGCGGCCGTGGGCTCGCCTCGATGCCGAGACCACGGCCGAAGTCGTGAAGGTCCTCACTCCGGTGGCGTTGGCGTGCGCGAGCGTGCTCCCCTATCCCAGCCCTATCGGCGTCCCCGCTCCCGGCACCACGGGTTGAGCCTCCTCTTACCCGTCAGTTGATATCGAACTCGTTGCCCTCCGGGTCCCGCATCGCGACCGCGTAGTGATCGATCCCCTCCTCGAAGAGCACGGCGGCCATGGTGGCGCCGAGGCCAGCCAGCCGCCGCGCCTCGGCGTCGACCCGCTGTCGGCGGACCTCGAACAGAACGGCCCGCCCGCCGCTGGCGTGGACGTCGAGGTGCAGCCGGTTCTTGACCGTCTTGCGTTCGGGTACCACCTGGAACCAGATCCGGGGACCCCTTTCGGTCCGGATCGACGATGAGGTCCGCGCCCAGTCCCAGCTCGTCCTCGGGCACGCCGACGTCGCGCCAGTATTCATCCCAGTCGGCGAAGCCGGCCGGGGGCGGCTCGAAGACATAAGCCAGCGCGGCGGCCCAGAACCGGGCCAGCGGCTCAGGGTTGGTGCAGTCGATCACGAGCTGGAAATCAGTAGCCAAAGAGCATCCCGGATTGGTGTGATATGTCGTCCACATACTGCACCGCACTAGCGACAAAGCCATGCCCGCTGGTCGGACCGACCTTGAGCTTTCGCGGTCCCGCTAGCCGCCGCACCCTCGATTCAATCGAAAACTGATGTCGCGGGCCCGGGCGGTGCGGGTGTCCTGCGATCGGCAGGCGGCGGGCCAGCAGGTCACCGGGTCCGCGGCGGTCACCGGCGCGGGCCTAGGGTGAGGACTGTCCTGGCCCCCTGGCCCGGTCCCCGGTAATCACGGTTATCGAGGACCTGCCGCTCCGGAGACGAGGGAGCCCGCGGTGAGTTCAGCCGCGATCGGTGCCCGCCCCTTGCCCGGCCGGAGGCCAGCACTGTACGGTGGTGGCCAGACAATGTGTCCGGTTCTGGGAGACCGCACCAGAACAGGCCCGGGAATCTGGATGCCCGCGGGTGGTTTGACGCCGCCGATGACGGGCACGCGGGCAAGGTCTGGTCTCTCCCCGCCCAGAGCGGAGCTGCTCATGCCGCAGCTGATTGCGCGCCGCATCGCTCACCGAGCGATGCAAACCGCGATCCTGGCTGCCGGAATCCTCGCCATTCTGCTCGTGTCCTCACGCCAGGCCCACGCAGCCACCTCCCCGCCGGCCGCCGCGCCGCCCGGCCCCCCGGCCGCAACCTGCGCCACCCCGGCGACGCCGCCCGGCTCCCCGGCCGCAACCTGCCACCCCCCGGCGCCGCCGCCGACCAGCACCCCCAGCCCCGCGCCCGCCAGCCCCGCGCCCGCCAGCCCCGCGCCCGCCAGCCCCGCGCCGGTCACCCCGGCCGCGACCCCGGTCACGTCAGCTGTCACCCCGGCAACGGCACCGGTCACCTCAGCCGTCACGCCGGCGGCGGCACAGGTCACCTCAGCCGTCACGCCGGCGGTGCCAGCGGCCAGCACTCCCAGCCCCGCGCCCGCTGCCGCGCCGGTCACCACGGCCGCTACCCCGGTCACGTCAGCCGTCACCTCGGCAGCGGCCCCGGTCACCTCGGCGATAACGCCGCCCGTCACCTCAGCGGCAGCCCCGGCCACCTCGGCGGTGCCGCCGGCCAGCACCCCCAGCTCCGCGCCCGTCAGCTCCGCGCCCGCTGCCGCGCCGGTCACCTCAGCGGCAGCCCCGGCCACGTCAGCCGTGACGTCGGCCCCCGTTACGTCGCCGGCAGCCACGGTGGCGGCGCCGGTCATGTCGGCCGTCACGCCGGCGGCGGCCCCGGCCACGTCAGCCGTCACCTCGGCGGCCCCCGTCACGTCGGCGGCGGCCCCGGCCACGTCGGCCGTCACCTCGGCGGCCCCCGTCACGTCGGCGATGGCCCCGGCCACGTCGGCCATCACGTCGACCGTGGCCCCGGTCACCTCCGCGGCGGCCCCGGCCGTCACCTCGGCGGTGGCCCCGGTTACGTCGGCCCTCACGTCAGCTGTCACCCCGGTCTCCGCGGCGGCCCCGGCCGTCACCTCGGCGGTGGCCCCGGTTACGTCGGCCGTCACGTCGGCTGTCGCCCCGGTGACCTCGGCGGCCGGCAGGGTGGTCGCCCCGCTCACCTCCATGGTGGCCCCGGTCACCTCGGCCGTCACGTCAGCTGTCACCCCGGTCTTCTCGGCGGTGGCCCCGGTCACCTCCGCGGTGGCCCCGGCCGTCACCTCGGCGGTGGCCCCGGTTACGTCGGCCGTCACGTCGGCTGTCGCCCCGGTGACCTCGGCGGCCGGCAGGGTGGTCGCCCCGCTCACCTCCGCGGTGGCCCCGGTCACCTCGGCAGCCGGCAGCGTGGTCGCCCCGCTCACCTCCGCGGTGGCCCCGGTCACCTCGGCCGTCACGTCGGCCATCGCTCCGGTGACCTCGGCGGCCGACAGCGTGGTCGCCCCGGTCACGTCGGTGGTGGCGCCGATGGCGCCGGGGCCGGGCAGTGTGGTGGCCCCGGCCGTGCCCGCGCCGACCCGGGCGGTGAGCCCGGTTTCGGGTGCTGGCGGGCCGGGCCGGGCCTGGCCGCTTCGGGCCGGGGCCGGGCCCGCTGGTCTTTCCCCGCTCGCGGCGGGCGCCGGGACCGCCGGGACCGCCGGGGGTGCTGGCGTGCCGGTGTCCCGGGGCTGGTGTTCCCCCGGGTGCCGGGCGGTGCTGGCGGTGCTGGCGGTGCTGGCGGCGGTGCCGGGGGTGCCGGCGGGGGTAGCGGGGGTAGCGGGGGCGGGGTGCCGGGTGGTCTGGTCGCTGCGCTGATCGCGGTGCTGATGCTGGTGCTGCTGCGGCTCGCGGGTCGCGCGGCCGCGGTGCCGGTGTGGCGTTCCTGCCTGCCGGAGGTGCCGCCCGCTTAAGTCCTTTCCTTCCTGACGGTTCGTGCCCTCGGCGTCCGGGCCAGCAGCGTCCGACGCTGATCCCCTTGG
>Ga0302324_100015476_pt1 | contig 15296 bp, 10 predicted proteins | sample Palsa_T0_1_FD_201949 | JGI IMG/M metagenome (GOLD analysis project Ga0302324, IMG submission 201949) | Peat permafrost microbial communities from Stordalen Mire near Abisko, Sweden - Palsa_T0_1 | ecosystem: Environmental > Terrestrial > Soil > Palsa > Peat permafrost | place: Sweden: Abisko...
CCAACAGCATCATTTTCTCTATTTTGAACTCGAATTCCCCCCTATTATTATTGTGACCGTTGAACCGCTGGCGAAATGCGCCCGTCAGAAAGAGGTTTTTGCCTTTTTCCAGGTAATTGGAATAGCGAGCGTAGTCCTCGCTCCACAACATGAATTCGGCCTTCCCGGTATAATCTTCGATGGTAAGGGTTCCAAATTGTTTGCCGGTTTTGCTGACCCGGTGCTGGGCATCCACGACCAGTCCGGCGAGGCGATAGGTTTTGCCGGGATTACTTTGCAAGGTGACGGCATCCTTGATCTCGTTGAACTCGCCCAGCCGGGTGATGCCGTAATGCGTAATCTCGAACTTAAAATGATCCAGCGGGTGGCCGCTCATAAACATGCCCGTCACATCCTTCTCGTGATCCAGTAATTCGGTCAGCGTCCAGGGTTCGCAGGCGGGGATCTTTGGCGTGGCGATAGCCGGCATGGCGAGGTCGCCGAACAGGCTGTTGCTGGATTGATTGGAATTCGTCTGATAGACATTCCCGAATTTGATGATTTTTTCCAGACCCGTGGACGTATCTCCCGGCGGCATAAAGAAGTATTGCGCCCGGTGCAATTCGGGGAAGCAGTCGAAAGACCCTGCGTAAGCAAGGCTTTCCAGCGTTTTTTTGTTCACCGTCCGCTGATTGATCCGTTTGATGAGATCGAACATGCTGGTAAAATTTCCCCCTTTGTTCCGCTCCTCGATAATGCCTTCCACAGCGGCTTCGCCCACGCCTTTCAGGCCGCCAAGACCGACGCGGATCTCACCCCGCTGGTTGACGGCGAAGCCTTTTTTCGATTCGTTGATATCGGGGCCCAAAACTTTCAGTCCCATCCGTTTGCACTCTTCCATGAAAAACGTGATCTTGTCGATGCTGCCTGCATGGTTTAGCACCGCGGCCATATATTCGGATGGGTAGCGGGCCTTGAGATAGGCCGTCTGGTAGGCGACAAAAGCATAACAGGTCGAGTGCGACTTGTTGAAGGCATATTGTGCAAAAGCTTCCCAGTCCGTCCAGATCTTTTCCAGGGTCCCGGCTGGGAAACCCTTGGCTGTGGCGCCACTGATAAACTGGCTTTTCATCTTGTCGAGGATAGACTTTTGTTTCTTGCCCATGGCTTTGCGCAGGACGTCCGCGTCGCCCTTGCTGAACCCCGCCAGCTTCTGCGCCAGCAGCATGACCTGTTCCTGGTAGACGGTGATCCCGTAGGTATCTCCCAGGTATTCTTCCATCTCCTGCAGGTCGAAGACGATGGGCTCCCGACCATGTTTGCGATCGATATAGTTGGGGATATAGGCAATGGGGCCTGGCCGGTACAAGGCGTTCATGGCGATCAGGTCGTTGAATTTATCCGGTTTAAGATCCTTCAGATATTTCTGCATCCCCGGACTTTCGAACTGGAACGTTCCGATGGTCTCCCCACGCTGATACAGCTCGAAGGTCTTTGGATCGTCGAGTGGGATCAGGTCGATATCGATGGCGATTCCGTGGTTCTCTTTTATCAGTTCAAGCCCCGTCTTCAGGATATTGAGCGTTCGCAGGCCAAGAAAGTCCATTTTGAGAACGCCGGCTTCTTCGATGACGCTGCCTTCGATCTGGGTCACCAGCAGGTTGGAGTCTTTTGCCGTACAGACCGGCAGAATGGTCATCAGGTCATCCGGGGCGATGATGATTCCCGCGGCATGGAGACCGGTATTCCGTACCGACCCTTCCAGCCGTTCGGCTTCGTGGAGCACCCGGCTGCGGATATCGTCTCCCTTGTAGATATCCCTGATCAGCCTGATGTTGGCCTGGTCGTCAGGGCCGACGCCATCCTTTTCTTCCAGTGACTTCTCGCCGTCTTTGGCTGTTATGGGCGCATGCAATACCCGTTTAAGCTCGATACCCGGTCGTTCCGGCACCAGTTTGGCCAGGGCGTTTGACTCGGCCAGCGGCAGATCCAGCGCCCGGGCGACATCCTTGATGCTCATCTTGGCCGCCATCGTACCATAGGTGACGATCTGCGCTACCTGGTTCCGGCCATATTTGCCGACGACATATTCGATCACCTTCTGCCGGCCTTCATCGTCGAAGTCCGTATCGATATCCGGCATGGATTTACGATCGGGGTTGAGGAAACGTTCGAAGAGCAAATTGTATTTGATGGGGTCGATGTTGGTGATGCCGATGCAATAGGCGACCACGCTTCCGGCAGCCGATCCGCGGCCGGGGCCGATAAATACGCCCATATCGCGGCCAGCCTTTATAAAGTCACTGACGATCAGAAAGTAGCCGGCGAAGCCCATTGTCTTGACGGTGAACAGCTCAAAATCCAGCCGCTCCTGGATTTCCGGTGTGAGATCGCTGTACCGGAGCTTCGCGCCTTCCTGTGTAAGGTATTTCAGGTATTCCCACTGGTTGAGGTTGCTGTCGTTGTGGATCTGGAATTCCCTGGGGATCGGAAAGGCCGGCAGGAGAATATCCTTCTTCAGGTTCAGCACTTCCACTCTGTCGACGATCATATTGGTATTGTCGATGGCTTCCGGGACGTCGCTGAACAAGGTCTTCATTTCCTCCGTCGTCTTAAAATAGAACTGGTCGTTTGGAAATTTGAACCGCCGGTTCTTTACATTCGTATCGTCGTTGACGAAGTCATCGTATCCCGGGGTAGCCTGCTTCTCACCGGTATTGATACAAAGCAGGATATCGTGGGCGTTGTAGTCGTCGCGGTCGGTATAGTGGCTGTCATTGGTGGCGATCATCGGCACCTTGTACTTCTTAGCATATTGCTGGAGCGTGCGATTGATCTTTTCCTGTTCCTTTATATTGTGCCGTTGCAGCTCTATAAAATAGTCTTCCCCAAAGAGCTCCAGCCACCACTGGAATTCTTTCTCCGCCTCTTCTTCGCTTTCGTGCAGGATCGTCTGGGGGACATAGGCGCCAATACAGCAGGTGGTCGCGATCAGCCCTTCGTGGTATTGTTTGATCAGCTCCTTGTCGATACGCGGGTACTTGCTGTACATTCCTTCCGTATAACCCAGGGAGGTCAGTTTGATCAGGTTGTGGTAGCCTTTTTTATTTTTTGCGAGCAGGATCTGATGATATCGTTCGTCGCGCTGTTCCTTGGTGAAAGTCTTGCGGAAACGGTCTTCCACGACATAAAATTCACAGCCAACCACCGGCTTGACCTTGAGGGTGCCGTCCTCGTTCTTGTGCTTGTAGGCTTCGGCCACAAATTCGAAGGCGCCGAACATATTGCCGTGGTCGGTGATGGCCAGCGCGGGCATGCCGTCCTTTATCGCCTTTTTATAAAGGCTTTGGATAGAGGCTGCCCCGTCGAGCAGGGAAAATTGCGTATGCGTATGTAAATGAGAAAATTGAGACATAGGATCTGCAATTAACTAACAAAAGAGGATAAACTTCGTTCACAGAAAGCACAATCTTTGCACAGGAACGTGGGGCGCCAGCCCGGCGGCTGCGGCGGCATCGGCCCGGCGGCCCGCGGTGGCGTCGGGTCGCCGGCCCTTCCATTTTGGCATTTTTTTTGGTTTTTTTGGTTATATTTGTCCCGTGCCAATATCCTCGAAAGTGGAAAATATGTTAAAAACTACCATATTTGTCGTTGCCCTGTACCTCTTTGCAACCGGTTGCAGTACTGTAAGGCCCGCCGCCTCAAGGCAACCGGCATCCACTACGGGTGCGACTACCTCTTCTTCCGGTTCCGTTCAGTTCATCGATAATATCTCTGTCACGCCTTCCGGTCGCCAGGATAAGTCTCATAGTTCCATCAGCACATCCGACGCCGGTTCGGGGACGGAGGCGAATGCTTATTCCAATCGCCCCGCCGGGCCAATCGAAAATTACCCCGCGCTGCAGTTTAAATATGCCATTCTGGAAAATGCCACCGTGGAGGAGCTGAATAATCCTAAACTGTTGAGCTTCATGGATTATTGGTATGGAACGCCCTACCGCTACGGTGGGACCAGCCGCGATGGCATCGATTGTTCGGCTTTTGCTTTTCTGCTATTGTCTTCCGTTTATGGTGTGGCTTCGCTGCCCCGGACTTCGAAGGAGCAGTATGAGACTTCCCGGCATATCCGGCGCAATGAGCTGCAGGAAGGGGACCTGGTATTTTTTCACACGCTTGGTAAACGCCGGGTCGTCACCCATGTCGGTGTCTATCTACGCAATAATAAATTTATCCATGCTTCCGTCTCCGGCGTCATGATCAGTGATATGAATGACGGCTATTACGACAAGCATTTTGTTGGCGCGGGCCGTATTCTCGACCCTGGTCAGGCGGAGAGCTCTGCAAAGGCCGGCCTGGCTGGCGGCCAGTAATCCGGGATTGCCGGGAGCCAATGACCTGGGATCGTAAGGAGCGAGTGATCCTGGACCGCCGGGAGCCAATGACCCGGGATCGTCAGGAGCGAGTGATCCGGGACCGCCGCTGATCCGTGTGGGCGAGCGCCTAACCTGTCTTCCGCATGATGATATAAAAATTGCGATCCACCGACAAGTTCCCATCGCCGCCGGAGCCGTTACCTGTTTCACCCACTATCTGGATACGTGGTCCGGGACCGGTCGGGGCGCGATGCCCGGCCTGCTGGGCGGGCGCGGTAGCGGGCGGCATCTGGCCGCCGCTGCTCAGCAAGATCTGGCCGCCGGTACCTGCCGGCATCGTCTGCCAGTCTTCTGTCGGATAGATCCATTGCTCGGGTAATATGCCGGCATAGACCTTCACCGGCATATTGAATCCCTTTACGCAATTGGACCAGCGATAGGAGATCTTGTCGCCGTTTGTCTGATAAGTCAGTACCGGGATCTGCGTTGTCCGGAGATATTGGTCGAAGATCTTTGAAAAGTCTTTGCCGGCATACTGGCTCATATAGGTTTCGATCTGCTGTGTCGTCACCGTCTGGTGATAGAACGTGCCGGTCAGCCCGTGCAGCATGCCGCGGTAGGCCGAATCGCCCATGATCTGCCGGATCATATGCAGCATATTGCCGCCCTTATAATACATGTCGCCGGAGCCTTCTTTATTAACATCGTATGTTCCGATGATCGTGGACTCGTTGGTGATATTTTTACGCGTGCCGATAACATAATCGTTGCCGGCCTCCTCACCATACATATAGGTGGTGTAAAGCGTTTCCGAATAATTGGTGAATCCCTCGTGTATCCACATGTCGGCAGCGTCCTTATCGGTGATATTATTGCCAAACCATTCGTGGCCGCTTTCGTGTACGATGATAAAATCCCATTTCAGCCCCCAGCCCGTGCCCGATAGGTCACGGCCGAGGTAGCCATTTTCAAATCGATTGCCGTAGGCCACATTGCTCTGATGTTCCATTCCCAGGTGCGGCGCTTCCACCAGTTTGTATCCATCTTCGTAGAAAGGGTAGGGCCCCATCCAGTATTCAAAGGCGTCAAGCATTGTATCGACCTGTTTGAACTGGGGCTTTGCTTTTTCGAGGTTGTAATCCAGCACCCAGAAATTGCAATCCAGCTCACCTTTCAGGCCCTTGTATTGTTCGGACCAGTTGACGTATTTGCCGATATAGGGGATAATATCATAAGAGTTGATAGGGTTGACTACCGCCCAGGTCCAGGTGGTCATACCGTTGCCGTCCGCCTTTTTTTCGCGCAGCCGTCCGTTGCCGATGGCTACCAGGCTGTCGGGGACGGTGATGCTCAGCACGACCCCGCTGTCCGGTTCGTCATACAGGTGGTCCTTGCAGGGAAACCAAACGCTGGCGCCCAGCCCCTCGTCGGCGACGCTCATCCAGGGTCTGCCGGCCTTGTCTTTTGTCCAGATCCAGCCTCCGTCCCAGGGTGGATTGACGGCTACCCGCGGCGTACCCGCGAATTTCAGCCGCACGGTCTCCACGCTGCCGGCTTTCAGCAGTCTGGGCCAGTGAAGGTGAAAGACATTTCCTTCCCGGGTAAAGGCAAGCGATCTTTTGCCCCAGGTGGCCGACAGGAGGTTCATCGGTTCCTGCAGATCGATCTGCATGATCTGTCCGTCGGCTGTTACCTGGAAGGTGATCGCATTCTCCCCTGAAAGGGATTTTTTATCATAATCAGGCGTTACTTCAAGCTGGTATTTCAACAGGTTCCACCAGGACCGTTCCGGGGTAATCGTTCCTCTCAGGGTATCTGCGTGGGTGAAAGTTCTTTTGGGGGTCAGCAGCTGGGCCCGGAGGGACAAGCTGGTCAGGAAAGAAAATACGGCAAGGAGCAGGAGTTTAAGACGCATTGGTTATCTTTAAGGTTGTTTTGTCCGCGATGAAGTTAAACAAACATTTTTCATTCCCGATTTCCTTTTGGACGAGTGGTTGGATGGCCCTGGGCCTGCTGTTCGGCGCTTGTGGACATTCGTCGTCCTCCGCCGGTAAAAAGGTCTTTTATTATAATGAATCCGATGGCATTGCTAGTTTAGACCCCGCTTTTGCCAAGAACAGATCCATTATGTGGGCCCTCCACCAGCTGTACAATACGCTGGTCGAGACGGATAATAACTTGCGCATCGTCCCGGCCCTGGCTCGCAGCTGGGAGGTCTCGGCTGACCGCAGCACCTGGACGTTCCGCTTGCGTACCGATGTATTTTTTCATGACGATCCTGTCTTTCCGGATGGCAGGGGCCGGCGTCTTGTGGCCGCGGACATTGTCTATAGCTTTAACCGGCTGCTCGATCCGCGCACGGCCAGCAGCGGGGCCTGGATCTTTCACGGGCGTATCGATACGACCGGCGTCGCTTTTCAGGCTCTTGATGACAGCACGTTCCGGCTGCGGCTGTCCCACCCCTTCAATCCAATCCTTGGGTTGCTGAGTATGGAATACTGTTCTGTCGTTGCCCGGGAAGCCGTTGAAAAATATGGGAAAGATTTTCGCAGCCATCCCTGCGGCACCGGACCTTTCCGCTTCCGGTCCTGGGAAGAGGGGCAGGACCTTATCCTGCTGAAAAACCAGCATTACTTTGAAAAAGACAGTACCGGCCGCCGCCTGCCTTACCTGGATGCGGTAAAGATCACGTTTAACGAGGAAAAGGCGGCTGAATTCCTTCTTTTCCGGCAGGGGCAGCTCGATTTTATCAATGAGATCGATCCGTCTTTTAAAGATGAGGTCTTGAGTAAGAGAGGGGTTTTGAAGGCGGAATGGAAGGGCAAGATCGTGCTCTCTGTTGCTCCACAGCTCAACACGGAGTATCTCGGCATTCTTGTCGATACGGCCAATGCGATGGTAAAGACCAGCCCCCTGCGGTTCAGGGCGGTGCGGCAGGCGATCAACTATGGCTTTGATCGTCGGAAGATGATGTTATATCTGCGTAATTCGCTGGGGTTGCCCGCGGAGAGCGGTTTTGTGCCGGCCGGTCTGCCTTCTTTTGACTCCCTGTTGGTCAAAGGGTATCACTATGACCCGGATAAGGCCCGGCAGCTGCTGGCGTCGGCGGGCTATCCGGATGGAAAGGGAGTAGGGACGATCAAATTGCTGACGGTCCCTAATTATAGCGATTTTGCCAGTTTTATCGCCCGGCAGCTCGAAGACATCGGTCTGCATGTCCAGGTAGAGGTGGTTCAAAAGAGTCTGTTGCTGGAGGAAACCGCTCAATCCCAGGCTCTCTTTTTTCGCGGCAGCTGGATCGCCGATTATCCTGACGCGGAAAACTATCTGAGCGTCTTCTATTCGCGGAATCCTGCTCCGCCTAACTATACCCGTTATAATGACCCCGTTTTCGACCGGCTGTATGAACAGGCGCTCCGGGAGAGCAACGATTCCGTGCGCTACAGCCTTTACCGGCAGATGGATCAGCGGGTGATGGATGCCGCCCCCGTGGTCCCGCTCTGGTATGACGAAGTCGTCCACCTGATCAACCCCCGGGTGCAGGGTCTGGAGCCCAATGGCCTCAACCTGCTGGAATTACGGCGGGTAGATATCAAAGGCGCCGGCATAGCGGAATGATTATTGCGTCATTATCTTATTCAAACGACAGTTATGGACAATTTAGAAGACAACCTGACCGGCGTCAACCGGGAAGGATTTTATCCAAACCGCCCGCTTCGTTACCTAACCAGTAAATCCATTCTGGGTGATAAAGTACACAATCCCGCGGGGGAACAGCTTGGCGTCATCAAAGACATCATGATAGACCTGGTAACCGGAAAGATTGATTATTTCGTGATTGAGTTCGGCGGTTTTCTTGGTATCGGGATTAAGTATTTTGCCATTCCGCTTTCCCTGCTGAAAGTCGACCCGGATAACAAGGAGTTTATTTTCGATCAGTCGAGAGAGATGATGAGCAATGCGCCCGGCTTTGATATAGATCACTGGCCTGACACGAATATCCACCTGGAAGAAGTCAATGAATATTGGAATTTTATGGGCTAAGTGTTACTCCGGTCGCAGACTCCTGACCGGATTGGCCAGGGCTGCTTTTACCGATTGCAGACTGATCGTCAGCAGGGTGATGAAAAGCACTCCTATCGCGGTTCCTGCAAAGATCCACCAGGGGATGCCGGAGTGGTAGGGATAGCGTTGTAGCCAGCGATGCATCCCATAAAAAGACAGCGGCATCGCGATGAGAAACGAAAATCCCACCAGCCAGACGAATTCTTTGGAGAGCAGCTGCCATAGTTGTAAGACGGTAGCGCCCAATACCTTCCGGATACCGATCTCTTTTGTTCGCTGTTCGGCCATAAAGGAGGCCATGCCAAAGATGCCCAAACCGCTGATGAAGAGGGCGAACAGCGCGAAGGTCGCAGCGAGGCTGCCGATCCGTTGTTCGGCGGCGAACTTCTTTCCATATTCTTCATCCACGAACTGATAGTCGAAGAGGGTATTGGGCAGGACGCTTTTGAACGTGGCCCTGATCCCGCTTAGCGCAGTTGGGACCGTGCGGCCGGGTTTCATGCGGATGAGCAGCCAGATATAGTCGGGATTGTCGTTGGGCGGCATATAGACGGTCCGCATGGGCGGGTCGTAAGGCGATCCGGCGAGCACGTTCTTTACCACCCCGATGACTGTGTATTGGTGTCCGTTCCAATAGCCGATCTTTTCGCCGAGCGGATGTTTCATGCCCATGAATTTGACGGCGGCTTCATTGATCACGACGGAAAAGGAGTCCGCGCGGGAGTCGTTGTAGAAGTCCCGACCGCCTGTGAGGGTCCAGCCGATCGTATTGCCATAACCGGGAGATACTTCAACGGTTGCGAACTCGCCGACAACGGAAGGATCTTTTTGGGGCCAGGTATAACCGGCGTAGTAATCGCCTTCTTCGGTCGCAGCAGTAGACGATGTAGTCGCCTCGACGATGGCGCCGGTGCGAAGCAGTTCCTCGCGGAGGGTTGGCAGTTTCCGGATTGTAACCGGGTCTTTGATGAGAAAGGAGAGCAATCCTTCGCGGTCATAGCCGACAGGCCGGTCTTTGGCGAAACCGATCTGGCGGAAGACGACGATGGTGCCAACGACCAGCACGACGCTGATCGTGAATTGAAGTACGACGAGGGTGCGACGGAAGATCGCGGCCTGGCGGCCGGTTTTGAACGTATTTTTAAGGACGCTGATCGGCCGGAATGAAGATAGATAGAAGGCAGGATAGCTGCCAGCCAGCAGCGCCGTCAGAAGGCAGAAACCGACAGCGGCCAGCCAGAACCAGGGATTGTTCCATTGCACGCCGATGTTTTTTCCGGCCAGCTGATCGAAGAACGGCCGGGCCAGCAGGACGAGCAGGATGGCAAGCAAAATGGCGAGCAGGGACATCAGCAGGGCTTCGCCAAAGAACTGAAGGATAAGGCGGCTGCGGCCGGAGCCGATCGTCTTCCGGATGCCCACCTCTTTGGCGCGACGCTGGCTGCGGGCGGTGCTGAGGTTCATGAAATTGATACAGGCAAGGAGCAGGACGAAGGCGCCGATCGTTCCGAAGAGCCAGACAAACTGGATGAGCCCTTTAGCGTTGGTATCGGTGGAAAAGCCCGAATAGAGATGCCAGCGTGGCATCGGGTCGAGGGCGACCTGCGGGTGATAGCCGGCCGCATCGTTGTTCTTTCCGAGGTGGTCTTTGATGCTGTTGCGGAGCTGGGCGGAGAGCTGCGTGATGTTGACATTTGGCGCGAGCTGGACATAGAGCTCTTCAATATCGAATCCCCAGTTGTTCTGCGCCTGCCGGACAAAACCATGCGTATTCCTAAAAAGCTCCCATGAGCCGATGAACCGGAGATCGGTGAATTGGGAATTGTCCGGCAGGTCCTTATAGACGCCACGGACGCTGGCGACCATTTTGGTATCGATAGTGATCGTTTTGCCGATCGGGTCGGTGTCGCCGAAGAGGGCGTTGGCGGCGGAGGCGGACAGGAAGACGGAGGAGGCATCCGACAAGGCATTTACCGACCCCTTGAGCATCGTCAGCGCAAGGATATTCGGACCATCGGGTTCCATGAAATTGCCTTTCTGTTTTAGTTGTTTGTCGTCATAAGCCAGGACGCGTTCCTGGATCCACCAGGAGCGGCTAAGCCGGGTAAAGGCGCTGCCATATCGGCTGCGAAGCTCATCGGCCAGGGGCAGGGGTGTAGAAGAGCTGGGGTTGATTTGGCCGTTCACGGTATACGTGACCTGGACGCGGGCGATCCGGTCATAGTTGGGGTTGTATTTTTCATAGGAGCATTCATTGCAGATCCAGGCGGTGATGAGCAGTACCACGGCCATTCCGACTGCAAGACCGGCGATATTGATCAGGGAGTGGGTTTTGTCCCGGGAGAGATGGCGGAGGGCTATTTTGAGATAATTTCTTACCATAAATGTCTTGCGGATTTTAGCGGAAGTATTTTGGGATGATGCAAACTTGGCGTAATTTCCATAGAACCGGCAAAAATAAATATCATGTTTGGAAACTATTTCCGGATCGCGGCGCGGGTCCTCGCGCGGAACAAGCTATATACGGTCATCAATGTGCTGGGCGCGACGACCGGGGACATTGCGTTAATGCTGAACCGGCAGTTTGTTCGGCTGGTGCTGCTGGCGCTGGTGATCGCCTCACCGATCGCGTGGATACTGGCGCATCGGTGGCTGCAGGATTTTGCCTACCGGGTGGGCATAGACGGCTGGGTGTTCGTGCTGGCGGGATTGGGCGCGATCGGGCTCGCGCTGGTGACAGTCAGCTATCAATCGATCCGGGCCGCTATGGCCAACCCGGTGGACTCTTTGCGCAGCGAATGAGGCAGCGGTAAAAGGCTATGGAAACTTTATCTTCAGCTTATCCTTAAACGCTTTTTCGAATTTCTCCACTTTTGGCCGGATGACCAGGTAGCAATAGGGCTGTGAGCCATGGTTATTGTAATAATTCTGGTGGTAATCCTCGGCCGGGTAGAACACCGTGAATGGGGTGATCTCCGTCACGATCGGCTTGTCATATGCCTTGTTTTTGTCCAATCCGGCTCTGTAATGTTCCGCTTTCTTCTTCTGTTCATCGCTATGAAAAAAGATGGCGCTGCGGTATTGCGTACCTACGTCGTTCCCCTGGCGGTTCAGCGTCGTGGGATCATGCGATTCCCAGAACACTTCCAGCAACTCGTCAAAGCTGACGACGGACGGGTCATAAACGAGCTGCAGGCATTCGGCATGGCCTGTCGAGCCCGAACAAACTTCTTCGTAGGTTGGATTGGCGACGGTACCGCCGGAATAGCCGGACGTCACTCTTATCACTCCTTTTAATTCCGGGAATATCGCTTCGGTGCACCAGAAACACCCTGTTCCGAAGGTGGCGGTCTCAGTTTTTACTCCTGTAGGGATCGCTTTTTCGTTCATAATACTGTTTTTCAGCTATAATAACGGCCCGGGCCGAAATATGTTGGGTGATCAAAAATAGTAAAGTTACTTTATAAATTTTGTAAAGTAACTTTATAAGGTTACTTTTGCATTATGGAAAAACAATCTTCTGATTTGGACCGTGACAGCGAGGTAGCCGCCGCCCTTCGCACGGTCATCCACCGGCTGGTCAAACTTCTCCGCCGCGAGACGCATAATGATGGTCAGCTTTCGCTGACGGAGCGTTCCACGATGGGGTCCTTATATCAACAGGGGGAGGTGCCGCCATCCACGCTGGCGCAGTTGGAAAAAGTGACCACTCAATCGATGTCGCAGATCATCAATCATCTATCCGAACTTAATTATATCCATAAAACGCCATCCGGGGAAGACAGACGGAAGGTGTTGCTTTCGCTGACCGCCGCGGGTAAAACTTATGTGGAAGACAGTCGTCAGCGGAAGCAGGAATGGCTGGCGCATGCGCTTCAGGAAAAAGCGAGCCCCGCCGAAAAGGAGTTGCTGATGGAGGCGTTGAAGATCCTGACAAAACTTATTGACGAATAAACGAATGATGAAATTACCTACTTTCACCGCTTTTCAAAGCCGCAATTACCGGCTCTATTTCTATGGGCAGTCCGTGTCGCTGATCGGGACCTGGATGCAGCGTACCGCGGTCAGTTGGGTGGTTTACACTCTGACAAATTCGGCATTTATGCTCGGGCTTTCCCTTTTTTGCACCCAGTTCCCGTCTTTTGTGCTGTCCACAGCAGGTGGCGTCGTCTCCGACCGGTATAATCGCTTTAAAGTGCTGTTGGGCACCCAGATCGCTTCTTTGGTGCAGTCGCTGATCCTCACCATCCTTGTCTTTCATGGCGGTTATGCTGTTTGGGAGATACTAGCCGTCAGCGTGGTGCTGGGAGCCATCAATGCCTTTGACGTTCCTGCCCGCCAGTCCCTGGTCTATGAGATGGTCGATAATAAGGAAAACCTCCCCAATGCCCTCGCCCTCAACTCGATGATGGTAAATCTCGCCCGGCTGGCGGGTCCGGCGATATCCGGTATCGTGCTCCATAAGCTAGGGGCGGGAACCTGTTTTTTACTGAATGCGGTCAGTTTCCTGGCCGTCATCGGTTCGCTTTTGCGCATGAAGCTCGTTCCTTATGTCCCGAACCCGCGGCATAAGAATGCGATGGGCGAATTACGCGAAGGCTGGCAATACCTTGTTCATACTCCTGCCATCGCAAGGGTCATCCTGCTGCTGGCGCTCATGAGTCTCTTTGTCATTCCCTTTGCTACGCTGCTGCCGATATATGCGAAAGTTATTTTCCACGGAAATGCCGCCACATTTGGCTGGATCAACAGCTTTATCGGGCTGGGTGCCATCGGCGGGTCCTTGTACCTGACCTCTGCTAATGCTGGAACGGACATAGCCCGAAAGAAGATCCTCCGGATGAATACCTTCATTTTTGGCGCCGGTCTGATCCTTTTTTCCCATGCGGGCTGGTTTCCGCTGGCGATGGTCTTTGCCGTCGTTTCGGGCTTTGGGATGATGGCCCAGACGACGATGACCAATACGATCATCCAGACGACAGTGGCTCCGGAGATGCGTGGCCGTGTCATCAGCTACTTCGCCATGGCTTATTTCGGGATGATGCCTGTCGGCAGCCTGCTGATCGGCACTGTTTCGCAATATGCGGGAGCGCCGAATACGGTATTGGGGTCGGGTGTCCTTGCGATGGTCGTGCTGGCCATTTTCTGGCGCTTCCTGACTGCCGGAGCCGACGGAGCTGCCGGAGCGGATAGAACCGCCCGAGCCGACGGAGCCGCAACGACAGATGTACAACATTCTTCTGCAATAAATAATAATCAAACATGGAAAAAAACAGTCAACGTTTAGCCACGGCCCTGCTGGTGATGGATATTCAGGCAGGCACCATCGGCCGGGTAGCCGATAGCAAGTCCTTACTCACTACGCTCGGGCAGGCCATTGCAGCGGCCCGGACGGCAAAGATCCCGGTTATTTATGTTGTCGTGGGTTTCCGGAAAGGCTTTCCCGAGATCGGCGACGGGGTGTATAACAAATCCTTTGCTGCCCTGAAGGGGGGCTCCATTCCCGATCTCGAAGAGCCGGTCCCTGTCGATGCCGCCATTGCACCGCAGCCGGGCGAGATGGTGGTCACCAAACGCCGGGTCAGCGCTTTTGCGGGCAGCGATCTGGAAGTCATCCTGCGGGCCCATCGGATCGAACACCTGGTTTTGGCCGGGATTTCGACCAGCGGCGTCGTGTTATCTACGTTGCGGCAGGCGGCCGATATGGACTACCGGTTATCAGTACTGTCGGATGGTTGCGCTGACATGGACAATGAAGTACACACTGTGCTGCTGAATAAAGTATTTCCCCGGCAGGCGGAAGTGCTGACGGTTGGGCAATGGATGAGCGGGCTTGCATAGCATTTATTTTTGAACTATTTTTGATCCCGGCCGGTTTCCGGCCGGGATTTTAAGCCCTTCTCTATGTACAAATATACCCTTGTTCCCAAACTGCTTTTTCTTCTCGTCGTTACCCTGGCAATATCCTGTAACAGATCGATGAACCATCCATCTCCCACTCCCACAGGAGGTATCGCCATCAACCTTACTTACCCGGAAAGCAACCCGGCATATGGGAAACAAATTGAGCTGATCATCGATGTGCCGGGTGGTGCAATTCTGATGGACAGTATGATCCGGGTCAACACCCCCCTCGTTACGACACTTCATACCAATCAAAAACTCGTCGATGTTACCACGGTCGTCAACGACAGTTCTGCGGGGACGATCTATGTCACAACCTGGCAGGCGGTTGATCCGACCGGGTGGACGACGCCATATCCAAATGGCTACAATATTCTGAACGACAATACCACTTCGAGCCCGGCCAGCCTTTATTACACAAAAATCCCTTACAATTCAAGCCCGGACATGCTTTTTGCTGCCGACGCCGGCGGTTCGTATACAACTGCAGAATGGTCTTATTATCCGTCAAATTTCCTTTATGACAAGCTGAATATAACTTATAACGGGCATTCCGGTAATTACGTCTACCTTGCCTATCCGACCTTGAAACTGTACAATTTTCATCTACCTGTTACAGACGCCGACACGGTGGATCTTTCGCAAATGGATACGGCTGTAAAAGTGAACTATTACCGTCCTGGTTATATCTTTACTGCCTGCAATCTTATGGGGGACATGGATACCAATAACGTGGACAGGGCTCTCCTGTTGTATGAGCCCACAGGTGGACCGGGCGGCGATACAACTGCGGTACAGAATTTCTGCTATCCTCCCACTGTGGTAGAAAAATATGAGCTGAGGGTATACGCTCACACCCAGGATAAGAAGAATTATATTTCCTACTATAGTTATGGCCCCCAGGTGCCATCTACCATGCCTTTCCCTGATTCAACGGGTTACGCGCTGAACTCAATCCTTCCCGATAATTTTTCC
>Ga0302324_100015477_pt1 | contig 15296 bp, 8 predicted proteins | sample Palsa_T0_1_FD_201949 | JGI IMG/M metagenome (GOLD analysis project Ga0302324, IMG submission 201949) | Peat permafrost microbial communities from Stordalen Mire near Abisko, Sweden - Palsa_T0_1 | ecosystem: Environmental > Terrestrial > Soil > Palsa > Peat permafrost | place: Sweden: Abisko...
ACTCCGAATCCACGTCGCAATCGAGTCATACCGGATCGGCGTCCACCAATCCGGCGGTTCCGCTCCGGGATGCCTCTTGAGCGAAGCTCGCGCCAGCCATGCATCCGCGGAAGATGGACCACTATCGCCATTAACCGGGCACCATTCACGTACAATCCGGCGAATATCGCGACAACGCCCAGAAACTCCCGAATCCCTCCGGATACTCCTTGACAAAACTCGGCATCCGGCGCATACTAGCCCTAATTCCTCGGAGGAGACGACTATGGACGAAAAGCGCGACGAGCAGAAGCAGGCCGGCGTCAATCGCAGCCGTTTTATTGGGGCGCTGGGAGCGGCAGCCGCTGCGGGAGCCTTCCTGGAGCGAGGGGGGGCACGCTGAGGGAGCCGCGACTCCGACCGTCATGTACCAGGATTCCTTCGGCAACGTCGCGCCCGCCTCAGCGAAGGCTTTAGCCGCCGGCACGCTGCCGCCCCCCATAAACTACTGCCTCGACTGCGTTCCGCCAGCCACCTGCACCACTGTCACCTGCGGTTACGAGCAGCCTAATATCCTCATGATCATGGTGGACCAGATGCGCGCCCCGCGCTGGGTCCCCTCGAATTGGCAGTCGTCAATCTTCCCAACGTACCTGCCAAACATCTACGGCTTGCAGAACCAGGCGTACGTCTTCCCGAACGTCTTCGTCGCGGCGACGGCCTGCACGCCCTGCCGCGCCACCATTCTCACCGGGCTGTATTCGCAGCAGACAGGCGTGTTCGTCACCCTGAGCGAAGGGGGAAGCCAGCCAAGGCTAATTCCCCTGAATGCCGATAGAACGGTTGGCTACCCTACGATCGGGAACGTCCTCTCGCAGGACATCGTAAACGGCACGCCCTACCAGACCGTGTGGATCGGAAAATGGCACCTGTCGGCGAACGACGGCGCCGGGTCAAACTGGCCAAGCGCCTACGGCTTCACCGACTCCGACTACTGCATCCCGAACACTAACCCCAACGCATACGGGAGCGTCGCGTATCCCTCGCCGGACGGGTCTCCGAACGAGGGCACCGAAGGCATCCTTCTCACGGGAACGCCGCCAGGAACGGGCACCTCCTATCCGGGTGGGTCGACCCCGGACGACCTGCTCGACGATGGCGGAATCGCGGACGCCTTCGGTCTTTGGGTCGCCCACGCGAAACAACAGTTCCCCACCACGCCGTGGTTCGCCGCCGTCAGCTTCGTAAACCCTCACGACATATCCCACTTTCCGTACGCGTACGGCCTAACCCCTCCCCCGCCCAGTACGGACTTCGGAGCACCGTCCAATCCGCCGCTGGCCGGATACGAGATTCCGCCGACCGGTGGCAACGGGACGGTCCAGAACTCGGATGAGTACCTCCCCGCCCTTCTGGACGCCTACACAACGGCGCCAACGGGCCCGTTGCCAAGCGGTGGAACCCCGTGGAACAACTCGAACGATCCGAAGACGTACGAATACGGCAACTTCTATAGCTACGGGGTCGGCAGCCCTACTCAGCAGTACGGAAAGCCCACAGAGCAATGGTATTTCCAGAATACGACGGACCAGGCCGACGGTTCCATCAAGACCACCAACGGCTGGCTTACGTTCCTCAACTACTATCTTTGGATGCAATCATGCGTGGACGATCAGGTCGGGCGGGTCCTGCTGGCGCTCCAGGAAAGTGACTTCGCCGACAACACCGCGATCATATTCTTCTCCGATCACGGCGACTACGGCGGCTCCCACAATATGCACCGCAAGGGCGGCGGGCTCTACGACGAAGTCATGAACGTACCGCTCTACATCCGGCTCGTCGGCCAGCTTCCAGGGACGGTGCCTGTTCCATATCTCTGCTCGACCGTAGACATCCTGCCTTTCCTTTACTGGCTCGTCCTCGGCAACGACACCTGGCGCAACAATCCGAACGATCTGGTCAACTACCTGGCAGGGCGGGAGGCCATACACGATTTCATATTCAGCACGGCGCCGCAGCAGCGCCGGCTGTCGAACATCCCGCTCGCCAGCCCCGTCAATGGCCAAACGATGCAGCCTTACGTCCTGCATACCTGCGACGAGGATCTCTCCGCGATCATTCCAGGCACCAAAAATTGTCCTACACCCGGGACGCCCGCGCCTAGCCACGCCATAGCCTTCCGCACGGTGGACATTTCGGTGAATGCGAACCAGGCACCGCCCTACGGGGGCGGTAAACTCGGTATCTACAGCTACTGGCCCAGCCCTGCCCGGCAGGGGGACGACCCACCCAATCCGGCCCAGACCCAGCCGCTTCTGACAGGCACGCCGGCGACGCCCGCGCAGGAGTTTGAATTCTACTACTACTCGCCAAATGGAAGCCTGTCGCCGAATCCCCAGGAAGTCGGCAATCAGGCTTTTTATAACAACGGCGGCACGCCTGCCTGGGAAACCGAAGCATCGGCTTATAACAGTGCCTTCGGCGCCGTCGTCTCAGCGGAACTTTACGCGATCCCGAGCCAGTCTTACATACAAAATGCGTACAACACCACCGCTTGGTCCGGCACCGCGTTAGGGAACTTCTTGTCCTACGCTCAAACCGTGCCTGTGGCGGGGAGCTGTTAGTAATGCGGGCGGCGCGATCCGCGCGGCTTCATTTGATGGGCTTGGGTGCGGCGCTCGCCGCATGGCCGGCACTCGTAGGCTTCGCTGCACCAGTACGGCCCGGGTTTTACGCCCGCCGCGATTATCCGGTGCCGTCGACGCTCGCCGTCGCTGTGGCGGACACCAACGGCGACGGTGTTCCCGATATCATTGCCGGCGACGGCGGCGATGCCAGTGTCCTGTTCGGAAACGGTGACGGTACCTTCACCCGAGGGCCCTCATCGACCCTCACGATGATTAACGGCACCTCTTTTGCCGCCGCAGACGTAAGCGGCGATGGCAAGGTGGACTTGGTGCTCGTCGGCGGATGGCAAGTCAAAACGCCGCCCGAGGGAATTGGGGTCTGCCTGGGAAATGGCGACGGGACGTTTCAGCAGCCGGTCTACTACCGAGCGGGCGACGACAAGGGACTCTACCGCGTCGTCATCGGAGACTTCAATGGCGACGGCATCCCCGATGCCGCCACAGTCGGCGACAAGGGCCTCTGGATGTTCATAGGCACGGGTGGCGGGAAATTCAAGCCCGGCGTCCTCACGCCCTTGAGCCACGTGCGCGGCGCCATTCGGGTCCTCGCGACTGGCGACCTAAACGGCGACGGCAAGCTCGACGTGGTGGTGGCCCGGCGCCACGGCTTCGCAGTGCTCCTCGGCAATGGAGACGGAACCTTTCAAGCGCCAAAAATCTTCGACACGAATCTAGCCCCATTCCAGATCCTCGTCGGCGATGTCAACGGGGACGGCCACCCGGATATTTTGGTCCAAGCCGGCCGCTCGGACTACGCCTCCATCTTCTTCGGCGACGGGTTGGGGGGCTTCGCCGGACCCACTCACGTATACCTTCCCGGACCGCGGCTCGCGGCGCTCGCCGATGTAAACGGCGACCGAATCCCCGATCTCGTGAACGCAGCCGCATACGTGGAGTTCGGCAAAGGGGGCGGAACGTTTGGGGCGCCCGTATACTACCCGATCCAATCCGGAGCGGACGGGGGCGGCGTCTACAACATGGTTGCGGCCGATCTGCGCCGCAACGGCCTCATGGATCTGGTAGTGCAGGGCGCGGCAAGCGTGGTCTCGGTGCTGCTGAACCAAGGCAATGGGACGTATGAGGACGGCGTCCCGACCCCGGTCTCCGGTGGGGCAGGCTGCGGCGCGGCCGCCGACTACAACGGCGATGGCAAGCCTGACCTCGCCCTGATCAGCGGAAGCGATCAGACGGTCGCGGTCCTGCTGGGCACCGGGAAAGCTGAAGCGCCCTTCACGCTGGGGCCGACCTTCCCGGTGACATACCCTGGCTGCCCCGTCAGTGGCGATCTGAATGGGGACGGCATTCCTGACTTGGTAGTTCCGATCTCCTACCCGCCGCCTGCCACGGACGGCGCAGTGGCAGCCTATCTCGGCAACGGCGACGGCACGTTTACTTTGAAAAGCACCACACCGGTTCCGACTGGCAACTACTATCTTGCCCTGGCCGACTTTAATCGTGACGGCCACCTGGACTTCGCCACCGCGGGGAACGTCTGGGCTCTGGGCAACGGCGATGGGACCTTTCAAAGCCCCACGCCGTTAATCCAGGATTTCCCGTATTGCGGGTTCACCTTCATCGCCTCCGGGGACGTCAACAACGACGGCTGGCCGGATGTGGTTATCTCGTGCTACTCCTTGAACACCATCTACGTCCTGCTCAATGATCGCTCTGGCGGCTTCACCGAAACCACCTTTGAAACGGGCGAGTACGAGGCGCCCGGCGGGATACTGCTCGCGGACTTGAACGGCGATGGCAACCTGGATGCGATCGTCCCGGAGGTCTATGGCGGCGTCCTGGTCTACTTAGGAGACGGACAGGGCGGCTTCACCCAGGGACAGATCCTATCCGGCCCCATTGGCCCCGGTACCATTGCCGTGGCCGACCTTAACGGCGATGGTATCCCCGACATCGCCTACGACGAACAGGGCAGTGTCGCCATTTTCCTGGGCAACGGCGATGGCACTTTCGCCGCGCCTTTCTATCTCGGCACGGGACCCTACCCGACCGATCTGTTCGCGCTCAACCTACACGGCCAGCCGCGCTCGGCCGGGGTGCCGGATATCGTTGAGCCCGATAGTGTCAGCGGAGTCTATGTGCTCGTCAATACCGCAAAGGCTCCCCAGTAATATGCCCTACATCGTGAATGGACAGGCCGTGCCAGAAGCATTGATTCGCGAGGAAGGCGAGCGCATCGGCCGCGATCCACGCTGGCAGGGTATCCCCGGCGAGGCAGCGCGGGTCAAGCAGATACGGGCCGCTGCGGAGAATTCCGCCATCGGTCGCATCCTCGTCGAGCAGGCCGCCGCTCAAGACCCGAGGCCCGTCGATTCCCAGCTAATCGAGCGCGAAGTTCAGCAGATGAAGTCCGGCGCCAACTGCCGCACCGCATTCGACGACACCGCCGTACGCCAGTGGGCCGAGAAGCACATCCGCATCCAGCGCACTACGCGCGAGCTGGCCGCCGGCGCCGCCAAGCCCGCCGCCGCGCAAGTCGAAGCCTTCTACCATGCCAATCGCGAAAACTTCCGCAATCCGGAGCTGTTCCACGCCGCGCACATCGTCAAGCACGTAAATCACGAACAAACCGAGGAGCAGGCAGTGAATCGCCCGAAGCCTTCCCCACTGATGGCGAAGGGCCGGTCCGCGAAGTGACCGTGTCCCCCTTCTACATCTCCCGGTTTGCAGTCACCAACGAGCAGTTCGCGGAATTCGCGCGGAAGTCCGGCTATCGCACCGAGGCCGAGCGCTTCGGCTGGTCGTTCGTCTTTCGCAACCACCTGGTTGAGTGGGGCTGCGCCATGCGCGGCCAGGATGCCGCGGAGTACGCCATGCCCGGCACGCCCTGGTGGGTGCGCGTGGATGGCGCGGACTGGTCCCACCCCGAAGGCCCCGACACCTCCATCGTCAGCCGTCCGCACCACCCGGTCGCGCATATCTCGTGGAACGACGCGCAGGCGCACTGCGCATGGGCCGGCTACCGCCTTTCCACCGAAACCGAGTGGGAATACGCCGCGCGCGGCGGACTCGACCAGCGCATCTACCCTTGGGGCGACGAACTCACGCCCGAGGGCCGCCACATGTGCAATATCTGGCAGGGAGTTTTTCCGGATACCGATCTGGGCGAAGACGGTTTCACGGCAGCCGCGCCGGCTGATAGCTTCCCGCCCAACGGTTTCGGACTGTGCAACGCCGTAGGCAACGTTTGGGAATGGTGCGCGGATGGGTTCGACCCGCTCTGGCACGTACAGGCTACGCGTGTCGATCCGGCCGGGCCGCCATCGGGGGCCACTCGCGTGATGAAGGGCGGCTCGTATCTCTGCCACGAATCCTACTGCTGGCGTTACCGCAATGCCGCCCGTACGGGCACCGCGCCGGATACTTCCACGTGTCACATCGGGTTTCGCGTGGTGCGGGACACCTGACCCTCTATGGGTCACGCATCGCCGCGGAACGCGCGCCGTTGAAAACAAACGGCCAACGCCGATAGCGCCCCGACTTCCGTCCGCGGCCGTGCTATCCTCAGATCGGGAAGCAAGGGTCGCCGCGCTCGGCCGTTTCGCGCCCTGCCGGACAGCCTGCCGGTTCATTGCCTCGGAAATCCATTGCCGTCAGCGTTTTCCCTGAATGTAGGTTCAAGGCCTACTTCAAACGTTCGGGCCATCCTCACGTAAGGCTCTGTCGCCCTCGCTATTTGAAAACCGAATATCAAGCCGTCCGCAACGGCTCTCTCGTTGCCGGCGAGGCCCCTCTTGATCGAATCGGATACTTTAGGTAGAACCCGCAAGAATCTGTAAACAAAGGAATAGTTCAAGCGGATTCCCTGAAATCGGTTCGTCTGCTCGATTTTATTCAACCCCTCCTACTGCACCGTCACCGTCACCTTCGCGACCTTCCTCCCATACTGATTGGTCGCATAAAGCTCATAAGTCGTGGTCGCCGTAGGATTCACGATCACGCTGCTTCCCCGCACCGGCCCCACTTGCGGGCTCACGATATTGTAGATCGACCCGCTCACGTTCCACATCAATGTCACCGGCTGGCCCGCGCTTACCGTCGTCGGATTGGCGGTGAAGCTCGCCACCTCGGGCGATGGCCCCGTCGGCACGTTCGCGGGCGTGTACAACGGGTCCGTCGAGATCACCTCGAAACTCGAGGCTGTGATGCTCTTGAGGGCGTCCAGGTCGTTGTTGCTCCAATTGTCGTCGGGCATGCCGGTGATGTAGATGGCGCTGCCGTTGTCTGCCAGGATCATGCCGTAATGCTGCAGCGCCGTCAGAATTACCTGATTGTGCGGCGAAAATCCCGATATATCGAAGCTGGCCTTCAATCGCATCCGCATGCCCATCGGCGGCGCATTCGGATCGGTCGTGTTGGACGCCCAGTGCGACGCCGGCGGCGTGAAAGCCACTTGCGTGGTGGGTACGGTGAACCGCACGGCATGATTAATTGCGCCGGCGGCCACTTCGTCGTAGCGCACCAGGCCGACGAAGATAGGCAAACCGGCTGCGTCGGCCGAGGTCCACGTGTAGGGACGCTGCTCGTTGATGGTCATGTCCCAAATGGCCGTCGACCCGGCCGACCACGCGCCGTTGTTTATCCGGGCATGGTATAGCTCGTAAAGCCAGCAACCGCCGCTGTCCAGGACCAGCACGTGACGGTCGCCGGTGCCCGATTTCGGGTACCCCTCGATCAGCGCATCGGCAGGGATGGGCATCGGGCCGGGATCGCTTTGGCCGGCATACCCGGTGATCTTGACCGGGACCGACGGCTGCGTGCCGGCTTCGATCTGATACGGAATGCCCATGTAACTGCCATCGTATTTGCCTCTCCCGAAGTCCGGGTGCAGGGTCACAGTCGCGCCGATATAGTTGATATAGTTCGCGGAATTCGGATCCACAGGCGCATTCGAGATGTCCGTGTTCCACAGGTTATTGGACGGGAACGGCACGAACCCGTTCAAGGAAGCCAGCGGACCCAGGCTCATGCCGGCGCAGGTGCCAGCTTGGGCGAAGGCAGCGGCCGAGAGGCATAGATTGAGTACTGCTAGAACTATCGTTCTCATGCGGACCATTGTACAGCGGGCACCCGTTTCTGAGGTGTTCGGAACCGTACTTACCGAAGATGTCAGCCGCTTATGATATCTTGGACCAAATCCCATGCGCGAAACCATTGCCGATCTTGGTTACGCCGCCCGCGCGCTGCGCCAAAATCCCGGCTTCGCCACCGTCGCCATTCTGCTGATGGCTCTGGGAATCGGCGCCAATGCACTGGTCTTCAGCCTGGTGGATAGAATCCTGCTGCGCCCGCTGCCTTTCCGCGATCCGGCGCGGCTGGCCGCCATCTGGGAGACCACCCACAACTGGGATCCCAAAGTGTTCGCGTGCTATCGCGATGTGGAAGTCTTCGACCGCCAGAGCCGCTCTTTTGATGGCATCGCCGGATGGCAGTGGGTCGAATACACGCTTACGGGCCGCGGCGACCCGCGCCGCGCGCTGGGCGAGACCGTCACGCCGCGCTTCTTTGAAACCCTCGGTGTGCCCGCCGCGCAGGGCCGCACGTTTGGCCCGGGCGACCTGAATGGAGCGCCCGCCGTGGTCCTCGGCGATGCCGGATGGAAAGCGCTTTTCGGCGGCGCGGCGGGCGCCGTGGGACAAGCGCTGACGCTCGACGGCAGGGCTTACACCGTGCTCGGCATCATGCCGCGCGGTTTCGAATTCTATCCCCGCCAAGTACTGTTTTGGACGTTGCTCACCCCCGCCGATGTGGCCCGCCAGGCCAGCGCGAAATTCCATGGGATGGGCGTGGTGGGCCGGCTGCGCCCGCGCGTCTCGCTGGCCTCCGCCGAAGCCGAGATCGCCGCTCTGCGCGCCGCGCTCGAACGGACCGACCCGGACGAGATCCTGCACGCAGGCGCAATGGTGCGCGGCTTGCAGGAAGAGTTCACTTGGTTGGCGGGCAGGGGACTGCGCTCCGGATTGCTGCTGCTCTTCGCCGCCGTCGCCTTCGTGCTGCTGATCGCGTGCGCCAACGTGGCCAACCTGCTGGCGGGCCGCGCGCTGGAGCGCCGCCGCGAAATCGCCATCCGCACCGCGATGGGCGCGGGACGCGGGCGCCTCATCCGCCAGATCCTGACGGAGAATCTGCTGCTCTGCGCGCTGGGAGCGGCGGCGGGCGTGCTGCTGGCGTATGCCGGGCTGCGGTTCTTCCTCGCCGTGCAGCCTGTGGAACTGCCCATCGGGGTTGCCGCGGAAAGCGTTTCGCTCGATTGGCGCGCGCTGGCCTTCGCCGCGGGTCTGGCCGTATTGACGGCGGTCCTCTCCGGACTGCTGCCCGCCCTGCAGGCATCCCGCTTCCGGCTGCACGATTTATTAAAGCAGGGCGGGCGCGGCGGTTCGGCCGGACGCGCCGAGCAACGCTCCCGCAGCCTGCTGGTGATCGTCGAGGTGGCCCTATCGTTGACCTTGCTGACCGGCGCGGCGCTGCTGATCGAGAGTCTTTTCCGATTGCGCGCCGAGCCGCTCGGATACCGCACGGAAGGCTTGGTCCTTGCCCGCCTCGATTTGCCCAAGGCCGCTTATCCCACGCTGCCCGACCGGCTGCGGTTTTGCAGCCGTCTGGCGCAATCGCTGGATTCCATGCCCACGCTCGAAGCCACCGTGCGATCGGGCAAGCTGACGCATGCGGAGGCCGCCGGCGGCCGCGCGGCGCGCGAGACCGCCTTCATCGAACGCGCCCTCGTTTTTCCGGAATACTTCCGCGTGACCGGTCTGCCGCTCGCCGCCGGGCGCGAGTTTGGTCCGCTCGATACCGCACAAAGCGAACCCGTGGCCATCGTGGATCGCGAATTCGCGCGCCGCTATTTCGCCGGCCAGGACCCTCTGGGCAAGCCCATCCGGCTGGGCGAATTGGGCAGCGACTCGCCCTGGCGAACGGTGGTCGGCCTGACCGGCAATATCAAGGAGACCAACCCTTTCGATGAAATGCACTGGAAGGTGCAGCCGCACGTTTACGTGCCGTTTCCGCAGGGCGAGCCGAACGGCGGACGAAATCTGGCGGTGATGATGCGCGCGGGCGGGCGCTGGCTGGGCGCGGACGACCGGCCGCTCGATACGCTAGTGGCGGCGCTGCGGCGCACCGTGGCCCAGATCGATCCCACGCTGCCGCTTTCCGAAGTCACCGGCCTGCGGCAGTTCCTGAACGAGCAGGCGTTTTCGAAGCCCGGATTCCGCGCGGCGCTGCTGGGCATGTTCGCCGTGCTGGCGCTGCTGATGGCCGCCATCGGGCTGTACGGCGTGCTGTCGCAGCTTGTGACCCAGCGCCGCCGTGAAGTGGGCGTGCGCATGGCGCTGGGCGCGGCGCCCGGCGACGTCGTCGGACTGGTGGTGCGCCGCAGCCTGCTGCTGACCAGCGCCGGCATTGTCGTGGGATCGGTGACTTCGGTCTTGGGCGTGCGGCTGCTGCGCAGCTTCCTGCTCACCGGTCCTGGCCGACCGCTGGTGCTGGCGGGAGTGGCCGCGCTGATGCTCGGGATCGCGCTGGCGGCCGGCGCCGTACCGGCGTGGCGGGCCGCGCGCATCGACCCGGCGGTGGCGTTGCGGGAGGAGTGAGATTCGGCGGGCGAGCAGGTGTTGCTGGCCGTGCCGAGACGAGATCAAAACATTCATTGGTCCGTGCCCGGGGGCCGCCTTGCATCGCCGGCGATGCACGGCGAACCGAGAAACAGGCAAATAATCCGAGTTGATTCCTCCCGCAAATGCCACCGCCGAGCGCTTCATTTTTGTGTTCCGAATTCGGCGGATACAGAAGCAGGCGGCCAAGGTAGTCCTGAATCACGTGACATCCTTGAGGAACCCGCGATTTTCCATGGCTGGGGCATTTTATCACTATTCTCCCACGCCCGCCCGAATCGTGCCGAAATTGCTCCTATTTTGGACCTTGACAAGATGAGCGCCCTGGCGCATACTTAATCAACCTGCGGCAACGCAGCAACCTGGGACCTATCGAAATCTGAGAATGGCGCAATACTGGCCTATATAGAGGAGACGATATGCGAACTGTTCAACTTGCCCCCCCCCCCGATATTCGCGGGACTCGCGTTGTTGGCGTCCACGGGCGGCTTCGCGCAAACCCTTTACACGTGCACTGCGGCTAGTGTCAACGTGCTTACATCCCAATACAGCAACCAACGCACAGGAGCCAACGTGCAGGAGAACTGCCTGACGCCTGCGAATGTGGTGACAGGCAACATGCCCGAGCAAATCCAGTTCCTTGTGCCCACCAACCCTAGCGCCTGCTCAACCGACAATACCACCGCCGCCTGCTGCCCGAGCGGCGTTTTCAACCCGGTCTACACGCAGCCGCTCTATTTTTACCAGGCTACCGTTACCGGGGCCGAGGGCGGCAAGGCCAACTTGGTAATCGTCACCACCCTGAACGACCAGATCTTCGCCTACGATGCCTCGGAGCAGGTTAGCGGAAACCCGTGCAACGCGGCCGTGGGCTACTCGTATTGGACAAGAAACCTGATCACCGACCTGGGGACGACCGGAGACTGCAATAGCGGTGGGGCGGGAGAGCCGATACCGAACCCCGGCCAGTCGCTCCCCACCGCCGGCGTGCTGTCGACGCCCCTCATTTACTCGACCGGCCAGGTCCTCTATGTCGTAGGCGGCTGCGAAAGCACGGCCGACCACATCCACCATTGGTACCTGCACGGGCTAAGCCTTGCGGACGGCAGCGATTCGTTTACGCCCATTGATGTGGGCAACGGCGTTTATGTGCCCTCGGCTGGCGGGGCCGCGGGCGCGACCACCGGCTGCACGGTGAACTGCACCCTGGGCTTCAACGCCGCATACCAGCTCCAGCGCGCGGCCCTATTGCTCGCCAACAATGGCGAACTCTTTATCGCATTCGCAGTGGGGGGAGGGACGGGCTCAAGCGAGACTGACTACTCTTGGCCATACCACGGCTGGCTTATCGGGTACCGCGTACAGGACACCTTGGATACCACTGCCACCTTCGCGTTCGCCTCCACGCCCAACTATGACTCGACCAACACCACGACGTCATGCAGCAACGTCCCCAGCAACAACAACGCCAACATCACCAATCTATGTGGCCTAGGCGGAGGCATATGGATGTCGGGCAAGGGTCCGGCCATCTATACGTCTGGTGAATCCACTTACGTGGTGGTCGGCACCGGCAACGGGGGCGTACTGGCGGGCGGGTCGCTCCCCGGCTGGGGAAGTTCGGTGGTTTCGTTCCTCCAGGGCACAACCTGCACCACCACAAGTTCCCCGAGTCAGTGCAGTCCCATCGAGTTCTACACGCCTAGAAATTACGCGACGTTAAATAACAACGACCAGGATATGGGTAACTCAGGCGTCGTGGTGACCGACACGCTAACCGGTGGTACTAGCGAGCTTGTCGCGTTCGACAAGACCGGCAGAGGCTATGTGTTGAATCCCGGCAGCCTTCCCGGCTACAGCACCTCCGACTGCACGGGCTGCAAGTTCGAAGGATCGCTCACCGCCCCTGGCACCACCTGCAACGATGGGACGGGCGGCGGCCCATGCGACTCCATCAGCAGCCCGGTGTACTGGAATTCCTGGTTGTTCGTGTGGCCTCGCGGCGAGGACCTGGACTGGTGCTACTGGGATAGCGGTCTCTTTTCCTGCCAGCCTAACACTGTAACGTATTCGAACGACGGCCTTGAGCCCTCCGGCTTCCCGGGCGGAAGCATGGTGCTCTCGGCCGCCTGTACCGGAACTGACTGCACGCTTTCCAACTCGTACGCCATCTTATGGGCCATTGCCACTAAATCTACGGCCGTCCCGTACGTGGAACCGGACACGGACCCGGGGGACTTTCAGGCGAAGCTGAAGGCATACAGCCTGCTAGCCGCCCCGCCCCAGACCGGAACGCCTAACTTCAGCGTCGACGAGATATGGTCCAGCCCAGCTTTTCTGGGATCGATATTCGCTCAGCCGACCGTAATCAACGGCAGCGTGTACGTGCCGACGTACGACAAGGGCGTGGAAGTCTTCTTCCCCGAATACCAGAACCCGTAGCGCGCAAGGAGACCACCCATGATCATGCCATCGAGTGCGGCCGCGCGCGCGCTGCCACTGGCCCTGCTTCTGACTGCGGCGGGCGCGGCGCCGGGCCAATCGCCAGCGCCCGGCTCCTCCACGAATAAGGGTAAACTTACCTCGTTAAATGACTTCAGCCAGGGATTCACCCAGCCTGGGCGACTGGTGGAGGTCACGTCCGGTACCTTCGCCGGCATAGCCGTATCGCCCAGTTCGGGCCCGCGCGCATTTGTTCTTACCAGCCAGGGTGCCCTTAACTCCACGTATGTTTTCCCCGCGAATGCGTTCCCTATCCAGACACTCGTTCAAGCCGTGAACGGGCGGCTCTATGGAGCACAGGGGGGACCGGAGGTGAATTTCAGCCTTGGCGTCGACGGCAGCTTCCAGACCTACCCTAAGGCCCTCGTCACCCCCCCTGATCTCTCGGTCCAACAGCCGGACGGTAACCTGTACGGCACCGAGGCAACATACCTGGGCAGCAATATGTTCGTGCGCATGACCCTGAACGGGGCACTGACGGTCCTGCACAGCTTCTCCGTCCAGGAGGGAATTCCGTACGTCCTGCCAATCCTGGCATCCGACGGAAACTTCTACGGGATCTCCGGGCTGGGCACCGGCAATCCCGCGAACAGCACCTCGGCGATGGTGTACCGGATGACGCCGCAGGGCAACCTGACAATCGTGGCGACTTATCCGGATGGCCGGCAGCACTACGGCCCCGGGACATTCCAGGAGACCCTCCTCCAGGCGGCCAACGGCAAGTTGTATGGCACCGCCGCGTTGGGCGGTTCACAGCGCGCCGGCGCTATCTTCGAGATCTCCCTGAACGGCGATTACAAGGTGCTGCACGAGTACACGGACTTCCGCAACGGCAGCCCCACGTTCCTCACCGAAGCCACCGATGGGAACCTGTACGGAGTGACACAGGGAGAGATACAACTCGGCGGCGTTAACACATTGTATCGGATCAGCCCCTCCGGGAACTACGAACAGCTTCAGATCCTCAACGGCGCCGAGATCGGGAACTGCCCCTGCTGGCTGACCCAGGGAAGCGATGGCAAGTTCTACGGAACGACCATGAACGGTGGTCCAGTCGCGCTTGGCACGGCCTGGACCTGGGACTTAGGCCTGCCCAAGCCGCTGCCGAAGCTCCACGGGCCGATCCCCACCAGCGGTGCGGTAGGAACCCAGGTGACCATCTGGGGCGAGAACTTGCTGGGCACTACAGCGGTCGGTTTCAACGGAACGGCCGCAGCCACGATTCGCAATATCAGCGCCAACTATGTTTTCGCCACCGTGCCGGCGGGCGCGACCACCGGCCCGGTCACCGTCACCACGCCGAATGGGACGGCCTCATCGCCAGGACCCTTCACCGTCCAATAGGACAGTCGGCGGCTGCCGCTCACTCCTCCCGCAACGCCACCGCCGGATCGATGCGCGCCGCCCGCCACGCCGGCGCCGCCCCCGCCGCCAGCGCGATCCCGAGCATCAGCGCGGCCACTCCCGCGAGCACCAGCGGACGGCCCGGCCCGGTCAAAAGGAAGCTGCGCAACAGCCGCATGCCCATTACCGACGTCACCGATCCCAGCACGATGCCCGCGCCCGTCAGCCACAGGCTGCGCCGTACCACCAGCCCGACCACATCGCCGGGCGATGCGCCCAGCGCCATGCGCACGCCCACTTCGCGCCGCCGTTGCGTCACAAGCTGCGACAGCACGCCATACAACCCGATAGCGGCCATCAGCAGCGCCAGCGCGGCGAATACGCCCAGTAGCGCCGCGCGGAAGCCGGGCTTCGAGAACACCTGGGCATTCAAGGACTGGCGCATGCTGGCGACCTCGGAAAGGGGCAACGTGGGATCGACCTGGCCGACGGCGCGACGCAGCGCCGCCACCAGTGAATCGAGCGGTCGATCTTCCGCGCCCAGCCAGCCCGCGCCCGCGCGCAGCATCAGAACCAACTGGCGCCCGCCGTTCAACTCGCTCTGCGGGAACGGCACGTAAACGTGCGGCTGCACCTTCCAATGCATTTCATCGAACGGATTGGTCTGTTTGATATCGCCGGCCAGCCCGACCACGGTCCGCCAGGGCGAGTCGCTGCCCAGTTCGCCCAGCCGGATTCGCTTGCCCAGCGGGTTCTCGGCCGCGAAATAGCGGCGCGCGAATTCCCGATCCACGATGGCCACGGGTTCGCTCTGTACGGTATCGAGCGGCCCGAACTCGCGCCCGGCGACGAGGGGCAGACCCGCCACACGGAAATATTCGGGGAAGATGAGGGTGCGCTCGATGAAGCCGGTCTCGCGCGCCGCGCGTCCCCCGGCGGTCTCCGCATGCGTCAGCTTGCCGGATCGCACGGTGGCTTCAAGCGCGGGCAAGGCGGCCAGCGCTTGCGACAGACGGCCGCATAACAGCAGACGCTCGGGCAGGGCCGGATAGCCCGCCTTCGGCAAATCGAGCTGGGCGATCAGCAGGCCGTCCATCCGGTACCCCAGCGGCTCGGCGCGCAATCGGAACAGGCTTTCGACCAGCAGCGCCGCGCC
>Ga0302324_100015479_pt1 | contig 15296 bp, 15 predicted proteins | sample Palsa_T0_1_FD_201949 | JGI IMG/M metagenome (GOLD analysis project Ga0302324, IMG submission 201949) | Peat permafrost microbial communities from Stordalen Mire near Abisko, Sweden - Palsa_T0_1 | ecosystem: Environmental > Terrestrial > Soil > Palsa > Peat permafrost | place: Sweden: Abisko...
TCACTAGCTCTGGTTCGTCGAAATGGATCCAATGGCCGCTGCTGGCGGCAATGACGTGCTTTCCGTTCGGTGCGTGCCGTGCCAGGGCATCCCGCTCGGCCAGCTGGGCGGCAGTGGAGTTGGACGCCGAAAGAATTGTGATCGGGAGATTAGCCGGGAGCTCGCCGCACTCGAACGCTTCCGCCGCGCTGGCGGGCAGGCATTCCAGATAGTTCGCCAGCCCGAGGAAATTTTTCGGTTGACTCCACTGCGCCTGCACAACAGGCCAAGTTTCGGGAGGCATTTTTTGAACTTCGCGAACCAGGCGCGAGATGGCCGATTCTCCCGTCCCACTGCCGGCTAGTCTGGCGACCAATTTCGGCAGGAGCCGAAGACCGCCGGAGAGCATGGCGAGACCGAAGCGAACAATGCCGAATCGCGCAAGCCACGCTCCTCGCCGCGCTAACATTGCGCCGCGCTTCAGAGTTTTCCGCTGGGATTCGGAAGGCTGAAGCCATTCGGACGCGGCCAGCGGGTCCAGCAACACCAGCCCGGCCACTTGATCCGGATAGCGGGCCGCGTAAAAACGCACCAGTAAACCTCCGAAGGAATGGCCAACCAGCACAAACGGCGGCGGGATTTGAGATGCGTTGAGCAGCGCGCGCAATTCCTGGGAAGCATTTGAGAGGGTGCGGGGCGAAACGGCGGGGTCGCTCCAGCCCAGCCACGCACGGTCGTAACTGCACACGCGGCTGAATTTGGAGAGCGCCGCTTGAATAATGGTCCAGTTCAGGCTGGATGCGCCGATGCCCGCTTCGAGAATCACCGCTGGACGTCCTCGGCCGGATTCACGGATGTGAACACGGGCGCCGCCGATATCCACCAGGCGTCCAGGCATAGGAAATCTGCGCCGGTCGCGAGCCGTGCCTATCAGTTGATAGAGCCAACCGGCAGCCATGCCAAGCACGGCAAGCAGGATGAGTAGCGTCAGGCCGGTGGCGATGAGCAGAATGGGAGTTTCTCCGGGTTATTTAGCGCGCGGCGCCTGCATTCGGACTCGGCCGCATTTTGGGCACTTCCATTTGCGCTGCTTGTGGTAGATGTGGCCCTTGAGTTCCTTCATGGCGATGCGGCAGGCACGGCAAGTCAGGGGATCACCTTAGACAGAGCAGTTTTGCGGACGCTCCCTCGCGGTCGCGGTTCTGTAAGTAGGAAATATTAGCACACTGTTTTAGTTGCCAAGCGGGCAAAGTTACAGTAGAGTTGATTGAAGTTTCACGGAGAGGACAACGATGGCCTTCTGCACCAATTGTGGCGCGCAAAATCAGGAGAACGCGCAGTTTTGCACGGGATGTGGATCGCCCCTGCGGACCGCGGTGGCAGCGCCGCCCGGACAACTATCACCGATAGCCGGCGTGCCGGCTCCGGCCCCAGTGTCCTACACTACCGCCGGCCCGCCACTCCCGCCCGGCGCGACGTATGCACAGTGGGCGGACCGTGTGGTTGGTTTCCTGATTGACATGCTTTTGGTGGGCGCCGGCATGGGTGTCCTTTATCTAGTGGTGGGTGGTTTGATGGCGATGCTGGCTGGTTTGGGCTCCAACATTGCCGGCGGAATGTGCTGCATGATGATCGTGCTCTTCCCGTTATCCACTCTATTGGTGGGTCTTTTCAACGGCGTGTATCTGGTGTCGCAGCGCGGCGCTTCCGTCGGGCAAGGCGTCATGAACCTCAAGGTTGTGGACAGCAACGGAAATCTTCTCACCACCGGGACGGCGCTGATCCGGCTGCTGGCGCGAGTTGGTTTGAGCTTTGTTCCGATGGTGGGTCCGCTGCTCGACCTGCTGTGGCCGCTGTGGGATGAAAAACGTCAAACCCTGCACGATAAGGCAGTGGGTTCCTACGTGTTGAAACTGCGATGACAGCCAGAGCCGGGTTTGCCGCGGCGGTGCTGGGATCGATGTTGCTGCTGGAATTAGTTATTACGAATCTTGCATTCACGGCCGACCGTGATTTTGTCTACATCTTTGGCCACCGGATCAACATCGTGTGCGCGGCTCGGCAACGGTACGGTGTTCCTTGCCCCACCTGCGGCTTCACCCGGGGATTCGTACTGGCGGCGCACGGACGCATGGGCGAAGCTTGGCGTTTGAGTCCAACCGGTCCGCTGGCGGCGGTTGGGATATTCGGGATGGGTGTGGCGCTCGTGATTTTCGCTGCCTTGGAGCGGCGGCGCACGCCGGCACAGTTGGTGGAAGTGAAGCGCTGGGTGCAGAACGGCGCGTTGACGTATGGCGGAGTCGCAACGCTGATCTGGATTTGTTCGTGGATCTCGGTGGTTACCAATATCAGGTGGATGAAAGGATAAACTGGAGACAGAATGACCTATTGCGCGAATTGCGGTTCACCAGTGGAAGGAAAGTTTTGCGCCAAATGCGGAGCTGCGGCGGGTGCTGTTCCCCCCGGGGCTGCGCCAGGCGCCGCTCCAGGTACAGTGCCTCTGGCTCCGGTTCCACCGCCTGCGGCCGGGGCTGGAGGCCTCGGCATGGACGAGAATCTGGCGGCGGCGCTCTGCTACATACCGATCGTCGGACTGATCTTTCTTCTGGTGGAGCCTTACAACAAGAACCGGAACATCAAATTTCACGCCATGCAGTCGTTGTTCTATTGCATCGCTTGGATTGCGGTGGGCATTGTGCTGGGAATCTTCGGCACTGTTTTTGTAGCGCTGGGCAGCCTGTGGGCTCTTTGGCTGCTGCTCAGCCGGTTAGTGGAACTGGCTCTGTTCGTCGGATGGGTGATCATGGCCGTGAAGGCGTATCAGGGGACACGGTTTGTGATGCCGATTATAGGGCCGATCGCGGAAAAGCAGGCGGGTTGAACAATTGGTTTGCAGCGAAAGCGCCTGCCCCACGCTAGCGCAGGCCCTTCTGTTCCAGGTAGGCGATTAGGGCCGCGGGATCGTCGGTGATGATGGCGTCAACGCCGGCGTCAATTAGCTTTTGCCAGGCTTCGGGCGTGTCGGCGGTCCACGGAATTACTTCCAGTCCCGCGGCGTGCGAGGCTTTCACTTGCTCCGGCGTCACCAGGCCAAAGTCGGGAGAGATGATGCCGGCCATGGCTTCCTGCGCTATTTCTACGAAGGGACGCTTGGCGCCTTCCCACAGCGCGGCCAGCCGAATCCCGGGCGCGAGTTGATGCATGGCGCGGAGCGTCCGAAAATCGAAGGACTGCACGATCGAGCGCGACTCCAGCTGGTGCTTGCGGATCACTTCCAGCATCATCTGCGCGAAAACATCCGGCGCGGGCGTCAGCTCCGGATGATCGGGAAAGCTCTTGGTCTCGATGTTGAACTGAACCTTGTTCCCCGCCGAAAGACTCAGCACTTCGTCCAGCGTCGGGATGCGCGTCCCTGGCACCGGCTGCTGCTTCGGAAAACGGGGATTCTTCAAAGCGCCGCAATCGTACTCGCCGAGCTCAGCCAACGTGAGTTCGCGGATGGCAACGCCGGGATGCGGCCCCTGGCAGATCGCTTTATTGATATGCGGATCGTGCGAGATTACCAGCACGTTGTCCTTCGTGACGGCCACATCCATTTCCAGCACGTCGGCGCCGATCTCGATGGCGTACTGGAAAGCGGGAATAGTATTTTCCGGACGCAGTGCGCGTGCGCCGCGATGGCCGTGAACCAGGATGCGAGGGGCGGCGTGGGCGGTCATGATCAGAAGGCAGGCGATAAGCAGTCGGGTGACCATGGTAACGGCGCTAGGGCCTGAATACGTCGCCGGACTTGGTTTCATCAGATGGCTCGGTTTTTTCAATCTCGGGCGCGAAGATCGAAAGTTCCGGGTCTTCAGATACAACCTGCGGAGCCTCGGCTGGCGCGGCTCCCTCAGATGGCGGCTCAACCAACGGGGGCTCCACCTGCAATTCTTCGGCCGCCGATAACGGCACATCGCATTCACAACAGTCGCTACACCGTTTGCAGCGATCGCAGCGGTGATTTGAGCAGGCATCCTTGGTGCAGTAAACGCAGATATCGTGGGAGGGCTCGCCGCAAATGCTGCAGGTAAGTGTCGCGATTCCGGCGATCATTTCTGCACCGCCTTTTTGGAGGACGGCTGGCGCACCAGCGTGTCGCGGCAGCGCTGCGCCTCGCGATCGGCCACTTGCAGTTCCTGTTCCTTCTGCGCCGCCAGATCCTGGACGTATTGGCGCAGCCGGTCCCGATTCGCGTTGTTTTCTCCCAGCGCGCTCTGCATCAGATTCGCTAGCGCTGGATTCTGGTATTTCCGGACGCCTTCCACTACCGAACTTACCGTTGATTCCATGGCCTGCATGCGGAAGTAAGTATCCAGCGCCGAAGTGAGTTTTTCGGGCTGGCGGGAAAGCGCGTCACTCGAAGAGAGCAGATAGCGCAACTCGGCCTGCGCGGCCTTCCATTGCGCGATGTACGTCCCGGAAGCGCCTTTCGAGGCCCATGCTTCCGGCTTCACCTGATCGATGATCGGCTTCAAGTGCTGGGCTTCCTGTTCCAGGCTGTCGAGCAGCTTGCGAATGTCCCATTCCGAACTGACGCCCGTCTGGGCGAGTGCCAACGAAGCCGGCATGAGCAGTAGACAGGATAAGAAAGCGGACCGCATAACGCTAGTGTGGCACAAGAAATGAAGCATCCTTCCGAACCGCGACCGCAAGGGAGCGTAACGACCAGTCCGGCCCACCCGAGGTGATGAAGACGCCGACGTGGCGCAGCCGTTAAACTTCCAGTGTGGGGCAGATTCCCGACGCCAGGTCAGCCGCGCGCGGAGTATTTTTGGCGCTGCCGTTGATCCTTTATGTCGCCATTCCCACTCGCAATTTTTATTGGGACGGCGTGGCTTTTGCAATCGATATCGAGAAGCATCTGCCGTTTGGGTCCCTGGTTCATCCCAGTCATCTTTTGTACAAGGTGTGGGGTGCATGGCTATTCAGGATCGTCGAAGTCTTGGGAATTCACGCTCGTTGTCTCTTTGTCCTGCAGGCCGCCAATGGCGTCTTGGCTGGCCTGTGCGTGATCCTGCTGTACCGGACGCTGCTCAAGCGGAATGTGCCGCGGAATCTGGCGCTGGCCGGATCCATGCTCTTCGGTTTTTCGGCAACCTGGTGGAAGTTTGCGTCCGATGCCGATGCCTACATCCCTTCCATCCTGCTTCTCCTTTGTGCGGACCATCTGCTCGAGTCCCGCCGGTCTACCGTCGCTGCGGGGCTGGCGCATGCGGGAGCCATGCTGTTCCATGAGCTCGCGATCCTATTTCTTCCGGTTGCCTTATTTCGGTTGAGGAAGAATCCCAAATCCATGGCGAGCTACCTCGCGGCCGCTTTCCTGCCGGTGGTGCTTGCATACCTTGTCGCCTATCGGGCTGCGTCCACAACAACGTCATCCGTGGGTGGCTTTTTCACCTGGATCACCGCGCACTCATCCGATTCGAAGTTCTCACTCAATCTGGGATTCAACCTCATTCAGACCGCCCTGGGGACCGCCAGGCTGCTGTTCGGTGGACGGTTTAGCGACTTGGCGGGCGATCCGATCACGATCGGCGCTCTCGTTTGCCTGCTGTTGGCGACGCTCGTTTTTTGGATAAACCTGTGGCGCGCGGCGCGGGATGGCGGCACATCCCAGCGCCCGCCGCCACCGCAGTCCGCCGCTCTTTGGGTCGCGGTCTATATTGCCTTTCTATTTTTCTGGATGCCGGCGAACACGTTTTATCGGCTGTTTTACTTACCTCCGATGGTCCTGGTTGTGATCCGGATGTTGCGGCCGGCCCCCCCCACCCGGAACGCGCTTTGGGCATTCGCCGCGATGTTACTGCTCTGGAATTTTTCGTTTGTCGTACATCCGCAGTCAAGCCCTGGTTACAACGTCGCGTTGCGATTTGCACTCGCTCAGCGCGAAAAATGGCCGCCTGGTACGCCCATTGTGTTTCAACGATTTCATCCGGACCTTTGGGTCATAAGCTACTTCAACCAGCAAGCGGCGTGGATGAGCCTGGAACGGTTCGACATGCGGCAACTCGAAGGAAATCTGGAGTACGCCCGAAGAGAGGGCAAGCCTTTGTGGCTGGAAGAAACGGCTTTCGATCTGATAACGACCGATCCCGCCGGCCGGCGTTGGCTCGCCACTCACGAGCGTTCGGACCAGCTCATCGATTTCCGGGACGCCAAACATCAGTTCACTTTCCATTGCTTAAAATAAACGCTGGAAATTCGGAGTTAGCAGGCGAAAAGGGCCTGCTCCACGTGGCGCTTTAATGTCCCGAACCTGAAGATGGTGGCGGAGGAGGCGTGGATGCAGGAGCGCCGGGCGTTCCAACCGGCGGCGGTCCGGGCGGAGGAGCAGGTTTTCCGCCTTGGCCGGATCCACCGCCCAGCCCGCCTCCAATTCCGCCTTTGCCGCCGAGACCCGGAATAGAAGTCCCGTGCATCGGATTGGTGATCATGAAAGCCGCGTCCGCCAAGCCACGCAGAATTCGCTGCGCCAGCGCACCTTTATCCACAAAACTTTGCGCCAGCGGCTGATCCCGATACACATGCAGCGATTCACCGGCATTCAGGGTCTTGGTAGTACCCGGCTTCAAGGCATGGCGGACGTCCACAATGCCCTCTTCCACTTCCACCAGCGTGGCTTCCTCATCGTTCACGCTGACATCGAAGGTGGTCCCACGCACTGAAATCACCGCGGTCGGGGTGAGAACGCGATTCGGATTCGGTTGGTCGCCTAACTTCTGGATGTGTATTCTTACCCGGCCCGCCAACATGTCGAGAAGATCCCGCCAGTTGGGCGGATTCTTACGAAACACCACAGTGGAATTGGGGTACACCTCGAAGGTGCTTCCATCGGAAACTTGGAAATTCGCGAACCCGTCCGGACCGGTCACAATCACCTGCCGGGCCTGCACGGAATCGCCGATGTTGAGCGCCCAAGGCTCGGTGTCGTGCAGCACAGACACCTGTCCTGTCATGGAGATAACCTTGGCTGCCGCCTCAGGATAGGAGGGGAGTATCTGGGCCTGGCATACCGCATGACATAGCACCAGGGAGGCTGCCATCAGCAACCAACTTCCGGACCCGCGCACGCCCCTGGCTATCATAAAGAAATCTATCGGTCTGGTCGATGCCAGTCTATAGTACTATATGCTCCCACGCCTTAGAAAACAGTCTACCATCAAAAGTGCGAAGCAAGAAGGTACCCGTTCATCAATTTTATGAGACGAATGCGTAGATTCAGCCTCTTCCAGAAGGAAAGAGATTTAAACAGGTTACAATAGACTCGTCTTATGTGTCGGAGAGCCACAATACGACTGATTGCCGCCACCACGATTCTGGCGGCAGTACCAGGAAGGTATGCCTGGGCCCAAACTGCGGGTTTGGATTGGCGGCACATCGGCAACGCTGCCATCGATTTGCCCCTGCCTTCGGTTGCAACTGGCCCGGTGGATCGAGTTTGGTACTCAGGCGATGGCACGGTTCTCTATGTCCGCACCGTTTCCGGCCGGATTTTTCAAACAACCACTTTCGATCAGTGGCAGCGGGTGCTGGACCCCAGGATTGTGCCTCCCGGCCGTGAGAATCCGCCGGCTTCCAGTTGGCCGGAACCCCAGCTGAAGGCCGCCGCGCAAGTGGCCGGTTCCAGCAGGTTGTACGGGGTGGGACGCGATGCCTACCGGTCCGATGATGGCGGTGTTTCCTGGTCGAATCTGACGGGTTACAAGCAAGCCTCTATTCTGGGTGGCCAGCTTTCAGACGTGGTGGCAAGCCCCAGCGATCCAGATGACGTGGTGGTGGCTGCATCGAGTGGTGTGTGGCGCTCGTTGGATGGCGGTTTGTCCTGGACCGGGCTGAATCAGAGCCTGCCGAATTTGCCCACCGGCCGTTTGGTGAGCCTACCCAGCGGATCGCACGGGGTGCAACTTTCGTTAGCCGGCGCTGCCGCGCAAGTGGAATGGGCGCCCGGAGAGAAGACTGCCTGGAAGCTGGTGGATTCAAGCGCCGTGCAGCGCGAAATGGCGACCAAGAGCGCGTTATCCCAGGAATTGAAGCGATCCACCACCGCGCTTGCCACTGCTAAAGATTTTATTTACGCCGGAGATTCCGAAGGCCGCCTCGCCGTATCCCCGGATGGCGGCGCATCCTGGCCCCAGCAATTCAAGCTGGCAGACCCGGTAGGTCCGGTTGCGGCGGTTTGGGTGGATTCGAACGATCCTCGGATTGCTGTCGCGGTGTTTGGCGCAAAGCCCGGCGCGACGCCTGAGCAAAAGACGGCCTACGTTCTGCGAACCATGAACGGCGGCATTTACTGGGACGATATTACCGCGAACCTGCCGGCATCGGCAGTGGCGCACGGGGTAACGGCGGATCGGGCCAGCGGAGCGATGTACGTCGCAACCGACGCGGGCGTGTTTTTCAGCATGACCGATCTGACGGCTGCGGGACGTCCCACTTTATGGACGCCGCTCAACGGGAACCTTCCAGCCGCCGCGGCGATGGACGTAAAGTTGGACGCGGGCGCCAATCAGTTGTATGTCGCACTGGACGGCTATGGTGTTTATGCTGCCATCGCACCGCATCGGTTCCGGGATGCGAGGGTGGTGAGCGCGGCTGATTATAGTTCACGGCCGGCGGCTCCGGGCGCGTTGCTGAGCGTGCTGGGAACAAAGGTGGAGTCGGCTCACAGCTCGACGCAAGTGATCCCGATATTGGCCGCCTCCGAGACCGCATCGCAGATCCAGGTGCCGTTCGAGGCCACGGGACCAAACGTGTCCATCGCGCTCGAAGCGGCTTCCGGAAGATTGACCGTCGGCTTGCCGCTGCAAAACGTTTCGCCGGCGATCTTCGTGGATGCGGAAGGAACGCCGCTGATTCTGGATGCCGAGACGGGCGTCCTGCTGGATGCAAACAAACCGGCGCGCGCTAACACGCGTGTGCAGGTTCTGGCCACCGGTTTCGGACGCGTGCAGCCGGATTGGCCCACCGGGATGGCCGCGCCGCTGGCGGATCCGCCTCGCGTGATGGCCATCGTGCGGGCGAATCTGGATGGCATTCCGCTCGAGGTGACTCAGGCCACGCTCGCGCCCAGCTACGTCGGCTTTTACCTGGTTGAAATTCAGCTGCCGCAAATTGTGAATGCAGGTCCGGCGGAGTTGCTGCTGGAGGCGGAGGGACAGCAAAGCAATCGGGTTCGGCTGTACGTCCAACCCTAGCTGGTCAACGCCATGCTCCCAACTTCCTGGCGGCGGCTCCTTAGTCTAATCCGAATCCTGCTCGGTATGAGCTGTCTCGCCATCCAGCTCATCTCCTATAGCTTCGCCTGGACCGATACCGCGATTCTTTTCGCCGGCTACACCATTTATGCTTGCGTGGCGCTGTTTTGGAGAAGCTTGGAAGATTCCGGCTATCCCACGCTCGCCCTGATTGTAGACTTCGTTTTCTTTTTCCTTTCGGCCACCAGCAATGCGTCCTATAGCTATTGGATCAGTTCGGTTTTTTATGCTTACGTGCTGATTGTCGCGGTGATGCTGCACACCTGGTGGAAGGCGGTAGCAGTGGCGGCGGGCGCGGTGATCCTGGCCTATGTTGTTCCGTCGTTACACGCTGAGGTTTTGCGGCCGGGTTTGATCTCCGCGGGAATTCTAGGATGCGTGGTGGCCATTCAGCGCGAGTATCTGGAAGAGCGGCTTTCGAATGCTTCCAGGCAAACTGTGCTGTATCGCTACGATGCCGAGAAAGCGCGCGAAACCGAACGGCAACGAATCGCCGCGGATTTTCACGACGGCCCGCTGCAGAGTTTCATCAGCTTTCAAATGCGGCTGGAGATTATCCGGAAGCTGCTGCTGCGCGATGTGGGGTCTGCCACCGAAGAGCTGCTGCAGTTGCAGGAGCTGTGCAAGAACCAGGTGAACGAATTGCGCTCCTTCGTGCGCAGCATGCGGCCCGTGGATGTGGAAGGTAGTCTAAACGCCACGCTGCGGCGGGTGGTGGAGCAGTTTCAGAAAGACAGCGGAATTCCGTCGAGTTTTGTGAGCGCGGAATTTCTGGAACCGTCCGAACCCGAAATCTCGCTCGAACTGCTGCAGATTGTCCGCGAAGCGCTGTACAACGTGCAGAAGCATTCCGCGGCCACGCGCGTGGCCGTTAGCATCGCGAAATCCGACAAGACGCTCGAGATCACGGTGGAGGACAACGGCAGCGGTTTCCCCTTCAGCGGCAAATACTCGCTGGATGAGCTGGAGCTATTGCGCCTGGGCCCCATGAGCATCAAGCGGCGTGTGCGCACGCTGGGCGGCGATTTGACGCTCGATTCCCGGCCCGGACAAGGCGCGGGGTTGAAGATCCGGCTTGCCACGTAAAGCGGCCGCGTCACTGGCATTGGCCTGCTGCGCGCTGGTGGGTTGCGGGCGCTATCGGGATTTTGCGCTCCCTGCGCAATCCGGTGGGGCTACGCCTCAATGGCATTGGATAGCACGCGCGGAACCTGTCCTGACGCGGGGCGTGGCAGGCGAGTTTGATTCCGTCGACGCTTTGAATCCCTCCGTCATTCGGCAAGGTGACGCTTACTACAACCTGTATTCGGGCTTTGACGGCAAGACCTGGCACACCGGTCTGGCGGTCTCAGCCGACGGCATCGCGTGGCGCAAGGAAGGAAGAATCCTTTCGCCCGATCCGAAGACCTGGGAAGGCGCGGCCATCGCTGCCAACGGTTCCGCCGTGGCCGATCCAAGTGGAATTTTGTACTACTATCAGGCCGGAGATCCGGTGCGGATCGGCCTGGCTCGGTCGGCCAACGGCCATCAATGGCAGAAGAATGCGTCGCCGGTGCTGGAGGTTGGTCCCAATGGAAGCTGGGATGAACGCGGCGTGGCCGATCCATACGTGATCCGCGCCGGGTCGAAATACTACATGTTCTATCTCGGGGCGGATCGCGCGCGCCGGCAGCGATTGGGCGTCGCCCTGTCGGACGACGGCTTGATCTGGTACAAGCTGCGATCAAATCCGATCCTGGAACTTGGCGCGTATGGCGCCTTCGATGAGACCGGGCTGGGCGAGCCGGCGGTGTGGGCGTCGCACGGATACTATTGGATGCTGTACACCGGCCGCGATCGAAATGAACAGCGCCGGCTGGGTCTGGCACGATCCCGGAATGGCGTGGCGTGGGAAAAACTTCCCACCGTATTTGCCGGCGATCAAGCGTGGAATTCCAAAGTGCTGTGCGACGCCACTGTTCTCAGCGAGGACAATCACACCACGGTGTGGTACGGCGGCGGCGATGTGGCGCGGCCGGATCAAAACATCCACGGCCAAATCGGCATAGCGGAAATGCGCTGATTTTTCCGCTAGAATCACCTCAGCATGAAGATAGGCATCACCTGCTATCCCACTTACGGCGGCAGCGGCATCGTCGCCACCGAACTCGGGCTGGAACTGGCCGCGCGCGGCCACCAGGTTCATTTCATAACCTATGCGAACCCCATCCGCCTGGATTCCGGAATCCCGCGCATCTTCTATCACGAGGTGGAAGTATCCAACTACCCGCTGTTCCAATATCCGCCGTACTGCCTGGCGCTGGCCTCGCGCATGGCGGAAGTGGCCGAAGATGAAGGACTCGACCTGCTGCATGTCCACTATGCCATCCCGCATTCCATTTCCGCCATGCTGGCGCAGCAGATGCTGGCCCCCAAGCGCCGTCTGCCGTTCATCACCACGCTCCACGGCACCGACATCACGCTAGTGGGCGTGGACCGCTCCTATTTCCCCATCACGAAATTCTCCATCGAGAAATCCGACGGAATTACCAGCATCAGCCAGGACCTGCGTCACCACACTTATGAAACATTCGGCGTGCAGAATGAGATTCGGGTGATTCACAATTTCGTGAATACCGACATATATAAACCGGCGGCCGAGCGGCCGAATAACGAAAAGCGCATGATGCACATCTCGAATTTCCGGCCAGTCAAGCGTGTTGTGGATTGCGTACGCGTTCTGGCGGAAGTGCTGAAGCAGACGCCGGTGCATCTTTATATGGTGGGCGATGGGCCGGACCGTCCGGTGGCGCATCGGCTGGCGAAAGAGCTGCAAATAGAGAAACACGTCACCTTCATGGGCAAGCAGGACCATGTGGAGCGCATCTTCCCGCAAATGCATGTGCTGCTGATGCCGAGCGAGATGGAATCGTTCGGATTGGGGGCGCTGGAAGGCATGGCCTGCGGTGTTCCTCCGGTGGCGACGCGGGTGGGCGGTGTGCCGGAGCTGGTAACGCACGGCATGGATGGATTTCTGGAGCCGGTGGGCGATATCCAGGCGCAAGCCGCGCGCGTAGTGGAGCTGTTAACGGACGAAAGTCTGCACCAGAAGATGGCGGAGGCGGCGCGCAAGACCGCGGTGGAGCGATTCGCTACGTCTCTGATTATTCCGCAGTATGAGGCATATTACCGCGACATTGTCTCCGCGGGATAGTTAATCTACTTACCCCGCGAAGTATCAATCTCTAAACGATTCTCCAAAATCTTTACCATCTTCTGCAGTTTTTCCGAACGTACTCTTTCCTTGCGCAATTCCTCGCTCAACTTCTTCAATTCTTCCCGCTGCGTATCCGGCGCAGCGCTCGGCGCCGGGGCCCGCGCAGCCGCCAGCCGAAAACGCGCAAATTCCCGAACCTCCGTGCCGCTGGCCGGATAAACGGTCATCCCAACCTGCACATCTCCGGTATGCCGCTGCCAGTTCATCTGGCCCCGGCTGAGCTGCGCGCCCGCCAACTGGAAAACCCACCGCTGGCCGCCCTCTTGAATCTCCAGCTCCCCGCGCTTGGCCCCGCGCACGGAGGCCGGAGCCCAATTGATCTGCAATTCCGGACCATCCCCCTGAATTCGCAAAAACATTCCCGGATTTACCGGCGCGGCATGTGGCGGCCGGATCAGCAAACCTGCCAGAACCATCGCCAACAAAGTAGGAATCGCCCACAGCAGCCGCAGCCGCTTCGCCTTCGCTAGAACCGGCGGCTCGATGAGGAACTCCTGATAGCTCTTTCCCGATTGCAGATTGCCGCCGGTTTCCCGCACAAAAAAGCCCGCGCGAGCCGCGCCTTCCGCCGTCGGCGAAAGCACCAGTGTCACCTGCCATGGTTCAGCAAAGTAGCCGTCGAAAATCTCCAGGTCCGCCAGATCGAGCGAAATATCGCCGCGCGCGTGGGACACGAACCACCCCACCGGCTGTAGCGACTGGAGCTCCGGATCCTGCTTGGCCGCGAGCAGCTGGCGAACCAGATCCCGCCGGTCGTCGTGCGCAGCAATCGGCCGCCACTTCAGGATTTTTAAGGACGCCCTGGCATGCGAGCCGAACAGTACGCCGCTCGGCGCAGCCCGGATTTCCGCCATCAGCGCCAGCCGGTATTCGATGGACAAACCGACCTCTGGAGCGCTCCACCGCCCGTACCTCTCAGCCATCAGAATATGCGGCGCGCGCACTGCTGGCGGCGCCAGGTTTTAACGGAACCATTCCCGCCGTGGTCCGGCCGCGTTCCGGCGCGCTGATCGACGTAGAAGTATTGTCTTCATTGTCCGGTTCGTCCGGAACTTCGTGCAGATGGTAGTAGTAAGTGATGCCGCCCATCACGATCGCCACCAGAATGATTCCGGCGAACCAGACAGCCGTGTGTTGGTTCCAGGCCTTTTCGTGCTCCACCAGCGCGGCCGTGAAGCGCACCGAACACCAGGCGAGGGAAAGCGAACTGCCCAGCTTGATGTACCAGGGCAGCAGGTCCATGTGCCCTTGCCCGCCCACTTCGCTCCAAACCGTGAAAATCGCGATCAGGGCGATAAGAAATTCCAGCGCATAGACCAGCCGCAGCCACGAGGGACCCTCCCAGGCTGAAGCCGTGGCGGTTTCCTCCGGCCGAGTACTGGATGGAAGTTCCGGAAGAGCTTCCTCTGTTCGTGATTCTTCGAGTCGCTCGTTCACTTACATACTCAACGTATCATGATATTGGATAGATTTCGCGATGGACAACGTTACTCTCAAACAAACCGGCCTGAACGTCTCCCGCATTTGCTTCGGAACCATGACGTTCGGCGGGCAGACCGGTTTAGACGCTGCGCGCCGCATGCTGGATTTGTGCGTGGATGCCGGAATCAATTTTCTGGATACCGCCAACGTCTACAATCTTGGGGCCTCTGAAGAAATGCTGGGACATTTGCTCGATGGCCGCCGCCAGGACTTTATTCTCGCCAGCAAAGTCCGCAACAAAATGGGCGACGGCGTGGAGATGGCGGGCCTCTCGCGCGGCGCAATTTTCCGCGCCATCGACGACAGCCTGCGCCGCCTGAAAACCGACTATCTGGATTTGTATTATCTCCATCTGCCGGACTATGCGGTGCCCATTGAAGAATCGCTCCAAGCCATGCATGATCTCGTCCAGCAAGGTAAAGTACGCCATCTCGCCAGCTCCAATTACAGCGGCTGGCAGACGGTGGAGATGCTATGGATCGCACAGCGTGACAGGTACTCCGTGCCCTACGTCGCGCAGCCCATGTACAACCTGATCGCGCGCGGCATCGAACAGGAATATCTACCCATGTCGAAGCGCTTCGGCGTTTCCAACATCGTCTACAATCCACTCGCCGGCGGCCTGCTCACGGGCAAACAGCGCCGCGACGCCCCGCTCCCGGGCACGCGCTTCGACAACAACCGCATGTATCTGGATCGCTACTGGCACCAGGCGGATTTCGATGCCGTGGATCAACTGCAGCGCATAGCCGCCAGTGCCGGCAGATCGCTGGTGAGCCTATCCCTCAACTGGATCTACCATCACACCCCGATAGAATGCATCATCCTGGGCGCCTCGCGCGCAGAGCACCTGGAACAAAATCTAAAGGTATTGCAGGAGGGCCCTCTGGACCCGGAAACCCTGCAAGCCTGCGACAAAGTATGGGAAGCTTTGCGTGGCCCCACCCCAAAATATAATCGCTAAGAATGCCGGACCATCCTCCCGCCTCCAATCCCCAATCCCCAGCCCCGCGACTGGGCAATTACGAAATCCTAGACAAACTGGGCGAAGGCGGCATGGGCGAAGTCTGGCGCGCCCGCGACGATCGTTTGCACCGCACTGTCGCTATCAAAATTCTGCCGCCCGAGGTCTCCGGAGACGTGTCCCGCCGAATGCGCTTCGAGCAGGAAGCGCACGCGCTGGCCGCTCTGAATCATCCGAACGTCGTCGCCATTTACGATATCGGCACCGATGCCGGCCGCGCCTACATCGTTTCGGAGCTGGTGGACGGCCAGTCCCTGCG
>Ga0302324_100015480_pt1 | contig 15295 bp, 10 predicted proteins | sample Palsa_T0_1_FD_201949 | JGI IMG/M metagenome (GOLD analysis project Ga0302324, IMG submission 201949) | Peat permafrost microbial communities from Stordalen Mire near Abisko, Sweden - Palsa_T0_1 | ecosystem: Environmental > Terrestrial > Soil > Palsa > Peat permafrost | place: Sweden: Abisko...
CGTTCCAGAACGCCGCCCTGGAAGAGGTCGTCGTCCTGGGCTACCTGATTTCCAGGCTGGAACGGCTCGGCGTCCGGCCGTCCCGGGCGATCGCCATCAGCGCGGTGATCAGGGGTTCCTATCACCTTTACCAGGGCGCGGGCGGGTTCATCGGCAACGCCGTCATGGGCGTCATCTTCGGCATCTTGTACCGCCGGTGGGGCCGGGTGACCCCGATGATCATCGCGCACTTCCTGATCGACGCGGTGGCCTTCGTCGGCTACGCCCTGCTGGCCGGCCACGTCTCCTGGCTGCCCGCCCCATGATCGGGCCGGCCTCATGAACGTGCTCGCCCGGGTCTGGGACCTTGTGGCGGCCAGCCAGCCCCTGCCGCCGGCCTGGGTGGTGGGCCTGACCGGCCTGATCGCCCTGATCGTCGTGCTGAACACGGGGTCGTGGCGGCTGTCGGGCAAGGTGATCACGATCGCGCACGAGGGCGGCCACGCGCTGGTGTCCGTGCTGTCCGGGCGGAAGCTGGACGGGATACGGCTGCACCCGGACAGCTCGGGAGTCACCTACTCACGCGGCCGGCGGACCGGTCCCGGCCTGGTGCTCACCGCCGCGGCAGGTTACGTCATGCCCTCGCTGCTGGGGGCGGGCGCGGCCGCCCTGCTGGCGGAGCGGCACCTGACCGCGATGCTGTGGCTGGCCCTGGTGCTGCTGGCCGCGACGTTCCTGGCCGTCCGCAACGTATTCGGCGCGGTCGCGGTGCTGGCCACGGCGGTCGCCGTGTTCGCCGTCAGCTATTACGCCCCGCCCGCCGTGCAAGCGGGATTCGCCTACCTGGCCGCGTGGTTCCTGCTGTTCGGCGGGGTGCGGCCGGTAGTCGAGCTGGCGCGGGGCGAAATCCGGGGTCGACGGGGGGCGGGTGGCTCGCGGGGCTCGCGGGGCTCGCGGGCCTGGGTCCAGGCCTCCGACGCCGACCAGCTGGCCCGGATGACCGGCGTTCCCGCGGGCCTGTGGGTGGCGTTGTTCGCGCTCGTGGCCCTAGCCGCCCTGGCCGTCGGCGCCAGCCTGCTCATCCCGTCCGGCTGGCATCCCTGAATCCCGGCTGGCATGCCTGAAATCCGTTGACTGTATACCGCCGACACCGTTATCATCTGCCGATAGTTAGGTTCTGATTAGTCGAGAAGGGTCACCCTAAGAAGGGGCACATGGCCAGGGCTTCGGCGGTAAAAATGCCTCCGGAGGCGAGTGCCGCACATGGTTGCGAAGGGGCCCGTCGGGTCCTCGCTCTGATGCTGGCGTTCTCCGCCGAAAGGAACACCCTCACAGCGCGCGACCTGGCTGCGGCCACCGGCATCGCGCTGCCCAGCGTCTATCGGTACATTACGCTGCTGCGCGAGACCGGTCTGCTGGCCGGGGACGAACGCGGCAGCTACCGGCTCTCGGCCCGGCTGGTCGGCCTGGCCAGAGCGGCGGAGGCCGCGGAATCCATCATCGAGTTCGCCGATCCGGTGATGCGCGACCTGGCGGCGGAAACCGGGGAGACCGTCATCTTGGTCCGGCTGATCGGCCGGGCGGCGGTGTGCGTGCACCGGGTGCAATCGGTGCAGCGGCTCCGGATCGCATTCGAACCGGGGGCGACGCTTCCGATCGAGCGGGGGGCCAGCGGCAAGCTGCTGCTCTCCGGCCTGACGCCGCAGGCCCGCAAGGAAATCCTGGCGCCGCTGGCGCAGCGCGATCCAGACGCCGCCGCGGTGCTCGAGGCGCGGGTCGTGCGGGCCGGGCAGCAGGGCTACGCCACCAGCGAGGAGGAGATCCACCAGGGGGTGTGGGCGGCCTCGGCCGCGGTCGTGCAGGGCAAGCGAACCCTGGCCGCTCTGACCGTGCCCTCGCCGCTGGTCCGCGCTCCGGCCGAGGAGCGCAGACACCTGCTGGACCAGGTCCGGGCCGCGGCTGGCCGCCTCAACGCCGAGCTCCGCGCCGTACGCCGGTAGCTCCGCCGCGCAGGGCCGCCGGCGGCACCGTTATTCTTCGCCCATGCCGGACTTCCGTGATGCGTTCCCGGGTAGCCGCATCGGCGCTGGCCAGGCGTCGCTCGCCGGATTGCAGGCCGAGATGGCCTCCGGTGCGCTCACCTCGGCTGCACTGACCGGTTTCTACCTCCAGCGCATCGACCACCTGAACCCCGCGCTGCACGCGGTCATCACGGTGAACCTGGACGCCCCAGCCGAGGCCGCGGCCAGCGACGCGGCGCGCGCCGCGGACGGCCCGCGTGGCCCGCTCGAGGGCATTCCCGTCCTGGTCAAGGACAACATCGGCGTCGCGGGCATGCCGACGACGGCGGGATCGCCCGCGTTGCTCGGGGCCGAGCCGGACGACGCGTTTGTCGTCTCCAGGCTCCGCGCCGCCGGAGCGGTGATCATCGGCAAGGCGAACCTGTCCGAGTGGGCGAACTTCCGCTCGACCCACTCGACCAGCGGCTGGTCGACCCTGGGCGGGCAGACCGCGAACCCGTACGCGCTTGACCGCAACCCGTCCGGCTCGAGCTCGGGTTCGGCGGCGGCGGTGGCGGCGGGACTGGCGCCTCTCGCGATCGGCACCGAGACCGACGGCTCCATCGTGTCCCCGGCCAGTGCCTGCGGGGTCGTCGGCATCAAGCCCACCAACGGCCTGGTCAGCCGGCGCGGCATCGTGCCGATCTCGCCGGTCCAGGACACCGCCGGGCCGATGGCGGTGTGCGTCGCGGACGCGGCGGCGCTGCTGTCCGTGCTGGCCGCGGCCGACCCGGCCGATCCCGTCCGCGCCGGTGAAAATGATCTGGCCGAACGGGCCCGGGTGACTCATTCCGGTACCTCTTACACGACCGCGCTGGACGACGCCGCCCTCGACGGGGCCAGGCTCGGAATCTGGCGTGACGTCTCGTCCCCGGCTGGGCCGGCGACCGCGGCCCTGCTGGAGGAGGCCGTGGCCAGGCTGCGCTCGCTCGGGGCCATCGTGACCGATCCGGTGACGCTGCCCGACGCGGGCAAGATCTCCGAGCCCGAGTTCGCCGCGCTGCGCCACGAGTTCAAGTACGGGATCAACGCCTACCTGGCCTACCTGGCCGACTTCAGTACCGGCGGGGGAGTGCCGGGCACCCTGGCCGAGCTGATCGACTTCAACAAGCGGAACGCGGACCTGGTGCTTTCCCGGTTCGGTCAGGAGCTGTTCGAGCAGGCCGAAGCGACCAGCGGAGACCTGACCGACAGCGGTTACCTGTCGGCGCGGCGTGAGGCCACCCGGCTGGCCCGCACCGCCATCGGCACGCCGCTAGCGCAGCACGGGCTTGAGGCCATCGTGGCCCTGACCGCCAACCCGGCCGGCCTCACCGACTACGTGCTCGGCGATCACCACGTATTCGGCGCCTCGGGGCCGGCCGCGGTCGCCGGATGCCCGTCCCTCACGGTGCCCTGCGGTTACGTATCGGGCCTGCCCGTCGGCCTTTCGTTCTTCGGCCCGCGCTGGACCGAGCCGCGGCTGATCGCCCTCGCCTACGCCTACGAGCAGGCCACCGCCGTCCGCCACCCCCCCGCCCTAGCCGCCAGCATCCCCTAACCCCGCCCTCATCCCCACCCCCGGCCTCATCCCCACCCCCCCGCCAGCATCCCCACCCCTCGCCGCAACCGCACCGATGTCACATCGAGGCGGTTCCAACCGCACCAATGTGACTTTGGTGCGGTTAAAAGTTGGCCTCGCGGTCTTCCCTCGTGCCACTCTGGCCCCTCGCTCATCCCGTGAACTGGCGCGCAGGCGTGGGTCGCCGGGACCGGACGGCGCGATAACCTGACAAACATGGAGTCATGGCGTCGTGCGGATGTCCCGGTGCTTCCGGGGAGCGGTCCGGCGCCCCGGCTGCACGACACAGCCACCGGGGAGCTGGTCCTCGCCTCGGCGGGTCCGGTGGCCACGCTGTATGCCTGCGGCATTACCCCCTATGACGCGACGCATATCGGGCACGCCGCCACCTACACCGCCTGGGATCTGCTCGTGCGCGCCTGGCTGGACGCAGCCCCAGAAGCCCCAGAAGCCCCAGAAGCCCCAGAGCCCCAGTCGTCCCCCTCCCGCTTCACGGTTATCTACGTGCAGAACGTCACCGACGTCGACGATCCGCTGCTCGAGCGGGCCACCCGGGACGGCGAAGACTGGCGTGAGCTGGCTCGCCGCGAAACGCAGCGGTACCGCGAGGACATGGAGGCACTGCGCGTGCTGCCGCCCACCCGCCTGATCGGGGCGGTTGAGGCGCTGCCGATCATCGAGCGGTTCACCGCTCAGATGGCGGACCGGGGTGCCTTGTACGGCGTCGATGAGGATGTCTACTTCGCGAAGTCGGCGGACCCGCGGTTCGGTCTGCTGTCCGGACCCGGCACGGCCTGCGCATTCGACCCGGCGGAGATGGCCGAGCTCGCCGCGCAGCGCGGCGGTGACCCGAACCGGCCGGGGAAGAAGGATCCGCTGGATTGCCTGGTCTGGCGGGCGGAACGGCCCGGCGAGCCGTCCTGGGACTCGCCCTTCGGCCGCGGCAGGCCCGGCTGGCACGTCGAGTGCGCCGCGATCGCCACCGAGTACCTAGGCCCGGTCTTCGACGTCCAGGCGGGCGGAGTTGACCTGGTGTTCCCGCATCACGAAATGAGCGCTTCACACGCCCGGGTCGCGCTGGCTCCTGCCGAGCACGCGTTCGCGCGGGTATACGTCCACGCCGGGCTGGTCAGCTATCAGGGCGAGAAGATGTCCAAGTCGCTGGGGAACCTGGTGTTCGTGAGCAGGCTCCTGGCCGATGGCGTGGACCCCATGGCGATACGGATGTCGCTGCTGGCGCACCACTACCGCTCCGACTGGGAGTGGACCGACGCCGTCCTCGGCAATGGGCAGGCCCGGCTGGCCCGCTGGCGCGCTGCGCTGGCCCGCGCCGAGGCAGCTGTTCCCTACCCGGCCGCGGACTCCGCACCGGGGCCGATGGCTTCGGAGGCCGAGTTCGGCGGTCGCAAGGCCGAGTTCGGCGTGCCCGGCTCGGGTCCGCCCAGCGATGCCGTCGGCGTCCTGGCCGGAGTGCGGGCACGCCTTCGCGACGACCTCGACGCTCCCGGTGCGCTCTCCATCGTCGATCGCTGGGCTGACTCGCTGCTGGCCAAGGCACCCACGAGGATCACCCCCCAAGACGCCTCCGGGGCCCGGCTCGTCAAGGAGACCGTCGACGCCCGGCTCGGCATCACCCTGTAGCCCGCTTCGCCTGCCAGCGGCAACGACATTTCGCGCTGAACGCTCCACCCCGCCTGTGGATAACGTGATTCATCCACAGGCGTTTTTGACACTTCGCGTAAGCCTTCCCGAAGTCACAGGCTGACGGCATGACACAAACTTGCACTGCGGGTGACGAAACCCCGCAAAACTCCCAATTCCGGGCCGACTCGCCCGCGGCGCTCCTCGCCGTCGTCCCGCAGCTACTCGGTTTCGTGCCCGAGACCAGCCTCGTGGTGATCGGGATCGAGCCCCCTGGCCGCGTCAAGGTCACGCTTCGATATGACCTGCCTGATCCGCCTGGTGCAGGCGTGGCCGCGGACGTCGCCGCCCACGCCGTCGGCGTCATCAGCGCGCAGGAGATAACCACGATGGTGACGGTCGGCTACGGTCCCGAGACGCTGGTCGACATGGTGGCGACCGCGTTGCAGGCCGCAGCGCGCGAAGCCGGCATTGAACTGGGGGAGTTTCTCCGGGTCGATGACGGCCGCTACTGGTCATACACGTGCGACGACGATGTGTGCTGCCCGGCCGCGGGCGTGCCCTTCGACGCAAGCGCGCCGTCCGCCACGGGTGCCGGCACCGCGACCCAGGTCCTGCCGGACCGGGCCGCCGTGGCCGCCCGCGTTGCCCCGCTCGGCGGTATCACCGCGGAGTCCATGCGTCAGGCCACCCGCCGGGCGGAGCGGCACGTCACGCGGTTGCTTGCGAAGGCCCGCAAGTCCGGGCGCTTGGGCGCCGTGCGGCACCTGATCGCCTCTGAAGGGCTGGCCACGGTCAGCGCAATGATCACCACCTATCGGGCCGGCGGCCGCTACGGTGCGGACTACCAGCTCGCCAGGATGATGGTGGCCTTGCGTGACCTGCGGGTCCGGGATGATGCGTGGGCCCGGATGGATCCCGCGCACCGGGACGCGCACCGCCGGCTGTGGATCGATGTGACCCGTCGCGCGCAGCCCGGCTACGTGGCCGCGCCGGCGGCTCTGCTGGCCTTCGTAGCCTGGCAGTGCGGCGATGGCGCGCTGGCGAACGTCGCACTCGACCGGGCCCTGGCCGATGATCCGCGGTACTCGATGGCCCTGCTGCTCCGGCAGGTGATCACCGCGGGCGCTCCGCCGTCGCTGGCCAGGCTGCCGATGACGCCGGAGGAAGTGGCCGCCAGCTACGACGACGCCGAACGCAGCTACGATGGCGCCGTAGGCGAGGGCGGGGCCGACCATGACCACGAAATGGACTCCGGCGTCCACGACCCGGACTCAGATGACGAACTATGAGGTCAGGCGAAGGTGCGGATCGGCGATCTCGAGGAAGACCCGACGTTGCGAGATACACTGCCTGAGATGTTCGTCCAGCTCAGCATGTATCCTGCCCATTTGCCCGCCCCTGCCCGTTCCCGTCAGAGGCGACAGCCGGTTACCGGAAGGATGTCCGCATGACTGCCGACGCGCATGAGGCCGCGGTGGCCCGGTTGCGTGACGCCTATGCGGCCTGGCCGCCGGGGACACCCGTGCGGCTGGCCAAGCGCACGTCCAACCTGTTCAGGTTCCGCGACTCGGACGCCGCGGCCTCTCTGGGCGGCAAGGCCAAGGTCGCCATGGCCAAGGCCGCCACGGCGGGAGCCGGCGCCGGCTTGGACGTTTCCGCGTTCGGCCACGTGCTGAGCGTTGATCTGGTGGCCAGGACCGCGAGGGTCGGCGGCATGACCACCTACGAGGACCTGTGCGACGCGACGCTCAGGCACCAGCTGATGCCGCTGGTGGTGCCGCAGCTCAAGACGATCACCCTCGGCGGTGCCGTCACCGGGCTAGGCATCGAGTCCACCTCGCTGCGTAGCGGCATGCCGCACGAGTCGGTGACCGAGATGGAGATCCTGACCGGCGACGGCCGCGTGGTCCGGGCAACCGAGAACAATGAGTACGCCGACCTGTTCCGCGGGTTTCCGAACTCCTACGGGACCTTGGGCTACAGCCTCTCGCTCACGATCGAACTCGAGCCGGTGCAACCTTTCGTGCACCTTCGCCACTTCCCGTTCGGCACGGCGGAAGATTGCCTGAACGCGGTCGGCCAGATCGCCGCGGAGGGAAGCTATCGCGGCCACCGGGCGGATTTCGTCGACGGCACCGCGTTCGCGCCCGACGAGCTCTACCTCACGGTCGGGGCGTTCAGCGACGTCGCACCCTGGCGCAGCGATTACACCGGCCAGCAGATCTACTACGAATCGATCCGGCGCGACAAGGAGGATTTCCTCACCATCCGGGACTACCTGTGGCGCTGGGATACCGACTGGTTCTGGTGCTCGCGGCCCTTCGGCGTGCAGAAGCCGGTGATCAGACGGCTGTGGCCGCGGCGCTACCGGCGCAGCGACGTGTACCGCAAGCTGGTCGCCTTCGACCGGCGTCATGGGCTCAGCGACACCCTGAATGCCCGCCGACAACTTCCGCCCCGCGAGTTCGTGACCCAGGACGTGGAAATCCCGATCAAGCGCGGGGCCGAATTCCTGCAATTTTTCGCCGCAAATGTGGGGATGAGCCCGGTATGGATGTGCCCGCTGCGACTTCGTGGTGAGCGTGTCTGGCCTCTGTATCCACTGCAGCCGGGTGAGGTGTACGTGAATTTCGGGTTCTGGGGAACCGTCGCGTTGCCGACGGGACTAAAGGGCCGGACCCAGGGTTACTACAACCGGCTTGTGGAAGACGAGGTCGCGAAGCTGGACGGGCACAAGTCGCTGTATTCGACGTCGTTCTACGCCGAGGACGAGTTCTACCAGCGCTACAACGGCGACGCCTACCGGGCGCTCAAGCGCGCCTACGACGGTGACGGGCGCCTGCTCGGCTTGTATGAGAAGTGCGTCACGGGACGCTGAGTTACCCCAAGAGCGGAAAGGAACGCTGAGGATGGCACTGGCGCAAGTCTTCGAGTCATTTGTGGGGCCCGATGCCCCGCTGGAGTTCGCGGCCTATGACGGCAGCCGGGCCGGCGCGCCCGGGTCTCCGGTGAAGGTCACGGTTCGTTCCCCGGTGGCCGTGGCCTACCTGGCCCAGGCGCCGAGCGAACTCGGCCTGGCCCGGGCCTACGTGGCTGGGCACCTGGACGTCGACGGCGACATGTACGAGGCCCTGGCCAGGATCACCAAGGCCCAGTCCATCAGCATAACGGTGGCCGAGAAGCTGCGCCTGCTGCAGTCCCTCGGCGGCCCTAAGCTGCTGCTGCACCGGATGCCGCCGCCGCCGCAGGAAGTCACGCAGAGCCGTCGTTGGCTGACCGGCCGACTGCACTCCAAGAGCCGCGACGCCAAGGCGATCTCGCACCACTACGACGTGTCCAATCAGTTCTACGAATGGGTGCTCGGGCCGACGATGGCCTACACGTGCGCCTGCTACCCGCGCGAGGACGCGACCCTGGAGGAAGCGCAGGCGTACAAGTTCGACCTGGTCGCGCGCAAGCTGGGCCTGCACGAAGGCATGCGCCTGCTCGACGTCGGGTGCGGCTGGGGCGGCATGGTCATGCACGCCGCGCGAGAGTACGGCGTCAAGGCGCTCGGAGTCACGCTATCCGCCCAGCAGGCCGCGTGGGCGCAGGCCGCGATCGAGCGGGAAGGGCTGTCCGGGCTCGCCGAGGTGCGGCACCTGGATTACCGTGACGTGCCGGAAACCGGCTTCGACGCGGTCAGCTCCATCGGGCTCACCGAGCACATAGGCAAGCAGAACCTCCCGGCCTACTTCTCGTTCCTGTACGGGAAGCTGAAGCCCGGCGGCCGGCTGCTCAACCACTGCATCACCCGGCCGGACAACATCGAGCCCCCCATCCGCAAAAGCGGGTTCATCAACCGGTACGTGTTCCCGGACGGCGAGCTCGAGGGGCCCGGCTACCTGATCTCGCTCATGCACGACGCCGGCTTCGAAGTGCGGCACGAGGAGAACCTGCGCGAGCACTACGCGAAGACCCTGGCCGCCTGGGGCGCCAACCTGGACGCGCACTGGAACGAGGCGGTCGCTGAGGTCGGCCAGGGCACCGCCAGGGTGTGGCGGCTGTATATGGCCGGCTCGCGGCTCGGATTCGACCGGAACCACATCGAGCTGCACCAGGTGCTTTGCGTGCGGCTGGCCGCGGACGGGACCTCCGGCATGGCGCTGCGGCCCGACTGGGAGGCCGCGCCGGTGCTGGCTAGTTAATCCATCCCGAACGGACCGTGCTTCTCCGTCCTGTATCATCGTTTTCCGCGTGCCCGCCGAGACCCTGCGGTGCCTGTGATCCGGCCGGTTCGCCCATCCGCATCCGCGGTATGGCGCGGCTGGCCAGGGTGTCAGCGCGCCCGGACGAGGCCAGGAACGGCAGCAGGTCGGTGATGGCCCCGGCGGCGAACAGAGCGGCGATCATCGTGGCCGCCATAGCCGGGTCCGACCCATACGCCCCGGTGAGGCCGGCCTGGGCGGGCGCCGGGACCGCGACGGCAGATATTCCACAGCATTCGGCGGCCGTGGCCGCCAGAGCCGTGTCGGGCCCGGCCGTCACGATCAGGTCGGCGTCCTGAGCCGCCCGCGTCATCGCCTGGGCGAAGAGCACGGGCAGGGTTACCTGCCTGGCGAGCGTATCGGCGATGTCGTCGGCGGCGGTGAGCGGGCGCCCGGTGATGGTGGAGATGAGCCTGCGTCGCGGCGGCGCCATCCGGGTGCCCGCCAGGACAGTGCGCAGCGGGGCGACGCACCTGGCCACGGCGCGGCAGTGCATGGCGCTGGTGCCGGCCAGGACCTCGACCGGGACGCCGAGCGGCCCGGCTCGCCGGGCTAGCTCGCGTATGCCGACGGTGGACCCCGCCAGCACGTGCACGCCAGGTGCCTCATAAGCAGCGATATGCAGGCGGTCCGCCGCGCACAGCGCGCGGGTCACCTCGGCATCGGCGGTGACGCGGGCCATCGCGGCCGGCTCGCAGCCGCAGCCGCGCAGGACCTGCTCGCACTGGGCGACCAGGCGCGCCGCCTCGGTCGCAGGCAAGCTCCCCGCCCAGACCAGCCCGGCAAGCTCCCCGCCCAGACCGTAGCCCACCCCGGTGACCGGCTTGACGCCGAGCAGATCCAGGGTGCCGAGCGCCTCGAGCGAGACGGCGAGCCTGGCCGGCTGTGACGCCGCCGATTCGGCGCGTCCGGGGAAAAGCACGACGACCGCGCCAGCCGCTCCGGCTGATACGTACGTGCCCGGCTCCGTCGTGGCCGAGGTCGTTCCGCCCGTCCTGAGCAACCAGGCGGCGAACCGAGCCTGGTCAGCCAGCCGGGAGGGCGTGGCGGCGGCCAGCGCGACTCGCAGCGGCGCCGTCTGGCCCGCGGCGCCTTTCGCGCCGGCCGCCAGCTGCCGGGTGAGCTCACACAGTTCGGCGTCCGAGAGCGTGGCGGCGCTCACCGCGATATCGTCGAGCCGCTCCGCCACGGCGCCGGGATCCCCGCCGCACCACGCGAAGATGCTCGGCGGCTGTCCGGCTCTATAGCCCCAATCCCCCCGATTGTCCATTGCCCCCCCGCACCGCCCAATGGTTAGCTCTGTTCCTCAGTCATGAGTAAGTGCTGGCAGGGCACCCGTCAAGGGGAATGACGAGACGCGCTGATTTCGCGCGCGGATGGATTTCTGGGCCGTCATGGAGACCTTTGACCGCTATGCGCGGGCGGGATGAACTGTTGCCGGGGAGGGCACCCGATACCAGGCACCCGGCCGCGGGCAACTGGCACCCGCCCTCGGGCAGCGGACACCGGGGCGGGCATACGGCGGGTGCGCTATCCTGTGCGCATGCGTGCCGTCCGGCTGCTTCTCACCTAGCCGCGCCGACCTACCCGTCGTTGGCGCGGCTGCCCCTCGTCTCGAGGGGCGTTTTCATTGCAGGTGATCATCACCCGAAGGGTTGATGGGTTTTAGCGGTCCGGACCGATTTCAATGGTGAGGAAACGATGACAGCGGCCGAGAGCGCCGAGCTGGCGCAGCGCTATGACCCCCGTGATGTCCAGGAAAAATGGCAGGCACGCTGGGCGGAGCTAGACCCGTTCCGCGCCAGCGAGGATCCGGCCGATCCCCGGGAGCGCTTCTACCTGGTGGACATGTTCCCGTACCCGTCGGGCGACTTGCACATGGGCCACGCCGAGGCGTACGCCATCGGCGACGCCCTGGCTCGCTATCACTTCCTGCGGGGCCGCAATGTGCTGCACCCGATCGGCTGGGATGCCTTCGGCCTGCCTGCCGAGAACGCTGCGATCAGGAACAACACCCACCCGGCCGACTGGACGTACGCCAATATCGAAACGCAGGCCGCCTCGTTCCGGCGGTACGCGACCTCCTTTGACTGGAGCCGCAGGCTGCAGACCTGCGACCCGACCTTCTACCACTGGAACCAGTGGCTGTTCCTGCGTTTCTACGAGCGAAGGCTGGCGTACCGCCGGGACGGGTACGTGAACTGGTGCCCGGTGGACCAGACCGTGCTGGCCAACGAGCAGGTCATCGCGGGCAAGTGCGAACGCTGTGGCGCCGACGTGGTCCGTCGGATGCTGAACCAGTGGTACTTCAAGATCACCGAGTACGCTGACCGGCTGCTCGCGGACGCGGAACAGCTCGAGGGCTCCTGGCCCGACCGGGTCCTGTTGATGCAGCGGAACTGGATCGGCCGCTCCGAGGGCGCCGAGGTGCACTTCGCGGTGGAGGGGCGCGACGAGCCGGTGACGGTCTTCACCACCAGGCCCGACACGCTGTACGGTGCGACGTTCTTCGTGGTGGCGGCGGACTCGCCGCTCGCCGAGCAGCTGTGCGCGCCCGATCGCCTGTCCGAGCTGCGCGCCTACGTTGAGCAGGTCAGGAAGCTGACCGACATTGAACGCCAGTCCACCGACCGGGAAAAGACCGGAGTCTTCCTCGGCCGGCACGCCATCAACCCGGTGAACGGCGAGCGGATCCCGGTGTGGGCCGCGGATTACGTGCTGCCCGACTACGGCACCGGCGCCATCATGGCCGTGCCCGCGCATGATCAGCGGGACCTGGATTTCGCCCGCGCCTACGGGCTCGATGTCCGGCTGGTGGTCGACACCGGACAGCCGGACCCGGCGCAGACCGGGATCGCGACCGCGGGTGACGGGACGCTGGTGAATTCGGGTCCGATCGACGGGCTGGCGAAGGCCGAGGCCATCGCGACGATCACCGCGATCCTGGCGGAAAAGGGCCTGGGGCGGGCGGCGGTCAACTACCGCCTGCGGGACTGGCTGGTGTCACGGCAGCGCTTCTGGGGAACCCCGATCCCGATCGTGCACTGCCCGTCTTGCGGCGAAGTACCGGTGCCCGACGATCAGCTGCCCGTGGAGCTGCCCGACCTGCGCGGCCAGGACCTGGTACCCAGAGGCGTGTCCCCGCTGGCCGCCGCCGAGGACTGGGTGAACGTCCCCTGTCCCGCCTGCGGCGCCCCGGCCAAGCGCGACACGGACACCATGGACACGTTCGTGGATTCCTCCTGGTACATGTTCCGGTACTGCTCGCCCGAATACACCGGCGGCCCCTTCGATCCGGCCGAGGTCCGCCGCTGGGCGCCGGTGGACATGTACGTGGGCGGTGTCGAGCACGCCATCCTGCACCTGCTGTACAGCAGGTTCTTCACCAAGATCCTGTATGACATGGGACTGGTCGACTTCACCGAGCCGTTCACCCGGCTGATCAACCAGGGGCAGGTGATCAACAATGGCAGGGCGATGTCCAAGTCGCTGGGCAACGGCGTGGACCTGGGCCAGCAGATCGAGCGCTTCGGCGTCGACGCGATCAGGCTGACCATGATTTTCGCCAGTCCGCCCGAGGACGACATCGACTGGGCGGACATGCATCCGGAAGCGATGGTGAAATTCCTCGGCCGGGTATGGCGGATCGCCGCTGATGTCGCTGATGTCTCCGGGGTCTCCGGGTCGGACTCGGTGGCCGAATTCTCCGACGCGGCCGGAAGCACCGAACTGCGCAGGATCACTCACCGGACCATCGATGAGGTCTCCCGCCAGCTGGAGTCGTATCACCTCAACGTGGCCGTGGCTCGGCTCATGGAGCTGGTCAGCGCCACGCGCAAGGCCATCGACTCTGGTCCGGGCGCGGCTGACCCGGCGGTTCGTGAGGCGGCGGAGGTGCTGGTCGTGCTGGTGTCGCTGTTCGCGCCCTACACGGCCGAGGAGTCGTGGCAGGTGCTCGGGCACGAGCCGTCGGTGGCGCGGACGGCCTGGCCGACGGCGGATCCGAGCCTGCTCACCCAGGACAAGGTCACCTGCGTGGTGCAGGTCAACGGCAAGGTCCGCGACAAGCTCGAAGTCTCGCCTGAGATCGCCGAAGACGAGCTTCGTGAGCTCGCGCTGGTCGCGCCGGGGGTTCTCCGCACGCTGGGCGACCAGCAGGTTCGCAGGGTCATCGTCCGGGCGCCGAAGCTGGTCAGCATCGTCGCGGCGTAGCGGCCCACGGCCGCGGCGACCCGCCGCACGCGCGAGCTTGAACGCCCGCAGTCACGATCGGGGCGGACGCGCCCGGCCCTGGGTGGGCCCGAACGCCTCCGCACCGCCCGACCACTGCGTGCTCAGACCTGGCGCGGTCAAACGCGGCGGAGCACGGCGACAACGCGGCCAAGGATGGTGGCCTCGTCACCGAGGATTGGCGTGTACGCCGGGTTGTGCGGAATCAGCCAGGTGTGCCCGTCGCTCTGCTTGAACGTCTTCACCGTCGCCTCGCCGTCAAGCATGGCCGCCACGATCTCGCCGTTCTCTGCCACCTGCTGCTCCCGGACCACGACCCAGTCCCCGTCCGTGATGGCAGCGTTCATCATCGAGTCGCCCGCCACCTTGAGCAGGAACAGCGTGCCGTCGCCGACCAGCTGCCGGGGCAGCGGGAAGACGTCCTCCACGGACTGCTCGGCCAGGATCGGGCCACCCGCGGCGATCCGCCCGATCAGCGGCACGTAGATGGCCTCCTGCGAGGGGATGTCGATGCCGGGAATGTCGGAGGCCTCGGCCTCTTCGTGTCCCCGGTCTGGCCGCACGGCCGGGTGACCGGGCAGTCGCACCTCGACGGTCCGCGGCCGGCCCACGTCCCGGTGCAGGTATCCCTTTTTCTGCAGGGTGCTCAGCTGGTACGAGACGCTCGACGTACTCGTCAGGCCGACGGCTTCGCCGATCTCCCGCATCGAGGGCGGGTAACCGCGCTTCTGCACGGATTCCCTGATGACCTGGAGTACTTTGCGCTGCCGCCAGGTCAGGACGTGGTCAGGATCGGGCTTGTCCGGCGTGTCGGGGATGACGACCGGCACGCTGCCCTTCGGCTTGCGGCCCGGCCGCCCCTTTGGTCTGGGCGCCTCCGTTGGATCGATGCTGGAAGTACCTCGTGCGGTGCCTCCCATGGCGGTTTCCTCCATTTTGATGACCTTCCGTGTCCGAGTTCTTGCGTGCTGACTAGAGAGTAACGGTTCTCGCTCAAGATCCCAAACATCTGTTCGACGTGTCGTCAAAATGTCGGACCCTCGCGATACAACGAAGATGTACCCGTTCGATCGAATGTTAAGGCGATCGAACTGGGATACGATCGAACACAGAATGGCTCGAACGAAGATTTGATCACGGAGGCGCCATGGATGCGACGCGAGCGGCGGCGTTGCCCGCACACCACCCGGAGAACTACGCGCGTCCCCGCCCCAAGCTCCACGTTGTGTACCGGGCCGAAGGCTCCCTAGCGGTCGTCGCGCCCCCTGCCGCCGCGCCCCCTGCGGTCGCACCGCCCGTGACGCTAGCCCCCGTGGTCGCGCCCCCGCAAGCCCCGGCGCCCGTAGCGGTCCCTCCTGCCGCGCTGAGACCTGCCGCCGCGCCGAGACCCGCCGCGCCGCCGCGCCCTACCCGCCGCATGCCGGCCGCCCAGCCGACGACCAGTCCGCTGCGGCTCACCAGGCGCGGCCGGGTCGTGGTCGCGGGCCTGGCCGTGCTGCTCGTGGCCGCGCTATCCCTGCTCGTGGCCGGGGCGGCGCAGGCGACCAGCCACGCCGCGCCGCTCAGCGCCGCCA